>Ga0114931_10006389_pt1 | contig 14497 bp, 16 predicted proteins | sample 2SBtaG_FD_89579 | JGI IMG/M metagenome (GOLD analysis project Ga0114931, IMG submission 89579) | Deep subsurface microbial communities from Kolumbo volcano to uncover new lineages of life (NeLLi) - 2SBTROV14_V59a metaG | ecosystem: Environmental > Aquatic > Marine > Volcanic | place: Kolumbo...
ACCTCGCTGCCCCCACCGCCGCTTAGTTCAACCGCATTCTGGAAACGCGCTCGCCGGCGATCTTCGCTCTTCCTCGCCAGCTTGCCGTGCGGCTCGGCCTTCCCAAAACGCTATGTGTTAGGCTCGAAACGAATGCTCGCGTCCCATCCCTCCACGGACGCCGCAGCCGCAGCACCAAACCCCCGTCCTCGCTCAGCTCGAGCGCGTCGGCCGGAGGCTTGGTGGGCAACTCGCCATCGTCGCCAGCCACGACCAGGCGGCTGCCGGGCCCGGATATCGGCAGCGGATCAGGTCCGTCGTCGGGGCCGGGCGGCGCCGCCCGAATCCATCGCGCCTGCTCTCGGCCCCAAATGGCGGGGGTCAGGAGTCCAAAGTACCGCATGCGACTTCCTACGTCTCCTGTTTGGCGAGTTGCTCGAGTCCCTCCAGGTATCGAGGTAGACCGAGCAGCGATTGGCCGCCGTCTGCCATCAGAATCTGGCCGGTGACCCAGTCCGCGTGCTCGGAAGCAAGCAGCAGCACGACACGGGCGATGTCCTCCGGCTCGCCGAAGCGGCCCATCGGTGTGTGATCGAGGAATGATTCCTTGAGACCGGGCAGGTTGTAGAAGCCCTCGCTCAGCGGAGTGAGCGTGGTGCCGGGGCCGATGGCGTTGACGGTGATGCCGTGCGGAGCGAGCTCGAGCGCGGCGGCGCGCGTGAACATCAGGAGCCCGCCCTTGGCGGCGCAGTAGGCCGAGATGCCGGTGCTGGCAATCATCGAATTGGTCGACGCGATGTTGATGATCTTGCCGCGCGTCTTGTTCTCCAACATGACGCGGGCGACCTCCCGCGAGCACAGAAAGGTTCCGGTGAGCACGGTGTCAAGGATCTGTTGCCAGTCCTCATCGCTCATCTCCCAGAACCAGCCCATCGTTCCGAAGCCCGCGTTGTTCACGAGAATGTCGATGGTGCCGAACCGGCGGACGCTCTCGGCCACCATGTCCCGCACAGCAGCAGTGTCGCTCACGTCCGCCACGACGGTGACGATCTCGGGCCCGACCGTGGTGTCATGGAGATCCTCGCCTGCCCGGGCAAGTCCCTCAGCGTTGCGGTCGCACATCGCGACGCGCGCACCGAGATCGGCAAATGCCCGCGCGATTGCGAGCCCGATCCCCTGTGCCGCTCCCGTCACGACAACGCTTTTCCCTCTCATGTTCATGTCGCACCTCCACCATGATCGATCATCCGGATGGCAGTTTCGCTTCTCGGCGAGCAGCCTTCTCTTCCTCCCTCTGCTCCCGCACGCTCCCTGCTGACCAGGGCATCTCCGATCCTCCCGCTCCCACCCGTTCCTCAGTCCATGACGATGACACTGCGTATGGCGGTGCCGGCGTCGAGTGCATCGAACGCTTCATTGACCCTTTCCAGGGGGTAGCTTGCGGTCACCAGCTCATCGAGGTGCAGGCGTTTACTCGCGTACCAGTCGACGAGTCGCGGAAAGTCCAGACGAGGGTTCGCGGATCCGTAAATCGATCCGCGTAGCGTGCGATCGAATACCAGCCAGAGTGGCGACATTTTGAGCTCCGCCCCAATCTCCGTCAGCCCCACGGTCACGGCCGTACCCCCTGGGCGCGTGGCGGCCATGGCTTGCGCCAGCACGTTGACGTTGCCGACGGCTTCGATGACCACATCAGCTCCCAGTCCGCCGGTCAGCTCGCCAATCACCCCTATCGGATCATGCGTCCCAGCGTTTACGCCGCAGGTGGCCCCGAGCTGGCGTGCCAGGCCGAGCTTCTCCTCATTCAAGTCTACGGCAATGATTGGATCCCCCCCGGCAAGGGCTGCCCCCTGGATGGCATTCAATCCGACGGCGCCACATCCAAACACCGCAACCGAATCGCCAGCCCGGATGTCGCCGGCACGCACGGCCGCTCCATAGCCGGTCATGACCCCACAACCGATCAGACAGACTCGGTCGAGCGGCACGTCGTCTCGAATTTTGATCGCTTGACCGGCGCCGACCACCGTCAGCTCCGTGAACCCCGCCACGCCCATGTAGGCGCTGAGCAGTCGGCCCCCTTCACTAAGGCGGCCCGTGGCCGGGCTGACCTGCAGACCTGCACAGAGGTTGGGCGTGCCGCGCAGGCAGAACGGACACTGCCCGCAGCTCGGGGTCCACGCGATGATCACGTGGTCCCCCGGCGAGAGCCCGTCAACGCGGTCGCCGACTTGTTCGATCACTCCTGCGGCCTCGTGTCCGAGGACGGCGGGCAAGGTAACCATCTCGCTCGTTTTCTGTATGTGCAGGTCGCTGCGGCAGACCCCGCATGCACGCACACGGACCATCACTTCACCGGGGCCCGGTGGTTGCACGTCGATCGTTGTCAGCCGCAGTGGTTCCCCAATGGAGTCAAGAACTGCGGCTCTCGCCCGCGTCACTGCCTTTGGGGCCTTACCCTCATCTGTTGCCGACACGGGGCACCTCTTTCTTGCCAGCGAAACCACCGTGCCGCGACTCGTCCGTCGGCAGTTGTCCTCCGAATGCTCGCTCGTTCTTCTCAGGCATGACTGCCCCCCCTGCGGCCATGTCAGAGGCCGAGTTCGCGTGCGATCATGTCGCGCTGAAGCTCACTCGAGCCCTCGCCGAGCTCGAAAACCTTGCAGTCGCGGTAGTAGCGCTGGATGGGTGACTCCGACATGAAGCCGGCCGCACCGTGGTAGTGGAGCGCCCGCTCGACGATGCGGGTGCAGGCCTCGGTGGCATAGAGCTTGGCCATGCTGGCCTCACGGCCATGGGGCAAGCCACGATCGGCGGCTATGGCGGCGCGGTGGCAGAGCAGGCGCGCGGCCTCGACCTGGACGGCCATGTCAGCGATACCGAAGCGCACAGCCTGAAACGAAGCGATCGGCTTGCCGAACTGAACCCGCTCTCCGGCGTAGGCGACAGTCGCCTCCAGGGCCGCGCGGGCCAGACCGGTGGCGAAGGCGGCCGAGGCGATGCGGCCCAAGGTCAGGGTGCGAAGAGCATCGAGAAAGCCGCGGTCCTCGACTCCGATCAGGTTCTCGCGTGGTATGCGGCAATCCTCGAAAACGAGCTCGGCCATCTCGGAAGCACGCACGCCGAGCTTCGAGAGGGTCGCCGCCACGCGGAAACCCGGCCGGTCACGCTCAACGAGAAAGAGGGACAGTCCCTTGAGACGCGCTTCGGGCGTAGTCGAGGCGACCACAATGAAGAAGTCGGCTATCGGACCGTTGGTGATGAAGAGCTTCGAGCCGTTCAGCACGTAGCCATCACCGTCGGCGATCGCGCGCGTCGCGACCGAGCCTGCATCCGAACCGGCACCTGCCTCCGCAAAAGCCCAGGCTCCAATCTTCTCGCCGCGGAGCGCGGGCGTCAGCCAGGTCTCCTTCAGGGCGTCGCCGCCGAAGGCCTCGAGTGCGGCGGAGGCCAGCGCCATGTGCACGTAGATCCCGAGGGCGATTCCCGCTGAACCGTAGGCCAATTCCTCGCAGAGGATCGCATAGTCGAGGTTGCTGCCCCCCGAACCCCCGGCATCTTCGGGGAAGCGCAGGCCGAGGTAGCCGAGCTTGCCGAGCTTCGCGAGGAGCTCCACCGGATAGTGCTCGCCGGCATCGCATTCGGCAGCGATCGGCGCGATTTCCTTCTTGACGAACTCGCGCAGCGTGCGCTGCAATTCGCGCTGCTCGTCGGAAAAGTAGAACTCGGGGTCGGCCATGTCAGCTTCCCTTGAAGAGGGGTTTGCGCTTCTCGTCGAAAAAGGCACGCACTCCCTCCTGGTGGTCCTCGGTCTGGATGCAGCTCACTTGCGCGAAGACCTCGTAGTCGAACTCCGCGTCGCGATCGAGATCGAGGGAGCGGCGAATCGCACGCTTTGTAAAGGCAAGTGCAATCGGCGGACCCTGCCGCAACTTGCCGGCGAAGGCCGCCACTTCGGCATCGAGATCTTCTCCTTCGACTACGCGATGCACGAGTCCGAGCCCGAGCGCCTCGTCTGTGCGCACGAGTCTTCCGGTCATCATCATCTCGGTTGCAGCACCCAGGGGAATGAGCCGGGGCAGGTAGTAGCCGGCCGACATGTCACAGCCGGCCAGACCGATGCGAAGGAAGGGCGCACCCAGCCGGATGCCACTGGCAGCGATGCGAAAATCACAGGCAATGGCCAGACCGAAGCCCCCGCCCACGGTATCGCCCTGAAGTTTCGCGATCACGGGGATGTCGAGCTCGGCAATGCGACGCACGGGATCCAGGTAGCGATCGACGATCGGCTCCCACTCGGCCGGCTTGCGCTCGATCATCTCCGCGCGATCGGCTCCAGCGCAGAACGCCGGGCCTTCCGCTGCGAGAACGAGCACGCGAGCATCACCACGCCCGACCTCGTCCAAAACCTCGATCAACGCATCGAGCATTTCGAAGCTGAGCGCGTTCATCTGCCCGGGCCTGGCCAGGGTGATGGTTGCGATTCTGTCGTCACTCTCGAGTCGAAGCGGTGCAGTCATCATTTCTCCAGAGCGCGGAAGGCGTAATCGACTTCCACCTCGGCCACGGTTTCTCCGTCCTCTCCCGCGAGTCGGGCACAGACCGTGAGCTCGGAGCGGCCAGAGCGAGTCAGCTCGTCCAACACACGCCGGATCTCGTCGGATCCCACTCGCGCACTACCGTGCACGACGCCACGTGCGGGACGCCGGTAACGGATGTGCGCGCTACGGGCGAAAGGAAAAGCCTGCTCGAGCGTCTCCATGCCGGCGGCAACACCGGCCACGGTTTCTCCAAAGGTGTAGAGCAGGCCCGCGTGCACCGTCCCCGCCAGGTTCCGGTGGGCGTCGCCTTCGGGCAGCGTCATCCGCACCTCGCCGTCGGCAGCGCGATCGAGTGTCAGCCCCAGGCCCATCGTGTACGGAATCTTCGCCAGAACGGCGCTCATCGAAGCATGGTCCACGACTCAGCCCTCCAGACCGAAGGCGCGAAGCGTGTTGTCGCGCACGATCTTGCGGTAGGCCGCGTCGGAGAACCCGAGGTCGCGGAGCTCGTCGAGGGTTCGATCGAAAGTCAGCAGGGGGTAGTCGGTCGCCCACAGCACCTTGTCCTGCCCATATCCACCAGCGAACTTGACGAAGGACTCGGGCCAGTGCTTGGGGGTGCGCGCACTGGTCTCGACGTAGACGTTCGGGTGCTTCCAGGCGAGGATCATCATCTCCTCGTGCCAGGGCTGCCCGATGTGGCAACCGATGATGACGAGCTCGGGGAAGGCCAGAGCAACCTCGTCGAGATAAATGGGCCGACCCGCTTCCGAGGGCAAGAGAGGGCCCGTGTGGCCCACCTGGATGGCCACCGGAAGGCCCAGATCCACGCACTTGGCGTAAACGGGCCAATACATTTTCGCATTCGGCGGCGCGCCGACCGCGCCATCGCCGTAAGCGTAGGGTTCGAGGCGAAGGCCCCGGAGACCCAGCTCCTTCGAGAGCCGCTCGATCTCGCGCAACACGTCCATCGGATTACCGCGCGGATCGACCGTGCCGACCCCGGTGAAGCGATCGGGATGCTTGGCGCAAATCTCGGCAACCTCCTCGTTCCTGATGATGTGGTAGTCGCCGTAACCGAAGGCAGAGAGCATCAGACGGTCGACCCCGGCGGCGTCCATGTTGTCGATAATCTCTTCGGTGCTCATGCCGCGCTCGAAAAGCGGCAACGAGCCGTAACGTCTAAAATGCTGATGAACTCGGGCGGCCAGCGATCGATGGTGCCGGGCAGCACCAGTGTGGCCCAGGCGTCGATGGCTCCTACGGTCTCCGTCATGGCGATCTCCTTTTCGGCCGAGGTACCGGCCCGTGCTCGCATTCGTCGCAGAAGTAACAGATTGACAAATAGCGTGCAAGTGTTAACTATGTCCACATGGCAACCGAGACTCAGCCACTCCTCGCACCGCAGCCCGAAACCACGCGCGACGGCATCCTCGAGGCCGCTACGCGGCGCTTCGTGCGCTTTGGTGTCCCCAAGACCACCATGGACGAGGTCGCGCGCGAGGCGGGCTGTTCGCGAACAACCCTCTACGCGCACTTCCGCAACAAGGAGGACCTCTACGCGAGCCTGCTCCAGCAGGACTCCGAGGCCTTCATCGGAGAGGCCGCCGCTGTGCTCGAAACAGAGGCGGGCGCCGGCGAAAAGATCCGCCGCATCGTCGAGATCACGCGTCACACCTACGCACGCAAGGGCGTCATGCGACTCGCGCTGGCACGCGACACGGAAATGAGCCTTGATTCGGTCGCTCACGCCTTCACCCGCAATCAGGAGCAACGCATCGTCGATCTGCTGCGCCGCGTCCTCGACGAAGGCGTGGCGGAGGGCTCGCTGCGCTCGATCGACACCGAGCGGGTCGCCTATCTGATGTTCCATCTGGGGCGCTTTCTGGTGGATCGCGAAACCGCCGGCATCGCCGACTACCCCTTCGACGACATCGTGACGCTGATGGACGAGGTCTTTGCGCAGGGAATCGCAAAGCCGAAAGTGCGGGGGCGCAAGAAGTAGGAGATCGCATGGCGTTTCCCGAATGGACTGACGAGCACCAGGTCTTCCGCGACACCGTACGCCGCTTCGCGAGCGAAGAGATCCGCCCCTACGCCGAGCAGTGGCAGGCCGACGGCTACTTCCCCGACGCGCTCTTCCGCAAGGCAGGCGATCTCGGGCTGCTCGGAGTCCGCTTCGATCCGAAGTGGGGAGGTAGCGGCCTCGACTACTGGTACACGGTGATCCTCGTCGAGGAGCTGGTGCGTGGACGCGACATCGGCTGCGTCGTCGGGCTGCTCGTGCAATGCGAGATGGCCACCGCGGTGATCCACGACAACGCCACCGACGAGCTCCGCCGGGAATGGCTGGTGCCGGCGATCGCCGGCAACCGCATCGCAGCTCTCGGCGTGTCCGAGCCCGGTGGAGGCTCGGATGTCGCCTCCCTGCAGACGACCGCGAAGGTCGATGGCGACGACTACGTGATCAACGGCTCGAAGATCTTCATCTCCAACGGCGCGCGTGCCGATTTCGTGACCCTGGCCGTGCGCACCGGCGGCCCCGGCCCCGATGGCGTCAGCCTCGTCGTCTGCCCCACCGACGCAAAGGGCTTCGAGGTGAGTCGCCGCCTGAAAAAGGTGGACCTGCATTCGAGCGACACGGTAGAGCTCTTCTTCGACAATGTGCACATTCCGAGACGCAACCTCATCGGAGAAGAAGGCCGCGGCTTCCGTTACATCATGAAAGCCTTCCAGGGCGAGCGTCTCGTGCTCTCGGTCATGATGAACGCGCTCTGCGACGACGTGCTCGCCGAGACGCTCGAGTATCTGGCCGAGCGCAAGGTCTTTGGTCGCCCCATCGCTTCGATGCAGGCATGGCGCCACCGTATGGCGGACTGGATGACCCGTCTCGAGGCCTCGCGTGCGCTGACCTACCGAGCGGCGGAGCAGCTCGCGAAGGGCGACCCCGAAGGCGATTTGACCGTCAGCATGTCGAAGCTCTACGGCGCCGATCTGATCCGCGGGTTCATCCCCGACTGCGCGCACGCCTTCGGCGGCTACGGATTCATGGAGGAGAACTACGTCGCGCGTTGCTCGCGGGGTGTGCAGAACTGGGGCATCGGCGCCGGCACCAGCGAGGTCATGCGCGAGATCATCGCCAAGCGTCGCATGCCCGCCGGGCGCACATGAGTCGCAGCGCCGTCATCGCCGGTGTCGGCCACACCACTTTCGGCAGACTGCCGGGACGGAGTGCGTGGCACCTGGAGGCCGAGGCTGCCGCGGCGGCGCTGGCCGATGCCGGAGTCCGGCCGAGCGACATCGACGGACTGCTCACCGATCCCGGACCGACGCAGGGAATCGTCGATGGCATCACGCCTCACTTCGCGCGCTTAGGCGCCCAGCTGGGACTCGACCCGGACTATTCGGGATCGGAGATCCTCGGTGGCGCCGGCAGTGTCGCCATCATCGAGCGCGCCGCTCTCGCCGTCGAAGCCGGGCTCTGCGAAGCGTGCCTCTGCATCTACGGGGACAGCCCTTCGACGAACGACGGTGCCTACGAGTACGGGCGCGGCGACGAGGCCGCCTTCGGATTCTTCGGCGCCGTCGGCCTGCACGGGCTGGCCGCGAGGCGTCACATGCACCGCTACGGTACGCGCCCGGAGCAACTCGGGGAGGTGGCGGTGGCTGCGCGGGCGCACGCGGCGCGTACGCCGCACGCACAGAAACGCGAAGCGATTTCGATGCAGGATTACCGCGCCTCCGAGCCATTGGTCGAGCCGCTTCGCAAGCTCGACTGCTGTTTGGTTTCCGACGGAGCTGCCGCCGTGCTGGTCACCACCGAGGAGCGCGCCAGCGATCTACGTCATCGCGGAATCCGCGTCCTGGGCCACGCGCAAGCCCACAGCCTCTCTACCTATGCCTCCCCCGAACACTTCGACACACTCCCGGCGGCACGCTGTGGCCCGGTGGCGCTGGGCAGCGCGGGGCTGACGCCCCCCGACATCGACGTGCTGCTGCTCTACGACTGCTTCACCATCGTCGTTCTTCTCCAGCTCGAAGACTATGGCTTCTGCGCGAAGGGAGAATCGGGCCCCTTCGTCGAAGGCGGACGCATCGGACCCGACGGGAGCCTGCCCGTGAACACCAGCGGCGGGCTGCTGGCAGAGGGATACGGTGGCGGTATGCTGCACGTGATCGAGGCCGTTCGCCAGCTGCGTGGCGAGGCCGGCGAACGCCAGGTAGCCAATGCCGAGACCGCGCTCGTGTCGGGACACGGACTCGGCATGAACACGCACGCGACGCTGGTGCTGGGAAGCTGAGACGATGCCGGATCCGATGCTGCCCCAGCCCCAGCCCGATGCCCTGACGGCGCCCTTCTGGGAAGCCTGTCGAAGACGAGCGCTCGAAGTCTCGGCGTGCGACGAGTGCGGACACCTCTTCCTGCCACCGGGGCCGTGCTGTCCTCGTTGCTGGTGCGAGCGACTGACTCCACGAGAAGTCTGCGGGCGCGGCCGGGTATTCAGCTTCGTCGTCTATCGACGCACGTACCATCCGGCGATTCCGGCTCCCTACGTTGTCGCCCTCGTGGAGCTCGAGGAGGGACCGCGCCTCGTCTCGAACATCGTCGGTTGCACGCCGGACGAAGTCGCCGTCGACATGCAGGTTGAAGTGCGCTTCGACGAGGCGGGCTCGTTCACCTTGCCCCGCTTCGTGCCGGCGAGCGCACGGAGGGAAACGACATGAGCATCCGTTTCGAATGCGAAGGAGCCATTGCGCTACTGACGATCGATCGCCCGAAGGTGCACAACGCACTCGACTTCGAGACCAGCGACGCGCTCGTCGATGCCTGGATGCGCTTTCGTAACGACGACGCCCTGCGCGTAGCGATCCTGACGGGCGCCGGCGACCGGGCCTTTTGCGCCGGGGCGGATCTCCGCGATGTCGGCGACTTCTATGAGAAGTTGACCTCCGCGGAGAGGCTACGCCGCTCCGAAGAGGTGCCGGGACTGGGTGGCATCACCAAGAACCTGGTCATCGACAAGCCGATCATTGCCGCCGTGGGCGGCTACTGTCTGGCCGGAGGACTGGAAGTCGCGCTCGCCTGCGACCTGCGCATCGCCTCGGAAAACGCGACTTTCGGCCTACCGGAAGTTACCCGGGGCATGATCCCGGGGGCCGGCGGCACACAGCGTCTTCCGCGCCTGATCGGGCCCGAACGTGCCCTCGACATGATCCTGACCGGCCGCCGTATCGACGCGCGCGAAGCCGAGCGCATCGGTCTCGTGAGCCGCGTGGTCGCTCCGGACGCACTGCGCAAGGAGGCCCTACGCCTCGCCTGCTCCATCGCCGACAACGGCCCGGTCGCGGTACGCGCCGCCAAGGTCGCCGTCTGGCGTGGCCTCGACCTGCCCCTCGAAGAAGGCCTGAGGCTGGAGCAATTGCTGGCCGAACCCGTGCGCCAGAGCGAAGACGCACGCGAGGGACCGCGTGCCTTCCTCGAGAAACGCAAGCCCGAGTTCCAGGGGAGATAGAGACATGCCCATCAAACCGCGTCGCCACGTCGGCCAATTCGTCGCCTCCGGAGACTGGAGTGAGTACTGGACCACAGGCATCAGCCACGCCGAGAGTGGAAAGATCCGCGTGCGCGGTTACCCGGTCGAAGAACTGATAGAACATCTCAGCTACACCGAGTCGGCCTTCCTGCTTCTGCGCGGGGAACTCCCCGACGAACGCGAAGCTGCGCTCTTCGATCTGGCTCTCAGGAGTGGAATGGATCAGCAGCTGATCAACTCGGCCGCCGGCGCGGCACGCTTCACCGCCTCCGCGTTCCCGGACTCTCCCGTGCCGGCGCTGGCGAGTGGCATGCTGGCGAGCGGCTCGGTGACGGGTTCGCCGCAGGAGCCCGCTCAGATGCTGATCGAAGCGGTAGGCTGGAAGCTGGCCGATCGAGAAGCCGCAACGCGTGCCGTCGACACATGGCTCGACCGCCGCGGCACAGTGCCGGGTCTCGGCCACCCGATGCACAAGGAAGCGGAACCGCGCGCGGTCACGCTTCGTCGGCTGGCGCTGGAGCTGGACGGCTGGCGAGAACACGGCCGCGTGCTCGATGCCATCGAGGGCGAGCTCGAAGGGCGCAAGGGTCGCCGCATTCCGGTCAACCTCGCCGGTGCGCTCGGTGCATTGCTGGCTGATCTCGGCCTCGACCCGCTGGCCATCGGCGGTATCGGCGCACTCTGCTACGGGATGGGTCTGCTCGCTCACATCGTCGAGGAGATCCGTGAGGGCGTGCCGCTCAGAATCATCCCGGATGCACTCGGTGCGCATTACGCCGGCCCGCCCGAACGGTCGCTGCCCGAGGATCGCTTGCGAGGTCGCTCGTGATCCATCCCTATTCCCACTACCCGGCCCGCGCCGCGCAGCGCTGGCCCGAGCAGATCGCGCTGGTCGAAGGTGAGCGGCGCCGCACCTATCGCCAGCTCGACGAGAACGCCACGCGACTGGCGCGGGCGCTGGTCGGTCTCGGTCTGCAGCCAGGCGAGCGCGTCGCGGTCGTTCAGGAAAATCGCATCGAGTACGTCGAGACGGCAATCGCCATCGCACGCGCCGGAGGCGCGCTGGTACCACTGCTCGGTGCGCTGAAGGCGGCCGAACATGCCTTCATGGTTGGTGACGCCGAAGCCCGCTTCGTCATCGCGCTGAGTAGTGATGCGACCCCGCGCGCGAAGGACGCGGCCGGGGAACATGCCGTCGTGCTCGATGCCGGTAGCGATGCTGACGCCGCCACGGGAAATGGCCTTACGAATCTTGCGGCGCTGGCGCGGGAAGAGTCTGCCGCGCCGCTCGGTATCGATCGGCCGCCCGACTCGCTGGCCCAGATCCTCTACACCTCGGGCACCACCGGCCACCCCAAGGGCGTCACTCATAGCTATGCGAGCGTGGCGGCGGCCATGGGCGCCTGGGCCACGGCCTTCGACATCGGCCCGAACGACCGGCTCCTCGGTCAGCTCGCACTCAGCCACTTCGGTGGGCGGGCGATGGATGCCAGTTGGGTCGGCGGCGCGACCCTGGTGATCCTGCCGGGGCCGGATCCGAAGGCCATGCTCGGCGCCATTGTCGAACATGGCGTGACGATGATCCTGATGATCCCGACCCTGCTGCGCGTGCTCCTCGACCACCCCGATGCTGCCGACGCCGACCTGTCGAGCCTTCGCGCGGTCGTCTACGCAGCCGCACCCGCCGCGCCCGCACTGGTGCGCCGCTCGCTCGAGCGACTCGGTCCCGTGCTCTACACCGGATTCGGGCAGACCGAAGCATACGCGCTCAACACCTGGATGGGACCCGACGAGCACGTTACCGCCCTCGGCGCAGGCGGCGAGAGGCTCACGTCGGTGGGCCGCGCCTGCAGGGCTTTCACCCAGGTGCGCATCTGCGATGAAGATGGAAGCGAGGTGCCCTGCGGCGGAATCGGCGAGATTTGCGTGTGCGCACCGTGGGTGACCCCCGGCTTCTGGAAGCGCCCCGAGCTCGACCGCGAGCGCTTGCAGGGCGGGTGGCTGCGCACCGGGGATCTCGGCCGCACCGACGCGGAGGGCTACGTCTTCCTCGCCGACCGAAAGGAAGACAAGATCATCACCGGCGGCTTCAACGTCTACCCCGCTGAAATCGAAGGCGCCCTCGCCGAGCATCCCGCCGTGGCCGAGTGCGCGGTCTTCGCAATCCCCGACCCCAAGTGGGGCGAGGCGGTGCGTGCCGCCGTCACGCTACGCCCCGGCCACAGGGCGAACGCCGAAGAGCTCGTCGCCTTCTGCAAGGAGAACCTCGCGCGCTTCAAGGTGCCGAAGGCCATCGACGTGCTCGAAGAGCTGCCGAAGAGCGGCGTCGGGAAGATCCTCCGCCGCGCCCTCCGCGAGCCGTGGTGGAAAGACCAGGGACGCGCCGTCCACGGAGCCGAGTGAGGAAATGCGATGAAGGCAGTACGTCTTTACGAAGGACCCGAGGTGCGGGTCGAGGAAACGAGCGAGCCCGAAGCAGGTTGCGGACAGATCCGTGTCGCCATCGAGGCCGCGGGCGTATGCGGCACCGACCTGCACGCCGCGCACGGTCGTCTACCGGTGCCGCAGCTGCCGGTGATCATGGGGCACGAAGGGGCGGGCATCGTCGAGAGGCTCGGCGAAGGCGTATCGGACTTCCGCGTCGGCGAGCGCGTGCTGCTGCTGCCGAGCGAAACCTGCGGCACCTGCCCGGCCTGCCGCGCCGGCCATCTGGGCCTCTGCCCGGGAGCACGCATCCTCGGCATGGCCCGCGACGGCACCTTCGCCGAAAAGATCGTCGTTCCAACGACGTGCGTACTGCCACTTCCCGACGCGATCCCCTTCGAGCACGGAGCCATCCTCGCCGATGCCGTGGCGACCGCCTACCACGCCGTGGCCTCGCGCGCGGGCATCAGCGGCGGCGAGCGCGTCGCGGTGATCGGATGCGGCGGCGTCGGTCATCACGCAATCCTGCTCGCACGACTGCTCGGCGCCAGAACGATCATCGCGGCCGACGCCAGCGAAGGGGCACTTCGACGAGCCGAAGACGCGGGTGCGGATGTCACGGTGGACGTCCGAGCGCCGAAAGCGCACAGGGCCATCCGCGAAGCTGCCGGCGAGGGCGGACCCGATGTGGTGATCGAATACGCCGGTAGAAAGACCTCGGTCGAGCTCGGACTCGCCTCGGTGGCACGCGGCGGACGCGTCATCGTCGGCGGCGTCGGAATGGAATCTCCCGCGCTGGGCCCCCTGGTCTCCTTCGTCGGCAAGGAGATCGCCGTGATGGGCTCGATGGGCTACACGCGCGCGGAGCTCGTCCGGGTCGTGGAGCTCGCGGCTGCCGGAAATCTCGATCTCTCGGGCTCCATCACAGCGCGCTACCCCCTGACGCATGCCGCCGAGGCCCTCGAGGACCTCGCCAGCCACCGTAACGACCCCGTACGCCTGGCGCTCCTCCCCGGTGCGTCGTCATGAGTGGGGGAGTGTGTCTCGTGGGATGCGGCGTCGCGACGGGCTTCGCGGCGGAGATCAGGAGCCCCATCCTCTTCAAGGAGGAATCATGAGTGTCGCCGAATCGACGAACCCCGACTGCCGGGAGCCTGCTCCCACGCCGGACGCTGCGTGCCGGGATCAGAAGCGGCGGGAGATGATTGCAAAGGTCCCGCCGCGCTACTCGGGACGTGCCCATTGGGCCTTCATCAACGTGACGACGATTCTTGGCCTCGGCTTCTGCCTCGCCCGGTTGGAGAATCCGACCTGGTGGGAGTGGCTCTTCGTTCCGGGCTTCTTCGTATTCGCGAACGGCTTCGAATGGTGGATCCACCGCGGCCCCATGCATCACCCGACTCGTGGGCTCCGGCTCCTCTACGAGCGCCACACTCTTCAGCACCATGTGTTCTACCCCGACGATGACATGGCCTTTCAAGATCCCCGCGAGCTTTTCTACGTTCTTTTTCCACCCCTCGCCCTGCCGATCCTCCTGGTCGTGAACCTCCCGATTCCGCTGCTGCTCGGCACCCTCGTCTCCGCGAACCTCGCCTGGCTCTTCTTCCTGAGTGTCCTAGCCTACTACTTCGTCTACGAATGGTTCCATTACGTGCATCACCTGCGCCGGGATTCCTGGCTCGGCCGGCGACCCCTCGTAGGGTGGCTTCGCACGCAACATACCCGTCATCATGAGCTCGCCCGAATGGAGAAGGGCAACTTCAACGTGTCGTTCCCCCTCTGGGACTGGTTACTCGGGACGCTGTTGCCCCCGGGCGAGGCCGAAGAGTCTGGTTCGTAACGATCTCGGGCGGTCGGCGGATAGGCCATACAAGCGGGAGATTTGACGTAACGCCCAGTATCGGACGTTGGCGCAGGGGACACATCTCCCGCGCAAACCGGCCGATTGCGGCAAATTGACTCCGGGAACCTCACGGGTACCGCCGATAGTACGCCGTACTCTCCTCGGTCAAGGCGGAA
>Ga0114931_10006390_pt1 | contig 14496 bp, 11 predicted proteins | sample 2SBtaG_FD_89579 | JGI IMG/M metagenome (GOLD analysis project Ga0114931, IMG submission 89579) | Deep subsurface microbial communities from Kolumbo volcano to uncover new lineages of life (NeLLi) - 2SBTROV14_V59a metaG | ecosystem: Environmental > Aquatic > Marine > Volcanic | place: Kolumbo...
AAAGTACAAAGCCAAAGGCAAGAATAAAAATAAAAACAAAGGCAGAGGTAGGGGCAAAGGAAAATACAAGAACTACGAAGACCACGGCTCAGGGTGGTATTGAACAAGAAATAAAATCAGGTCTGGCCATTTCCGCAATAGCATTTTTTCCTTTCCAGGTTTATTGAAAATCGATTCAGGAACAGAAACTCTTTTCGTTTATGTCGGGCCTCCAGCAGTTTCTTGGCTACATCGCGGGTAATTTCATATGTAGGCTCATCTTTTTTGAGTTTTTTGGTAGAATTTACTCGGCTTTGTATTGACTGCGCCATATTTTTTCAGTAATTCACTGGTACTGGCATCATGTCGTACTTCAGAAAGATAAAGGAGAGATCCTGAATTTATTGTACGTCGTCCCCGCACTGATACTGTTCCCATCCACCAGACTCACAATCTCCAACGGGCTTTGAACAATTGCCGAGGTGAGGAGGTAATATTTAACAGGCTGAGAAGTCATGCTGCTTGCAATCGGGATGCAAACAAGCAGAAAAAGAAAAAATGATATTTTTAATCTATGAAATGACATCCGTGTTCCTGACTTTATCCATTTTGTTTATCTGGCTTCCATACCAATAATCAAGTAAGTGAAAATACTAACAGGCACCACTGTTAATTTTTATTGTATTTTGTGGCGATTTTAATGAACGAGACTAATGTACCCAGGAACGCCTTAGTATGTCAAGCGAGATCAAATTATTAGAATATTCGTAGATGCTTATTTTTGCTTCCTGCAGATGCTAATACCAGATTAGTTATTCCATATATATAATCTTTGTTCGCGGCTTTTGAACAATGAATACGCTAACTCCTGATACCCACCCCTTTTCGCAGCAGGGTCAATGCAAAGATATACAGTCCAGTGATAAACAGGATGATAATGGAAAATCCTGTGAGTATATCTATATCTGATTCCCCCAATAGTCCGTATCTGAAAACATTCACCATATAAAGAATTGGGTTGAAAAGAGATACGCCCTGCCAGAATTCAGACAGCATATCGATAGAATAAAACACACCGCCCAGGTAAGTCAGTGGTGCCAATACAAAGGTCGGGATGATTGAAATATCATCAAAGCTGTTAGCATAAATCGCATTGATGAATCCGGCAATAGAAAATAATATGGCTGTTAATAAAACAACAAGTGCACTTGTCCAGTAGTTATAAATATGCAAGTCAGTAAAGAAAAGCGAGACAAGTAACACAACAAAGCCTACTACGAGTCCACGTATAACCCCGCCCGCGATAAATCCTGACAATACCAGATAATTGGGCATGGGTGACACCAGAATTTCCTCTACATGCTTCTGGAACTTGGCACTGTAAAACGAAGACACGACATTTGAATAGGCATTATTAATCACTGACATCAGGATGATCCCGGGCACGATATAATCCATGTATGAATGCCCTTTTACGTCGCCAATCTGTGAACCAATCAGTTTACCGAAAATAATAAAATACAGCGCCATCGTAATACCGGCGGGTAAAACTGTCTGGATCCATATACGTATAAACCGCAGGATCTCTTTCGTAACAATTGTGTGAAAAGCGATGTACTGTTGTCTGACATTCATAACGGTTCGCCTTCAACCATCCGAATAAATAATTCTTCCAGACGATTTGCTTTATTGCGCATGCTAAGTACCTGTATATCATCGTCAGACAAGCGTTTGAAAAAATCGCTAATGTCCTGCTCTTTTAAAATATCGACCTCCAACGTTGATTCATCAATCAGACGCACAGGGTAGCCATTAATGTCTGGTGTGGTGCTCAACGGCTCCTTGAGGTCCAGAATAAATGTTTCAACATTAAGGCGTGTTAACAGTTCCTTCATACCTGTATGTTCGGCAATCAATCCGTGGTTAATAATAGCGATACGTTTGCAAAGATTTTCAGCTTCTTCCAGGTAATGGGTCGTCAATATAATTGTTGTACCTTGCTGGTTTATTTCAGTCAGAAACTTCCACATGGACCGCCGGATTTCAATATCCACGCCGGCAGTTGGCTCGTCAAGAATTAACAGTTTCGGTTCATGAACGAGCGCACGGGCTATCAACAAGCGGCGCTTCATGCCACCGGAGAGTTCTCCTGCCATCTGGCGGCGTTTGTCCCATAAACTAAGTTGCCGTAAATATTTCTCAGCGCGCTCACCGGCCAGTTGACGCTCAATACCATAATAGCCGGCCTGATTTACGACAATTTCAATCACAGGCTCGAACCGGTTGAAATTCGGTTCTTGTGGAACCAGTCCGATACAACTTTTGGCATCGTCTTTTTGGGTATCAATGTTGTGACCAAAAACATTGACCTGGCCACTGGTCTTGTTGATGAGTGAACTGATAATACCGATCGCGGTGGATTTCCCGGCACCGTTCGGGCCAAGCAAGGCAAAAAACTCTCCCTCCTGCACATCAAGGTCAATACCCTTGAGTGCTTCGGTGCCATTTTTGTAGGTTTTTTTAAGGTCTCTGATCGAAAGCGCGACAGCCATAGTACCTCTATTCCCCTTCCTGCCCGGGCATTGATTTTACGTAGACATCCTGTTGTGGATAGGGAATCGTAATGTTGTGTTCCTTGAAAGATCGCCAAACAGCAATATAAATATCTGAACGTACATTACTGACACCATCTTCAGGATCAGTAATCCAGACACGCAGTTCAAGTTTGATCCCGCTGTCTGCAAATTCTATTAATCGACAAACCGATTTAGGTTCCTTTTTCACTCGTTCACATGCGGCGGCACATTGAAGCATCAATTCCATTGCCTGTTCAGGATCATCCTGATAGCTGATCTGGACGGGCACTTTTAACCGGATATTTTTATCGCTGTAACTCCAGTTGATGACTTCCGACGTGATAATATTTTCATTTGGGATTAATGTCTCCACACCGTCACGATTGCGAACAACAATGTAACGCGCACGCATTTCCCGTACCCAGCCAAAACTGTTGCCAACCGTAATCACATCACCGGGACGAATGGAGCGGTCAAAAACAAGAATAAACCCGCTGACCAGATTACTGGCGATACGCTGTAAACCAAAACCAAGACCGACACCGAGCGCACCACCAAACACAGTCAGCGCAGTCAGATCAATACCAACACTGTTCAGTGCAATCAGGAATGCCAGCGTAAGCAGAAAAAATTTGCTGACTTTGGCCAAACCTACCCGCATGCCGGCATCCAGGTACGGTGACTTCATGATCCGCCGCTCGATTGTGCGCGACAACCACATCGACACCAGCAGGAAAATGGCCACCGATAAAACAAGTTTTATCGTCGCCAGCAGAGAAATCCGGGCAGTACCCACCGTGACTGAAAGGTCATCCATGGCTTTGAGTATGTCCGGTAACCAGCCAACCAGATGCATGGCCACCACGATCCAGATGACCGAACTGATAATGTGCTCCCAGGCTTTCAGTGCCTGGCTCTCGCCGAGTGCCTTGCGCAGGATATAGACCAGCAGCCGTATCGCGGCCATGGACAGCAACAGGGGTATCACAACATCAAGAAAGACGACATTCCACGCAAGTGCTTTCAAAATACCGTGCCCAACCATCACCAGTAACAACATGCTGACAGGAAAGACCAGCCTCAGCGTGCTGTTCAGAGTAAATTCCCTGAGCCAGTGGGATTGCTTGTCACCCATCAATACCTGGAGATAACGTTCCCACCGATGATGGATCATCCAGGCCGATACGCCGGCGATGACAGCAACCCCTATCTGGGCCGCCATCGGCACCGTCGCTAATCCGGTGAGCTTGTCAATAATCGTGTCCATTACAGCAATGTGTTACAAATCTGGCGTCCGGTCAAGAATGAATAGTCGTCTAACGTGATTAAATGCGACCAATGAGAACATCGACACCGCTTTGATTGTTTCTCTATTTTTTATCACGGATAACGATTACCGAGACTGGGAAAATTAACTTTTATTTAGCTGACTTCCGGCTGGGAAGCCTGATCTGCCCAAATGATAGCCAAGGCTTTCGATTCAGGTATGTCAAATTCTTCCGGGTAACTCACCCCTGTCAAATAAAGCCCATGAGGTTTGGCCGTTACGCCGCCTGAAGTGCGGTCACGTTTCTCAAGGACTTCCTTTGCCCAGACTGGGGCACATTCTCCCGCACCAATCGACATGAGTACACCTGCAATATTGCGTACCATATGATGCAAAAATGCATTGGCTTCGACATTGATCATGATGAACTCACCATGACGACTGACATCCAGCCGATGAATCCTGCGCACCGGGGATTTTGCCTGGCAGTTCAATGACCGGTAGGAAGAGAAGTCATGTTCACCCAATAAATACTTCGCACCCTCATTCATACGTTTCTCATCAAGTTTGCGGTAATCCCAGGTAACTTTTTTGTTCAATAATCCCGGGCGCACGGGACGATTCTGGATCACATAACAATAGCGGCGTCTTACTGCTGAGAAACGCGCATGAAAATCATCACAAACCTGTTTTGTCCATACCACTCTGATATCGGCAGGCAAATGGGTATTGGTGCCAAACATCCAGGCTTCATCATCACGCACCACATCCATTTCAATATGGACGACTTGCCCGATAGCGTGTACGCCTGTGTCAGTGCGCCCGGCACAAATAGTACGAATACCAGTATCGGCCACTTGTGACAGTGCCTTTTCCAGTTCTTCCTGTACAGTGCGCACACCGATCTGGATTTGCCAGCCACTAAAAGCCGAGCCGTCGTACTCAACACCAAGCGCTATCCGCATTTCTGGTTACATTCCTGTTTCGAATATTACAAAAGTAACCACAGGAACATGCCTGAGAACAGCGGCCACATCCACTGATATAGAGGCGGAGATGATACATCGCCAAGCGTCATGGCGCGCTCGGGAGTAGCGTCTGCCTGTTCAAGGACATCTTCAAACACACTGACAATCGTATTACTCATACGTGTTAATAGACGGCTTTCTTGTGCTTGTTCTGACGATCGCGTTTGTACTATCGGATGAATATTAGGCACAATATCCATTACCAGCATCATACGCACGGCAAACTGTTCACGGGAGACACCTGCCCACTGTAATGGACCTGCCAACCAATAAAGCGCGGCCAGCAGTTCGTCCATCGGTGTTGTTTTGATGAGCAGATTAACAGCCAACACTACCAGCACGAGTGCCGCTATGCGTAATAGTCCTGTTTGTAATCCCTCATAAGTAGGAACCCAGCCTGAATCAGCGATATCAACAACCGGTGTACCTGGGGTAAACCACAGATAAAGAATGAACATTGACAGGAACAACCAACGCAGCCGCTTCAGCATTGGCCAGACAGAATGTATATGAGCTGGCTTCGTTATCAGATATGAAAACAGAATAACCAATGTCACTGCTAACAAGATGACACTGTCCGCCCGGGACAGAAATATGACAAGAACAAGAAAGGTGATAATTCGAATAACCGGGTGCATAAAAAATGAGGTCATGGAAATCAGAGTGGCTATTGTCCCACAACGCTGTCATTACCGCGAAAGCGGGAATCCAGAAGGTATGTAGTTCAAACACCCTGGATTCCGGGTCTTCACTTCGTTTCGCCCGGAATGACAGTATTTTGGCTTAAGTAAGTGCTATTAGAATCAGAGTCGATTTTTAGTCATTGGCACTATACTAAAAAACGGGGTCTATCCCTGAGGTATCCCCACAAAATATCGATCTATATCAAGTACTTGGAATATAGTAACGTTGAATGATGAACAAAATGATAGGTTGACGTGTGTTTCACCTTCGCTCATTTTATTTTTATTCACGTTAAATGCCTATATATCAGTGTACAGCACATACGACAGATTGATGTGACGATCATAAATTTGTAAGTTATTGATTATTTGTTCGGTTTTGTGGGGATCACTCAGGGTCTAGCCCCATTTTATTGTTTATGATCTCTAAAGTTGTCCGATCAACTCCTCAGCTTCTTTCTTCTGTTCAGCGTTGCCTTCACTCACAACTTCATCGAGAATGTTGCGCGCGCCATCCGGATCACCCATGTCGATATAAGCTCTGGCCAGATCCAGCTTGGTGGCCACTTCATCATCGCTGGCGAGCGGTGTATCTTCGCTCAAAGGAGTCGCATCAGCAGGGGTATCTCCACTTGTCGAATCCAGATCTATATCCAGACTGAAATCAAGACCTGCGTCATCGTTCATACTTGCTGCCAGACCACCACTGCTATCAGCTTCATCAAAAGTGTCCAGCCCACCAAGGTCGAATTCAAGATCACCCAGGCCATCATCTTCTGGTTTGCTTTCTGCTTCAGCGGCAGGTGTGCTGCTGTCCGTGGCCGCCTGAAATTCAAGGTCGTCGTTCGTCGTATCTTCCGGCTTGAATGATTCTGCAGGTTCGTCAGCTGTCGGCGTTAAATCCGCAATCGGCATGACAGACTCTTCCGGGGCTGTTGTCATCGGCGCAAGATCTTCGCCACCACCGAACAATGGACTATCAGGACATAAAGCCTTGCCCATGGTGACAGCCTTGTCCCACAGGGCACTGTTGCTGCCATCAAGGGAAGTATGTAAATTCCCAGCCAGATTTTCAAAGGCCTTGCGGTTCTCCATGGCAGCATAAACTTCCATCAGTTTAAGCTTGAGATCTGCACGATCCGGCTCCTGCTCAAGTGACGCCGTTAACATTTCTTCAGCTTGTGAAAAACGCCTGTAGGCAATAAACACATCGGCCTCCGCCAGAGGGTCAATTTCGCCTACTTCAGCTGATCCTTCTGTCACGCTGGTGCCTGTAAAGTCACTCAATACGGACGCAAGTTCATCAGTCTCGTCCTCACCGGCAACGGTCGTCTTGCCACTCAGGATACTTTCAGGGAATTCCATGGTGCTCGCACGACGACGATTGATGACTACCCAGACAAAGCTACCCAAACCAAGCACAACGACTACCAATGCGCCGAGCATGGCAGTATTTCCCATAATATTGCTGAAAAAACCGGTTATTTGCGCCACGATGCCTTCGGGCTGTTCCACAGGTGCGGGGGCAGTTGTCGGAGTGACTGGTTTTGGTGCGGGTGTGACAGTACTGGTGCCCGGCTCAACGACAGCGTAAGGATTTACATTATCAACCGTTGCCGCATTCTCTTCACCGCTCTCGGCGGGTGACGTAGTTCCGGCCGCTGATTCAGCTGTCTTTTGCTCTGCAGCGGCTTTTTCTTCAGCCTCTTTGGCCATTACAGCTGCATTCTCAGCAGCGGCTTTTTCTTCTGCCTCCCTGGCCGCAGCAGCGGCTACAATTTCCTCAGCTTTTATAGCTGCGGCAGCGGCAGCTTTTTCCTCTTCCTCTTTGGCTGCCGTATCAGTAGCCGCGTGCAATTCGGTGATTTGCTTTTGTACAGCAGCGAGATCACCATCTTTGAGGGTAAGTAGTTTCTCAAGTGATGATATTTGCGCTTCCAGGTCTTTTACACGGGATTGTAATTCCGTGTTAGCCTGAACTTTCGAGTCCAGTGTTTCACTGACAAGTGCCAGCTCTTTGCGCATGGATTCGACAGCAGCAGACCCCGCTGCATCACCGGCACCGGACACACCTTTGCTCTTGTCGACCGTGGTTAACTTGACTTCTGCCTCTACAACTTCTTCTGGCCCAGCCTTGATACCGGTGGCAGCTGTGTTTGCAGTGTTTGTATCCTTGCTGGCAGCTTTTTTAATCACTTCCCACTGCACATGTTGTGCTTCTGCAATGCGTAAAGCTTCTGCCTTGCTGACGGTGGTGATTTCATCACGACCAGGAATGCGCAAGATATGGCCTTCACGGAGCGCATTAATATTGTTCTCATAAAACGCATCCGGATTGGCTTTCAATATCGCCAGCATCATCTGTTCAACACTGACAGACGCATCCGGGCGAGCAACCTTGGCAATCGACCACAAGGTATCCTTGTTAGTGGTTTTCCTGCCTGTATCAAATGCTTTGTTTTCAAATACGATATCTATATGTGGAAACAGGTCATCTTCAGGACCTGTCGGCATGGGTTCGGTAACTGCCTCAACGGGCGGCGCTTGGGATATTTCCGGCTTTGCCTTGCCTTTAATCTTGCCTGTTGTTGATACAGGCTCTGGTTCTTTTTTGACCACTACTTCTGGAACAGGCGCTGGCGCCGTCACAGGTGCTGGCGGTGATATAACTTTTACGGGTGGTTCTTTCCTGGCCTGTGTTTGTACTGGAGCATTCTGTAGTTTTGGCTGTGTGGGTGAATCAATCCTGGCAGCTGCTTTTTGTTCCATCAGTACCGGGGGATCAAGTAGCACAGTGTATTCGCGAAGGAGACGACCTTGTGCCCAGTTAACCTCCAGCAGGAAATTAAGAAATGGCTCGCGGACGGCTTCTGTGGTTCTTACCTTTATATATACGGAGCCGTCTTTACGTTGTTTAATCTTGAATCTGAGCTTTAACAGGATGCGATTGCGGTCGATACCTGCAATGGCAAATTCCGCATTCGAGGCCAGTGCAACCTTTATACTGTCAATATCGCTGGGGCGTACTGAATGTAAAATGATGTCGGCATCCAGCTTCTCGTTAAGCCCTGAATGAACGTTGATATCACCGACACCGAGCGCAAAAACAGCACTGGATGACATGATAAACACCGCCATCAGCGCCGTCACTATCCGGATCCATTTACGCACCATCCTCACTCCTATTTTTATATTGGCTCTCACCCACCGAACAGAGGTCATAACCCCGGCAAAACCCCTGTCCGTGAACTTAATAAATTATTTACATTATTCCACTAACTATAACTTATAAATAGTCTTTTACCAGAATTTCTGCTATTTGAACACTATTCAGGGCCGCCCCTTTTCGGACATTATCCGCTACCACCCACATATCCAGCCCCCGGGGATGAGAAAGGTCCTCCCGGAGCCTGCCGACATAGACCGGATCCGACCCTGCTCCTTCGGTTACTGCCGTAGGATAACCCCCATCTGTCCGTTCATCTATTACAGTCACTCCAGGCGCATTTTCCAACAGGGTACGCACGGCAGCAGCAGTAATTTTCTCTTTAGTTTCAATATGTACCGCTTCCGAGTGGCCATAAAATACCGGTACCCGAACTGCCGTCGGATTAACCAATATAGCCTCATCTTCAAAGATTTTCTGTGTCTCCCATACCATTTTCATCTCTTCCCTGGTATAGCCGTTTTCCTGGAAAACGTCGATATGTGGCAGGACATTGAAGGCGATCTGCCGGGGATAGACCTCACAGGTCACCTCTTTCATATTCAGGATCGCAGCCGTCTGGCTGGCCAGTTCTTCAATGGCCTCTTTGCCTGTACCGGACACCGCCTGATAGGTGGCCACATTGATCCTTTCGATACCCACCGCATCATAAATCGGCTTTAACGCGACCAACATCTGGATAGTGGAGCAGTTGGGGTTGGCAATTATGCCGCGGTGTTTGTAATCGGCAATAGCATGCGCATTCACTTCCGGGATCACTAATGGAATGTCATCGTCATAACGAAAATGCGCCGTGTTGTCGATCACCACACACCCGGCCGCCGCCGCTTTCGGCGCATACTCGGCAGAGATGCTGCCACCGGCAGAAAATAAACCGATTTGTACTTTGGCAAAATCAAACGTCGCCAGATCTTCAACAGTCAGGTAACTACCTTTGAATTCCACCTTGCTGCCCGCTGAACGACTGCTGGCCAACGGATACACCTTATTGACCGGAAAATTTCGTTCCACCAGAATTTCCAGCATAGTGGCACCAACCGCACCGGTAGCCCCGACAACAGCCACATCAAAAGTTTTGCTCATTGTTTACGCATTCCTGTTAAGTTTACATGTCATAGTTTTATTTTTAACGCAGAGTTCGCAGAGGGCGCAAAGAAAAATTTATGTCATGCCGGAAACAGCGAAGCTGTTATCCGGTATCCAGAAATATTAAAACTGGATTCCCGCTTCCGCGGGAATGACAAACAGAATTTTTTCACAATAATGATTTAATATCTTTGCACCCTCTGCGTCTCTGCGAACTCTGCGTTTAATACTTTTCTTGGAAATAATTTTTATCACTGCCGCATTGTACTAATTACTTCAGTTTCTATCCAAAGATCTCTTATGAATGACGCATAGCCTCTATAACCGCACTTCCCATTTCTTCAGTGCCAACTTCCTTCATACCTTCAGCAAAAATATCCGATGTGCGCAACCCTTGTTCGAGGACGTTGTTCACCGCCGCTTCAATACGCGCAGCCGCATCCGGTTCGTTTAACGTGTACCGCATCATCATCGCCACCGACAGAATCGTTGCCAACGGATTGGCCACACCTTGACCGGCAATATCCGGTGCAGAACCATGAATGGGTTCATACATGCCTTTATTATGGGCATCCAGTGACGCTGACGGCAACATGCCAATGGAACCGGTCAACATCGCCGCACAATCAGACAGGATATCGCCAAACATATTGGTCGTCACCATGACATCAAACTGTTTGGGTTCGCGTACCAGTTGCATGGCCGCGTTATCGACATACATATGCGACAACTCGACTTCTGGATACTCTTTACCAAGATCTGTCATGACTTCACGCCACAACTCAGTCACTTCAAGCACATTCGCTTTATCCACAGAACACACACGCTTGTCGCGTTTCATGGCACTATCAAAGGCCACACGGCCGATACGTTTGATCTCTGACTCACTGTAAACCAGCGTGTTAAATCCCTGGCGTTCGCCAGTATCCAGTGTTTTCACTCCGCGTGGCTGGCCGAAATAAATACCCCCCGTCAGTTCACGCTCAATCATGATATCCAGCCCGGCAACAACATCAGCCTTTAATGTTGACGCATTCGCCAATTGTGGATACAAAATCGCCGGACGCAAATTGGCAAACAATTCGAGTTCGCTACGCAATCCAAGCAAAGCCTTTTCCGGGCGCACCGAGATATCAAGCGACTCCCATTGATAACCGCCCACTGCGCCAAGTAACACCGCATCAGCGGCCTTTGCAATATTTAACGTCGCTTCCGGCAATGGATGACCGCCATCATCATAAGCACAACCACCCACAAGCGCGGTTTCCATCTCAATTCTTACTCCGTAGTCGTCGCGCAGACAGTCAAGCACTTTCACAGCCTCAGCAACGATCTCCTGGCCAATACCATCACCGGGTAAAATTGCAATTTTCCTTGTCATATTCTGTTCACTTTATTTTATTAACCACATTCTATTAACCACGGGGGATTCTAAAGAAAGAGCACACCTATCGTTTTGTATAGTCTTACCACAGGTTGCACAGGGCAAACATTTTAACCCGACTTCATAATTTACCTATATCTGCTATTCTGTCATTCCCGCGAAAGCGGGAATCCAGTTTTATAACTTCTGGATGCCGGATAACAGCTTCGCTGTTTCCGGCATGACAAAAAATATGCCTCAACATACACATACCCGGTCATTAAAGTAATTTAATTTCCCTGTGTGTCCTTTGTTGGTGTCTGCAAGATGGAAGAGCTGATTTCTTGCCCATCTTCCCCGTGTTCCCCGTGGTTATTTTTTAAAACAACCACGGTGCCTGTTCACGTCGCCTGGCTTCATACGCCTTGATATCATCAGCATGCTGCAAGGTTAAACCAATATCATCAAGTCCGTTTAACAATCTGTATTTACGAGATTCATCGACGTCAAAGGTGATTGTCGCTCCTGCGGGAGTTGTGATCGTTTGTGTCGGTAAATCGACGGCTAATGTATACCCTTCCTTACTGAATGTTTCAGTAAATAATTTATCAACCACATCTGCGTCAAGAACAATCGGCAGGATGCCGTTCTTGAAGCAATTATTAAAGAAAATGTCAGCAAAACCCGGGGCGATCACACAGCGAAAACCATAATCAAGCAAGGCCCACGGCGCGTGCTCGCGCGATGACCCGCAGCCAAAATTTTCCCGTGCCAGTAAAATCTGCGCACCCTGATAACGCGGCTGATTCAGCACAAAATCAGGGTTTTCCTGCCGTCCACTGTTGTCCATACCCGGCTCGCCATGGTCGAGATAACGCCATTCATCAAACAGATTCGGCCCGAAACCGGTACGCTTGATCGATTTCAAAAACTGCTTGGGAATGATCGCGTCCGTATCGACATTGGCACGGTCGAGTGGCGCGACTAATCCGGTTAATGTTTCAAATTTATCCATTTTCAAACCTTTATAAACCACGGGGAACACGGGGTTCCACGGGGGTAAACATTATAAAAACCAATTTCATATATCCCTTATTTCCACTCTCATGTTATTCCTGTTTATTACAGACATTTTATTTCCCCGTGTGCCCAGTGTTTATTTCTTTGGTTATTGCTGTATTTTTATTTCCCCGTGTGCCCCGTGTTCCCCGTGGTTAATTTAACTTTCGTACATCAACAAAATGTCCTGCAATTGCTGCTGCTGCTGCCATGGCCGGACTGACCAGATGTGTGCGTCCACCATAACCTTGTCGACCTTCAAAATTTCTGTTTGATGTTGACGCGCAGCGCTCACCTTCTTCCAGGCGATCAGCATTCATGGCCAGACACATGGAACAACCGGGTTCGCGCCATTCAAAACCGGCGTCTGTAAAAAGGGTATCAAGTCCCTCGTCTTCCGCTTGTTGCTTGACCAAACCTGACCCTGGCACCACCATGGCGAGTGTTACATTAGCTGCCACTTTTTTTCCTTTGGCAACACTCGCTGCCTCACGTAAATCTTCAATGCGCGAGTTCGTGCATGAACCAATAAATACTTTGTCAACATCGATACCGGTTATCGGTGTGCCCGGTGATAACGCCATGTACTCAAGTGCACGTGTCATGCCTTCTTTTTTAACCGCATCCTTAACGTTCTTCGGATCAGGCACCGCACCATCAACCGGCACCACCATTTCCGGTGACGTACCCCAGGTCACTTGCGGTTTAATTGATGTCGCATCAATGTGCACTTCGCGGTCAAACACGGCATCGTCATCACTGTGCAGTGTTCGCCAATAAATCACTGCCTTGTCCCACACTTCACCTTTGGGTGCGCGTGGTTTGTTGCGCACATAATCAATGGTGGCGTCATCCACCGCCACCATACCGGTACGTGCGCCGGCTTCAATGGTCATGTTGCACAAGGTCATCCGGCCCTCAATCGACAAGCCGCGGATGGCCCCACCCGCATATTCAATGGCATATCCAGTGCCCCCGGCAGTGCCAATCTCGCCAATAATGGCCAGCGCGATGTCTTTGGCGGTGACACCCTTGCCTGTTTTGCCATCGACCAGCACACGCATGTTTTTCGATTTGCTTTGCCCCAGACTCTGGGTCGCCAATACATGTTCGACTTCTGAAGTGCCGATACCAAAGGCCAAAGCCCCTAAAGCACCGTGTGTGGAGGTATGTGAGTCCCCACACACCAGGGTCATGCCGGGCAACGTGGCCCCCTGCTCCGGGCCGATAACATGGACAATGCCCTGGCGTTTATCATTCATGCGGTACTCTATGATTCCGAATTCAGTACAGTTGTTATCCAGGGTTTCCACCTGCAAACGGGAAATCGGGTCGGCAATACCCTCGGCGCGGGCAGTGGTCGGTACATTATGATCCGGTGTCGCCAACGCCGCCTTGGTACGCCAGAGTTTGCGGCCAGCCAGGCGCAAGCCCTCAAAGGCCTGTGGGGAAGTCACCTCGTGCACAAGGTGACGGTCTATATAAATCAATGACATACCGTTCTCATCCGCACGGACGAGGTGGTCCTCCCACAGCTTGTCATAGAGCGTTTTGCCTGCCATTTCCGTTACCTGAGAACTAAGGAACCTCTGATTAATTAGCCGCGGTCGCGCCTACGGCGATTTTCTTCCCGTGGAAGACAGGATGAATAATGTGTGATTTGAATCACGTGAGCCAGTGGCTAGCCCTGGATCTGGAGAAAATCGCCTTGCTCCAGGGGATTGCAGCCAAAACGCCCCGATTCTGTGTTGCGGCCCTTGGCAAGGACTCAGGCCATTGCCTGTGGCCCGCGCCTTGAATCTGCCCGTTTTGACCAGCAACGCAATCCACGGATAATTAATCAGAGGTTCCTTGATTATTGTGTGAAATTGAGTTTAGTGTGCTAAGTTAAATAAAACAAATTCATTATATTCATATTTTCTATTACTATTTGGAATAATACATGGATATCGAGAACTTACATGCGTTTGTGACCGTGGCCGATACAGGCTCATTTTCGAGGAGTGCAGACAGGCTTCATCTGACCCAGCCGGCGATCAGCAAGCGCATTGCCGTGCTGGAAAACGAGCTGAATACCCGCCTGTTTGACCGCATTGGCCGTCGCGTTCTGGTGACCCCCGCCGGGCGTGCCCTGCTTCCTCGCGCCTACCGAATTCTGGTCGAAGTTGAAGATACGCGCCGCGTGATGACCCGTTTGTCCGGTGGGCGCATCGCCGGCAAGCTCAGTAT
>Ga0114931_10006391_pt1 | contig 14493 bp, 13 predicted proteins | sample 2SBtaG_FD_89579 | JGI IMG/M metagenome (GOLD analysis project Ga0114931, IMG submission 89579) | Deep subsurface microbial communities from Kolumbo volcano to uncover new lineages of life (NeLLi) - 2SBTROV14_V59a metaG | ecosystem: Environmental > Aquatic > Marine > Volcanic | place: Kolumbo...
CTAGGGAAGCTCTGATTCATTCATCCGTGAATCATTCGCCTGGAGCGAATGATCGCGTCAGCCCCGAAGGGGTGAGCCTCATGGATGAGACGAACAATGATCAGAGCAAGAAAAAGGTAAAATTCGATTTTACCTTTTTCTTCATATTCAATGGCTTAACAGCCATTGAATATGGCAGCACATCCTTGTGCTGCGGAAACTCTGAATTAATCAGAGTTTCCCTAGTATTTTTATAACTATTTTACGCCTTTTACCAGCCAGTTCATGGTGGCGATGTCGTCTATGCTTGCCTGTTGTCCTTGCGGAATTCGTAGCACGCCTTTGTTGTCCCAGATGGGTCCCTGGAATGGATGTAAGCGGCCGGCTGATATATCGGCAATCAATTTTTTGGCTTTTGTTTGCAGGGCCTGGGGAATGACCTTGTTAAATGGACTTAAGAACACGGTGTTTTCCTTAAAGCCGCCCCAGTAGGGAACCGGTTTCCACTTGCCAGCCAGTACTTCCCGGGTTTGCTGGGTGTAGTAGGATGTCCAGTCGGTCATCACGGTAAACAGGTGGGCATCCGGACCATATTCCGCCATGTCGGATGACAGGCCAATGGCATAGGCGCCACGCCGTTGGGCGACCTGGGTGGGTGCTGTGCTATCGGTTTGTTGCAGCACCACGTCCACGCCCTGGTCGATGAGCAGGTTCGTCGCATCGGTTTCCTTGACGGGATCATACCAGGTGCTGAGCCAGACGACTTTCAGTTCTGCCTTCGGGTTGGCCAGGCTCATGCCCAGTTTGGTGGCGTTGATATCACGGATGACGGTGGCAATCGGGAAGGTGCCAAGATAACCCACTTTGCCGGTTTTGCTCATACTGGCGGCAAGATAGCCACTGACAAACAGGGCCTCATAAGTTTTAGCCTGGTAGATGGTCATGTTACGTGACTGTTTGTAACCATTGACCTGCTCAAAAATAACCTGGGGAAAACGTTTCGCGGTTTTAGCCACCGGGTTCATGTAACCGAATGAAGTGGCAAAGATGAGTTTATGCCCGGTTTTGGCCAGTTGTGTGAACACTCTTTGTGCATCCGCGCTCTCCGGTACATTTTCAACATAGGTGGTTTTGATCCGGTCACCGAATTCTTTTTCCAGCGCCAGGCGTGCCTGGTCGTGCTGATAGTTCCAGCCATGGTCACCGACCGGGCCGATATACACAAAACCGATTTTTAACGGTGCAGTTTCAGCATATGAATTCCCGGAAATAAATAACAGCAGTAAAAGAACCGTGAAACCACGCATAATCAGACCTTTATCCAGTAATAACTAATACAAACAGCATGAATTATGCCAATCGCCGGTATTGAGCCCCATGATGGCTGGCCTGTTCTGTGCATACATTAAACTTAAGTTGTGACTGCATTTTTTTACATGTGGTTAAACAACTAAGGAAACTCTGATTAATTCAGAGTTTCCGCAGCACAAGGATGTGCTGCCATATTCAATGGCTATTAAGCCATTAGAATATGAAGAAAAAGGTAAAATCGTATTTTACCTTTTTCTTGCTCTGATCATTGTTCGTCTCATCCATGAGGCTCACCCCTTCGGGGCTGACGCGATCATTCGCTCCAGGCGAATGATTTACGGATGAATTAATCAGAGCTTCCCTAAAAATTGAATCGATACAAGATGTACTGAAATGATGCTGCCTGTTCGCCTGCCAATATTATTGTTCGTCGTTGTAATAAGTTTATTGCCTGCCACAAAGTCACTGGCGACAGAAACCGCGGTCACGCCTTTAAAGGTTGCCTTTATTTATGAAAATCCCGTGGATGCAGGCGGCTGGAGCCAGGCACACGAACAGGCGCGTCAGACGATACAGAAGTTATTTGGCAAGCGTATCATTACCCAGGCGATCGAAGGTGTGAAACCCGGTGCGGATATTGCTCGGGTCATGACCCAATTTGCGCGGCAACACTATGACGCAATATTCGCCACGTCGTTTGGTTATATGCGCACCGTTATGAAATTGGCGCCACGCTTTCCCCATACTCGATTTTTTCATTGCGTCGGTTTTGATAAAGCAGACAATGTCGGTACTTATCTCACCCGCGCCTACCAGGGTAGTTATATGGCAGGTGTGCTGGCAGCATACCAGTCACGAACCGGGATACTGGGATTTGTCGGTGCCATGCCGGTACCGGAAGTCATCAGTGGTATTAATGCGTTTACCCTCGGTGCCCGATCCGTGAATCCCAAAGCTGTGGTCAAACTGGTATGGATCAATACCTGGTCTGATCCGGTGAAGGAGCGTACGGCGGCGGAATTGCTGATGGACCAGGGGGTGGATGTGATTACCCATCACACTGAAACCAATGCGATTATGCTGGCAGCGGAACAGCGGGGTATCTATGCCATCGGTTACCAGGCAGATCGTTCTGCCGCTGCGCCGAAATACCACCTGGCATCCATTGTTCATAACTGGGTGCCTTTATACCAGCATATTATTCAACAACTACTGGATCATAACTGGCAGCCTGAAAACCTGTGGTATGGGGTGAAACAGGATGCAGTGAGACTGGTAGGTTTATCACCGGCTATTCCTGCCGCCGCTATGCAACGACTTAAGCAGGTTCGAGCGGGATTTGTTGCCGACAAACTCAAAGTGTTCACCGGCCCGCTACGGGATAACAGGCATCAGCTAAGAGTAGCTGCCGGACAGGCTGCCAGTGATGCGGATATCATGAGCATGAACTGGCTGGTGGATGGGGTTGAAGGTTCTATCGAACATGAATGATTCATACAACCAGGATAAGTGAAAATGACACCACCGTTGTTATTTAAAAATATCGCTGCCCTGATCACCGGCGATATAAATACACCGATACTGCGTCATGTGGATATGCTCGTTGAAGGGCCTGCCATTAGTAACATCGGCCCCGGTCTGGCGTCCCAGCCATTGCCACCGAATACGGACATTATCGATGCCAGCGATTATTTTATTTATCCCGGACTGGTGAATACCCACCATCATTTTTTCCAGGCGTTCATGCGCAATTATTCGACCCTCAGCTGGCCGGACCTGGGTGTGATTGAATGGCTAAAATTAATCTACCCTGTGTTTGCCCTGTATACGGAAGACTGTATTTACCATAGCAGCCTGGTGAGCATGGCGGAGTTAATCAAGCACGGTTGCACGACCGCGTTTGATCACCAGTATCTGTTTCCTCGTCATGCAGGGCCGTACCTGGTGGATCGCCAGTTCGAAGCGGCGCAAAAACTGGGTATGCGGTTTCATGCCGGTCGCGGCACTAATACCTTACCCATCAGCGAAGGCAGTACCATACCGGATGCCATGCTGGAAACCACGGATGAATTTATCCAGGATTGTGAACGTTTATTCACCGCTTACCATGACCCTGAACTGTTTAGCATGCGCCAGTTAGTGGTGGCGCCGTGTCAGCCATGTAACAGTTACCGTGAAACGTTTAGCGAAGCTATTGCTCTCGCGCGTAACAAGGGTTTGTGCTTTCACTCTCACCTGGGTGAAGGAGAAAATTCCCTGATTCAACAACGCTATGGCATGCGCAGTCTTGCCTGGTGTGAAGATTTGAACATCCTCGGGCCGGATGTGTGGTTTGCTCACGGCTGGGAATTCAATGACGATGAAATTGCACTGCTGGCGCAAACCGGTACCGGTGTATCTCACTGTCCTGCGCCTGTGTTCCTGGTGGGGGAAGGCGTGACCCGGGTTTCTAAAATGGTAGAGCAGGGCGTACCCCTGGGACTGGGAGTGGACGGTCAGGCCTCCAATGACAATAGTAACCTGATGGAATGCATTCGCCAGGCGTATCAACTGCAATGCCTGGTGGCGTCCGAACATCCGGAGCCGGTACCGGCTCCGGCAGAATTTCTGGCAATGGCGAGTCAGGGTGGTGCCGCTTTATTGAATCGTTCCGACCTGGGCAAACTGGCACCCGGTTATGCGGCGGATTTTTTTGCCATCAATACTAACAAACTGGAACTAGTGGGAACCCTGCACGATCCACTGGCGTTACCGGTAAAAGTCGGTCTGGGTGCACCGGTGGATATCACCGTCATCAATGGCAGAATCGTCTGGCGCGATGGTGAATTTCCGGGCATCGATGAACAACAACTGGTGCGGGATGCGCAGGCGGTGTTACAGGATGTGATTTACCAGAGCGAAGAAGTGAAACAGTTGCTGGTATAAACCGGAACACAGTGGCGCCTGATTCGCGCCAGCGTGTTTCGACAGCAAGGCTTAACTGGCAGCGGCAAGTATTTCGGTTTTGTTGCGTTTCAGCCACATGTCGCTGGCCATGGCCAGGGCTTCATCCGGTGTACCGGCTTTACCCATCAGGTGCAGGGCTATGGCGGCAGTCGAAGTGATAGCGGCTTCGGCATATTCATCGGATTCTTCACCGTGCCAGATACGTGACAGGCGTGTGGTGTCGAGCGAATCCTCTTTCACATGGCGTTTGTCGAAGATGGCCGGCCATTCTTCATCCCGCATTTCGTCGCCGAACACATAGGATACTACGGTGGCGATATCCGGATTGCGTTCCGCTTCGCCGGCTTCACCCTTGAATACTGCCAGGTTGGTATTACCCATGACCTGGGCCGCAGCCTGGTGAATTTTCTGGTAACCGGGATGGAAAATCGCCTGCATGCAGTAAGTGGCATTCAGCGGGTTGATCATGCGTCCCACAGTGTGGATAGGCGAACGCAGTCCCAGGAACGGGCGTAATTCGATAATGTCTTTCAGGCGCTGGCTAATGGTTTGCAGCGGAATATAGCAGAAACCGGTTTTAGCGATACTGGCTTTGGCGTCTTCCAGGGTGTCACTGGGTTCGATACCCAGCGGTTTGAGAACCTCGGAAGTGTACATGCGCCCGGCAGTATGGCCTTCGGCACCGTGCATGCATACCTTGATGCCGTTCTGTGCCAGCAGCAGGGCGCTCAGAACATACCAGGGCGAATGACGGCGTTTGCCGGCATAGGAGGACCAGTCCAGATCTGCCAGGGATTCATCGGGATAATGGATGAAGTCCCGGATGGCGTGCACAAAACCGGCGACTTCTTCCGGAGTTTCTTCCTTCACGCGTAACAGCATCAGAAACGCACCCAGCTGTTCCGGCGTGACTTTTTCATGCAGCACCATGCCCATGGCGGTATAGGCTTCTTCTTCGGTAAAACCGCGAGAGCCTTTTTTACCCTTGCCGAGAATACGAATATAGGGAGCAAATGGATGTTCTTCTGACATAATTAAATCCGAAACAGGTTGGAAAGGTGAGAGTTTAGGGTATTTCCCGGTGAATAGAAAACCCCCCATGAATTGGGTTTATACCATCATAATCAGCAGAATTACAAAGCCGATCACTGCCAGGATCGGTACCAGTAAGCCAATCCAGTCCTGGCTGGTGCCTTTAGGGGCATATTTCAGGGCCTGCCGCATGCGCGGAAACACGAATACCATCATGGCTACCAGGAACAGGGCCGAACCGATTTCTAACCAGTCCATACAAACACCTCGGGATAAAAAAGCCCCGTTAAAACGGGGCTCGGTTCCAATCTCAATCCAGACTGAATCAGTCGTCGCTGAAAGCACCCAGCAGCTGTAACAGCGCCTGGAACAGGTTCAGGATCGACAGGTACAGGGAAGCGGTCGCCATGATGTAGTTGGTTTCACCACCGTTAATAATGGCGGAAGTCTGGAACAGGATAAAGCCGCTCATAATCAGGATGATGACAGCATCAACTGCCAGCGCCAGGGCTGGCATGCCGAGGAAAATGTTCAGCAAGGCAGCGCCCAGTACCACGAAAAAACCCACCATCAGGAAGCCGGCCATGAAGCTGAAATCCTTACGTGTGGTCAGCGCATAACCGGACAGACCCAGGAAAATAACGCCAGTGCCGCCCAGTGCGGTGGTGACGATATGGGGGTTCATGGCCAGATAATGGTTCAAGATTGGTCCCAGACCCAGGCCGAGCAGGCCGGTGATGGCGAAAATAACCGGAATTCCGGCTGCAGAATTGGCTGTTCTGGGGAGGACGAACCACAGCATGGCAATGGCAACGATATCGGCAATCAGCGCGCCGCCGTAGCCGAGTTGCATGGAAACACCGATGAATCCGGTCAGGCCACTGAATAACAGGGTCATGGAGAGCAACATATAGGTATTCTTTAATACCTTGTTGGTGCTCAGAAGGGATTCTTGCGTACGTGAAACTGAAATATTGGGATTATTCATATACCTACCTGCGATGAATGATTAATTCGGAATTAGCTTAACACTGGCTTATAGACAAGGCAAAGCTAATATTTGTTTCATAAATAAGGGTATGCCTCTGGTTTTGCAAGGCCATTTCGGGTATTCTTGCGCCCCTCAAAATACCCGCAACACTCTCGGAGAGATGGCTGAGCGGTTGAAAGCACCGGTCTTGGAAACCGGCATAGGTTTGTAGCCTATCCAGGGTTCGAATCCCTGTCTCTCCGCCAAATAAAAAAGCCCCCTGGTCGCCCAGGGGGCTTTTTTATTTGGCGGAGAGACAGGATTTGATTCGAACCCAATCCATAGTGCCAGAATGCCTCGAACCCAGAAGCCACCCCGTTCTTTTCGAAGCTGTCGCCGTCGAATAGAAGGCTCCAACAGGGCGTGGTTTCGAAATCCTGGCATGTGTCTGGCAGAAAGCCCCGCATAATCCCTGGTTAATCCCGCTATGAAGGTAATGGGGTTACCATTCTAAAAGCTAAGGAGACTCTGATTAAATAATAAACAATTTTTCCTTGCTCCTGAGTCATTGCATGAAATGAAGCATGGAAAATCCCCAGATACCATATAAAGACTACTATCCTCAAGCCGCCTGTTATCATGAGGGTTCAGGTGCCTAAGTCACTGCTATCACTTTATGTTTATGGAAATTATCTGCAATATTTGTTAGTTTCTTATAATTACTGGTAAAAACAACTGAACTTGGTTCGTCGGGGAGTATAAAACGAATGCCAGAACTCTTTTCTAATGAATGGACAGAGAATTATAAACAGATTTGGAATAGTCCCGAGGGAATTGCATCGGAGCTATCAAGAGCGAACTTTAGTTCAGTCGTCGCATTCGGTGTCGATGGTGAGGATAAACCACGCTGTGTGTTCACCATTTCTGAAGGTAAAATTGTGCAGGCCGGTCCACCCAGGGGAGAAGACCTGAGATGGGATTTACGCGCCAGCGTGGATGAATGGAAAAACCTGCTGGCAAAACCACCGGGTTTGATGAAACTGGGCCTGGCTTATACTTCACGCAAGCTCAAATTCCATAAAGGGGATTATGCTGTCATGATCAAGGATCCCACCCTGTCGACGGCTTTCGTAAAATGTTTTGCCCTCATGTCAAAAGCCCTGCGTTAAGTCGTTTTTTTCAGGCGTCGGGTTGCCTGCTTCATCATTTCCCCATATCGGGGGCTACTTTTTGATCGATAGCGCCAGCTGATATAGAGCTTGCTGACCCGTTGAATCTGGTGCCGGTATTCCGGTAAAGCCTGGCTGGCCCGAACACAGAAATCCTGCTCGCCTTCATACGCGTATTTCTCGATGCCTTTTGATTGCAATTTCTCAAGAAAACGCCGGTAACAGCGTTCCATTATATCCTGTTTTTCTCGCGCGAAAGGTTTGAATAACCACATCACCACCAGCAGGGTTAACAGTGCCAGGCCGAGCATCAGGTACAGTACCATGTCAGCGGCATGCATGGGTTTATTGAACATCATTTCCAGGAACTGTTTCTGTAGTTCCGGGCCATAGCCGATGATCCACTCGTTCCAGCGGTTATCCATGGCATCCCAGTAGAACTTCAGATCGCGTAACAGGCCGGTATCCATGCGCATATAAAACGGTCGATAGGCTTCTTTGCCGAGGGCCTGGTTCAGGTTTTTCTCGATGCGTTCCGGGGCGATGGCGGCAGTGGGATCGACGCGTAACCAGCCACTGCCCTCAAGCCACACCTCGGCCCAGGCATGGGCGTCACTCTGGGACACCGTCAATACCTGGTTGACCGGGTTGAGGGTGCCTCCCTGGTAGCCCACCACGACCCGTGCCGGTACACCGGCGGCTCGCATCAGCAGGGTGAAGCTGCTGGCATAGTGTTCACAGAAACCCCGGCGGGTGTCGAACAGGAACTGGTCTACCGGATCGTATCCGGGTGTTAATGGCGGTTGCAGGGTGTAGACATAGGGTTGTTGATGAAAATACTGCAGGGCATGTTTAACAATGTCCTGGGTTGTTTTGTAGTTGGCGCGCCATTGCTGCCCCAGGGCGACGGTTTTCGGGTTGGAGCTGGAAGGTATCTGCAGACCCGCTTCACGTTCCCAACGGGATAAACGTTTTTCGATTCGATAATGGGTGTAGGAAGCCAGCTGGTACTGCCGCAACGAGTCGATGGTCTTTTTCGAGAACAGGGTGAAATCACGGGTATAAAACACGCCATCGGGAACCGTGCTGGGCATGTCCAGGATAAATAGCCACTTCTGGTCGGTGGGTTCCATGGTGATGGTGTATTTCACATGTCCTCCGAATCCTTCCATGGTGGGGTGGGGATTAAGGTTGGTTTTGCCTCGTTCCCAGGTGCGGCCATCAAAAGCCCATAGCACCAGGCCACGCCAGTACAACTGGTTCTGGGGTGGTATGTCGCCATCGAAATCGACTCGAAACGCAACATCGCCAGACTGGATCAGATTGGCGATATTACCCGGCGACATGGTGTCGCTCATGCCGGTACGGCCACCACGGGCATCATTGGGCAGGTTCCACAAGGGACCGGGGATACGGGGAAACAGCACGAACATCACCAGCATCAGGGGCAGGGATATAGCCACCAGCCGAACCGACAGGGCAAATACCTGGCGATTTTCGACCGGCGCCTCGTGGCTGGTGATCTTGATGAGAGCCATCACCATCACTACCAGGCTGATGAGCATTAATCCCAGTACTGGAATGGACTGGGAGAACAGGAAATTGGTGACAATAATGAAAAAGCACAGCGCCATCACCAGCATGTAATCCCGCCGCTGTTGCCCCTCCATCAGTTTGGCGCCTACCAGTAGCAGTAAAAATGCCGAGCCCGCGGTTTTGCCAAACAGGGTGCCGTAGTGGAACAGGATGCCGATAACGCTGAGGAAAATCAGGCCGAACAGCAGGAATTTGGGGGGCTTAAAGCGGGGCAGAAACACCAGTAATAAACGCCAGGATAGCAAACCGATCAGCAGCAGGCTAATCCAGCCAGGCTGGCGCTGCATGTGAGGCAGGGCTACCAGTAACACCGATAAAACGATCCAGCTGATGGGTAGCTGGATGAGCTGGTTAAGGCGGTTCATGCCACACCGAACAGCGCCAGCGCCCGCAGGCACTGGTGCCGATGTTCATGTCCGCTGCCCACGGCAATCTGCTGCTGTGGCAGCTGCAGGCCATAGTCGATGCCATGGCGGTCCGCGTCCAGTATCCAGCGACACAGCACCGACAGGCGCTGCTCTATGCCCATGGCGGCTGGCAGGTCATCCCAGCGCAGCCAGATTTCACTGCCGCGGTCAGCGTGAAACGTCTTGGTTTGCATTTCGCCGGTGCGGGCCACCGCTTTCCAGGCCAGGTGTTTCGGCGGGTCACCTTTCTGGTAGGCGCGGATACCGGCAAAATCGTCGGTGCCTTCCACCTGGCTGGCAATCTGGCCGGATTGCTTGCCGCCAAAGCTGAATTTCGGCGGGTGGGATTCCGGTGCCGGATACACCAGGCACTGGCTCTCCAGGCTGAGCCAGGACCAGGCGTGGAACAGGCCCAGGGGAAACTCGGTATACACCTTGAAACGGGGCAGGCTGAGACGACCACGTTTGTCGGTATCCACCGGCAGGCTCAGGCTGATCTCTTCGCCCGCGCCAACATGCACGCTGCGGCTGTTGTCGCCAGCCTCGATGACAATATTGTAATACGTCTGGTTTTTGCGACTACTACACAGTAGCGGGAAGCTGGCTTTCTGGGTGGCGAATACCGGCGCAGCATTGCTGACGGAAATATGCAGGTGATTCAGGTTCTGGTGGGTATACAGCATGCTCAGGAAACTGATGGATGCCAGCAGGAAACACAGCATAAAGCCCATGCTGTTCTCATAGTTGATGGAACCCAGCAGGATCAGCAGGAAAATCCCGAAAAACAGCAGGCCGTAATGGGTGGGCAGGATATAAATCCGCTGGCGTTTAAGAGTAGTCTCGTGGGTCGGCTGGGGTTCCCGCTTCTGGGACCAGGCATCGATGCGGCGGACAAAACGGCGCGGGATGAACGGCAGTGCCGAAGCCATTACACCGGCACCTGCTGCACCAGCCGGGTCACCAGTTCATCGATTGCCACGTCCTGATGTTCCGGGTGTGGCTGGAGCCGGTGTGCCGCCACCGATGGCATGACCTGCTGCACATCTTCCGGCATCACATAATCCCGTCCCTGCAACAGGGCCCAGGCCTGGGCGCATTTCTGCAGCGCCAGTCCGGCACGGGGGGACAGGCCACTGGAAAACCACGGCGACATGCGACTACTGCGAATCAGGGTCAGCAGGTAATCCATCAGTTGCTTGGAGACATGAATTTTTTCCACCTGGGCCTGCATCTGCATCAGGCTTGCGTGGTCCACCACCGTCGGGAGAGCCTGGATGTGCTGGCGCCGGTCCCGCCCGGTGAGCAGCTCCCGTTCTGCCTGCTGGCCAGGGTAGCCCATTTCGATGCGCATCAGAAATCGGTCCAGCTGGGACTCCGGTAGTGGAAAGGTGCCTACCTGTTCCGCCGGGTTCTGGGTGGCGATCACGAAGAACGGCTCGGGCAGGTGGCGGGTTTCCCCGTCCTGGGTTACCTGGCCTTCTTCCATGGCCTCCAGCAGGGCGCTCTGGGTTTTGGGGGTGGAACGGTTGATTTCATCTGCCAGCAACACCTGGGTGAAAACCGGGCCGGGATGAAAGCGAAAGCCGGATGTGGCGCTATCGTAAATGGATACCCCAATCACATCCGCCGGCAGCAGGTCCGAGGTGAACTGGATACGGTGAAAGTCCAGCCCGAAGACTTTGGCGATAGTCAGGGCCAGGGTGGTTTTACCGACGCCGGGCAGGTCTTCGATGAGTAAATGGCCACCTGCCAGCAGGCAGGTGAGGGATAACTGGATCTGTTGCTGCTTGCCCAGGATGATACTGCTGATGGATTGGGATGCCTGCAATATCTGTTGCTGGATATGCTGGCTGGAGAGGGTTTCGGCCTGTTTCATGGGTATCCTGAATAAAGAGAGTATTCAGGTAAGAGTATAGAACCCCGGCGGGCATCTGCCCCGCAATCAGGACTGATGCTGGTCCGAATTTATCCATTAACTGACAAAAAGATTTGCCACAGAGGCCCAGAGGTCACAGGGCTTTTTTCAATAAAATCAAGATTCCTCTGCGTTCTCTGCGTTTCTGTGGCTAGCGCTTTTAAATGTTTGTTCCTGGATAGTTAGGATCTTTCGTCTTAGCCGTGGAACAGGCTATCGCACAGCGCGATGACAATCATGCTGATAAAAAACAGGCCAATGGTGCGGTTTGCCTTGAGGTACAGCTGTTCGTCCAGCACACATTCTTTACTACGACTCAGGCCGTATTGACGTTGACGCTTTGAAAACATGGGTTCTCCCCTTAAATGTCAGATGGTTTTAAACAGGATTTTTGCATTTAAAGGGTTTCATTTGTGGGCAGGTCTGGCCTGGCGATGATGCGACTGCACGGCAGGCTTTGCTGCTAATAATTCTAGCCGGCCTTGCGGATTTTGCAGCCCCGACAACCGGCTTCTGATGAACGGTAGTGCCGCTGCCTCATTCGGGGGAGGGCTATTTTAAAAGTGCATACCACAGTGGCAAGGTTACCAGGCTCAGGAAAGTCGTGGCGGTAACCGCGGTGGCGTACAGGCCACTATTGAGCTTGAAGCGGTCGCACAGCACCACACCCAGCACCATGCTGGGCATGGCGGCTTCCAGTACCGTGCCGGTGCGGTTCATGCCGTCCAGGTCCAGCAGCAGGGTGGTGCCGTATACCAGCGCCGGCATCAGCACCAGCTGTATGATAATAATCGGTACCACCGACAGGGCATGCTGCATTTCGGCAAAGCCCTGTTTCAGTGCCAGGCCAATGGCAAACAACATCACCGGCACCACTACCGCTCCCATGGTGCGGCTGATCTCCAGCAGGAAACCACCAGGCTGGATACCGCTGATATTCAGTAGTATGGCCAGTGCCGCCGCCCACAGCGGGGGGACCTGCAGCAGGGTTTTTAACGGGTGGATTTTTTCGCTGGTTTCCCCCAGGTGGGCTGCCACCAGGATGCCGATAGTAAGCAGGATGGGGGTGCAGGCAAACAGGTCATACTGAATCGCGATGGCGCCGGCGGGTTTTCCCAGGGTGCTGATCAGCAGCGGATAACCCAGGTAGGTCGCATTAGGAAAACTGCTGGCCAGAATCACCGCGCCGGTCACCGCGGAGGATTTACCGCAGCGCTTGCACACCAGGTAACTGATACCCATGGCGGCGAATACGCCCACCGCCGCACTGATGGCGATCTTGATGGAATCCAGGTTCAGGTCGGCCTGCCACAGCACATTGAACACCAGTGCCGGCAAAAACAGGTGGTACACGGTATCGGTCAGTACTTTGCGGATCAGGCTGGGTTCCAGCCGGCCGGGGCTGCGAAACGCCCAGAAAAGCCCCAGGCCAATAAGGGCGAACATCACCAGAAGAGTCTGTAACATAGGTTGGTACTACTGCCCGCTAAGTAAGGTCTATACTTGGTTGTAGAAGTGATTATAAAAACCACCAGTGAATTTGATCCTGCCTGAGCAGGAAAGACGCAAGTCTAATGCCATTATTCAAAGAACTCGAGTGTTGATCGGTAATAAATGATGAGTGCTTCCACCATTAACCTGGATGATCACATTGATACATCCCATCTGCCGCCGGTGCCGGACATTGCCCGCCAGTTCCTGGCGCTGCACCACCAGCCGGCGGAACTGGAAGCAACTCTCCAGCCGATGCTGCAGCAATACCCCGGCTTTTTTGCCGAACTGCTGAGCATCCTCAATTCGGATCATTTCAACCTGACCACCAAGGTGGATTCCATTCACGAAGCCATCAAACATGCCGGTTTTAACCGCGTGTGCATGTTGATGCTGTGCATGGTGGTTTACAAAACCTTTCGTAATATCAAAATTCGCGGCTTCAACCAGGACGAGTTCTGGGCCGATTCCTTACGCCGCGCCGTGAGTGCACGCATGATTGGCGAGCTCATCGGCCTGGACGGCAGTCTGTGTTTTACTGCCGGGCTGTTACAGGACCTGGGCTTGATGCTGCTGTTCCTGATGAGTCCCAACAAGGGCATGCTGTGGGCCGAATTCCGCAAGCGGGAGCCGGAAGCGCGCTACAGCATGGAGCGCAATATATTCAATATGAACCATGATGCGGCCATGGAAGTATTCTGTGAGCAGTGGCAGTTGCTGGATGTGATGGCCAGACCGGTTATCGAACATCATCGTTGTGACCCGTCCGCCATCGAAACCACCAACAGCAATTGTGCCAGGTACTGTACTGCGCCGACTGGATGACGGCGGTGTTCACTGCAGTGGATAAAGGCTTCGTCATCGATCGTTGCCGCAAGATTTTATCCGAAAAATTCCAGATGGAAGGTTTCCGCACCGAGGAATTACTGGCCGCCATTCCCGATGCCATGGAACTCACCGGCAAAGTGATGGGCATAGAAGTCACAGAGCACCTCAAGTTTTCCCAGGTGCTGTACCAGGCCAACATCAAGCTCTCGGAAGACAACCTGAATTTCCAGGAACTCACCCTGCGCCTGGAACAGGCACTGGCGGAGCGAGACCGGCTGGCAGCAGAACTCAACCGGGAACTGGGACTGGCGCGGGAAATCCAGCGCAGCCTGTTGCCCTCGGAAACGCAAGGGGAGTTTCCCCTGGCCGGTATCAATCTTGCGGCACGGGATTTGTCCGGCGATTTTTTCGATTATTTCCGCCTGCCGGATGGCCGTATTTATTTCAATCTGGGGGACGTGTCCGGCAAAGGCGTCAACGCCGCGCTGCTGATGGCCAAAACCAGTAGTCTGTTTCGCTGCCTGGGCAAACAGATCGACTGCCCCGGCCAGTTGTTAAGCCGCATCAATGTGGAGCTGTGTGAAACATCGATCCGCGGTATGTTCGTGGCCATGCTGGCGGGTATTTATAATCCGGCCACTGGCAAGGTGGTGATGGTGAATGCCGGTAACCCCCCCGCGTTACGGTTTACCGCCGACAATCTCGCCTACGAAATCGAAGCCAATGCACCGCCCCTGGGTGTGCTGGATGACTCCCTGTATCCCACCGTGGAATTCGATCTGCAACACCAGAGCCTGTACATGTTTTCCGACGGCATTACCGAAAGTTACATCGGTGAAGGTAAAAAGA
>Ga0114931_10006392_pt1 | contig 14493 bp, 5 predicted proteins | sample 2SBtaG_FD_89579 | JGI IMG/M metagenome (GOLD analysis project Ga0114931, IMG submission 89579) | Deep subsurface microbial communities from Kolumbo volcano to uncover new lineages of life (NeLLi) - 2SBTROV14_V59a metaG | ecosystem: Environmental > Aquatic > Marine > Volcanic | place: Kolumbo...
ATGCCAACCAGCCGCTGCCGCACGGCAACCGGATCCAGGCTGCATTCGGGCGCCACGATATCTCGCACGTTCGCACCAATGTCGGTGGTGGTGCGGCATCGGCAAATCGAAGCATGGGCGCACTGGCGTTCACGTCGGGTAACCGCATCGGTTTTCGTAGCGCTCCCTCTCTGCGTCTGGCGGCTCACGAGTCCGCACATGTCGTCCAGCAACGCGAAGGTTTGAGTCTGCAGGGCAATGTCGGGCGACCGGGTGACCGCTGGGAGAGGCACGCCGATCGCGTCGCCGATGCGGTCGTGAGCGGACGCTCGGCCGAACCCCTGCTCGACCAGGTTACAGGCGGAGAAGCGAGGGGTTCGGAGAAAGGCGCCGACGGCCCGGTCCAGCACCAGATTACCTCCGGTGCGACACGACTGTTCGAGCCACCGCCCGTTACCTCCGAGCGCCCGGCGGAGATGGCCGAGGGTGCCGGCGAGCCCGCGGAGGGTGGTGGCGAGCCCACCGCCGAAACGGAGCCGGAAGCGGAAGGTTCGGCCATGGAGGAGGCACAGCAAGGTGACACCGAGGCGCCACCCGAGGGTGTTCCGTCGGAGGCGACCTCGGGTGGCGGTGCGCCGTCGGCAACCGCCGGGTCGGAAGCGGCTTCCAGGGGGGGCGGTTCACCTGAACCAGCAACCTCGACGCAAGCCGGTACCGCTGGCCCGACTGCTGGCGCTGGCACCGCACCATCCAGCCCGGCGGCGGCAGGCGGAGAAACCGCAGCGCCAGCCGGCGCGGGTGCGACCACCGAGGCGGCGAACGCCAGTCAGGAAACCCAAGGTGGCGGAATCAGCGCGGCATGTTACAGCGCGGGTAGCGAAGCCCCCGGGGAGGATGCTCCGGAGCCCACCGCGGACGAGCGCAGTTCAGAACCAGAGGAACAACCCCAGGTCGAATTCGATCCCTGGCCGGCTGCGATTGACGAATGCCCTGCCGAAGCCGCCGTAGCCGAAGGTGCCGAGCAAATGCCGGCAGGAAGCGGCGAAGGCCTCGCGGCCGCTGTGGGTGGCCCCGGCGGCGGGGGCGCGGAACTCGAAGCGATGGCGGCAGCGGGTCCCGCTGAGGGCGGCGAACCAGCCAGCGCCGAAGTGCAGACCATGTCGCGGGCCGCGGCCACCCAGGTCGAAGGGAGTGCCGCAGACACGTCCATGGAAGGGCCGATCGCCAGCGCCCAGGCCGATCGCGACACTGCTGTCAACGACTATCTAGGCACCGAAGCCAGTCTCAACGAGGTGCTGACACGGTCACAGAGCCTCGAAAGCAACGTCACGTTTCCGGATGCCGAGGGGCCGCAACAGGTCGAGTTGCGCCAAGCGGCCATTTCGCAGACACAGGCCTTCATGGCGCGCTCAGCCGCACAGGTCGCCGCAGCCGTGGCTTTCGCGCAGGACCAGGTGCCCGCGCGTCTTGGCGGCCGGGCGGAAGGGATCAAGGTGAATATCGAGGGCGCGATGGAAACGGAGAAGGCCGTCATCTCCGCGCGCGTCGCGCAGGCACAGGCACAGGCACGCGCCGGGGCGGCGGCTGCGCGCGCGCATGTTAACGCCGAGTACGCAAGCAGCGCGGCGCAGATCGAGGCCGTGACCGGCGCTGCCATTGCCGCACTCAACGCCAAACATCTGGCGTCGGTGGCGGCGGTCGACGAGAAAGAGACCACCGGTCTGGACGACGTCAATTCGCGCTTCCAGAGGGGACGGGAACAACACGAGGAACAAGGTCCAGAATATGCCAGTCGAGCTATCAGAAAGGGACAGGCTTACGCAGACGGGTACGAGCCTTGTAAAGGCGACAAAAGCGACGACGGCTTCTGGGACGGCTGCCTCACCGTCCGCCGGGCGCAGGCGCAACAAGATGCCGCCTGCAAGACCGCCGCCGGCTACAAGGACGTGTTTCTGCGCACGGCCAACAAGAAAGGCTACGACCTCATCGCACTGCGCAAACAATACCGCTGTGCGGTGATCGCGGGGGCGCGGCAGGTCAACCGGACCCTCGATGAAACCCGCGACTCCACGGTATCGGGGCTGGAATCGGGCCGCACCCAGGCGATGAGTGCAATCGGCCTCGCCCGCAACCAGAACCTTTCGTCCATCGACGCTGCACTCTCCGCGACGCTGCAGTCGCTCGCGGGGCAGGAGTCCTCACAGCGCCAGGCCGTCAACGATGCCGGCTATCTCAAGCAACTTGCCGTCGAGCAACTCGCCCATGCCGGTGCGGCGGGTCTGGCACGCGGCATCGCGGCAGCAATGGACTCGCTGGAGAACACCCTCGAGACCTTGCGACAACAGTTTGCGCAAGGTGATATCCCCGATCCCGCAACGCTCGGGCAAACCCTGGCGACTGCCGAGGCCGGCCTGGGTGGCGGCGTGGGATCGCTGCTCGCCAAGATGGAGGAAGGCGCTCAGCAGGCAGAAGGACAGCTCGACGGTCTCGGTGCCGCCGCGCTCGAAGCGCTGCTCATGCTTACCACCAAGAACGACGAGCTCAGCGCTCAGGCCGAGAGCGGTTTTTCCCAACAGATGAGCGGCCTCATGGCCGGCGCCACCGCTACCTTCGCACAACTCACGGGCAATCAGGTCGAACAGGCGCAAACGGCTATGACCGAGGGCACCGCCAGCATGGATGCGGCGGTCACCGGTTTCGACACGTCGCTGGCGACCATCGGCGGACGGGTGGACGCGGCCATCGCCACTTCTCTCGGTGAGCTCGTTCAGGATCTCGAAAACAAGCTCGGCGAGCTCGATGGCCAGATCGCCACGGAAGCATGGAAAGCCGCCGAGAAAGAGCAGCCGGCCTGGAAGGGTGTGCTCGCCATCGTTCTGATCATCCTCGTCATCATCGCGGCCGCGGTCATCAGCATCGTCACGCTCGGCGCCGGTGCGAGCCTGTTTGCGATCATTCTCGTGGGCGCGCTGGTCGGCGCGGTCAGCGCGGGCCTGATCCAGATCATCAATAACTGGGCCTCGGGCGAAGCCTGGCACACGGGTGTAGTCCAGGCGATGATCATCGGTGCGGTCGGCGGCGCACTCGGCGGCGGCTTGGGTTTTGCCGGTGGTGCACTCGCTTCAGGTGCGGCGGCCGCGGGCGCCAGCGTCGTGAGACAGCTCGTCATCACCGTCGGCGCGGATCTGCTCTCCGAAGGTCTCTCACAGACGTTCGCCTACGTCGCGTTCGGTCAGGACTTCAACTGGCAGGGCTTCGTCATGGCCGGGGCGATGTCCGGCGTCAGCTTCCGCGCCCACCCGAGCGGTCCGCACGGTGCCGGAGCGCGTCCGGATGTTCCCTCGACTGCGGCGGCCGGCGCGGCTGGCGGTCGCCGCGCTGCCGCTACCCAGATTGCCGGCGGCGCTGCCTTGGGACTCGGCATCGAAGCCGCGACGGCGGCAATCAGCGGCCAGGAGTTCGATCTCACGAAGGCCGCCTCGGCCGCGGCTTCGGGCGCCGTCGGGGCGCGCATGGCGCGGCGCCAACCCGGGGCGCCGCAGCGGCAACCGACTTCACGACTCGGACGAGCCGCCCAGCGTTTTCGCAGCTTCGATCCCGGCGGAGTCGGCGCCCGTCTGGAGACCCGACTGGAGGGGCTTGGCGCGCGGATGGTAGGCGGGCAACCGGAGACGGGTGCACCAGGCGGTGCGCGACCCAGGACCGAAGAGCCTGCCACCCGTCCGGTCAGCGAGCCGGAGACGACGCGACCGCGGGCGCCGGAAGAACCTGAGACCACTACACGACCGCAACCCAGTGAGACCGAAGTTGGATCAGGAAGGAGGCCCGCTGAAGAGCCGGAAAGCGGGCCGGGTCGCAAGCCGATGGACGACGATACGGCAGCTGAACTGGCGGGTCCTGCGAACCGCATGGACAACCAGGAACTGGTGGACGCCACGACGACACGATCGCGTATCGGCGATGTGGACCATGATTTCCGCATCACCCGCGATGGCCCCGAGGTCTGCACGGCATGTAATCCCACCACACGACAGTTGACGCGGATGATCAATGATCTCCCGTCTGGGCCTTTACGCAGCAGACTTGAACGGCTGCGGCGGACCGTTGGCGATGTCGAGACGCGCCTTGCCAACGGCGAGTCTGGCGTTAATATGATCAGGGATTCCGCGCGAATAGCAGCCGAGTTCCGGGCACTCGGAGAGCGACACCCGACTGTCGGACGTGCCCTCGAAGTCCCCGAGTTACGTCGAACGACCATCGAGGGACCCGAAGGAGCCGTCATGACGTCGCGGCACCTGGCCGAGCTGGATGCCGATGTTGCGCTGACCCGGACGGTCGATGCTTCTGACTGGCGAAGCGTGCCAATGCAGGATGGGGATCAGGCGGTCTATATTTTGCGAGACCGCACGACAGGTGCAGTCCTTAAAGTGGGAATCGCTGAGAATCATTTGGGCCGAGTAACTCAATACTCGAATGCCGGTAATAAGCTGGGATTGGATCTGGAATTGGACGTCGCTGTCATTCAACCGCGAGCAGGCTTGACTATTCGAGATGTCGAAGCAAGCTTACGAAATCGGCTGACCAATGAAGGTCAAGTATTACCATGGGACAACAGCGGAGGGCGTCTTGGCAGATCTGACCGCGGCACCCCTTTCGTGCATCCCGTCGGACGAAACCTAATGTGGGATCCCAATGGCAATTTGGTACAGAAGGGTACAGGTGCGGCGCCGCAGCCTACGCAGCGAGCCAATGCGACACCGGACGAGGTTGCAGAACTGGTACATCAGGGGCTCAGCAACAGGCAAATCGCCGAGCTCAAGGGCGTATCGGAGCGAACGGTACAAAGATGGAGGCAGAATTGGAGAAGTGGCATCGATGATGCCGTGGGGCGCTTGAGAGCAGCTGAAGACGTTGCCACCGAATAAGAGGTCATCCCATGTATAGCGAAGAGTGGAAGAAAGACGCAAATCCGGAAGAGTTCTGGGTGCTTATAGAGCTTGCCCAAAGAAGCTTACCGGCCTTTGTCGAAAAACTGAAAAGCAAAGATCGCCGCGGATTGATCCGCTTCGCGTGGCTGTTCGAAGAGTTTGTCAGTGCATTGGGCCGAGAACCTTATCAGCAGTATACGGACCCAACCTTATCGGAGGACGCGCTCGATGATCTGTGGGAAGAAGTTGTCGGTAGAGGTCGGAGGTTTTACGAAGACGTGGTTAACCACCCTGAACGGATGCCCCGAGACATAGATCACTCCGACCCGTCTCATCGAATCAAGTACGAAACTACAAACGTGTTCTACGAGCGATTTGGTGAAGAAATTCCCCCATACGGATACGATTACTAGTCAGCATTCTGACGTTAGTGACAAAACGTTCACAGTCTTGAAGCGTGAGTATGGTCCATGAACCCATCCCTTTCAAGGTGGTTGAGAATCGCCATAAGATTAATCGTTGGGCAAAGGCCGACAGGCCGTGCCCAACGTCCGCCCCGATCCGTTGGGCACGCTGCGCTTTGCCCAACCGACATAAAGATTCTTATATTCAATGAGTTGGAATCACCTTGAAAGGAGTGGTACATGAACCCTAGCCCGGCCGATTGCTTAAAAGAATTTGTCGAACGACGGCGAACTGCACGCGACCTAGTGCTCAAAGGTGCAGACTTGCGTTGCGCTAAGCTCGCCGGGTTACGCGCAGACAGCGTCGAACTCGACGAAGCGGATCTACGGGAAGCATCGCTGGCATACATAAGATGGACTGGGTGTTTTCTTCGTGACGCACGGCTTGACACCGCGGATCTAACTGCTGCAACGGTTAGAATGTGCAACTTCGATCAAGCCCGCGCAACCAACGCCACCTTCGCGCAAGCCCGTCTCGAGAACTGCACGGCACGCGGAGCGCGGTTTGACGGTGCCGATCTGAGCGATGCGGTGCTCACCGATACGGATTTCTCTCGCGCCAGCTTCCGTGAAGCGAATCTCGAACGGGTGTCCGCGTCGGGAGCCTGTTTTCGTGGCGCCGATCTGCGTGGTGCAAGGCTTCGCAATGCCGAACTGTGCGATACCGACCTGCGTGGCGCCGATCTGACTGACGCCGATCTGGACGGCGCCGACCTCAACGGCGCGGATCTGCGCGGCGTTGTCGGCGACCATCCGGCGCTAAAGGGAGAGCAAAGCACATGGAGTGAGCTGCCCGCCGAGATGCAGTCCCTGACGGAAACCATGGCGACGATCGTGGGCGAAGTGCTGCGCACGGCCGGTGAGCGGGGTGCGATCGATGAGGAGACGGCCGAGCGGTTGATGACCGAGGCTGCAGGCTACCAGGGCGAGTCGTCGCGCAACGCACCGAGCACTGACACACTGAATGCTGTGACGCGGGTATTCGAAGGACTCGGTGCCGACATGCTACCTGCGCTGTTCGGTGCTCTGCAGCAGTCAAACGGCAACGAACCACCCGCCGCGGTCAAGGCGATGATTCTGCGTCTGCGTAACGAACTCGGACTGGATGAGACGGCCTCCGTGGAAGACGTTCTCTCACAGCTTCTGAACCGAACGGGACGTTAATCATGTCGAACCTAAACTCTGCCGTTCGAATGCACTCGTTTGCCGCTTCAATGCACGGATCGATACAGCCATGAGAAAGTCGGTCTGCAAGCGACGACGGCGCCCGGGACGAAAACGTCTTCTCGAAGAACACTCCCCGCAGCTTCCGCCATCCGCCCGGGAGACTAAAACAAAAGCCGACCGGTTGAATCCTTCCTATGCATCCGGGCCGGCCGTGCACATGCGCGCGGAGGAGGCCGGAACTGCACCGCGAGCAACGGAGCAGGAGCAAGATCTGCCGTCGCTTGCGCTGCGCAGCACGGAGGCGACGCGACACGAAACGACGGTGTCCGGCAGCGGCAGGACGATCCGCCTCGAGGGCGAGACTACGGGACAGTTCGATGGCGGGACGTCGCAGATCCGCGACCGGCATGTGGCGCGTGCAAGCGGTTGTGATGGCTGCGAAGACAGCCAGTGTCTGCGGGTGACCGGCACATTGGTACTCAACTATCGTGTCACCACAAACGTCACCTTGCCGAGCGTCAATGACTACCCCGACCTGACGCCTTGTCAGCGGCGCCGCGTTCAGGACGCCATCGACAACGTGCTGGCGCCGCATGAGCAGGAGCATGTGCGGGCATTCGAGACCTACAACGGTACCTCCGAGCACCCGTTCGACTTCAAGGTATGCAACTCCGAGGAGGCGAGCGAACAGCTCCAGGCCCTCCACGATAGCGACGCGACGACCCGCGAGGCCAACGCGCAGGCGGCCAGCGATGCACTCGATCCGTTCCATTTCGACGTCGATCTCGATTGCGAAGATGATACCAGCGAGGGTGGCGATGAACCGGGCTCTGGGACAACACCGAGCGAGGAGCCGGCGACTCCTCCTGCACCGCAGAGCATGGAAACCGACCCCGAGAGCGAAAGCGCTAAGGGAGGAGTGCCATGAATAATCCGCGGCCGGACGCACGTCCGCTGGTGAGCTGTCTGTGCGTCACCGAGGACCGCCTGGCCTTCATGCCGTGGCTGCTGTGGAACTACGACCGCCAGAACTGGACCGAGCGTGAGCTGGTGATCGTCGACAGCTCGGTCGAGCCGCTGGTTGTCGATCGCGAGGATGTGCGGGTGATTCGCACCCACCACCGCGCCGGTGTCGCACACAAGCGCAACCTGGCGCTCAAGCACGCGCGTGGCGAGATCGTCACCTGGTTCGACGATGACGACTGGCAGCATCCGGAAAAGCTCGAGCGTTTAGCGCGTGCGCTGCGCGCGGGCAAGCCTTTTGCCGGTTCCGCCGAAAGTTGGTTCCTGGATCTGAATACCCTGCGATGTACCCGCTATCGTTCGTCCGGGCGCCGCATTCTGTTCAATAGTGCCGGGTTCCTTACCGGTGAGGCACGTCAAGTCGCCTTTCCGACACATGTAAAAAAAGCCAGCGACACACGCTGGCTGGCGGCCTTGCAGCGCCGTTTCGGCACCACCGGCGAAGTGCTCGACCAGCCGCTGTTCTTCTGGTTGTGTCATGGCGGCAATCTTAGCAACCCCGCGACCAAACGCCGATTCAACCGCGACTTCTCGGCGCTTGAAACAGGCATGGATCAAGCTGCCTGGGGAGGTACCAGCGCTGCGTTGGAGGGACTCAAGAACAGACTGAGGAACAACAGTGTCATGAACGATCGAACGGCGCGGTGTAACGGGCGTGTGGTGCGAGAACGTGCACCGGTGGTAGAGACCACGCAAGCGACCCGGAAAGAGAAGGGGAAGGTAGCTGCCAGCATCCCCGTCACGGCAATCATCAAGGCAACGGTGCTGGATGCGGCTTATCTGGGTGTGATGGTGCCGCACATGCTGCGTCAGGCGCGCTGCCCATTTGCCGAGCGCATCGTCGTGATCGACCCCCGCCGTGAGTTTTTGGGCAAATACCGCACCCGCTACGCCTCGTCCCGGCGCGAGCTCGATCAGGTGCTCGACGATCTCACGGTCCGTGGCGAGATCGACCGTGTGCTGGAAGTACCTTACGATGAGGACACCATTGCCTCGGTCAACCGGGCCTACTTCTGCCGCTCGGGTGTGCCGACGCATGCCACCAGCGGGGGACCGATCTATCCCACCCTGTGGGGGATGGAGCAGGCCCGTACGGATCACGTGCTGCAGTTCGATGCAGACATCTTTTTCTACTCGGACGGCGACAGCTGGGTGGCGCGGGCGCTGGCGTGCATGCAGCGCGATTTACGGCTGTGGCTGATGATGACGCATGCCGGTCCGCCGGTGGGACCGCCGGGGCGGTCGCTGGCGGGCGCCAACCTTCGGCGCGCGCGCTGGGACTCGCGTTTGGAAGTCTGGAAATTCCGCACCGCCTCGACACGGTTCTTCTTGACCGATCGGCGCACATTGCGCAATCGTCTGCAGGTGGTCGGCGGCGGCCGGGAGTGTCGCCCCCTCGAACAATGCATCAGCCGCGCGCTCACCGCCCACAATGCGCTCCGCGGCGATGTCGGCAACTGTCGCAGTTGGCACCTGCATGCATTCGATCATGCCGATCCGTTTCCAGACTGGGCGCCGCGTCTGGTCGAAGCGATCGAGCAAGGACGGTACCCGGCTTTTCAGGCCGGACTCTACGACCTGACACTGGATCGGCCGCGCGACCGGGCACGATGGAAAGCGATTTTGTTTCCGGCAAACAGGGTGCGCCCGGCGGCTCCGGTGGGGCCACGTCCGTCGTCCAAGGGCGAGCGTCCAGGCTCGACACCCATTGCGCCGCAGTCCGGAACGGCAGCACCGATCCAGGTGATCATTCCCGTACGCGATCGTTCCGCCGACCGGCTGCGGGCCACACTGGCTTCTTTGCGGTGGCAGCAGCGGCCGCCGGCGCGCACGCTCATCGTCAGTCACGGCAGCAGCGCGCAGACGGACGCCGCGCTGGAAACCTTGTGCCGCGAACAGGCAATCGCATTCGAGCGTATCGCGCGTCCGTCCGATCCGTGGTGCAAACCTGCAGCACTCAACCACGGTATCCGCCAAACACCGGCTGATGTGCCCTACATCATGACTTTGGACGCGGACATGATCCTGCAGCCGAATTTCCTGGCGGTCATCACTACGCAACTCGAAGGGGCGCCCTCTCGCGGCGCGATGGTGCTGTGCCGGAGTCATGATCTTCCGAGGAGCGTGCGCGTTCCCCTGCACTCGCGGGCACTTCGAGACAGCTTCGACCGCTTGCGGCGGGCGAGCCGGTTGCGCGGACGCCACGGCTGCGGCGGTATCCAGGCTGCGCCGCGATCCTTTTTTTTCGCCGTTCGCGGCTACGACGAGGCATTCACATGGTGGGGCGAGGAGGATCCCGACATGGTGGCCCGCGCCAAGGGATTCGGGCTGCGCATTGTCTGGGTCGAAGAACGGACGGCGATGCTGCATCAGTGGCATCCGCATGCGACGATCGTTTCCGATCCCGGTCACCGGCGCGTCGTTGCCCAGGCACTGGAACGAAACCGGGCCCTAAGGAAAGCCCGTGAAGGACTTATCGTGCGCGACAATCCGGGTTGGTGAGACGGATGCGGACAGCGACACAAGGAGATTGGCAATGGCGACGCGGATGAGTATTCCCGGCCGGCGCAGACGCGGCCTGAAGGGAGTGCCGCAACGCAAACGACGCTACCATACCGACGCGACACTGGCGATGTCGATCGTATTGCCCACGCATGGCTCGGCGGCTCCCCTGCTGGAACGCACGCTGCTGGCCCTGAGCGGGCAGGATTTTCCCCCGGAACGTTTCGAGGTCGTGGTGGTGGCCGACGGCGGCGACACGACAGGCGTGCTGGCCGACGCTATTGCCGCGCGGCCGCGATCGTTCGCCTGTCGGTTGGCGGCATCGCCACGCCCGGAAGGTGATCTGCCGCACCGCAATCATGCCCGCAATGCCGGCTGCGGCGCCGCACGGGGGGAACTCATCTGGCCCCTGGATGCCGATTTCCTGCTGCTGGCACAGGCGTTGAGCCATGTGTGGTCGGTATTCAGCGATCGGCTCGAAAGCGGTCATGTCGCCGTGCTGACGCCTTGCATGGCCGGTGTTGCGATGAAGCCGGAGCAGTGGCTCGAAATCACAGCCGCGGCGCTCGCGCAAGGCGACGCCGCAGCCCTGCTTCGCTGCGTCGAAGACGTTCCCCGGCTGAGCCGGCTGGTATCGGGTTATCACGACCGCTACCGGCCCGGCTCGGCCGACTCGCAGCCAATATCGGCACTGAACGAGGGCATGCCGATGATCCCGGCAAGACTGCTCAAGGCGCTCGGTGGATTCGATGAAGCGTTTCTCGGATGGGGCGCCAACAAGCAGGAGTTCGCCCGTCGGCTGGTCGGGTTGGCTCAGTCGGGGTTGATCGAGATCAGACTGCTGAACAGCGTGCTTGCACTGCACCAACCCCATCGGGCGGACCCCGATAAACGCTCCGACAGCCGCCGGCGCCGTCACAATGCCGCGCTGCTTGCCCGCAAGCAACGCGAGATTCGGCTGAACGCGCGCTGGTGGTCGGTTCAGCGAGAGAAGGCACGCCGGACGCTGGAGGCGTGGGCGAAGGGCGCCGACGCCGCGTCACGACAGCCGCAGCCGGGGCGCGGTCTCCGTATTGGCATCATTTCGGTCAACGATCCACGCAAGGGCCTGTATCGCGACACCGAGATACAGATCTGGGCCTTGCGCAAAGCCAACGACTGGCTCGACGCCCGCAACAATATTTCTGTCTTTCCCGTGACCGGCGCAGACCACGGGCTGCGCACGCAAGCCGCGGCGGTCGAGGGGGTGCGCGGTGCAGCAACGCTGCCCCACATGGTCGCTTCCGGAATGCGATTCGCCACGTGGCTGGACAGCATCGATGTTCTGATTACCTGCGAAACCTGGTTCGACAGTGCTGTGCGGATCGCCCGCGAACGCGGCAAGCGGGTGATCTTTGTTCCGAACCTCGAGTGGGTGGCACCGGGACAATCACTGGAACAATGGGTCGAACAGGTCCGCACCAGCGGTGCGGAGGTGTGGGCAAAGACCAACGTTGGATACGAAGCCTTGCGGGCGGCGGGGCTGCAGCCGCTGCCCGTATCCTGGACCATACCCGATCCGGTGATCCGGGAGCGGGCGCAGGGTGAAGGAGATTTGCGGTTGTTGATGCTCGCAGGAATGGGCGGCTGGCGCAACCGTCGCGGGCTCGACATTGCTCTGGAAGCGTTCGCGCTTGCCCGACAACAGGTTCCGGCTATCCGCCTGGCGGTGCACTCGGTCAAGCCGATACAGGATTATCCAGAGATGGAAGGACTCGGGACGCCGGCGCTGTCCGTGACCGAGGGCCTGCTTTCGCGCGAGCAGCTGCGCAGTCTCATGGAAAGCGCCGACATCATGCTCTATCCGTCGAGGTGGGAAGGCTTCGGGTTGTCGCTGCTGGAGGGACTGCACGCCGGTCTGCCGGTTCTGGCGACCGATGGCGCGCCGATGAACGAACTGGTCGAGCACGGGCACAATGGTTTGCTGGTAGCAGCACAAAAGACCGGAAGCGTGCGTCTGGCACCGTCCTTCGAATGCTCGGCGCGATCCTTGGCCGAGGCCATCGTCAAGCTAGCCAACGACACAATCTTGCGGCGGCGCCTGAGCTGCCCGGAGCCCGGCGAGCTGGTGGCGCGGCAACACCGTTTCGTCAATGAGGTTGACGCTCGTATGCGTAATGGAACAGCCCGGCGTGTGGTGGTCTTCTCCGCGTCGCCCGTGGCGGGCCGCCGCTCCGAGTACTATTGGGCCGATGCTCTGAAGAATCACGGATTCGACGTCGCCATGCTCGGGCACGATGCCTCGCGTGAACAGCTGCGTGCTTGGCTCGAGCCCGCTGTGGAATTCGTGCTCGTCGGCAAGATTCCTCACCCGTTGCTGCGGCAAATACGGGCGCTGACTCGGGCGCCGATCGTGCTTTGGCATCATGACTTGACCGATTACACGGGAATGCGGCTGCGCTGGTTCCGCCGGGTTGCTCCTGAGTGTGATCTGGTTGCCGTTCCGGAATCGAGCCGTCGTTTGGTTGCCAATATGGCGAGCCGCCTCGTCACGCTGTTTCCGGGCGCCAAGGTCGATGGCGACCGTGGTCCCGGGCGTCGTCCGCTGCTGAACCGGGAAAAACCGCATGACAATGAATTATTGTTCCTCGGGCGTCTGACCCCTGAGCGGGTTGCATTGCTGCAGAGCTGTTCAAGGGTCGCGACCGTGCGCATCCACGGTGATGCGGTGTGCCCGCATTCCGGTTTGGATGTCGGCCCTCCGATCTGGGGGCGCGACGCCATTTGCGCGATGCAGCGCGCCACTTATGTATTGTCCAGCTCTGTCCGCAACGACATTCACTACACGTCGAACCGGTTGTTCAATAGTGCCGGTTCCGGTGCTTGTGTGGTGGCGCAGAGATTCCCCGGCATCGAGCGCCTCTACCCGGCGACGTCATTGGCGCTGTTCGACAAGCCCGGCGATCTCCCGCGAATCCTCGCCGGGCTGCGGCGCGATCCGGCCCGCCAAGTCTCACTGCGGCTCGCCGCCGAGGAGCACACTTGGCGCCATCATTCCTGGAACGACCGGGTTCGAGTGTTGCTCGAGCATTTGGCGATAGTGACCGGCAAGAGCAGGCAAGTCATGATGCAAAACGATGCCAAGATCACGCTGCCCCAATATTGGAACGATCGCGCCAAAAAGCGCGGCGCGATGGCCGCGGGTTTCCACCGTTGGAGCGAAAGCACATTCAAGGATCGAACCGAGCGAGCGTGGCGGACGGCTATGGATCGAGTCGGTGCACTCGGTCAGAGCCGGCTGCTTCGGGTGCTTGATTTCGGCTGCGGGCCGGGCCGATTCACGGCTCGCCTTGCGGCGCTCGGCCATGCTGTCACAGGTGTGGATATCAGCAGCGAAATGCTGGCTCTTGCTCGCAAGGCGTGTGCCGATACGGACTGCCGCTTCGTCCAGATCGCACCGGGCGGGGCGCTGCCGTTCGCTGCCGGATATTTCAACTGCTTGTGGACCTACACCGTGCTTCAGCATGTACCCGACTCGATGTTTGCGCTCGTCGTCAGCGAATTGCGGCGGGTTCTGCACGAGGACGGATATATTTGTCTGCTGGAAAACACGCATCGCCACAGCAACAGAACGTCAGCCTCGGGTCATGTCGTGTTTCGCAGTCCGCAGGAGTACGTCGAGGCATTTCCCGGCATCCAGCCGATCGCGCAGTTCGATATCGAGGGTGAACCTCATACGCTTTTCTCGGGAGGCATCGCGCTCGCGAAGTGAAGTCGTTAGAATATCCGCTCGAAGCGAGAACGAAGTCGGTTGCTGATCGGGTCTGCAGGGATTCCCACGGGCGCGCGTGCGTTGATGTAGGGCGGAACGCGCAGCGGTTCCGCCGCCAGGCAACAGGCATCAGGAAACAGAGCCGTCCGTTCTGATCCCTGTTCCCTGCTCCCTGAAATGGCGGCTCGCCCTTCGGGCACCCGCCCTACGGAGAGCGTGGGGAGCAGGAAGCCGGAAAGAACAGACGAATCGAGAAGAAAATCCATTCGATGAGCGATAAGAGAATACCGAACAGCGAGGAACTCAGGATGCCGCTTGTTTCCGGGGATGTCGGCGGCGAGCGCCTGGCGGCGTTGCGCGAGCTCTTTCCCGAAGTCTTTGCCGAGGGCAGCATCGATTTCGACAAGTTCAAGCGCGTCCTTGGGGAGGCGGTCGACGATGGCCGCGAACGTTACGGCCTTGGCTGGGCCGGGAAGGCGGACGCGATGCGGGCGATTCAGGTGCCGAGCGTCGGCGGCCTGGCGCCGGTCCGTGCGCAGTCGGTGGACTTCGATGACACCGCCAATCTGATGATCGAGGGCGACCAATCTGGAGGTGTTGAAGCTGCTGCAGAAGGCCTACCACGGCGCGGTCAAGATGATCTACATCGACCCGCCTTACAACACCGGCAACGAGTTCA
>Ga0114931_10006393_pt1 | contig 14493 bp, 9 predicted proteins | sample 2SBtaG_FD_89579 | JGI IMG/M metagenome (GOLD analysis project Ga0114931, IMG submission 89579) | Deep subsurface microbial communities from Kolumbo volcano to uncover new lineages of life (NeLLi) - 2SBTROV14_V59a metaG | ecosystem: Environmental > Aquatic > Marine > Volcanic | place: Kolumbo...
CACGCTTGATCTGCGCAAAGGCGTTTCCCGGGCTGATTTGGTCGTGGTCTGTACGCCGGTTGATTGCATCGTCCGGCACGTCAGCGCCGTGGCCCAAGCTTGTCGTGGCGAAACGCTGATTACGGACGCGGGAAGCATCAAAGCCGCCGTGGTGGACGGCGTACAACGCGAGGTTGGCCGCCACGGCCGATTCGTGGGTAGTCACCCTTTGGCCGGAAGCGAGCAGGGTGGCCCCGACGCGGCTTCCGCGGAGTTGTTCGACGGGCGAGTCGTCGTCGTCACGCCAACCCGGCGTACCCCGGCCGAGGATCTTCAGGCCGTCGACGACTTTTGGACCGCTTTGGGGGGCCAGGTGCTCCACATGCCGGCCACGACGCACGATCGCATCGTCGCCGCCACGAGCCACGGTCCGCATGTCGTGGCCGCCGCGTTGGCCGACTCCACCCGGGCTGACCAGCTCCCGCTCTGTGCCAGCGGCTGGCGTGATGCAACGCGGATCGCCGCCGGCGACCCGGAGCTGTGGACACAAATCTTACTCGGCAATTCAGACCAGACGCTCAAGGCCCTCGAATCGGTCGAGCGGTCGCTCAAGACGTTGCGGCACGCCATCCAACACGGCGATGCGACGGCCCTTAAACGGATTCTAGCGCGAGCGAAACGGAAACGTGATGCTTTGGGAAGTTGATATTTATCCGCTGGACGGTCAGCCCAATCGCCGCGCCCAGCGCGTCATCGGCGAGGCAGCCCAGTGGGGGTTGGGCACCAAGCTGCGCGTGATGGCCGCTCACGGCTATTTGCTCGAAGGTCAGCTCGACCGTCAGCAAGTCGAGCGGCTGGCCCGCGATCTGCTCGCCGATCCGGTCGTTGAACGAACGGTGGTCCAAACCGCCGGGCACGCAAACCTTGCCCAGCCGCCGGTCGATCTGCCAAGCCTCGTTCATGTACTTCCCAAACCGGGCGTTATGGATCCGGTGGCCGAAAGCGCCGTTTCGGCTATCACCGATGCGGGCTACAAGGTCGAGGCGGTGCGTACGCTGACCAAGTACTGGCTCGAGCCGATGCCCGAGGACCGTCTGCGGGCATTGTGCAATCGTGTGTTGGCCAACGACGCCATCGAGCAAGCGGTAGTCGGTCCGCTGAAGCTCGAGCGGCTAGAGGTCGGTTCCGGCTACTCGTTTGAGCGAATCGAAGTGCCGCTTGCCAATCTCGACGACGACGCGCTCATGAAGAAAAGCCAAGAAGGCCAGCTTTTCCTGTCGTTGGCCGAAATGGAAACCATTCAAGCTCATTTTCGCCAACTTCATCGCGAGCCGACCGACGTCGAGTTGGAAACGATCGCCCAGACCTGGAGCGAACATTGCAGCCATAAGACCCTAGCGGGTCGGGTGCGGTACCAGGGGCCCGACGGCGAGATCGAGTTCAACAACTTGCTCAAGGAAACCATTTTCGCCGCCACCCAGACCATTCGCCGCGACTTGGGCAATCGCGACTGGTGTGTGAGCGTCTTTGAAGACAACGCCGGGGTCGTGCAATTCGACGAACAGAATCACGCCGTATTCAAGGTGGAAACCCACAATCACCCCTCGGCACTCGAACCCTATGGAGGGGCCAACACGGGAATCGGCGGCGTGATTCGCGATCCGCTGGGCACCGGCTTGGGGGCCAAGGGCGTGTGCAACACCGATGTGTTTTGTTTCGCCCCGCCCGAGACGCCCGCCGCGGAACTGCCCCCCGGCGTGCTGCATCCGCGGCAAGTCATTGAGGGCGTGGTCGCCGGCGTGCGCGACTATGGCAATCGCATGGGCATCCCGACCGTCAACGGCGCGATCTATTTCGATCGCCGGTATTTGGGCAACCCGCTGGTTTTCTGTGGAAACGCCGGGTTGCTGCCGGTCGATAAGGTGCGAAAATCGCCCCGACCGGGGGATCACGTTGTCACCATCGGCGGACGAACCGGCCGTGACGGCATCCATGGCGCCACGTTCAGTTCGGCCGAGTTGCACTCCGCGAGCGAAACGCTCTGCGGCGGCGCGGTGCAGATCGGCAACGCGATTACCGAAAAGCAGGTGCTGGACGTCATCCTCGCGGCCCGCGATCGCGGTCTTTACACCGCGATCACCGACTGCGGGGCGGGCGGCCTGTCGAGCGCCGTCGGCGAGATGGGGGCCGAGATCGGTGCCGAGGTGTGGCTTGAACGAGTGCCGCTGAAATATTCCGGGCTTTCCTACACCGAAATCTGGATTTCCGAGGCCCAGGAACGCATGGTTCTGTCCGTACCGCCGAAAAACTGGGAATCGCTAGAATCGCTATGTCGCTCCGAGGGTGTCGAGGCCACGATCATCGGGCGGTTCGAACCAAGCGGCCGGTTGCGGCTTTTCTACGACGACCATCCGGTGGCTGACCTGAGCATGCAGTTTCTGCACGACGGCCGCCCGCCCGTGGTACGCGAGGCAGCTTATCAGCCCGACCCGGAACGCCCGCTCGGTTTAGCTCAGCCGCCCGGTGCTGATTGGACGGACGCGTTGCTGAAGATTCTCGGCTCGCTGAACGTGGCCAGCAAAGAGTGGGTGATCCGGCAATACGACCACGAAGTGCAAGGCGGCAGCGTCGTCAAGCCGTTGGTCGGCGTCGAAAACGACGGGCCCAGCGACGCCGCCGTGATTCGCCCGGTGCTAACGTCGTCGCGGGGATTGGTGTTCGCCTGTGTGACGAACCCCCGTTACGGCGATCTCGACACTTACCACATGGCGACCATCGCCATTGACGAGGCGGTGCGCAACTGTGTTGCCGTCGGCGCCGATCCGCGGCGCATCGCCTTGTTGGATAACTTTTGTTGGGGCAATACCGAGCGCGCTGAAACCTTGGGCTCGCTGGTTCGCGCGGCGTTGGCTTGCCGTGATGCCGCCGTCGAACTGGCCACGCCGTTCATCAGCGGCAAGGACAGCCTGAACAACGAGTTCAGCTACGTCGACGCCGACGGCTTGCGGCAAACCATCGCCATCGCGCCGTCGCTGTTGATCAGCGCCATGGGACAGATCGCCGACGTCCGGCGGGCCGTGACCATGGACCTGAAACGTCCGGGTAACGCGCTTTATCTGGTGGGCATGACACACGCCGAACTGGGCGGGTCGCATCTTGCCTTGGTCGAATCGGTCGAAGGCGGTCGCGTGCCGCGGGTTGATCTTTCGTTGGCCCGCCACACGTTTGAAGCGATGCACCGCGCGATGAACAAGTCCACGGTCGCGGCCTGCCACGACTTGAGCGAGGGGGGGCTGGCCGTTGCCGCGGCCGAGATGGCGTTTGCCGGCGGATGGGGGGCCAAGTTGTTTCTCGAAAACGTGCCCCACGACATGGGCGACCTGGGGCCGAGCGACATCGTGGCGGCTTTGCTCTTCAGCGAGTCGAACACCCGCTTCCTTTGCGAAGTGCCTGGCGACCGACGGGATGATTTCGAATCGGCGCTTGCCGGCGTGCCGCATGCGGAAATCGGCCTCGTCGTCGAGGAACCACGCTTGCAGATTTTCGCCCCGCCGGGCACCTCTTCGGCAAACCTGCAAGAGACCTCGGTGCCACGGGTCATTCAAGCCGAACTGGCCGATTTGAAAACGGCATGGCAGGCACCCCTGCGGTGGTAGCCCAAGTGGACAAGCACGCCCTTACCATTCCAAGGATCCGCCGACCCGTCTGAAATCCCATGGCCGAACCACGCGTTCTGATTCTTCGAGCTCCCGGCACGAACTGCAACGAGGAAACCGCCCATGCCTTTAGGGTGGCCGGCGGGAATCCGCGACAAATTCATGTTAACCGTTGGCTGGAGAACCCTGGCTTGGCCGACGAATTCCAGATCCTTTGTATCCCCGGCGGGTTCAGCTACGGCGATGACATCGCCGCCGGTCGAATCTTGGGAAATCAGTTACAACACCACCTGGCCGAACCGCTGGCAAGCTTCAAAGAGGCCGGCAAGTTGATCCTCGGCATCTGCAACGGATTTCAAGTGCTGATGCGATCCGGCTTGCTGGACGAAGCAGATGCGGAAATCGGTGCCCATGCAACGCTTGCCTGGAACGATTCCGGGCGATTCGAAGACCGCTGGGTGCATCTCAAGGTCGCCGAGTCGCGGTGCGTTTTCCTGCGAGAAGTCGACCAGCTTTATTTGCCCGTGGCGCATGCCGAGGGAAAATTCGTCGCCCGCGACGGCAAGGTCTTACAGCAGTGGGACGGGGCAGGGCAGCTCGTGCTTCGCTATGCCTCGCCGCGGGGCGACACAGAGCACGTTCCCTATCCGCTCAACCCCAACGGTTCGCAGGCGGGGGTTGCCGGCGTATGCGACACGACCGGGCGCGTGTTCGGTCTGATGCCGCATCCGGAACGCTATGTCGAAGAGACCCAACATCCCCGCTGGACCCGCGGTGAAGGCCGCCCGAGGGGTGAGGGGCTGAAGCTGTTCCAAAACGCCGTCGCATTCTTTCAATAAAAGAGCCGACCACCGAGCCTTTTTTTCTGACTGAAGCGGTGGTCGGCCTGTAATGGTCCGCGCCACGGACAGATCGCTTGACAGCTCATTTTTTCGGCAGACGGCAGATCGCTAAAAGATGCCGGCTCCAAACTCATCGGTGCTGGAGCCTGTTGACTTGTCGCGTGGGGGCTCGGCGATGTGCGGACCACGCAGCGGCTCGGCAGGCGGTTCGCGATGCGCCTCGGCCGCCTTTTGCGAGGATCGTGCCGGACGGCGAATTTCCGCTTCTCCTTGATCGCGTCGATAGTCAAAATGCTCGTCCACGTCGAAATCGTCGTAGCTCGAGATGTAATCCGGGCTCTTGGATCGCTCCAATTCGTCGGAATAAGCCGTGATCACCCGCCGCTGCACCATCTCACGACAGTGAGAATTGATCGGATGCGCAATGTCGGCGTACAGCTTGGCGCGGCCGTTTTCGTCGTGCAAGGCACGATCCGCCTTCATCCGCGTGCCGCACTCGTTGCAATAGGATGCTTTGAGATGATTTTTCGATCCGCATTTCGGACACCGCGCCGTAAGCTTGCGGCTGGGCATCGCCACGAAGGGGCCGTTCGTGCCGTCAATGATCTTCAGATCACGAACGACGAAACAGTCATCCAACGTGATGGAACAGAAAGCCTTGAGTCGATCTCCTGCCTCGTCCATTAGCTTGATGCGTACCTCGGTGATCTCCACGGCCGTTCTCCTTCATCTGGAGGTGGTCAAGCGGCGAGATGCAACGGCGTAAACAGCGCCTACGCCACGTCCCTGTAAAAAGGCCGCGATGCCTCGGGCATGCCGCGCATGGCGGCAAAGGGCGAAATAGCTCGTCCCGCTGCCGCTCATCTGATGCCCTAAACAATCGAACCTGTTCATTTCTCGCTCCAACCGATCAATCCAGGGTGACAGGCTTCTGGCCGCCGGTTCAAGGCGGTTGAACATCTGTCGCCCGGCCTCACTCAGCCGTCCCTGGACCAAGGCGTTCAACAGGGAAGTCACCCGACGTGGTCGACCGGCGGGGCGGCAGGCCTGGTAAACCTGGGCCGTGCTTAACCCCTCTGGCGGCCGAACGATCACGAAGTGCAGTCGCGGCAGCGGCCCAACCGGCGATAGTTTTTCTCCGCGACCCGTCGCCACGGCGGCGCCAGGGCCGAGAAAAAATGGCACATCACTACCTAGTTGAGCGGCAAGCTCACGCAGTTCGGCCAAACCTAGGCCCGCATCGAAAAGCCGGTTGGCCGCGATCAACGATGCCGCGGCATCGCTCGATCCGCCGGCCAATCCAGCCGCAAGGGGAATTCGCTTCACCAGTCGCACTTGCACGCCGGCACGAATCCCCGCTCGACGACGAACCAGTTCGACCGCCTGCACGACGAGATTGTCGGTTCCCTCCGGCACGTTTTCGTCTTCGTTCACCACCAACCGCCGATACCGGCCGGTCAACTCGAACGAAAATCGAACGTCTCCTTTGCGGTCTTCCCTGAAGTACAACGTGTCGTACAAGTCAATCGGGACCATGAGCGTTTCAATCTCATGAAACCCGTCGATTCGCTTGCCAAGCACCTCCAGATGCAGGTTCACCTTCGCCGGCGCCCAGACCTCGAAATCCCAAGACCCCGGGTCGATGGGATCAATTGCTTGGGCCGCCGCCATAGCTCGGTTTCCCGTCGCCAAACTTTCCGCCACCATTGCCATGCGGCCACAAACCAAGCCGGCAACACAGCAGCGCGCCGTCGCGCGACGGGACCTGCCCGAAATTAGATAAGAAATCAATGAACGGAAAATAAGCGGGCTAGAGACACACCGCTCCATGGTAGGCCTCTTTTACCACTGGATCGAAATTCTATCCGATAGCCGTGAAACGAGTCAACCTCGGTTGGTGGCGCAGGCTACGCTTCCGCTATGCTTTGGCGGCTGCGGGGCCCATTGATCGATGGAGGAAATCTGCCATAATCAACCGTTTTGGTTCATAAAACAATTTAGGGCGAATTGGGCTGCATGATGTCGGCGCGGACCGCCGTTTCGGCTGAAAAATCGCCTATTTAACTGGAGAAACCGATGTATAGGAATCTGAGTCCCAAGGTGCTGGGGGTTTCGGGGTTTCAGTCGGAGTTGATCGAACTGGCCCTCTCGCACGGCTTCAAGGGGCTTGAAATCGACGTCGTCGATTTTATCGAGAAGGCGAACAGTCGCGGACTGGATCACGCACGCCGGTTGATCGACAGTGCGAGGATCAAGCTTGGTCATCTCCAGCTTCCCGTCGCGTTATCAGCCGCCGACGAGGCTTTTGACAGCGAACTCGAATGCTTGCAAGGAGCCGCGGAGCACCTTGCGACGGTCGGCTGCGACCACTTGGTCACGACAATCGAGCCGGGGTCGGACGATCTACCCTACCACGAGAACTTCGAACGGCACCGCAAGCGATTGGTTGCGTTGGCCGATGTGCTCGACCCTCATGGGATTCGCCTTGGCATCGGCTTCCGCGGGATCGCTTCGGCTCGCCAGGGCAAAGCCTTTGAATTCATTCATGATTTAGACGCGCTGATGACCTTGGTGGAAAGTGCGGCCGAATCGACCGGCGCGTCCATCGATGTTTGGGACGTCGTCGTGGCAGGCTCATCGGTCGACGACCTCAAGAAAATCGCGGCGTCCCGAATGGTCGCCGTCCAATTGTCCGACGGGCCCGCGGACCAATCTCCTCAGCAGTGGGACGAGACCTCGAGACAGTTGCCCGGCGAAACCGGAGTGATCGACAGTGCGGCGGTGTTGGTGTGGTTGGCGGAATCGGACTTTGAAGGCCCGGTCACGCCGGTGCCGCACCGAAGCCAGTTCAAGGGCACCACGAGGGAAAACATCGTGCGTCGCACGGGCGAAAAACTGAATGAGGTTTGGAAATTGGCCGGCTTGACCCCGAGCGGGAAGCTCGATGTGCCGGTCGAGCAGCCGGCATGAGCGGCTTGCTTCGCCGCGGGTCGATCCACGCCGAGCGGGTCCCAAGGTCTTCGTGATGCGATTCCCCGCAGCCGCCTGCCAAACGAGGCCCGCTCGTGTTCCACTACGACCGAGGGCTAAAGCTCACCGGGATCGACTTGGCCATTGATATCTGCCGCCGTCAGCCGCGGGCATTTGTCTCGCACGCGCACGGCTACCACATGGCCAGACACGAGTTGGCCCTGGGGACTCCGGCCACACTTCGGCTTTACCAGCTTCGCTTGGGCGATCGTCCGACGCGTGAGCTTCCGTATCGCTGCCCGCTGGATTGGGGCCCGCTGCGGCTAACCACTTATCCCGCCGGACATTGCCTGGGTTCGGCGATGTTGCTGGCCCAAAGCGAGCAGGGATCCCTGCTCTATACGGGCGATTTCAAACTTTCCCCATCCGCGACCGCCGAGGCGGCCGAATTGCCTCACGCGGACGTGTTGGTCATGGAATCGACCTTCGGCGATCCTCGCTATCGCCATCCACCGCGAGATCGTGCGATTGAGTCGCTGGTCGACCGTGTTCGCGATTGCTTCCGTCGCGGCGCGACGCCCGTTGTGCGGTCCTATGCGCTCGGGAAGAGTCAGGAGGTTACGCGGCTGCTAAGTAACGAGGGCTTCGCGGTGTTGCAGCATCCGAAGGTGTATGAAATCAGCCGTGTTTACGAAGCGTGTGGCGTCTCGCTCGGCAACTTCGGCCGTTTGCAGCGCCCGGCACCCGCGGGGCATGTGCTCATCGTACCGCCACCCCATTCGCCCGAACCATGGATCGAGCCCCGACGTCGCTACACGACCATCGCCGTGACCGGTTGGGCGGGCAGCGGAATGCCGCGTCGCCAGGCTCGGGCTGATTACGCCATCGCGCTTTCGGATCACGCCGACTATGGCGAACTGCTCGAAGCGATCGAACGTGTTAAGCCCTCGGAAATCTACTGTACGCATGGCCCGCGGGAGTTCGCGGACCACCTGCGGACCAAAGGATACAACGCGTATCCCTTGGAGTCGTCGCGTCGCGTCGCGGCCCGGTGAAAGCGATTGTCACGGTTTTTTCTAATAGGCTTGTCGAAAGGCCGATTCCGCCTGTGCCAGCGATCCGGGCGGCTTAGGTTCCTATGAGCCAGATTGTAACGGCCGTGCGGAAGAAAGCCCGCCGCGACAGCCCGGCGAGGCCGGTTTTCCTTAGCGCCATGGCCGGTCGGGGACGATCGCAGAAGCTAGGTGTTTGTCGCTGCAAGGAATCGACGGCGACGCTACGATAACCCTCGGCTTCTGCACGGACGGCTCGACGCGCATGACGGAGCGCACGACGTACAGGCGATCGATTTGCCAGCTCGGCTGGCGAGTCGCGGTATCCTTGGTGGCAGGGCTCTGTCTGGCGACGCTGTCGTCGGCGATCGGGCAGGTCTTTCCGCCGGCCAGCCTGCCCGACCATATGCCGGGGTTCGATCACGCGGCGACCGAGAACCGCGCCGCGCCCGTTCTCCGGCAACCTCCAATCGATCGCTCGGGTCGGCCGATTTTTGATGACACGCAGCCGCCGACTCCCGCGAGTCTGAGCGGGGAGAACGTCACGCAGCCGCCCATACGCCTGCCGTCGATCCATGACAGGGCTGGTTCGCCGTTGGCCGAAAAGTTGCTTGCGATCCCTCGGTCCAAGGCGAAAGGTGGGCGCCCGCCCATCGTGTCCGACGCGGCGGGCGCCGAATTGGTTCGCCTGCCCACCATGTCCGCCGAGACACCGGTTGATGGAATGATGCCGCGACTCCCTCGTCCGGCACAAACGGCCGGAGAGGCGTCTGCACGGCCCGCTTCGTCGCCTCAGTCGGAATCCGTCGCCTCGAGTCAGCCCCAGGCATCCATCCGGAAATCGTCCGCAACATCGCCGGTGAGACTGCCGGAGGCGTCTGTCGAACAACCGGCACCACGGTCTCGGGCTTCGGGCCAACCGGTCGCCATCGCGCCAACGGTCGACGTCGAGATGCGGCTGGTTGCCCGCCGGGCGGCAGTTCATACGCGTCGCGGGTTTAGTCGAGCGAACCGGATGGCTTATTACTCCGCGCGGGCCGAGTTTGTCGAGGCGCTGGGAATCGTGGCTCGCGCGATGGATGCTCGCGAGCACACGGCCGAACACAGCGAGGCGCTGGCGGCCGGTTTGCGGGCCTTGAAAGAAGCCGACGACTTCGTCGTTCGCGGATCGCGTCTTGAAGCGAACCTCAATTTTGATGCGATCATCAAGTCGCACCAGACTCCGGTGCTTCAACAGGCGCCGCCGGACTCGGTGTCATCGCTGATTGCTCGCCAGCGGTATTACACCTATGCCCAGCAACAGTTGAGCAGGGCCGCCGCCGGGCAAAGTGCCGCTTCGATGGCCCTTTATGGTCTGGGGCGGGTTTATGAGGCCTTGGCGGGGGAAGCCCACCGGCTCGTGGTCGAACCGGAACCCAAGGCATTGGTCTTTCATCAGGCGGCGCTGGACGCCGACAAGAGCAACTTCTTGGCCGCCAACGAAATCGGCGTGCTGCTGGCGCACTTCGGTCGCTACGGAGAAGCGAGAGCGGCCTTGGAGCAGAGCATCGCCATCACGCCGCGGGCCATGACATGGCGCAATCTATCCGTCGTGTTCAATCATCTGGGAGATCGCTCGCGTGCCGCGGACGCTCAGCGTCGAGCCTTGGCGTTGTCCGGGCCTGCGGTCAAACGGCCCCACGACGGCGCTCACGATGCGGTTGAGTGGGTCTCGCCCGAGGTGTTGTCTCGCTCGTCAGCCGGCGACCCCGTACCGCGTGTCTCAAGAAAGGCCGTTTCCCCAAAATCGGCCGCGGCGGCCACGCGGCCGCAAACGCCGCGCCGCAGCGGTTTGGCACGTATGATCCCGTGGCTTGGTTCTGGAAGCGAGAAGACAAAATGAATGCTTTGGTCATGAGTTCGCGTGGTAAATGCTTCGCCTTGATCGGTCTCTTACTTGGCGGATGCGGCGTGGCACACGTGGACCAAGACGCCCGGCAAACTCGAACGCTTGCCGCCGTGGCTTCGAAACCACGCCGGGTGGTCGTTGCGACCGACGGGTCGAAGGCCGCCTCTCAGGCGAACGCAAACCGGCAACATGCGAAGACCGAAAAACATGACACCGGCGAGCGTTCCGGATGCGCGCGGGCCGTATGGGTTCCCGTTAAGTTGGACCCGGCGTCAAAAGCCTTGATCAAGAAATGTCAGGCATGGTCACCCGCCGCGCCGCATTCGATTCACGGCGTTGACTGCGTGGCCGGCAACTGCGGCAATGGCCTAAACGGCGCGGAGGCCCACTGGAACGCCTCGGGGCCGATCGACTGGCAATACTATGCTCAAGGTGAATACGTCGGCCCGGCCCGATTGCCTCACGTGCCCGATTACCGGCTTCGCGTGGACGATCAAATCGAACTGGTTTACCGCATCACGCGAGACGAACTTTCAGAGCCCTATCAACTCAACGTCGGAGACCAGGTTCGCGTCGAGTCGTTTACCGATCCCGCGCTCAACCGTGACTTGATCGTCCAGCCCGACGGAACGATTACGATACGGCTTTTGGGGCAGGTGCGGGCCGCGCAGCGCACGGTTGAACAACTGCGGCAAGACCTCGAACAACGTTTCACGAAATATTATCACGAACCGGCGATCACCGTGACTCCGACCCGGGTCAATACACAGTTGGAAGATTTGCGGGCGACCGTTGATAGCCGCTTCGGTCAGGGAGGCCAAAGCCGGTTGACTCGCGTGACCCCCGAAGGCACGATCGCGCTGCCCGCGATTGGCACGGTTTTTGTCAACGGCCTGACGCTCGATGAGTTGGAACAGGAAATCAACGAGCGTTACGCGATGGCCATTCCGGGAATGGAAGTCACCCCGGTGCTTTTTGCCCGGGCACCGCGATATGTTTTCGTATTGGGCGAAGTGGCCGTTCCCGGCCGATTCACGCTCGAAGGGCCAACCACGGTGATGCAGGGAATCGCCTTGGCCGGCAGTTGGAACGTCGGCGGCAACCTGCGACAGGTGGTCGTCTTCCGGCGAGGCGAAGACTGGCGGCTTTTGGCCACGATGCTCGACCTGCGCGGGGCGCTGCTAGGCAAGCGGCCCTGTCCGGCCGACGAAATCTGGCTGCGCGACTCGGACATTATCGTCGTGCCCAAGATGCCGATTCTCTTGGGCGACGAATTCATCGATCTGGTGTTTACCCGCGGTATCTATGGGGTGATGCCGATCTCGACGTCGCTCAACTTCGCCAAGCTGAGTTCACTCTAATCCGCCGTCGTCCACGCCACGTTTGGGCGCTTGCAAGCGAGCGAACGGCACACGCGCCGGAACGGGTTGAATAGCAGGCGCACGAAGACTACTGATCCGAGTAAACGCGCGTGCTTTCTTCCTTGGTGACCGGAGCGCTCAATTCGGCGGCTCGCACTTGAACGCGGAAACGAAGATCGCCCGCCCGCGAGGCCTGGACCCGAACATGATAGGTCGTGTCGGCTTTCGGCGCGAGCTTGGGCATCGGATCGAATAGCACACGGCCACCGTCGATGACGTGCCGCGTCGGTCCGTCGGCATCAACGGCCTGCAACTCGTCGGGCAGGACGGCGACGACCTCAAGATTCGTAGCAGTCTTGGTTCCCTGATTGACAATGCGGATCTCGTAGGTCGTTTGCCCGCCCACCTCGACGGGATCCTCGACATCGGCGACCTCGAAGAAGAGGGCCACCACGCCGTCGACCTCGACGGTGGCTTCTTGCTTGGCGGTCAATTCCGGCTTGGCCGATCCTTCAATCGTGATTTTCTGTTTCCCCACGGCCATCGGAACGACCGATAGAACCACGTTGCCGGATTGCTCCGGCGGCAGCTCGTCAAGCAACCACTCGACGGTTCCCGTCTTGGAGTCGTACTCGCCGAAATGATCGGCGTCCGCGAACTTCATCCCTTCGGGAAGGTATGCCACGAGTCGCACGTCGCGGGCCACCGCGGTGCCGGGGTTGGAGACCGAAAGCGTGTAGCTTGCCTTTCGTTCGAGGTAACGCCGGGCCGGGCCGCTGATGGCCACTTTCAACGAAGGTGCGATGATCTCGAACTCGAACGGCTCTTCAACCTGAAGATCGCCAACCCCTCGGGCGATCAGCGAATCTTTAATCTTTCCGGCTTCGGCGGCCGTCAGCGTCAGATCCAGGTCGCGGCTCTCGCCGGGCTTCAGCGTACCGATGTCATACTCCAATTCGCTCCCCGCCGGGTGCCGAACCTGCGGCGGCAATTGGTCCACGAGCACGATGTCGCGTGCCAGGCCGGTGCCAACGTTCGAGACGCGAATCGACAGTGTGACGTCACTGCCCAGCATGACCTGCTGCTCTGAGAGCGAAACATCGAGCGCCAGCCTCGGCTGCGTGACACGAACCCGGAATGAGGCGTCGGCGCGAAACACCACCGATGCCACACTGCCGATTTCACCTTCGGAAACAGGTTTTAGTTGCACTTTGATCTCGGTGGTCGAGCCGGCGGACAGCGTGCCAAGCGACCAAACCAACTCGCCCCCTTCGCCGGTTTCCGCGCGAGGACTGGTGCTGACCAGTTGGGCCCCTTGCGGAACACGATCGCGAACCACAACGTCGTGGGCGGCTGCCGCGCCGGTGTTGCGAATCTTCAGTACGATGGTGGCAGTCTGCCCAACTTGAAGTTCCTCGGGAGTCCGCTTTTCGATGCTCAGCGAGGGGGCTTGAACGCCTTCAAGCTGCTTGTCTCCGGGACGACCGCTTGCTTGATGGATCGCGCGCGCCGAGGGTGCCATGGAGTTGAATGCGGCCGGTGCCTGCGGGGCTGCTTTCAACGCAGACGGCGGGCGGGCAAAAACGTCCGCCGCCGGAGCAGGCCGCGCCGTGCCACGGGCCGCTTCGTCCGTATCTCGGTTGCCGCGGGTGGCTTGGTTGTTCTGCCGCGGATCGCCGCGCGCGGTGTTTGCCTCGGTCGGCGTCGGTGGCTGCCGTGAAAATTCATCATCCGCCGGAGAGGCGGACAAGTCGTTATCACGCCGCGCCGGTTGCCTCTCGGCAAAGACCGCTTGATCCGTACCGCTGGGTGAGCTTTCATTGACCGCCGGAGCCGCAGCCGCGAATGCCGCGCCGGTTGTGCGAATTGGCATCGAGGCCGGCATTGCCGACGGTTCGGTGACCGGAGCATCGAACTCCTCGCTACGTCGAACTTCGCCGGGCCGCGGCCGGCTGGCGGCGGGAGATTGCGGCGCCGACTTGTCCCGCAAAACATCACTGGCATCAGGAAACGCCTCTTCCTCGGCTGCGCTGGGCTGGCGAATCGCCCGGGCATCGAGATCCCCCGGCAAGGTGGCCGGTGGCTCGGCAGACGATGGCCTCCGGCGGCTATCGATCGAGCGGCCGCGACCGGCTGAGGTGAAAGGATCTTCTCCACCTTGCCCGCGTATTGCCAGGGCAGCCGTGTCGGTTGGCTCGACCATTGGTCGGGGGTCGCCTGGTCGGGCATCGTCGCCGGGGGCTGTGGCCACATCGTCGTCGCGCGTTTCATTGACCTTGGCAAGGGGCGTTTTCGCGGCCGGCTCATTCGCCGCGACAGGAGGTTCGACCATGCGTTGCGCTTGGGCAATCGCCATGGCTCCAATCGCAAGCACACCGAACAAAGCCGACAATCGAGCAATAAAACGCTTCATGACGTTCCTCGTCAAGAAAACCTGCCGCTTGGGAATGCGTGGCAGACGAAAATGTCAGTCTGGTGAATCTGGGTGGCCGAAACCAACGACCGAGAAGAGCCTGCACGACCTTGGCGTTATGGCCGTGAACCCATGCTTCTTCCCGCCAATCGGATCCACGCCGCAGCCACGCGCGGCGAACTTCATAGCAAAATGACGGTATGCCGAAAAGGGCAGTTGCCACAAATGGGGTGCAGCCTGCACTTTGCGTGTGAGGGGGTTTTGTTGTAGAAGTTGTGGAGCATTTGACGAGCAGGGGGTGGATTCAGCGTGAAGCTGGAGAATTGGAGGAG
>Ga0114931_10006394_pt1 | contig 14492 bp, 6 predicted proteins | sample 2SBtaG_FD_89579 | JGI IMG/M metagenome (GOLD analysis project Ga0114931, IMG submission 89579) | Deep subsurface microbial communities from Kolumbo volcano to uncover new lineages of life (NeLLi) - 2SBTROV14_V59a metaG | ecosystem: Environmental > Aquatic > Marine > Volcanic | place: Kolumbo...
ACCCCGCCGACATGCTCGACCTCGCCATGGACCTCGAGGGCGACCTCGGCATCGACTCCATCAAGCGCGTCGAGATCCTCTCCGCCGTCCAGGAGCGCGTCCCCGGGCTCCCCGAGCTCGACAACGAGGCGATGTCCGCCCTGCGCACGCTGGAAGACGTGGTCGCCTACCTGCACGGCCTCGCCGAGCCGGGCTCCGAACCGGTGCCGCCGGCGCGGCAGATCCCCAGCGCGACCCCCGCGGCCGATCGAGTCGCCGGCGGCGATCCCCTCGCCCGCCGGGTGGTCCGCGTCGTGCCGGCTCCCTCGGGGACGCCCTTCGCGACCGGCGACCTCGTGGTCGTCGGCGACGGCGACGGCCTCGGCCCGGCGCTGGTCGAAGCGCTCCGGGCCCGGGGCGTCGAGGCCCGCGGCGAGGCTGCGGACTGGCTGCCCAGCAACGATGGCACGCCCGCGAGCGTGGTGCACGTGGCCGCGATCGGCGGGGACCGCTCCGCGGCGCTCCGCGGCGCCTTCCACCTCGCGCAGGCCCTCGGCCCCGCGACCCTGTTCGCCACCGTCACCGCCCAGGGCGGCACCTTTGGGCAGCGCGGCGGCGGCGATCCCCTCGCCGCCGGCCTCGCCGGGCTCGTGAAGACCCTGGGCCAGGAGTGGCCGACCACCCGCGTCCTCGCGCTCGACGTCGACCCGAAGTCGGTCGACGCACGGGCCGTGGCCGAGGAGATCGTCATCGACCGTGGCGTGGACGAGATCGGCCTCCCCGCGGGCGAGGCGCCGATAGCCCTGGCCGTCGTCCCCGCCGAGGCCGCGGGCGCTGGCGAGGCCCCGATCGCGGCCGGCGACCTCGTGGTCGTCTCGGGCGGCGCGCGCGGTGTGACCGCCGCGGTCGTGCTCGAGATGGCACGCCGCTGGCAGCCCGCCTTCCTCCTCCTCGGCCGGTCCCCCCTGGGCGAGGAGCCGAGCTGGGCCGAGGGCACCGACGACGACGGGCTGCAGGCCGCGCGGCTCGCCGTGGCGCGGGCGACCGGCGAGCGGCCGCTCCCCCGCGACCTCGACCGCGAGGTGGGCCGGGTGCGGGCCGGCCGCGAGGTGCGCCGCACCCTGCAGGGCATCGAGGCCGCGGGCGGACGGGCCCTGTACCGCGCCGCCGACGTCCGCGATGCCGCCGCGGTCGCCACCGCCGTCCGCGAGGCGGTAGACGCCTTCGGGCCAGTGCATGGCCTCGTCCACGGCGCCGGCGTGATCGCCGACAAGCGCGTCGAGGAGAAGACCGACGCCCAGTTCGATCGGGTGTTCGGCACCAAGGTCGAGGGCTGGCGGGCGCTGCTCGACGCGACCGACCGCACGGCGCTGCGCTTCGCCGCCGTGTTCAGCTCGGTCGCGGGCCGCTTCGGGAACCTCGGCCAGTGCGACTACGCCGCGGCCAACGAGGTGCTCGTCCACGAGGCCCTGGCGCTCGCCGCCGGGGGCCTGCGCGCGAAGGCCTTCGACTGGGGCCCGTGGGAGGCCGGCATGGTCACCCCCGCGCTCGAGAAGGCCCTGGAGGCCCGCGGAATGGCGCTGATTCCGCTCGAGGGCGGCGCGCGCTTCTTCTGCGACGAGCTGGAGCGTGGTGGCCCCGAGGTCGAGGTCGTCGTGGGCGGCCCCGAGGGGGGCGGTGCGCTCCTCGCCGAGCCGGCCCGGAGCAGCGTGGTGCACGTCCTGCGTGGCGAGGCCGACCTGTTCCTCCGCGACCACCGGATCGGCGGCAAGCCGGTCCTGCCCGCGGTGATGGTGCTCGAGTGGATGGCCCGCGCGGCGCGCCAGACCCACCCCGACCTACAAGGGGTCGGCGTCCGCGACTTCGCGGTGCTCGAGGGCGTGGTGGTCGAGGACGACCGCACCGAGGTGCGCCTGCGCTGGCAGGACGCGCCCCCGCGCAAGCCCGGCGAGACCGCGCTGCAGTTCGAGCTGGTCGGCGCGCCCGGCCGGGTCGGGCCGACCGTGCACTACCGCGGGGTCGTCGACCTCGCCGCGGAGCGCCTCGACCCACCGTGGTTCCCCGGGAGCAACGGCCTCGGGCGCGACACCTACCCCTACTCGGTGCAAGAGGCCTACGAGCGGTTCCTGTTCCACGGCCCGGGCCTGCACGGGATCGAGACGATCACCGGGATCAGCGACCACGGGATGGTCGCCACCCTGCGCACCTCGGAACCCGCCGACCTCGGCGTGCCGGGCGAGCACTGGGAGACCGACCCGGTCACCCTCGACAGCCTCCTGCAGTGCATGGTCCTGTGGGTCCGCGAGAGCCAGGGGACGGCCGCGCTGCCCGCCGCGCTGGGCAGCTACCGGCAGTTCGCGCCGCTCTCCGGCCCGATCACCTGCCACCTCGAGATGCGGCCGTCCGGGCCCAGCCGAGGCACCTTCCGCGCCGACCTCATCGACGCGCGCGGCACCGTCGTCGCGACGCTCGAGGAGGGCGCCTACACCGCAGCGGCCTCCCTGAACGCGAAGTTCGACCGCGCCAGCGCCTGAAGGGGCCGCCGTGGACTTCGCCGTCGTCGGACTCGACTGCCTGCTGCCCGGCACCACCGGCGCGGCTGCATGGCTCGACCGCTCGCGCCGGGGCGAGCCCGCCCTGGGACACGCGCCGGCCGGCCGGTGGCCGATGCGGCCCGAGGCGGTCCTCGACCCGATGCCCGGCGCCGCCGACGCGGTGACCACCACGGTCGGGGGCTTCGTCGACGACGTCGCGGTCGACCCCGCTGGCCTGGACCTCGCCGGCGTCGACCTCGCCGCGCTCGACCCGGGTCACCGCCAGGTGCTGCACGTGGCTCGGGGAGCCCTGGGCGACCTGCCGCGGGAGCGCGCCGACCTCGTCCTCGCGAACCTCGCGCTCCCGTCGACCGGCGCGATACGCGCCGCCGCGACGCCCTGGCGCCGCTGGCTGCACGCCCACGGGGTCGACGACGACTGGCTGCAGAGCGCGGGCTCCGCGATGCAGGACGCGGACGGACCCGCGCGCCTCGTCCACCGCGCCCTCGGCCTCGGCGGGCGGGCCGCCGCGCTCGATGCCGCGTGCGCCTCGGGCCTGTACGCGGTCCAGGTGGCCTGCGACCGCCTGGCGACCGGCCGCTGCGACGTCGCGCTCGCCGCCGGCCTGCAGCGAGCCGACTCCGCCTACCTGTTCCTCGGGTTCAGCCAGCTCCGCGCCCTGTCCCCGCGGGGCACGCCCCGCCCCCTGGACCGGCGCGCCGACGGGCTGGTGATCGGCGAGGGGGCTGCGGCGGTGGCGCTGAAGCGCCTGGGCGACGCCCTGCGCGACGGCGACCGGATCCACGCGGTGATCCGCGGCTCGGGGCTCGGAAACGACGGGCGCAAGGGCAACCTGCTCGCACCGGACGGCTCGGGACAGGAGCGCACGCTGCGGGCCGCCTACGCGGCGGCGGGCATCGACCCGGCGAGCCTCGGCTACGTCGAGTGCCACGCCACCGGCACGCCCCTCGGCGACGGGGTCGAGGTGGCCGCCCTCGCCCGGGTGCACGCAGGCCGCACCACGCCGCTCGTGCTCTGCTCGGCCAAGGGCCTCGTCGGGCACCCGATCACCGTCGCGGGGCTCGCGGGGCTGATCCGCGCGGTGGGCGCCGTGCGCGACGCGGTGCGATGGCCCCTGCCTGGGTGCGAGCCGCTCGAGGCGCTGCGGGACACGCCGCTCGCGGTGCTCTCGGAAGCGACCCCGTGGGAGGCGACGGTGCGCCGCGCCGCGGTGAGCGCCTTCGGCTTCGGTGGGACCAACGCCCACGTGATCGTGGAGGCGGCCGAGGCCCCGATGCCCGTGCCCCCACTCGCCGACCTCCGTCCCGCGCCCGAGCCGCTCGCGGTGATCGGCGTCGCCGCGCGGATCGGCGAAGCCCGCGGCGCGGATCTCGTCGCCGAGGCCCTGCTCGACGGGCACTCGCTCCTCCGGCCCGCCCCGATCGAGGCGAGCCGGCGCCTCGCGACCCTCCCCCGCGGTGCCTGGGTCGACGCGGTCCACGTCGACCCGACCCGGTTCCGGATCCCCCCGCGGGAGCTGCTCGAGGTCCTCCCCCAGCAGCTCGTGCTGCTGGAGTGCGCCGCCGACGCCCTGGCGCAGGTGCCGGGCCTCGACCCGCACCGTACCGGTGCGGTGGTCGGAATGGGCTTCGACCTGCACGTCGCCGAGGCCGCGATCCGGCAGCTTCCCGGCGACGAGGCGCTGCGCGACGCGATCGCGCCACCGCTGGACGCCGGCCGGGTACAGGGCACGCTGTCGAACTTCGTGGCGAACCGGGTCGCGGCGGTCCTCGACCTGCAGGCGCCCTCCTACACGGTCTCCGCGGGCGCGGAGTCGGGGCTCGTCGCGCTGGAGCACGCGGCGCAGCTCCTGGCCCGCGGCGAGGCGGACGCGGTGGTCGCGGGGGCGTCGAGCTTCCGATACCTCGGCGCGGCGGGCAGCACGCCGATCGGCGAGGGCGCGGTGGCGCTCGTGGTCCGGCGACTCGCCGACGCGGAGCGTGACAGTCAGCCGGTGCTCGCGGTGCTCGACCCGACCGCCACTCCCACCGAGCCCACGCGCCATCACGCCACCGTCGGAGACTGCGGCCCCGCCGATGCCCTCGTCGCGGTTCTCGCCGGCGTCCTGCGGCAGGCACGAGAGCGCGGGCACGAGCTGCCCGCGGCCTCGACCCTTCCCGCCCGGACGGTGCGCGTGCCCCACTCGGGTGCTCCGGTGAACGGTGCGCTGCCGGCGTTCTCGGCGGACTGGGGGCGCGCACGGGTGCCGGCCCCCCTGCCCCGCCACGGCGACGAGCGCGGAGACCAGCTGGTGTGGAGCGGCCCGGCCACGCCGGCCCGGGTCCCGCTGGCCTGGGGCCGGTGGATCGGGCTGCCGGCCGAGGCCCCGCGCCCCAGCCCACGCCCCGCGCCCGCCCCGGCGCCGCCGCCGCCCCGTGCGGTGGCCCCGCGAGCCGCTCCGACCCGGGTCGCGACCCTCCGCTCGCCCACGACCGCCCTCCACGCGGAGATCGCCCGAACCGTGGAGCTGACCCGCGCGACGGCGCGCTCCGCCAGCGCGGTCGCCGAGGCCCACGCCGCCTGGCTCGCCGCCGAACAGCAGGTCACCGCGGAGCTGACCGCGATCAGCGCGACCCTGGATCGAGCGGCGGCCGCGCTGCCCACACGGGCGCGGCCAGGGGCGCCCGGCCCCTCCTCGCCCGCTCCGCGCCGGCCCAGGACTCAGCCGCCGCGCCCCACGCGAAAGCCCCGGGCCGCGCCTCCACCCGCTCCACCCCTCGCCGCCCGACCGGTTCCCCGTACCTCGACACCGCCCACGCCACGGCCCCCCGCCGTCCCCGCGACGGGCGAGCCCTCACCCGGCGCTCCCCCGACCGCCCCCGTCGACCCGCCGCGCCAGCTCGACCGGGCCGCCCTGGAGCGCTTCGCGGCGGGGCCGATCGCCGAGGTCCTCGGGCCGACCTACGCCGATCTCGACGCCTTCGAGCCGCGGGTCCGGCTGCCCATGGGGCCGCTGCTCCTGGTGAGCCGCGTGCTCGATGTCCAGGGGGAGCGCGGACGCCTCGGCCGGAGCCGGATCGTCACCGAGTACGACCTCGACCCCGAGGCGGACTGGGCCTGGGAGGGCAAGCCGCCCGTGTGCGTCGTGGTCGAGTCGGGGCAGGCCGACCTGCTCCTGTGCGCCTACCTGGGCACCGACGCGATCACCCGCGGCGAGAAGCTGTACCGCCTGCTCGACTGCGACCTGACCTTCCACGGCGACCGCCCGGCCTGTGGCGGGACCCTGCGCCACGACATCCGGATCCACCGCTTCGCGCGCCTCGGCGACACGCTGCTGTTCTACTTCGAGTACGACTGCGTGGCGGCGAGCGACGGGCGGCCGGTGCTCACCATGCGCAACGGCTGCGCCGGGTTCTTCTCCCCCGAGGAGCTGGCCCACCCGCGCGGGCTCGACACCACCCCCGCCGACCTCCCCGCGCACGCCTCGCTCCCGCCGGTGATCGAGGGGGCGCCGGAGCGCCTGGACGACGCCGCGCTCCGCGCGATCGGCGAGGGGCGCTTCTCCGCCGCCTTCGGGTCCGCCTTTGCCCCCGCGGACGGCGGGTCCCTGCGGCTGCCCCCCTCGCGGTGGGGCCTGCTCTCCCGGGTCACCGAGCTGTCGCTGGCCGGCGCGCCCCACGGCCTCGGGCACCTGGTCGCCGAGCAGGATCTGCGCGACGACGACTGGTTCAACCCGATCCACTTCAAGGGCGACCCGTGCATGCCCGGCACCCTGATGCTCGAGGGGTGCGTACAGGCGCTGCAGGTGTGGCTGCTCGCCACCGGCGTCGGTGCCGAGTTCCCGGAGGGCCGCTTCGAGCCGGTCCCGGGGCGTACGGCTCGCCTGCGGTGCCGCGGCCAGGTCGCCCCGGGCCACCGCAAGCTCGTCTACGAGCTGCGCGTCAAGGAGGCGGTCCTCGGGGCCGAGCCCCGCGCGGTCGCCGACGTGCTGCTCGTTGCCGACGGGGTCCCCGTGGTGCTCGCCGAGGACGTCTCCGTGCGGATCGCCGGCGAGCGCATCCCGCTGTCCTCCCCCGGCGAGCGGGTGCCCGAGGCGGCGCTGCTGGAGTTCGCCATCGGCCTGCCGAGCCGCGCCTTCGGGCCCACCTTCGCGGCCTTCGACGAGGGCCGACGCACCCCACGGATCCCCGGCCCGCCCCTACTGATGATGCACGAGGTCCTCGCCGTCGAGGGCGAGCGGGGCGAGCTGTCCGAGGGACGGTCCACGACCGTCGCCTGGCGGCCCGATCCGGACACCTGGGCCTTCGCCACCGACTCGTCCGGCGACCTGCCCCTCGGCGCGCTCCTCGAGGTCGCGCTCCAGCCCTGCGGTTGGATGACCGCCTGGCAGGGAGGCGCGCTCGCCGCGGGCGGCGACGTGTACTTCCGCAACCTCGGCGGCACCCTGACCCGCCACGCCCCCGTGGGCCGAGACACCGAGCCGCTCGTCACTCGCGCGACCCTCACCGGCATCTCCCGGTCCGCCGGGATGCTGCTCGCCTTCTTCGAGTTCACCGTCCGCGTCGGCGACCGGGTCGTGGCCGAGGGCGACACCCACTTCGGGTACTTCACCCCCGCCGCCCTGGCGGCCCAGAAGGGCCTGGGCCTCCCCATCGAGGACGAGAAGCGCCGCAAGGCGTGGCGCCGGGACGCGACGACCCAGACCTTCGACGTGCACCCGGCGCTCCCGCGCGAGGGCTGGCGACGCCTGGACCGGGTCACCGTGGTCGCCCCCACGGCGGGCTCTCGCCACCTCGGCTACTGGGAGGCCGAGGCGGTGGTCGACGAGCGCGCGTGGTTCTTCACCGCACACTTCCGCCAGGATCCGGTGATGCCGGGCTCGCTGGGGCTCGACGCCCTCGCGCAGCTCGCCGCCGTAGCCCTGTACGAGACCATCGGCGGCCACGGGCCGGGGATCCAGCTCCTGGACCAGCCCGCCGCCTGGAAGTACCGCGGCCAGGTGCTCCGGAACACCGGGCGGCTCACCTTCGGCCTCGACGTCACCGAGATCGATCTCGAGCGCGGGATCCTGCGCGGTGACGGGGTCGTGTGGGCCGATCGGGTGCCGATCTACGCCTTCGAGGGGCTCGGAGTACAGATCGCGCCCGAGCCGGCGCCGGAGCCCGCGTCGGACCCCCGACGCGCCGTCGCGGCACTGCTGGACGGGTTCACCGCTCGCGGGGACCAGGGCACCGGGTTCCTCCGCCTCGACCCGGCGCGCCACCCGTGGCTCGCCGACCACTGTCCGACCCTGGTGATCCCGGCGGTGCCCCTCGCCTTCGCCGCCGAGATCGCCGCCGAGGCCGCCCTGCGCCTGCGCCCGGGCAAGAAGGTGATCGGGCTGCCCCAGGTGACCGCCGAGCAGTGGCTTCACACCGCGGAGGGCCCGGTCGAACTGCTGGTGGCCGCGGTCGCCGAGGGCGACACGGTCGCGGTCACCCTGGCGGTGCACCACGACAACCCGCGCTTCCCCAAGCTCTCCGGCCCGCGGGTGCACATGCGCGCCATCGTGCAGGTGGGCGATGCGTGGCTCCCCGCCGATCCCGAGCCCGAGCCCCTGGCGGGCGCGCAGCCCGTCGAACTGTCCGCCGACGCCTACTACGCCGGTGGTCTCACCTTTCACGGCCCCGTCCTGCAGGGGATGGTCGACCTCGGGGTGCGCGGGTCACGGGGTGCCGAGGCCACCTTCCGCACCCGCCCCGACGCGGACCTGCTCCCGCCCGGCTCCCCCGACTTCGTCCTCGACCCGCGCCTGCTCGACACGGCGACCCACCCGATGATGTCCGGGAGCCCCGAGGTGTGGGTGGAGGGCCTGGCGCACGGCTCGCTGGCCTATCCGGTCGCCTGCGACCACCTGCGGCTGCACGGCCCGCGGCCCTCGGGGGAGGTGCGCTGCCGCCTCGACCTGATCGACGCCTCGCCCGAGCACCTCGTGTTCGATGTGCGGCTGTCGTCGGACGACGGGCCCTGGGCCAGCTTCCGGTGGACGGAGAGCCTGGTGCAGGGGGGGCCGCTCCTCGGTGCGAACCCGACGCGGATCGCGCGCTTCTGCAAGGCCCGCGAGGCAGCGCCCGTCCACGTGGGCCGCGCGGTCGACGACGGCTGGCAGGTCCGTCCCGACGACCTCGTGGAGCCGATCCCCGGCACTCTGATCCGCCTGCTGTGCACCCCCGCGGAGGCCGCCGAGGCCCCCACCGACGAGGACGCCGTCCCCTGGCAGACCGCTCGCTTCGCCGCCAAGGAGGCCTTGCGTGCCTGGCTCGTCGAGCCCCTCGGGCGCGACGTGCACCCCGCCGCCCTGCGCCTGGCGCGCCTGCGCCCCGGGCGGTTCGTGGTGACCGACGCGACCTCGCTCACCCTGCAGGAGCAGACCGACCACCTGCACCCGACCCGGGTGGTGGTGGACGTGCGGCTCGGCGACGACGGCACCGCGGTCGCCCGGGTCCGGGAACCTTGAGCCTCCTCTTCCTCGCGCTGCTCGCCGGCTGTGGCACGGGGCTCACCCGCTATGGCGACACCGGCGACACCGCCCTGACCTTGGACACCGGCGACACGAGCGACACCGGCCGGAGCCTCGGCGGCACCGGCACGAGCGGCCTCGTCGAGTTCGACCTGCTCCAGGTGGCCTGCCCCTCGTGCTTCGGCGCCACCAGCAGCCTCACGGTCACCGCGAGCGCTGCCTTCCACGACCCGGTGCCCGGGAGCTGGATCGCGTGGATGCCGCCCGTCGGCGGCTGCGCCTTCAACACGGCGCCCGTGCCCCTCGCGACCAGCACCCGCGACGTCGGCCAGTGGGTCTACCTGCAGTCGGGCAGCAAGAGCATCGGCCTGCTCCGCACGACCGCCAGCCTCGGCACCATCTACCAGAAGAACGACGCGACGGAGTCCGACTTCGTCCGCAACGCCGCCTGGGACGTGGTGATCCCCGACGCCGACCCCACCGAGACGATCCAGGGCGGGCTGCAGACCACCGAGGGCTTCGACGCGATCCAGCCCATCGAGATGCTCTATACCCAGCCCGCGGCTGCCTTCAGCGCGGCGATCAGCCGCCAGGGCCAGCAGTTCACCTGGTCGCCGTCGGGCTCGGGGGACTTCTTCGTGGTGCTCGTCGACGTCTACGACGCGAGCGGCAGCACCCACCTCGGCAGCGTCATGTGCCGGGGACCCGACAACGGCTCCCTCGCGATCCCCTCGGCCGGCTGGTCGCCCTTCCCGCCGGGCAGCCTGCTCGCGATCGGCCTGTACCGCTACCGGCACAACGTCGCCGACGTCCCCGACGGCTCGGTGCTCGAGTCCGTCTCGTCGGACGGCGTGCTCGGGACCGGCACCCTGTACTGACCTCCGCAGAGGCCCTCGCTACTCGAGCCAGGCGCCCCGGCGCTTGTACTCGTTGACCTTCGGCCGGACCCGGATCGCCCAGTAGATCAACCCGTACAGGGCCCCACCGAGATGCGCCGCGTGCGCCACCCCGGGGTTCACCCCGCCGAAGACCCCGGCGAGATCGAGCAGGATGAACACCCCGACCGCCAGCGCCGCGGGCACCGGGATGAAGAAGTTGAGCAGGAGGATCCGCTTGGGAAACAGGGCCGCGTAGACCACCGCGATGGCCATCACCGAGCCGCTCGCGCCGAGTGCGGGGTTCAGCTGCCCCGAGATCAGCGAGAAGGCGACGTGCCCGAGCGACGCGATCAACCCGCCCACCAGGTAGAGCTGGACGAAGCCGAAGATCTTGGTGACCTTGGCCACGTCACGCCCGAAGACCCACAGCGCGAGCATGTTCACGAACAGGTGCATCGGCGCGATGTGGCTGAAGGTGCTCGTGATCAGCGTCCACACGCGCCCATGGACCATCGCCTCGGTGGAGACGAGGAACTGGGCGGACATGAACTGCACGGCGCCGCTGTCCGGTCCCTGCCGGATCGCCATCTGCCAGGCGATGTACACCGCGACGTTGATCCCGAGCAGCCACCACACCACGGCCGGCGTGCCCGAGCCGGGCGGCGCGGCACGAGAGGGACGAGGCATCTGCTACTGGGCGCTCCCCTCGACGTTCTCGGTGGCCCCGCTGGACAGGACCCGGAACTCGACGCGGCGATTCTGGGACCACGCGACCTCGTTGTGGCCGTCGACGAGCGGGCGCTCCTCACCGTAGGAGATGGTCATGAGGCGAGAGCCGGAGATGCCCATCGCGGTCATCTTGTCCTTGATGCTCTCGGCACGACGCTGACCCAGGGCGAGGTTGTACTCGGTGGTGCCGCGCTCGTCGGCATGACCCTGGATCTCGACGCGGGTCTCCGGGTTCTCCTGGAGGACCTTCACGTCGTGCTCGATGGCGTCCTGGCTGTCCTGGGTCGCCTGGGTCGAGTCGAAGCCGAAGTAGACCCGCTCGAGCTCCGCAGGCTCCTTGGCCGGAGGCGGCGGGGGCGGCGGCGGGGGCGGCTCCACGACCGGGGCCGGGGTCGGCGCGGGCATGGGGGGCGGCGGCTTCTTCTTGCAGCCCACCACGGTCGCACCGAGGGCCACGATCAGGAGCGCGAGGACAGCCTTCCTCTGCATGGGTACTCCAAGCTGGACGCCGGTCCGGCTATCGGGCGAGGGCCCCCTTGGCAACCTCTGGTTTCGTCCCCGGTCATCGGACGGATCCGAGGGGGAAACGGAGCAGTACGGTGGGACGCGGGTTAAGGTGCCGCCCCGCGGGCCGGAGGGTCCCGGAAGGGGCCGCATGAAGTTCGAGAACGTGCAGATCGAGGCGATGGGCTACGTCCTGCCTCCCCAGGTGGTGCAGAGCGAGGATCTCGAGGCCGTCTTCGCCCACACCCTGAAGCGTCTGAAGATGCCGCGCGGGCAGGTCGAGCAGCTCTCGGGCGTCCGCGAGCGCCGCTGGTTCGAGCCGGGCACCCGCCCGAGCACCGTCGCCGCGATGGCCGCCGAGCGCGCGCTCGCCCGTGCGGGCATCGACGTCGACGAGGTCGACCTGCTGATCAACACCTCGGTCTCCCGCGACTATCTGGAGCCCGCCACCGCCGCGATCGTCGGCAGCCAGCTCGGTGTGGGCCACCACTGCTTCGCCTTCGACGTCACCAATGCCTGCCTCGGGTTCCTCAACGGGATGCTCGTGGCGGCGCAGTTCCTGGAGACGGGTCGCGCGAAGTGCGCGGTCGTCACCTGCGCCGAGACCCCCCGCCAGGGGGTCGAGGCGACGCTCGAGCGCCTCGCCGCGCCCGACGCCACGATCGACACCTTCCGCGACAACTTCGCCTCGCTCACCCTGGGCGAAGGCGCCGCCGCCGCGGTCCTCCTCCCCAACGACCGCGCGACCAGCGGGCACCGCCTGCGCGCCGCGGTCCAGCGCACCGCCACCGAGCACGCCGGGCTCTGCCTCGGCAACCTGCACGAGATGCGCGCGAACGCTCACGGCCTGTTGATCCACGGCGTCGACCTCGCGGTGGACACCTTCCCCGACCTCGTCGAGGAGATGGGGTGGAAGCCCGGCGACATCGACCAGTTCGTGTGCCATCAGGTGAGCCTGGCCCACTTCTCCCACGTCTTCCGCCGCCTGGAGCTTCCGATGGAGAAGGCGCTGCTGACCTTCCCCTACCTGGGCAACGTCGGCCCCACCTCGCTGCCGCTCACGCTCGCGCTGGGCGAGGCCCAGGGCTCGATCGTCTCCGGCGACAAGCTGTGCTTCTGGGCCGTCGGCTCCGGCCTCGGCTGCATCATGATGGGGGTCTCGTGGTAGTCCCGCCCGAGCTCGCCGAAGAGTATCCCTGGACGGGCCGCTGGCTGACCGTCGAGGGCGGCCACCGCCTGCACTACCTCGACGAGGGCCGCGGCGAGCCGCTGCTCTTCGTGCACGGCAACCCGACCTGGTCCTTCTACTGGCGCCACCTCGTGAAGGGGCTCTCCGATCAGTACCGGTGCATCGTCCCCGACCACCTCGGGTGCGGGCTCTCCGACCAGCCCGAGGACTGGCCCTACACCCTGCAGGCCCACGTCGACAACCTCGTGCACCTGGTCACCGCGCTCGACCTGCACGACGTGACGCTCGTGGTCCACGACTGGGGCGGCCCCATCGGCTTCGGCACCGCCCTGCAGCTCCCCGACCGGTTCAAGCGCCTCGTGGTGTTCAACACCGGCGTCTTCGACGGGCCCCTGCCCGCCTCGATCAAGATGTGCTGCTGGCCGGTCCTCGGGCCCTTCGTCGTGCAGGGCCTGAACGGCTTCGTCCGCGCGGGCCTGCTCATGGCCATCGCCGACCGCAAGCGCCTGCGCGGCCCCACCCGCAAGGGCTACCTGCTCCCCTGGCGCTCGGTGGCGAGCCGCCGCACGATCCTCCGCTTCGTCCAGGACATCCCCCTCGAGGAGGACCACCCCACCCGCGGATTCTTCTTCGCGATCGACGCCGGGCTGCCCACCCTCGCGGACCGGCCGATGCTCATCGTGTGGGGCGAGCAGGACTTCTGCTTCACCCCCGCCTACCGGAAGGAGTGGCAGAAGCGGTTCCCCGACGCCGAGGTGCACCCGCTGGAGCATGCCGGGCACTGGGTGGTCGAGGACGCCCACGAGCGGATCGTCCCGTTGCTCGGGGACTGGCTGGCCCGGCACCCGCTGGCGGCGGAGGCCCGGAAGGCCCACCCGTGAGCACGCCCTTCCACGTCGGCGCGATGCTCGCGGCGCGGGCGACGGAGCACCCGGATCGGCTCGCCCTGGCGATGCCCGACAAGGGCGCCCCCGACGGCTGGCGCACCCTGACCTTCGCCGCGCTGGACCGCCTGTCCGATCGCTACGCCGCCGGCTTGCAGGACCAGGGCGTGCGCCGGGGCGACCGCACCCTGCTACTCGTCAAGCCCTCCCCCGACTTCTACGCGCTGCTCTTCGGGCTGATGAAGCTCGGCGCCGTCCCCGTCCTCGTCGACCCGGGGATGGGCCTGCGCAACGTGCTGAGGTGCATCGAGCAGATCCGCCCGCGGGTGGTGATCGCGCTGCCGCTCGTGCACGCGGTGCGCACCTTCGTCCGCCGCCCCTTCGCGAGCGCCGAGATCCACGTCACCGCAGGCCGCCGCTGGTTCTGGGGCGGCGTCACCACGGACGCCTGCCTCGGCCCCGACGCGCCCTTCGACATGCCCGAGGCCACCGAGGACGACGAGGTGGGGATCGTGTTCACCTCGGGCTCCACGGGCACGCCCAAGGGCGTCACCTACACCCACCGGGTCTTCGCCGCGGTCACCCGCGAAGCCGGCGCATGCCTGGGTCGCGTGGCTGGACGCACCTGCCTCGAGACCTTCGCCGCCTACGTCCTGTTCGACGTGGCCCAGGGCATGACCAGCCTGGTGCCCGACATGGACCTGTCCGAGCCCGCCACCGTCGACCCGAGCAAGCTCGTGGCGGCCATCGAGCGCTTCGAGCCGGACTGCGCCTTCGCCTCGCCCGTCGTGCTCCGCAGGCTCTTCGGCTACTGCACCGACCACGGCCTGCGGCTCGACACCGTGCGCGACGTGCTCACCGGGGTAGCGCCGATTCCGGGCGCCCTGCACGCGGCCCTGCGCGACCTGTCCGAGGGCGCGACCCTGCACGTCACCTACGGCGCGACCGAGGGGATGACCGCGGCCCACACCGACAGCGACACGATCCTCGGCGAGACCTGGGCGATGACCGGGCAGGGCCACGGCAACTGCGTCGGCGAGCCCTTCTCGGAGATGACCCTGCGCATCGTGGGCGTCACCGACGACCCGATCCCCGCCTGGCACGACGATCTGTCGGTCCCGCAGGGGGAGATCGGCGAGATCGTCCTCGAGGGTCCGGTGGTGAGCCCCGAGTACAAGGACCGCCCCGACGCCAACGCTCGGGCAAAGATCCACCGCGACGGCGCGATCCTCCACCGCACCGGCGACCTCGGCTACCTCGACGACCAGGGCCGCCTGTGGTTCTGCGGGCGCAAGG
>Ga0114931_10006396_pt1 | contig 14490 bp, 14 predicted proteins | sample 2SBtaG_FD_89579 | JGI IMG/M metagenome (GOLD analysis project Ga0114931, IMG submission 89579) | Deep subsurface microbial communities from Kolumbo volcano to uncover new lineages of life (NeLLi) - 2SBTROV14_V59a metaG | ecosystem: Environmental > Aquatic > Marine > Volcanic | place: Kolumbo...
AATAAACATTTAGAGAATATTTCTTCAAACGCCTGGCTGGATAATGGCCTGGTAAGTTTACTAAGGAGATAAACGGCCGCGAGCCGTAAGGGATTCCCGCCCTGTGGCCTGGTACACCGGACATACAGATGAGCATGCTCCGCATTTTGCGCAGTCGCTAACCCCGTTGCCCGGCCAGTTCTTTGCGCCTTTCCCCTCATTCTTCACGTAAGCGACAAACGAACTACACCTTGACATTTGCAACACCCCCAACCCAGATAAACTGGAAAAGGTCAAAACTTTGATAACAATCCCTGGATAAGTGTCTTAACAGTAGAGGGCAACTTATCGGATTAATGTACTCATCAGCTTTTCCTGTTTTTTGTGACAGTAATTTAGCAATAAGGCACTAACCCACTAAAGTGGAAATGGACTTATAACTTTTTAGGATAAGTGCCTTAACAGTAGAGGGCAACTTATCGGATTAATGTACTCATCAGCTTTTCCTGTTTTTTATGACAGTAATTTAGCAATAAGGCACTAAACTGTAAGCGATTCAGGGACGCCGCCATGTACACGTTGACCGGGCGCAATCATACCCCCTGTATATTGCGGCCGATCAACGTGTGCAGGGTGGTGTTCATGGATCGCTTACCTCTTCACTAGTGCTTCATAAGTAGATAAGCCTTGATAAATGGATCAAGATTGCCATCCATAACGCTATCGACGTTGCCAACTTCGTAATTAGTGCGGTGATCCTTTATCATGCGATAAGGCTGCATGACATATGAACGGATCTGGCTGCCCCAGGCAATCTCCATCTTGTCACCTGCCAACTCTTGATGTTCGCACTCTTGCAGTCTTTTTTCGTGTTCATAGAGGCGGGATTTTAACATCTTCATGGCCGTGTCTTTATTACGGTGCTGGGAACGTTCATTTTGACATTGCACCACAATATTGGTGGGCAGGTGAGTTATGCGGATTGCGGAGCTGGTCTTGTTGATGTGCTGGCCACCGGCTCCACTGGCTCTATAGGTATCGATCCGCAGGTCTTTATCATTAATTTCTACCTCGATATCGTCATTAAGTTCTGGAAATATAAATACGGAAGCAAAGGAGGTGTGACGGCGTTTATTGGAATCAAAAGGAGATATCCGGACAAGACGGTGAATTCCCATTTCGGAGCGTAAATGACCATAGACGTTCCGGCCCTTAATCATCAGAGTCACACTCTTGACGCCTGCCTCGTCACCTGGCAGTAAGTCGAGTGTGTCGACGGTAAACTTTTTCCTTTCCGCCCAGCGCATATACATGCGTAAGAGGATATCCGTCCAATCCTGAGCTTCGGTACCGCCAGCACCGGCATGAATAGTCAGAGTGGCGTTGTTGGCATCATGCTCTTCATCAAACATGCATTCAATTTCCTGCGAGGCGATGGAGCTGCTCAGGACGGCAATCATCGCTTCTGCCTCTGCTTCGCTCTCCTCGTCGTGCTCCTCGTGGGCCATGTCCAGTAATAACTGGGCCTCTTCCCAGGCAGAATAGGTGCCTTCCCAACCATCGACGATGTCTTGTAAAATCCCCATCTTTTTCTGGATAGCGGCCGCTTGTTTGGCGTCTTCCCAGAAGTTGGGGGAGAGGGTCTGCTTCTCCAGGATCAGTAAATCCTCTTTTTTCTTGTCTAATTCAAAGATGACTCCGTAGTGAAAGTAATTTTTTTTTGAGATCACTTAATTCCTGCTGTAATTCTGCTGACATGAAAAATCCTTTATTTTGATGGTTATTATAGGTCGTTTTCTGGCCCCAATATATGCCTTTCTTGCCAGCGGCGCAAGCCCATTAACAGGACAATTAATAAACATAAGGGTGCAAAGAGATGGCCGTAACGGCTAAAAAACGTTTTTTGCTGGATAAGCGGCATTTGCCGTGTGAAGGTGTATTCCTGAAATAACGGCGAAATTTGCTGCCGCCCCAAGGGGTCTATAAAGACGCTGATGCCGGTGTTGGCAGCCCTGGCCAGACTACGTCGGTTCTCTACAGCTCGCAGGTTAACCATTGATAATTGTTGCCAGGGGGCGCTACTCCGGCCATACCATGCGTCGTTAGTCAGATTTAACAATAGGTTAGCTCCCATGAGGGCCCATCTTCTGGCATTTTCGGGGAAAATGCTTTCAAAGCAAATCAAAACACCGCATCGGGCTTTGTCACATTTGATGAGTTTTTGGGAAGAACCTGGAGAAAAATTACCCATACTTTGTACTAGTGGCAAACCTCCGAATATGTTGCTCAAGGGGACGTATTCGCCAAAAGGTACCAAATGCTCTTTGTCGTAACGTTGGATGCTGAGCCCCTTGGTGGTGGCTGTTAAGGCGAAGGCACTGTTGAAAATTTGGCGTTTGCGGCCTGGCCTCGCTCCTTCATAATGCGGGGCACCGGTTATAAGGGTGGGGCCATTAATTTTGAGCCCTTGTGTAACCTTGTTAAATATGGGGGTATAAAGTGGGAAGAAGGGCAGGGCCGTTTCTGGCCAGACAATCAGGTCTGCCTTGCCATCTTTTTTGATAAGGCGTTGATAGATATCGATCGTCTTCTCTTCTATGCCTGGCCGCCATTTCTCCGCCTGGTTAATATTACCTTGAACCAGAGCGATATTGATAGTTGGGGCGTTACTGGCGGTCTTTTGCCAATATTGGTAACTCCAAAAACTATAAAGGGCTGCCCCGGCCAGCAGAGCCGTGGGGATAATTAGACCGCGCCATTTATCAAATGAAGCCGCCTGTCTTCTTGATAAAATAAGGTTGGCCAACATGGCGTTAGTCATAATGATCAAAAACGTCAGGCCGTTATGGCCGGTAAGATCAGCAAATTGGATCAAGAGGGGATGCTGGTATTGGGAGTAACCCAGATCCTGCCAGGGAAAGCCCGTAAAAAGGTGGGCTTTAATCAGATCAAGTCCGACCCAAATTATGGGGGCGCTGAAGACCATGGGCCAACGCCGCAGTGAGGCCAAGAGGGCCGCAAAGGCCGCCATGTACAGGGCCATATAGGCTGCCAATAGCACCAAAACCGGGATCGCCGCCCACATGGGCAGGCCCCCGTAATTATTTAAGGCGATTACTATCCAGTAGATTAAAGAGAGGTAATAGGCCAGACCGCAGAGGAAGGCGAGTTTGGCGGCGGGCCGCCACGAAAGGTTTTTGCAGGCGAGGAACAGTGGAATTATGGCAACCCAGGCTGTAGATGGAACGGCCCATTCTCCAGGGGCAGCGGCAAAGAGTAAGAACGAACTCAGAAGGGCCAGGGTGTATTGCCGAGGGCTTGTGGATAAGCTGTTAGTTTTTCCAGATTGAGACATTGTTATAATCTTGAGGCAGGGATTAATGCTCCTGGGTTAAGCAAGCGAACCACATCTTGACTTTGCAATATCCCCAAACGGTAAGCGATTCAGGGACGCCGCCATGTGCACGTTGATCGGGCGCAGTCATACCCCCTGTATATTGAGGCCGGTCAACGTGTGCAGGGTGGTGTTCCTGGATCGCTTACATCCTGGTTGGTGATTTTTAGGGTGGAAATTCGTCGTTTGTCGGCTGCCATTACTTGCAGCAGCAGATTATTAACCTCAATATACTCTCCTCGCTCCGGCAGCCGCCCCAATTGGTGGATAACCAGTCCGCCGATTGATTCGTAAGGGCCTGCCGGGAGGGTGACATTAAAGAATGATTCCACCTCTTCAATATCCACCTTGGCATCGGTCAAGACTGTTCCTTTGTCGATTACCCGCTAGTCCATATCGTCTTTGTCGTACTCGTCACTTATTTCACCGACAATTTCTTCTAGAACGTCTTCCAGGGTAATTAGGCCGCGGGTGGCGCCAAACTCATCGGTGACAATGGCCATATGAGCTTTTTTATCTTTAAAATCTCGAAGTAATGTGTCAACTCTGTGGTTTTCCATGATGAATAGAGCCGGATTGCTAATGTCACAGGCTTTGGTCTGCGGCTCATTTAAAACACTGTGAAGCAGGAGATCTTTAGCGTGTAGAATGCCGGTGATATTGTCCAGAGTGTCTGTGTAGACTGGGATTCTGGTAAAGCCGTTTTCGGTGATTAGTGAGATTATTTCAGTTATCGTGGCTGTAGCCGGGGCACAGATCATCTCCGTCCTTGGGGTCATGATTTCCCTGGCCAGGGTGTCTCGCAGCTCAAAAATAGAATTTATCATCATGCCTTCTTGAGCACTTATCAGTCCATGTTCTTCGCCATCTTCCAGCAAGTCCTGGATCTCTTGCTCCAGGTCTTCGGCTGTGTCGGGTGATTTTGCTAAACCAATGATACTTAATAGACGTCTGATGAACGAGGAGTCCGAGGCTTCCGGGGAGGGTGATGTGTCCATAAGGGGTGTGTAAATTTATCGGGGTTAGGTTAGGATTGTTGTAAATGTTAATTTAGTGCCTTATAATTCATTTCATGTTAAAAATAACAAGAAATACAGAAGTTATGTAGAATTAATGAAACTGTATCTACTGTTAAGGCACTTATCCCCGAAGGGGGTTAGATTATAGTAGCCGAAAAAAAATGCCATGGCTATGGGAAAAAGGACGAACCTGGCGAGAAAAATGATTGACTGACCGCCTGTAAACCATTATACGCACATGGCGTTGGCTATAAGTCGTTTTGCGCATAGACTGGAAAAACAAAGTGGGTCTTATGCCCGCCCATTCCTGGGCCGGAGTAATCAATTCTCATTATTCGTTGTGCTTCGACCGTCGGTGTACCCCTCAGGGGGTATTGAACTGAATAGATCCGGAGTCTCGCAGGCTCACTTACCTGTGGCTTAAAAAATATTTTTGGCCTGAAGGACAGCAAGTTTAAAAAAAAATCAATGAAAGATAAAATACTAATTGCTAATCGCGGAGAAATTGCTATCCGTATTATGAATGCCTGCAAGGCTCTTGGGCTTGACTATGTTGTGGTATATACCAAGAGCGATGAGGACTCCCAGCATGTCCGACTGAATCAGGATAGTAAAAGTAATGCCAGCAGAGCGTGGCGGATTGCAAGCTATACCGATCCCAACGATATCTTGTCTGTGGCCGACCACACCAAATGCACGGCCATTCACCCAGGCTATGGCTTTTTTTCTGAGGACTTTCGATTTGCCCGCCGAGTGACAATTCGGAATAGAGCCTTGACCTTTATTGGCCCTAATTGGGAAGTGATCAAAAATCTTGGAGACAAGATAAATACCAAGAAGGTGGCCAATAAGCTTGGTATTCCGACTATTCCAGGAACCGATGCACCTATCTATAATGAGATGGAGGCGGAAGAAACGGCTGTCCAACTCATGGAAACTCAGGAAGCGCAAGATATTAAAAAACCTTCCATCCTCATAAAAGCGGCAGCTGGCGGCGGGGGGATGGGCATAGAAGAGGTCTCCAGAATTGAGCAGTTCCGGCGGGTTTATCGGCAAGTGCAGAATTACGCCAAACGCCAATTTGGGGACGGTGGGGTATTAATTGAACAATGTTTGCGGGACTATAACCATCTGGAAGTACAATTGCTCTGTAGCCGCCACGGGGAGAGACTGCATTTTGGCACTAGGAATTGTACGATCCAGAGTACCGGCCGCCAGAAACGTCTGGAAGCCGCACCGGGCTTTGATCCTTCCTGCTTTTCCTATGCCTTTGATCCGCAAGAGGTCATGGATCAGGTAGTTGAATACTCGCTGAAACTGGCGGCTCATGTTCGTTACGATAATATTGGTACCTGGGAATGGATTGTTGATCGGCAGGGACGTCCTTATCTGCTGGAGGTCAATACCCGGATTCAGGTTGAGAATGATGTCTCGGCCCGCATAAGTTATTTGCAGGGTAAACACCCGAATTTGATTCAGGAACAGATCCGGTTGGCCCTGGGGGAAAAAATAGGCTATTCGCAAAAGAAAATTAAATTCAAGGGCACGAGCATTGAGTTGCGCCTCGTCGCTGAAGATCCTGCCAGGGGATTTGCCCCCTGGATGGGCACCATAACCAGGTTTTCACTGCCCCAGGAGGAGTGGGCCGCGACATATACGCACGTTCCCTTTGATAGGCCATATATGATTCCCAGTGACTATGATCCAAACTTGGCTTTGGCTCTGGTTTGGGGCGATAATATGGCGGAGGCTAAGGAACGTGCCCGACAATTTTTGGCCGCCGCAGTGGTGGAAGGAGAAAACAGCGGTGGCAGTCCTATATCTACTAATATCCCGTATCTTCGTGATAATTTGGATAGACTGCTGACCTTTTAGTGCCTTATTGCTAAATTACCGTCACCAAAAACAGGTAAGCGGAGCGAAGCGTAGACTCCGAGAAAAGCATTTTGAATTAAAAATGTTGCGTCAAAATCTCAGTCAAAACCTTAATAAAATTTGATGGACTCGCAAAAAGTCCATTTTAAAATTCCACATATAAAATATGGAAGATATACGTAAAAGAGTTGCTAAATCTGAGGAAAGGCTGGAATATCTTTCTCATATAAAGGCTGGTTATGAATGGGGGAACCTCTCCAGTCTCAAGGCCAATATTGATAAAATCAAAGAAGAATTCTATGACTTTTCTGATGAAGATCTTCTTGCTGAGACCCAGAAAGTAGAGGACGCCCTAACCTTTCTGGAGGCGCGTTGTGAGGAAACACTCACCGCCATGGAGCGGGTAAGAATTGTGCGTAGTCCCTTACGTTTTTCCCTGAAAGATATTCTGGAAAATGTCTATGAGGATTATACCGAGTTGGGCGGCGAGGATGAGGCCAATATTGATCCGGCCATGGTGGTTGCCAAGGCTAATATTGTGCGCCGGGTCAAACAAAAGATCTATACGCAGCAAGTTATGGTTATTGGCCACGAAAAGGGGCACGGCGAGGAGTATCGCAACGGTGGTTCCAGTAAGCCGTGGGGGAACGAGAAAGCCCTGCGTTATATGTTGGTGGCCCAGACTGAGGGGATACCCATTCACTTTTATATCTTTACCCCCGGCGCTTTTCCGGTGGAAGAGTATCCTGGTGCTGGGCAGCAAATTGCCAGAAACCTTTATTGCATGGCTAAATTGCGGGTACCAATGGTTTCTATAATTTCAGAGGGCGGTTCCGGTGGGGCCGAGGCCGTTGGGCTATCCGATTTTCGTTTGATGTTTTCTCATGGTTATTATTCTGTCATCTCCCCGGAGGGGGCAGCTGCCATTGAGGGTAAGATCAAGGAAAATGAGACTATGACCCCGGGGTTGGTAGAAACTTGTGCTGAACGTCTCAAGATGACAGCCCAGGATAATTTGACTCTTGGTTCCATTGATCGGGTTGTTGATGAGCCGGCTTTAGGGGCCAAACATGATGATTTTGTTTTTTTCAAACGACTGAAGTATGAGATGATGCGGGCCACCGACGAAGTGGTGCTTAAGACCAAGAGCTTACGGGCATTTCGGGCCTACGAATTGAACCGTAAAAAGCGTGATGATGCCTCGTCGCCGGATGCTCTGTCGATGGAAGATAATTCCCATATTGATATTTCCTGGGATCTGAATGATGATGAAATAAAGAGGCTGGTTCTTCTCCGAACCAGAAAATATAGGGGTATGGCGCTTGACGCTTTCGGAGATAATCGCACCGGCTTTCAAGAATTTATCAGTAAGGCGCATCGCAGAACTGCCAAGATTTATTATACCATTGTCTATGATATCTTAAAACACCAGAAAAAGCAGGTCGGTAAGGTTTTTCGTGATGTTTCCAGTGAGGGCTCAAGCTTTTTTAACCGCCTGACTGCGCCATTCTCTGCGGCCTACGATTTTGTGAGTCACAAACCGTCAGCCAAGACCCTCACCCGGCAGACTATCTCGCAGGGCAATAGGCTGATCGCCAATGCCTTTGGCAGTGGCTATACCAGCCCCCTGGCCAATGAAGACCGCACGGTTACCTGTCCCAATGCTGCCAAACATGGTTGTAAAGACCTTTGGGTTCCGGATCTTTATGGCGAATTTGCCGGGGTATGTGAAAATTGCGGCCACCATTTTCCTCTGGAGTATCAATGGTATTTAAAAAACCTCTTTGATCGTGATTCAACCAGGGAATTCAATAGTGAAATTGCTGCCGGCAATCCCCTTAACCACCCTGTTTTGGATAAAAAAATCAGGGAAGCCGTAAATAAGACGCACCGAAAAAGTTCCATGATCACTTTTCAGGCCAGGGTTATGGGAGTCGAACTGGTTGTTGCCATGCTTTACAGTAACTTTCGTAACGGTACAGTGGGGGCGGCAGAGGGCGAAAAATTTGTCCAGGCTTGTAGTCTGGCTAAATTGCAGCGGAAACCCTTGTTGGCTTATGTTCATACGACTGGCGGTATCAGAATTCAGGAGGGCACCATGGGCGTTATCCAGATGCCCAAATGCACCGTGGCGGTGCGTGACTATGTGGATTCGGGCGGCCTGTATATTGTGGTGTATGACAATAATTCTTATGCCGGGCCGGTGGCAAGTTTTCTGGGATGTTCGTACTATCAGTTTGCGATTCGTTCCAGCCGCATAGGATTTGCAGGGCAACGGGTTATTAGAGAAACAACCGGGCAGGAAATTCCACCCGATTATCACAGTGCCCGGAATGCGTTGAAACGAGGCCACATCCAGGGGATTTGGGATCGTCGCGAGTTTCGCCGCAATCTGCATAAATCATTGATGACTATGGGCGGCAGGAATCTGTACTATAGGTAGGCTTCTGGGTTGCCATAATCTAAATAAGTACCTTATAAATTCTTTTCAACTAAATTATGCAAGACGATACCTATTTTGATGAAATACTGAATAAATATCGGGCTGATCCCTACGATTATATCGATATATTTACCGCTCATACTGGTCGTATTCGCTTTAGTGTCAACGATAATGATGCTGTGGACGGGCCATCGGGCGAATGGCACCATATTTCCGGCTCTCTGCTCTATGAGCTGGAACGAGAGAGAAACCAAAAGAGGATCTCATCTTCTGTAAATGGTGTTGTGGCCTCTCTTGAGAAAGATTTAGATGGGCAGTTTGTGGAGGCGGGTGAAAAAGTTATGACCATTCGTCATCCCCTGAAAAAACGTGAAATTATAGATAGTATTTTACGACACGTTTTGTCCATATTTGAGGCGCCGGAACGGGCCAAATATTTTTTTTCTATGGAAATTCAGAGTAAAATAGAAAAATACGGTCAGCGCGGGGTCTCAATAAAATCAGGTGACGAGTTATTAACAATGTCTTTGATGAAACGTGATACCCCTATTTATTATGAGGGTGAGCCTGGCATTATCCACTCGGTCTATTTTAATTCCGGGGTTAATGTTGATAAGGGTGAGGCCATGGTTGGTATTTGCCCGCAGGACAAATTACCCATGATTCAGAAAATCATAGACAGGGTAAAGGCGGAGTGGGATTAGTACACTTGGTAATCGTCCACCAGCACCTCATCTTCGCCCGTTTCGGCCTTCTCACGTACTGGAGTACGCTTCGAAGACCGAAACGAACGAATATGAGGCACTGGTGAACGATTACCCTTACAGCGTCCTTGTGCCTCCTCGTTCCCACGCTCCTGCGTGGGAACGCATATCTGTGTGACGAACATTTTCTTACCAGCAGTTTTGGAGAAGTTATGTCAGCGCTACGACCATGATCGTATGCGAGAGTGTGGTTTGTTGAGTACTTACGAAAAAAGTATTTTTAAATAAAGATGTTACACGTTAATACTAAGGACGTTATTCCCCATTATGGGGGGGTAGCGGCTTTATCTCCCGACCTGGTACGGCAGGCTTTGCGGCATCAGGTCTCTTGCCGGACGGCATCTTTTTCCAAAGAAGCTGTTGCTGATATAAGCCGTTATGGACTTCCTGTTGGCAGTGAAATTGAGTATCTGCCAGAGACCCAAAGATGTATGGATGTGGCTCGACAGAGGATTGTCGCAGCCGAGAATGCCGGACAATCATTTGCTACGGGTTCTGTTTTTGTGGCTGGTTCTCTTTCTGGCGGTCAGGGCCGCTTTCGCCGCTCCTGGCATGCTCCCGAAGGTGGTCTTTGGCTTGCAATCGTGTTGGTAAACACCTTGCTGCCGATGAATTCAGCCCTTTATTCTATGGCGGCGGGAGTAGCTTGTTGCGAAACTGTCCGCCATTTTGGGATAACGGCTCATGTAAAATGGGTGAATGATGTGTTGGCTGGCGGTCGGAAGCTGGCAGGGATTTTGGTGGAGAGCATGCGTGGGCCCTGTCATGGGGAAGAGTATGTCTTGGTCGGGATTGGTTTGAATGTCAACAATTGTGAATTTCCGCCGGAGCTGACTAGTCAGGCTGGTGCTATGGCCCAGTTTTTGAGCAAGCCTCTTGATTTGACCAGGGTAGGAGCGCAGTTATTGGCTGATTTAGCCTGGAATATTGGCTTGTTGCATTATGTGGAAGCCGAACAACTGGCTGCTGGCGGCGGCGAATTGGTAAGGGATAATAAACACCCTGTCCTGGAGTCATGGCGAGCCCTTAGTGATACACCTGGACGCCGGGTGCGCTTTGGCTTTAATGCCATTGCCAGTCCGCAGTTCAACGCCCAAGCCCTTGATGTTGATCACTCCGGCGGCCTTATTATGAGACTTGATGACGGCAGTACAATTACGGAAAATTCTGGTGAAATTATCTATGTGTAAACCTTCCAGGGTAAGCGACAAGAGGCAATTTCCTAACAATTATGCCAACGATAAGCGTTATTATCCCTACCTATAACCGAGCCGAAATGTTGGGCAGGGCCATTAATTCCGTCTTGTCACAAACCTGTCAGGACTTTGAGTTGTTGGTAGTTGACGATGGCTCTACCGATAATACGCTTGAGCTTACGAAGGCCTACGGTAAGTCTATTACCTATATCCGGCAGGAAAACAGGGGGGCGGCGGCTGCCAGAAATACTGGGATAAGGGCAGCACAGGCCGATTTTCTGGTTTTTCTGGACTCCGATGACTGGTTTATGAAGGATAAATTAGAGTTGCAGTTGGCCGCTATGCTCGATAATCCACTTTCTCTAGTCTCGCATACCCAGGAAAAATGGCTGCGTCGGGGTAAACATCTAAATCAGAAGAAACGGCATCGTAAAGAGAGCGGCAACCTCTTTAGCCGCTGTTTGGAGCTTTGTGTCGTGGGGATGTCAACCATAATGGCACGGCGGCAGTTGTTCGAAGAGGTTGGCTTGTTCGATGAGTCGTTTCCCTGCTGCGAGGATTATGAACTCTGGCTGCGGGTAGCCGTTAGCCACCCTTTTTCATTGCTTGATAAGCCGCTGACGGTTAAGGAAGGTGGCAGGCCTGATCAACTTTCCGTACTCTACAGGCAGGGCATGGATAAATTCAGGATCAAAGCCCTTGCCAATTTACTGGCAAGTGGTGTGCTATCTACTGCGCAAGAGAGTTTGGTACAGGCAGAGTTGTCCCGTAAATGCCTGATCTACGGGAAGGGTTGTTTGAAGCATGGCCGCCAGGATGAGGGTAATATGTATCTTGACGTATCGGAAAATCAAAGTTTGCGGAGCCTACTTTTACCTGCTTTTTAATCTCGTTCCCACGCTCCTGCGTGGGAACGCATACCAAGTGCTTACCTTATTTTCTCACAGGTTCTTGGTGTATAGTGCCGCATAGAAAAAATAAAATTGGAGTATTTAAATGGGATTTCGTTGTGGAATTGTCGGCCTGCCTAATGTGGGCAAATCAACCATATTTAACGCCTTGACTGCGGCGGGTATTGAATCGGCTAATTACCCTTTCTGTACGATAGAACCAAATGTGGGAATGGTGCCGGTGCCTGATGTGAGGCTTGATAAATTGTCAGAAATGGTAAAAACCAGAAACGAGGTTCATGCCCAGATGGAATTCGTCGATATAGCCGGATTGGTGAGTGGCGCCAGTAAGGGCGAGGGCCTGGGAAATCAGTTTCTTGGTCATATTCGCCAGGTAGATGCCATCGCCCATGTGATTCGATGCTTTGAAAATGAAAATATTGTCCATGTGGATGGCAGTATTGATCCCCTCCGTGACCGTGAGGTCATCAACACCGAATTGATTCTGGCCGATCTTGATACCGTTGCCAAACGCCTGAAAAAGACCACTTCCATGGCTAAGAGTGGTGATAAGGAAGCCAAGGTGCAGTTAATCATTCTGGAGAAGATTCAGGAAGCTCTGGATGATGGAAAGCCTGCCCGCAGTGTTAAATTTACCCCGGACATGGAAGATGCGGTGGGGAGATTTATGCGGGAAATATGTTTACTCTCCTATAAACCGGTTCTTTATGTGGCCAATGTTGCGGAGGAGGATATTGTCAAAGGAAACGCCTTTGTAGATGCCTTGCAACAGGTGGTTACGGATGAGGAAAATGCCCCCGTAGTTGTAATTTCAGGGGCCATTGAGGAAGAACTCGCCAATATGGATCCAGAGGAACATATGGAGTTCCTAAACGATATGGGTATGGATGAATCTGGCCTGAACCGTTTGATTAAGGCCGGTTACGGTTTGTTGGGTTTAATGAACTATTTTACGGTAGGCGTAAAGGATACTAAGGCCTGGACTCTCAAGGTGGGGTCTAAGGCTCCACAGGCTGCAGGAGTCATTCATTCGGATTTTGAGCGTGGCTTTATCCGGGCCGAGGTGATTTCATATCAGGATTATGTGGATTGCGGTGGTGAGGCGGCGGCCAAGGAGCAGGGCCTTTGGCGCCTTGAGGGGAAGGACTATGTGGTCCAGGATGGTGATTGTATAAATTTTCGTTTTAATGTGTGAGACAGGCAACCAGATGGAGATAAAAATGAGTCAGGAAAAAGATCGTTTAAAGGAAATTATTTTACAAAAATCGTATCGTCAGGGCACATTTACCCTGACTTCGGGGCGTACCTCTGACTTTTACGTGGATGGTAAACAGACTACCCTGGATGCCGAAGGGGCCTATTTATGTGGCAAAATGATTTATAATATCATCAGCCAGCATCCACAGACCATTGGCGCGGTGGGGGGGATGACTTTGGGGGCCGATCCTCTGGTTACGGCAGCATCTTTGGTCAGCTTTTTGGAAAAAAAACCAATCCCTGCCTTTATTGTTCGTAAAGAGGCCAAGGGACATGGCACTGGTGCCTATATTGAGGGACAAAGTAATATCCCGGCTGGAGCTAATGTGGCCCTGCTGGAGGATGTGGTAACCACTGGCGGTACCCTTATTAAGGTTATTGACCGGGTAGAGGCACAGGGATATAAGGTGGGACTGGTGATTACGGTGGTTGATCGGCAGGAGGGCGGGGCCGAGGTTCTGGCTCAGGCCGGATATCCCTTAAAAGCCATTTTCACCAGAAAAGAGTTGTTGGGTTAAGCGTCATGACCATGCAATGCAAAGAATGTCAGGGAAAACTTGAGGTCGCCCGCTCATGCTGGAAGGTGCGGATGCGCTGTCAAAAATGCCTGAAAGAGTATAAAATTCATGAGGTGTCTGACATTCTGGATAAAGAAACTGAAGAACTGTTGGCCCGTTATCCATCCATTATTTACGATTGATTAGTAGCGTCTATTTCTGCCCTCAGCCACTCCTCAATCTGGGATTTAGTTGGGAGTCGGCCAGATGATTTAAGCTGGCCGTTGATGATCAGGGCTGGGGTTTGCATAACTCCTAAGCGGCCTATCTCGTCAAGATCATGTATTTGAAATACATCCGCCTTTACCTGCAGCTCACTCACTATTTCTATTACCAGTTTCTGGATATTATTACAGCTTACGCAGCCTGGCCCCAGTATTCTAATAGTTAACGTATCGTCTTTGTTGACCGTATCCTTGCCACGCAGCCGGTCAAATTCCCGGGCCACTGCCTCCCGGTATGTCTCCTGCATCCCGTTAGGTATATAATTTTGGCGGGCAATGGTTTTAAAGAGTATGTCTACGGCCTCTGAACGGTCAATTTCCTTGCTCATAACCTGGCTAAGGGCAATGTCAAGCCCCACCAGGCCAATGGTGGCCTGACCAATTTTAATATGGCGCTGGAGCGGGGCATCTTCCATTACTGCAACCAGTCCATGATTTCCTGTTTCGTTGGTATCCGGCCCACACATTTTACCTCACCATTAATGGATAGGGCTGGAGTGGACAGGACTCCAGCCTGGGCCATTTCCTGGAAATCGGTGACCTTGTCAATTTTTGCCTCAATGTTTGTCTCTTCTACGGCCTGCTGGACAAGGACGGCCAGCTTTTCGCAATTGGCGCATCCCGGCCCCATAACTTTTATTTCCATAATGTTCTCCTTTTTAATCTCGTTCCCACGCTCCGCGTGGGAATGCATATCATACTCGTTTCATGCAATTACTACCACCACCACTTTTGGAGAAGTAGCAGACAATATCATTATATTATCATATTAAATAAATATCCCACAATTAGTATTCCGCATCCGACCACGCCAATGAAGGCGGCGATTAGACGGGGTTTTAAAACCTTGCGGAGAATGACCATCTCCGGC
>Ga0114931_10006397_pt1 | contig 14488 bp, 17 predicted proteins | sample 2SBtaG_FD_89579 | JGI IMG/M metagenome (GOLD analysis project Ga0114931, IMG submission 89579) | Deep subsurface microbial communities from Kolumbo volcano to uncover new lineages of life (NeLLi) - 2SBTROV14_V59a metaG | ecosystem: Environmental > Aquatic > Marine > Volcanic | place: Kolumbo...
TTGTACTTTTGTTAATTCAATCATCTCTTTTTATTTAATTTATAAGTTTTTGTGAACTTCAAATTTAATTGTTGAGATGATTGTCTTTGTAATTCAGACACACTTTTTGGGACGGTATCGGATAACAATTTAGCCTTATTTTTATTCAGGTATAATTGTTAATTTCGTTGCTGAGTAGTAACTTCAATTTTAATTGTCGAGATGATTCCTCGACACACAATTGTGGACACTACCCGGGAGCGGGGAAGAGTTCACATGATTAACTTGGAATCTTTAGCTTTCTTTAAAGCTGATTTTTAAAATAAACAAAGCCGAAGAAAATTTCTTCGGCTTTTTCCACTAGATAGCTTATTGCTATTATTCTTCAATAATCTCTATACTATTAATTTTATCGTCAGCAGCAATTTGATCAATTACATCTAACCCTTCAACTACTTTTCCGAAACAAGTATGGTTTCTATCTAAATGAGCAGTGTTATTACGGCTATGGCAAATAAAAAATTGAGAACCACCGGTGTTTCTTCCTGCATGTGCCATAGATAAAACCCCTCTATCATGAAATTGATTGTCACCATCCAACTCACAATCAATAGAATAACCTGGACCACCAGCACCAGTTCCATCAGGGCAACCTCCTTGTATAACAAAATCAGGGATTACTCTGTGGAATGTTAATCCGTTGTAAAATCCTTTTTTAGCTAATGTTATAAAATTTTCAACTGTTTTTGGAGCATCTTTTTCGTAAAATTCTACGGTCATGTCTCCTTTTGCTGTTTTAATAATTGCTTTCATTTTCTTTAGTTTTGTCATCCTCAGTTTGACTGGGGATCTATTATTAATTTATAAGGAATATAAAAAACATCCCCCTTTCTCCCCCCCTTCAAAGGGGGATCTTATTCAATCTGTCCTGCCAATAAGTAAAGCACTGCCATTCTTATAGCTACACCGTTTTCTACTTGATTTAAAATGATGGATTGATCGCTATCAGCCACATCACTGGTAATTTCAACTCCTCTATTAATCGGGCCTGGGTGCATAATGGTAATTTCTTTGTCAAGTGAATCTAGTAGCTCTTTATTTACCCCGTACAACATGGTATATTCTCGCAAAGAAGGAAAAAGTTTTAAGTCTTGTCGTTCCAGTTGTATTCTTAGCATAATAGCAACATCACACCAATTTAACGCTTCTTTTAAGTTGGTGATCACTTCAACTCCTAAGGAAGTAATATACTTTGGCATTAAAGTTAATGGTCCGCACACCTTAACATTTGCACCTAGTTTCTGAAGACAAAAGATGTTGGATAGTGCTACCCTTGAGTGTAGAATGTCTCCTACAATTATGATATTTTTACCCTTTAGGTCTCCATATTTCTCTCGAATTGAAAATGCATCTAGCAATGCCTGAGTAGGATGTTCATGAGCACCATCTCCAGCATTCACTATCTTAGCATCTACATGTTTGGCTAAAAAATTGGCAGCTCCTGGGTTAGGATGTCTCATTACCACCATGTCCACTTTCATGGATAGAATATTATTTACCGTATCAATAAGTGTTTCTCCTTTTTTTACAGAAGAGTTCGATGAAGAAAAGTTTAAAACATCTGCAGAAAGGCGTTTTTCGGCAATTTCAAACGAAAGTTTTGTTCTAGTTGAGTTTTCGAAAAAGAGGTTAGCAATGGTAATGTCTCGTAATGAAGGTACTTTTTTAATGGGACGGTTAATTACTTCTTTAAAATGATCGGCAGTTTGAAAAATGATTCCAATATCTTCTTTTTGAAGACCTTTGATGCCTAATAAGTGATTAACGCTTAATTTACTCATCCTTAGGGGTATATAATATTACTTCATCTTTATTATCTGTCTCTTTCCAACTAACAATAACCCTTTCAGTATCTATAGAGTGGACATTTTTTCCAATATAATCTGCCTGAATGGGTAAATGTCGCTTGTACCTTCTATTAATGAGCACTAAAAGCGCCACCGTTTTTGGTCGACCAAACGCTAGTAAGGCATCTAATCCAGACCTTATCGTCCTTCCTGTGTATAACACATCATCTACTAAAACAATCTTTTTGTTTTCAACTGTAAAGTCTAACTCTGTTTTACTAGGAATTAGAGGATTTCCTTGTCTTCTATAGTCGTCACGGTAAAAGGTAACGTCTAATGATCCAGATTGAATATTGAATGAAGGATTGATTTTTAGCAGTTCTGACTTGATTCTTTCAGACAAATAAATTCCTCTTGGCTGAAGGCCAATAATAACAGTATCTGAAAAATCGTTGTAGTTTTCGATTAACTGGTGTGCTAATCGCTTTATGGTAAGATTAAATTGAGTGTGATCTAATATTATTCTTCCATTTTGCTCCATTAAAGCACAAAGATATATTTTTTCTTACGAATAACTAAGTAAACAAAAAAAAACTCCTTCGAAACCATCGAAGGAGTTTTTAAAGTTTTAAGAAGGAAGGACTATTTTTCTCCTTTTTCTAAATCTTCTTTTAATGCAGATAAAGCATCTAAATCACCTAATGTAGTTTTTTCTACATTAGCATTTACTTTCTTCACTGCGCTTGAAGATGAAGATTTACCTTTAGCCTTAGCTTTTGGTTTTTCCTCTTCAGTTTCTTTAAATAACTGTGTATGAGATAAAACAATCTTCTTAGAGTTTTTGTTAAACTCTAATACTTTAAAGTCTACTTTATCGTCTACAGCTAAGAAAGATCCGTCTTCTTTTTCAGCGTTTCGTTTAGTAACGATACCTTCAACACCATGTTGTAAAGTAACTATCGTTAATCCTTTAGGAGTAATTTCAGTTACTGTTCCAGGGTGAGTAGATCCTTCAGTGAATACAGTTTCGAATACATCCCATGGATTTTCTTCTAACTGTTTGTGACCTAAACTTAATCTTTTGTTTTCTCTATCTATTTCTAAGATAACCACTTCAATTTCATCACCAGCTTTAGTGATTTCAGAAGGATGGTTTATTTTCTTAGACCATGATAAATCAGAAATATGAATTAATCCGTCAACACCAAGCTCCAAAGCTACAAATACTCCAAAATCAGAGATGTTTGTTACTTTTCCTTTATGCTTAGAGTCGATAGGGTATTTTTTATCAATATCTTCCCATGGATCAGTAGTTAATTGCTTAACTCCTAATGACATTTTTCTTTCTTCTCTATCTAATGTTAAGATTTGAGTTTCAATCTCTTCACCAACTTTAAAGAATTCTTGAGCTGGTTTCAAGTGGTTACTCCATGTAATTTCTGATACGTGAACCAATCCTTCAACACCAGGAATAACTTCAATAAATGCACCGTAATCAGCAACAACAACAACTTTTCCTTTAACTGTATCTCCTACAGCTAACTTAGGATCTAACTTATCCCATGGATGTTCTTGTAATTGTTTAACACCTAATGCAATTCGTTTTTTATCATCATCAAAATCAAGGATAACAACATTTAATTTTTGATCTAATTCTAAGATTTCTTCTGGGTGGTTAATTCTACCCCAAGATAAATCAGTAATATGAATTAAACCATCAACACCACCTAAATCAACAAATACACCGTAAGAAGTAATGTTTTTAACAGCACCTTCTAATACTTGTCCTTTTTCTAATTTAGAGATGATTTGTACTTTTTGCTGCTCAATCTCAGCTTCAATAATGCTTTATGAGAAACAACGATGTTTTTGAATTCTTTGTTAATCTTAACTACTTTGAATTCCATAGTCTTGTCAACATACACATCGTAATCTCTAATAGGTTTTACATCAATTTGAGAACCAGGTAAAAATGCTTCAATTCCGAATACATCTACAATTAAACCACCTTTTGTTCTACACTTAACGTAACCTTTAATAATTTCTTGAGTTTGTAAAACTTCATTTACTTTATCCCAAGCCCTAAGTGCTCTTGCTTTACTGTGAGATAAAATTAATTGTCCGTTTCTATCCTCTTGACTTACCACAAATACTTCTACCTTGTCACCTTCCTTTAAGTCTGGATTATATCTAAATTCTGAAATTGAAATAACAGCTTCAGATTTGTAACCTATATTAATAACTACATCTCTGTTAGTTTTAGCAACAACAGTTCCGTCTAATACCTGTTGCTCAGCAATAGATGTTAAAGTTTCATCATAAACTTTTTCCATCTCTTTTTGCTCTGAAGCAGAGTAAGACTCTTCGTATTTACCAATTGTTTCCCAATCAAAGTCAGCTAAAGGTTTAATTTCAGTTTTCTTTTTAGGAGTTGCAGCTTTTTTTGGTTTTGTTTCCTTAGCTTCTGCAGTTGGAGTAGCTACTACATCTTCTTTTTCAACCTTCTTAGTTTCAGTTTTAGGAGTTGTCTTTTTTGCTGCTGGCTTGGTAGCCTTTTTAGTTTCAGCTTTAGGGGCTGCCTTTTTTGCTGCTGGCTTAGTAGCCTTTTTAGTTTCAGCTTTAGGAGCTGTTTTTTTTGCCGCTGGCTTAGTTGCCTTTTTAGCATCAGCTTTAGGAGCTGCCTTCTTAGTGGCTTTTGCTGTTGTTTTCTTTTCTACAGCATCTACTTTTTTTTCTGCCATTTTATTTTGTTTGTATCTCGTTTAAAATCAGTGGTAACGAGAGAAGTTAATTTAAAACTGACACTGAATCAGTTAGTTAATTTTTAAGAGCGACAAAAGTAGGTTTTTTATCTTAAATAATAGTTAATCAGGCATATAAATTTAAATGATGTAGAAAAACCACTTCATCTAATCATTAGAACTACATTAATTGATAATTTTGTGTTGATTATGCGAAGCTTTGAAATTCCATCTTATTACAAAAGTTCTTATATCTCTACCATTAAGAACTTAAGAAAAGAGAATGATCCTCGAAAAAAGGATTTTTCTCCTACAAAGCTTGATTTTGGGTCCGTTCAGTTTTTAATAGCCCGTCATTTTGGATTTTGTTACGGGGTAGAGAACGCAATTGAAATTGCCTATAAGGCAGTTGAAGAAAACCCTGGAAAGAAAATTTATCTATTAAGCCAGATGATACATAATCCATTAGTAAATCAAGACCTTAAAGAAAAAGGAATTCGTTTTGTAATGGACACTGAAGGAAATCAATTTGTAGAGTGGGATGAATTAAGTAAGGAGGATATTGTTATTATCCCAGCTTTTGGAACAACTGTTGAAATAGAAGAAAAATTAAACAAGATTGGAGTTAAAACCCAACAATATAATACTACTTGTCCTTTTGTTGAAAGGGTTTGGAAACAATCTAACAAGCTAGGAGATAGTAACCATACCATTATCATACATGGTAAACATAATCATGAAGAAACACGTGCTACTTTTTCTCACAGTAATCAAAAAGCACCTTCTCTGATTATTAAAGATATTAATGAAGCGAAAATATTAACTGATTTTATTTTTGGGCGTAGAAATCAGGCTGATTTTGCCACAATTTTTAAAGAACGTTTTTCTGATAATTTTGATGTAAGTAAACACCTAAATAAAATTGGAGTAGTCAACCAAACTACCATGCTGGCTTCTGAAACTCAAGAGATTGCTGATTTCTTAAAAAACTCCATGCTAGAGAAAGTGGGAGAGGAGCAAATAAAAAATCATTTTGCAGATACAAGAGACACCTTGTGTTATGCCACCAATGATAATCAACAAGCAACCATGGGCTTACTGAATGAAGAAGCCGATTTAGCAATAGTAGTAGGGGGCTATAATAGTTCTAATACATCACACATTGTAGAGTTATTAGAAGAAAAACTGCCTGCATACTTTATTAATTCAGCAGCAGAAATTGAAAATAAAGAAACGATAAATCATTATAACTTTCACACCAAAGAGAGGCTAAAAACTAATTCCTATCTAAAAGGTAATTCTCCTCTTAGGGTTATTTTAACTAGTGGTGCTTCTTGTCCTGATAGAATTGTAGACGAAGTGTTAGATAAGTTACTTAGTTATTTTCCTGATGCTTTACCCAAAGAGAAAATAATAGAAACGTTAATTACTTCCACTCCTCATCAAAAATAATAGAATCCAAAGGTCTTAACTCTTTTGGTGTTTTCTCTCTTTCTTGTAGATGTTGGGGGAGTTTATTAATATCACCAAGAAAACCTAAAGCAATTACAGAGGTTGGAGTGTATCCTTCGGGGATTGATAATTGATTTCGAGCTATCTCAGCATCAAAACCACCCATTTGGCGTATATATATACCCATTGACAAAGCTTGCATTGAAAGATTACCTACGGCTAGCCCCATGTCATGCCAGGCATGTGAATTAGGTTTGTCATTAAGAGATAAATTATCTTTAACTACACACACAATTAAGGCGGTTGCATGTTTGGCCCAGTCGTGGTTGAATTCCATAACGCAATTAAACATTTTGTCAAAAGCGGCTTGATTTGATTTTAAGGTATAAATAAATCGCCAAGGTTGCTCATTATAAGAAGATGCAGCTAATGATGCAGCTTTTAAAATTATTTTAATTTGATCTTCCGTAATGGGTTGATCAGAGAATGCTCTTGGACTATATCGTTCACTAATTAATTTATTAATCTCCATAATTAAACTACAGCAGAGAATTATAAGTTATCTAAATCATTAGTTAAATCAGCATCAGATATAGATATTAACTCTACATCAATAGTACTACTCGATGTAACCGTTTTGGTTTCTTGGTAGGTATACAAATCACCACTAGAATTAATTGCAATCATTATTATTTTAACATTAGATCCATTTGGTATTAGTCCGCTAGTCATGTTGTATGCCTGCATTACTCCTTTAATATCAGGGAAGTAAATAAAAATAGCCACATTTTGTAAGTTGTCAGTGCTAGAGGTAAATGTTAGGGTATGTCCACTGCCATTTCCTATAGTCTTGTCGCAATTGATCCATCCTAAAGTAGTAGGGTAGCCAAGGTAACCAATAGAATCAGGTGTAAAACCAACTTGGCTATCTGTCCAGTCTACAATTGTTCCTGTTGAACCATAAAATATATTCATATAGCTTTTTGGAGCAGGATTAGGCATTTCTATTACAAAAGGACATGAAGGTTTTAATGTTAATTCTTCGGTTCCTTTAAAAGCTCTTAATCTAATCTCACCATCTGTTTCTAGTATATTCCCGGCAGCAACAGTGGGCATCTGGTAATAAATCATATCCTTTTGGGTGTACAGTTCCACTAGCTTAATCGTAAAAGGGTAGTCAATGGTATCTCCATTACTATCTTGTAAACAGTTCTTTGCTCCAGCTATTCTGGTGCCTTGGTTACCTATTATTGGACCAGTACCTGCAGAATCTATAATAAACTCTTGCTCTTCTTGTTTTTTACTATCCAAATAATCGTTGGGTGATTCATATTCATTGAGTTGTTTTTTTTCAATTCTATCTTTTTTACAGCTATATACTGTAACAATTGTTAGGGCTAATAAAGCCAAAGAAAGATGTTTTAAATTCTTCATAGTTATCAATTTTAAAATCCAGTACAATTAGATGCATTTCTTACGCTTCTAGCATCTCTATATCCATTTCCACGTCCTGAGCAACCAAAAATATATAATAACCCCAGTCGAAGGTGAGTTTCTTGAAACTTAACATTATATCGATATTCTAAAAACGGACGCAAGCATCGATTGGTTGTAATTCCTATTCCTGCTTCTCCATTCCAGTTAGCTGTCTGAGCATTTTCTAAAGGTGATTCTTCAGCGTTCATCCAGTGATTATACCCTCCGTGCGCCATAATATAATAGGTAAGGGTTTTAGCACGAAATAACTTATATTCAATTCCTAAACCAAAGGTCATTTCTCTTACTGTTCCTAAAAAAATATTGTAGTAAGAAAATTGAGGGACGAAACTTAATTTTTCGTTGGGAAATATACTTGCACGAGCTCCAAGTCCTAAACCTTCAGATTGAAAATTATACATTGCTGAACCTCCTACACCAATATTCTGAGCAGAGAGTAAGAAGGGGGATGTTATCAATAATAAAATAAAAAGTGTTTTTTTCATGTCGATTTTTCTCTCAAATATCGTTCCAAATATTATTCATTTAAACTGTAGTAGGCATGTTCTATGAGTTGATCCATCGATACCACCTCTAGTGTTTTTTCGTTAGTAGCTTCTAATAACACTTTGGGCGCAACACCATTATCGTAAGCTTCTTTAAATCTAGAAGCACACAAACACCATTTATCACCAGGCTGAACTCCCCCAAAACCAAATTGGGGCATTGGAGTGGATAAATCGTTGCCTACTTTTTTCGAAAAATCAAGAAACTCTTCAGTAGCAACAACACAAACAGTATGCATTCCTGTATCTGAATTATCTGTATTACAACAACCATCTCTAAAGTAACCTGTTAAAGGGGATGTACTACATGTGATTAATTCTTCGCCAAAAATATTCTTGTTTTCCATAATCGTCAATATTACTCATTTTGAGTTTTAATTAAAAGAGGAAGCAGCTATAGAATATAAACAATTGAAAAAGGGTTGTTAACATTTATCAATAAAGGATTTACTAACTTCGCAGAAAAAGAGCGACATGGAGTCATTTCATAATCTTAACATTAGTAAGCAACTCATCAATGCAATTGATGAGTTAGGTTTTGAAACTCCGACACCAATTCAAACACAGTCTTTCTCACCAATACTTTCTGGCAAAGATTTAACTGGTATTGCTCAAACTGGAACAGGGAAAACATTAGCATACATGCTCCCCATTTTGCAAGATCTTAAATTTTCTAATCAAATTAATCCTAGAGTATTGGTTATGGTTCCAACTAGAGAGTTGGTACTTCAAGTTGTTGAAAACATTGAGCAATTTTCAAAATACATGAATGTTAGGGTTGTTGGTGTGTATGGGGGTGCTAATATTAATACCCAACGACAAACTTTGGCTCAGGGTTCCGATATTGTAGTGGCTACTCCTGGAAGATTATATGATTTGACATTATCTAGGTCATTACAGTTAAAAGCCATTAAAAAATTAGTGATTGATGAAGTGGATGTAATGCTAGATTTAGGTTTTCGTTTTCAACTAACCAATATATTTGAATTGTTACCCGAGCGTAGGCAAAACATTCTGTTCTCAGCAACAATGACCGATGATGTTGAATTACTTATTCAAGATTTTTGTATTTCTCCAATTAATATAGCCATTGCTGTAAGTGGTACTCCGCTAGATAATATTGCTCAACAATGTTATCCTGTAGCTAATTTTTATACTAAAGTAAATCTGCTTATTCACTTATTATCAAATAAAGAAGAATTTGAAAAAGTATTGGTTTTTTCACCTAGTAAAAAAGCTGCCGATAGAATATTTGAGCTCTTAGAAGAAAACTTTAATAAAGAAGTGGGTATTATACATTCCAATAAAGCTCAAAATTATCGAATAAAAGCTATTGAGCAGTTCAACGAAGGGAAATCTAGGGTTTTGGTAACTACTGATGTTATGTCAAGAGGGTTAGATATAGATCAGGTATCTCATGTGATTAATTTTGACACTCCAACTTTTCCTGAAAACTACATGCATAGAATAGGAAGAACGGGTAGAGCAAAAGAAAAGGGGAAATCTATCCTTTTTTACACCAAATCAGAACGAAATGCAAAAGAAGCAATAGAGGGATTGATGAAATACAAAATACCTCAATTAGACTTTCCTACAGCAGTTGAAGTATCAACTGAGTTAACCCCAGAAGAACAGCCTAAGGATAATGAAAGTAACTACAATAGGAATGAGAAAGCTTTAGATAGAGGTCCGGGGTTTCATGAGAAAAAGGAAAAAAACAAAAAAGTTAATCTAGGAGGGTCCTACAAAAGAAATATTAAGAAGAAATACAAAAAACCTAAAACTAAAGGAGATAAGAACTTCAACAAAAGAAATAAAAAGAAGTAATCTGCAGTGATGAAAAATTCAGAATCTTTAGAGGAACAACCCAATAACCCTTTACATGGCGTTAAATTAGCAGATGTACTTAATTATTTAATTAGAGCTTACGGATGGAATGAGTTAGGGGAATTGATAAATATTCGCTGTTTTAACAATAACCCATCAATCAACTCAAGCCTTAAGTTTTTAAGAAGAACGCCTTGGGCTAGAGAAAAAGTAGAGAAGTTATATATTCAAACCATTAAAAACGAAAAGTAGTTATTGGCATGAGTAAAAGAGATTTAAAAACATACCTGAAAGGGCTTAAGAAAAAAGAATTAGAAGAACAAATTCTTGATTTGTATGAACGATTCAAACCTGTTAAAACCTACTACAACTTTGTTTTTAAACCCAATGAGGAAAAACTACTCGATGAGGCTAAATTCAAAATTGCTAGAGAATATTTTCCTTTAAATGGCAGAAAAGCCAAAACGAGAAGGTCTGTAGCTCAGAAATTAATTAAGCATTATATTCAATTAGGTGTAGATCCATACGTTGTTGTGGAAATAATGCTGTTTAATGTTGAAACAGCCCAACGTTATTCAAGAAAAAAAACAATTAAACAAGAAGCTTTTTACAAAAGTATGCTAAAGAGCTATGAGGAGTTGATTGCATTTAGTAGGGAATATGGGTTATATTCAGATTTTTCTTCTCGTATTCATCAAATTAACCAAGAGGCAAATGAACAAGGCTGGGAAAATACTGCGGGGTTTTCAATAGCAATTTTAGCTACCTAGGTTATGAGGAAAGAGTTTGAGGAAACAATATTAAAAGTTACAGCTGCAAAAGGGATTATAAATTCAGATCCTATACAATCGTTGTGGAGTGGGTATGGAGAAATAACTCGTGTAAACTTACTTAAAGTTCAAGTTTCTTCTGTTATTGTTAAAAACATTCAATTACCAAAGCAGTCCAATCATCTTCGTGGTTGGAATACAACTATTTCTCACCAACGAAAAATAAAGTCGTATGAAGTAGAGATGAGTTTTTATAAGCAATGGAGTGAATTGTGTAAGGATAATTGTAGAGTGCCAAAATGCTATGCCGTTTCAACTATTGGTGAAGAAAGTTTGATTGTGTTAGAAGATTTAGACGCTTCTGGTTATCCTATTAAAAAATCATCTCTCACAAAAGAAGAAACAAAAACTTGTTTAAAATGGTTGGCTAATTTCCATGCAGCGTTTATGAATATTGTTCCTGAAGGGTTATGGGAAAAAGGAACTTATTGGCACCTATCCACTAGGTCAGAGGAGTTTGAGGTAATGAAGAATGGAGAGCTGAAAGAGTCAGCCAAGCAAATAGATCAAATTTTAAACAACTGCAAACACCAAACCTTTGTACACGGTGATGCTAAGGTGGCCAATTTTTGTTTCTCTACAGATGGAACAGAAGTAGCCGCAGTAGATTTTCAATATGTTGGGGGCGGTTGCGGAATAAAAGATGTTGCTTACTTAATGGGAAGTTGTCTTACAGAATCAGAATGTGAAAAACTGGAGAAAGAGTTGTTAAATTATTATTTTAAAGAGCTAGAAAGCACTTTAGGTAAAATCCATAAGAAATTAAAATTCAAAGAACTAGAAAAAGAATGGAGATATTTATATTCTTTCGCTTGGGCAGATTTTACCCGGTTTTTATTAGGATGGATGCCTACCCATCAAAAACTAAACAACTATAGCCAACAACAAGTTAGCAAAACACTATTATTACTAAACAAATAAAGATAATTTGTAATTATTACCTTTGACAACTTCCGATATTTATGGCTAAAAAAAACGATCCATACGCAGCATTAAGATACAGAGAGTTTAATTTCTTTTTATTCTTTCGATTTGCCATGGTATTTGCTTGGTCTATGCAGTTTATTGTAATAGAATGGGAGGTTTATTCTTTAACCAAAGACCCACTTTCTTTAGGATTAATAGGGTTAATGGAGGTTGTTCCTGCTGTTGGTTTATCGCTCTACGCAGGCCATGTAGTAGACCAAAAAGAGAAAAGAAACTTATTACTACTATGTACTATTGGGTTTTTGCTCATTAGTTTTGGACTGTTTTCTATAACATCACCTTTTTTTAATCAAAACATAGCAACCACAACCATTGTTTATTTTATTTATGGGTTAGTCTTTGTGGGAGGGATTATCAGATCTTTTCTAGGACCTTCTATATTTTCTTTAATGTCTATGATTATTCCTAAAAAAGTGTATCCTAATGCAGCTACCTGGAGTAGTTCAGTATGGCAAATGGCTATGGTTATAGGACCTGCAATAGGTGGATTCTCTATTTTATGGATAGGTGTTTCTTGGTCGATGTTTGTAATTGTTTTGTTTGCGATAGCTTCAATTATTATGTTGCTATACATAGAAAAGAAACCCATATTAAATCCAAAAATTGGAGAACCTGTAGTAAAAAGCCTTAAAGAAGGAATCAAGTTTGTTTTTGGAACAAAAGAAATTTTAGGAGCAATAACCCTAGATATGGTGGCAGTACTTTTTGGAGGAGCTGTAGCATTATTGCCCATTTATGCACAGGATATTTTACAAGTTGGGTCTAAAGGGTTTGGAGTATTAAGAGCTGCTCCTGCTGTTGGCTCTTTTTTAACCATGATAGCCGTAGCTCACTTTCCGTTAAATAAAAATGCAGGACTGAAATTATTGGCTGCAATTTTTGGTTTTGGTTTATGTATTATTGTTTTTGGTATCTCAGAAATCTTTTGGATATCTCTAATCGCCTTATTTATGAGTGGGGTGCTTGATGGTGTTTCTGTTGTGATTCGACAAACCATATTGCAATTAAGAACTCCTGATGATATGAGAGGAAGAGTTGCTTCTGTTAACAGTATGTTTGTTGGTTCTTCTAACGAATTAGGTGCTTTTGAGAGCGGTATCACAGCAAAATTATTTGGAACAGTAAGGGCTGTTGTTTTTGGAGGGAGTATGACATTAATGGTTGTTTTAGGAATGGGGGTATTTTCTCCTAAATTAAGGAAACTCAATTTTACTAAAGAGTTAGAAGAGGAACACGAATGAAGATAGTTAACGATATTCTTTTTGAAGCTTTCTACGAAAACAAATCAGTTAATTTTATTCTTAAGCAAGATGCTAAAAAAGATCAGCAATTAACAATTTTATTGGATTACGCCATTTATATGGGTGAGATCTTTGGTAAAGTTTATCTTAATAAAAGTAACAATGCTTGTGCTATTATTGTAGATCCAAAAAAAAAGAAGATTACTCCAAAAGCCATTCTCTGGAACATCAAATTAATATTTAAAGTGATAGGAGTAAGGGGAGTTCTAAAAGCATTACAGCGGGAAAAAGTATTGAAAAAATATCAACCAAAGAGGCCCTTTGTATACTTGTGGTTTATAGGAGTTAAAAGTAAAGAGCAAGGAAAAGGATTAGGCTCATTAATGCTAGAGGAGATTATAAATGATTATCAAGGAAAAGCTATTCATTTAGAAACCTCTACAGCCGCTAATATTCCTTTTTATGAGAGACACGGATTTAAAAAAATGGCTGAACTAAATGAAGTGACTGGTTACCCTTTATTTGTTTACACTTACAACAACAACTAAATAAAGCTGCTATTTTCCTATTAAGCGTAATACGTTGGTTAGCATGGAGCTCTTGTTTTTTTTATTCCATACCATACTGAGCGTAGTTCTTTGAGCAATATTATTAAGCTCTATAAATTTAATTTTTTTGTTATATCCTTTTGTAAGGGTGGTAGGAATAATGGATATTCCTAAATTGTTCTCCACTAAACTATATATTGAACTGGCATGAACTGTGTTGTGAGAGGTGATAGGAGTAAAGCCACTGTCATCAAAAATCTGCATTACTTTTTCGTAATAAGATTTACTGTAAGCCGGATCAAACAAAATAAAACGCTCATTCTTAAACTGATTTAGATTGATTATTTTCTCAGTCTTCACCTTATAATCTTTGGGCAACACTAACGAAAAGGTTTCTTCTAAAACAGGCTTCATTAACAAGCCATTGGGTACGCTATCCTTCCTAACAAAACCAATGTCTATCTCCTCATTGAGCAAACTCTCAATTTGTTTTTGATTGTTCATTTCGGTTAAATCAAATATTAAGTTAGGGTACTTTTTTTCAATTTTTAGTAATAGTTTGGGGATTACTTCTTGCATGGCAGAACCAACATATCCTAACCTTAAATTACCTACAATTCCTTTTTCTAGTAGTTGTGCATGCTGAATGGTGTCATTTAAGCTCTTAAACAACAAGGTAACTTCTTTTTGTAGGTATTGACCTACAGGTGTTAACTCTACTTTTCTGTTATGACGTTTAAACAATTGAATTCCCAAGTCATCTTCTAATTGTTTGATTTGTCTACTTAACCCAGGTTGTGATATATATAATGATTCTGCAGCTTTTCTATAGTTTAAGTTCTCAGCAACGGCTAAAAAATACTTTAAATGTCTGTTACTACTCAGCAGTTCTAATATTTTGATTTGCTAAGTTAGTTAGCGCCTCAAAAACATTTTTTGAATTTTTTATAGTTGTGTCAATAACAGACCTAATGACAGCGTAATGTTGTGCAAA
>Ga0114931_10006398_pt1 | contig 14486 bp, 11 predicted proteins | sample 2SBtaG_FD_89579 | JGI IMG/M metagenome (GOLD analysis project Ga0114931, IMG submission 89579) | Deep subsurface microbial communities from Kolumbo volcano to uncover new lineages of life (NeLLi) - 2SBTROV14_V59a metaG | ecosystem: Environmental > Aquatic > Marine > Volcanic | place: Kolumbo...
AAACCCGGCAGATAAAACAGCATGAACCCTCAATTCGCGCCCAGCATCTCGTGGGTCAATATCTTTACCCTGATACTTTGCAATCACGGAACTTGGGCGAACGATCAGCGATTTGATTTGAGCCAATTCTGTGATTACCGCATCTGCCATAGCAAATTCATAAAAATCAGCCGAAGGGTCTTTGCTTAGGTTCTTAAATGGCAGAATAGCGACAGTTTTTTTCTCGTTACCCATCGTTGTTAGGGTGACATCCGGCGCATAGGTCGGGGTGATTGAAACTGAAGGTGTGCTTGAATGACTTTTGTCTGTACTCGATTTTCCGGTAATCCAGTTCCAGGCACGCTTTGCGGGATTGGCGGTTTCCAGATGTTTTGGTTCAAACGCGTCAGTTCGCACGATAGGTTCACCTGAAATTTCTTGCAAAACACCTCGCAGATCATCTCTCATTTCCGAAATATTTTGATAACGATCTTTTGGCTCTTTTTCGAGTGCTTTATTTATAATCTCTTGTAGTTTGGGAGGTAAAGATTCTGACCGCATTTCAGCCAAAGATGTTGGGGTGCCGTGTAAAACTTGATGACGAACGTCAATGACCGTTTTTCCTTGAAAAGCCCAGATGCCTGTGAGCATCTCATACAAAAGGACGCCGCTTGAAAAAATATCGGCGCGATGATCGGTTTTTTCACCTTTTGCCTGCTCGGGAGCCGCGTAGGTTGCGGTACCATAAGGCACGCCAATTTCAGTTAAGTCGATTTTTTCCGCACTGGTTTCCGTGCTTTCGTCGTGAAGAAGTTTAGCAAGTCCAAAATCTAGAATCTTAACCTGCCCATCTTTTTTCACCATTACATTACCGGCTTTTATATCGCGGTGAATTATGTGTTTTTTATGAGCGTAAGCGAGAGCATCGCAGGTTTGAATTTCGATTTGTAAAGCGGTAGTTAGCTCAAGTGCTCTTCCATTTACAAGCTGGCGGACGTTTTTGCCCGAAACATACTGCATCGCTATGTAGTATATTCCCTCGTGTTCACCGTAATCGAAAATCGTGCAGATGTTGGGATGATCAAGCTGGGAGCAAAGTTTAGCTTCGCGTTCAAAACGTGTGAGATTAGCGGTTTTGGAAGTCAACTCCGGCGGTAGAACTTTAATTACGATCTTGCGATCAAGTTTTGTATCGAGAGCTCGATAAACTGTTCCTTGTCCGCCTGCGCCAAGTTTTTTTAGTATTTCGTACTGATTAATTCTTTCGCCAATCATAGCGATTCTCGGTATATCTTTTTTGAGATATTGTGGATTTCTTCTACCAAAACAATTTCAAATTCTACTGAGTGAAACAAAAATAAAAGTCGGCAAACTGCCGACTAATTGGGTGAAATCGTTCAACCGCGTGGAGGATCACCCCAGCCGGATTGAATATATTCTCCATCTTGAACAATTACTGGAACGGTTAAGTCTCCTCCTGAATATTCAAGCATTTCCTTTTGTTTTTGCTCATCATTTTGAGCGTCAAACTCGCTAAATTCTATGCCATTTTCATTGTAATACGTGCGAGCTTTAGCACAATATGGGCAATCAGGCTTAGAGTACATTATTAAAGACATAATACTACCTCCTCCTATTATGATAAATAGTTTAACAACTAAAGCGGTTTTCGCAAATGCCTTTGGTAAATATGGAAAATGTTTTTGGGTTTTGAAACAACTTTTTAGTTTGCATTTGGTATTTTTTGGAAAGAATTTAGCGTTATTCGAAAATCAAACTCGATTTTGTTACATTTGTTCAGGTAAAAAAATTACGTAGTTCTTCTTGTTTTTTGGAAAATATAAACTGAGATGAAACATCAAGATAATAGCGACTTATTTGTTCCGTTTGAAAAGCTTATAGAAATTCATATTGAGGGCATAAAATATAAGGTTCCAGAGAATAATCCTCTTTTGCGGTGTTTTCAATATATTAGTCTCGAGACTGTTTCGATGGGGGAATTTTGTTGGAACGGCGATTGTTTGAATTGTCAGGTCTGGATAAGAAACGGTGAAAAGGAAAAACCGCTTATGTCTTGTCGCGCAACGGTAGAGGACGGAATGGAAATTTTGCGGATGGCGGAGGAGATCGTTATTGAGAAGGAATAGGTGAATTTATCAACCTCTGCTTTAGTATCCCACTTTAAAACATCAAGCAGTTTCGGTTTTAGCTTTGTTTTCCATCAAGTCAAGAAATCGGTCAAAGAGATAGCTGGAATCGTGGGGACCTGGTGCTGCTTCAGGATGATATTGTACGCCAAAAATCGGCAAAATCTTGTGCCTAATTCCGGCAATCGTTTCATCATTTAGATTAACGTGAGTCACCTCCAGGCATTGGGGAAAATTTTCAGGATCAACCGCGAATCCGTGCTTGTGAGACGTGATTTCCACCTTTCCACTTTTCAAATCTTTTATCGGTTGATTTCCGCCACGATGTCCAAATTTCAGTTTGTATGTTTTGCCGCCGAATACTTGTCCTAGAATCTGGTGTCCAAGGCATATTCCAAAGATCGGAGTATTTGTTTCGGTAAGTTTGCGGATTTCATCGACCGTTTTGTCCATCGATGCAGGATCTCCGGGACCATTTGATAGAAAAATTCCATCGGGCGCTAATTCTAAAACTTCGCCAGCATCTGTTGTTGATGGTACCACGGTAATTTTACAATCTGCTTTGGCAAATTTTCGTAAAGAGTTAGTTTTTACGCCAAAATCATAGCAAACTACGTGGAATTTCTCTTTGTTTTTGGGTTCCACCACATAATTTTTTTTCGTTGTAACGGTGCTGGCGAGTTCGCGATCTTTCATTTCGGGCGACTCAAGGACTTTTTTCAAAAGACTTTTTTCGTCTAAATCGATGCTTGAAATACCTCCTCGCATCGCGCCTTTGTCCCTAATATGGCGAACTAAAGAGCGAGTATCAATATGCTCAATTCCGGCAATTTTGTGCCGTTTTAGATAAGTATCAAGCGTTTCCATCGAACGCCAGTTTGACCCGATTTTGCTTATTTCTTTTGCAACAAATCCTCCAACCCAGGGTCGTTTAGATTCCACGTCTGTTTCATTTACACCGTAATTTCCAATAAGAGGATAGGTCATGCAAACAATTTGTCCGGCATAACTTGGATCGGTTAAAATCTCCTGATAGCCTGTCATCGAGGTGTTAAAAACCATTTCACCAAAGGTTTCGCCATCAAATCCAAACGAAAGACCACGAAATATCTTTCCGTCTTCAAGAACTAAAATTGCATTTTTTGAAATGTTCATTTATCGCTTCGGTAAATACAAAAAGGTTGATTGTTTAGCTTAAATTTCTTGGCTAAAACAATCAACCCGTTTGTTATAAAATATTTTCTAGTTTTCAGATCGGTAGTCGAAATTAGGTATCTCGTCATCCTGATCCTCTTCACCCGATTCTTCAAGTCGGGAATCGCCTTTACCCAAAAACCCTAGATTTGATGGTCTCCAGTAGCGGAAAAAGGCTTTTCCGTAGATATATTTTTCGGGAACCAAGCCCCAGCGCCTTGAGTCTAAAGAATTGTCGCGATTATCCCCCATGACAAAAAAATGATGGGCTTCGACTTGCATCGGTCTGTAATTCGGAAGTGATCGATTCTGTTCAGCATGTATATAGGGTTCTCGAAGAATTTGTCCATCGATAAATACTTGTCCGTCCCTGATTTCGACACTTTCGCCTGGCAATCCGATGACCCGCTTAACAAAGCTTTTGCTTGGGTCTTGCGGATACCAGAAAACGACGATATCACCTCTCTCGATATGTCCCCAACTAAAACTCTTAATGTCATAATAAACGAGTTTATTGACGATTAAGCGTTCGCCATTTTGGAGTTCCGGCACCATTGATGTTCCCTCAACGACCACGGGCTGAGCGACGAAAACAATAAACAGAACAAACACGGCAAATATTAGAATTACATCGCGCAAAAGCCGCAGACTTTCAAACCAAAGCCCTTGCATTGCCTTATTGTGGAATTTGACCACTTTAATATCTCGATCATCTCCAGCCGCGACTGAGCCAAAGTCAAATTTATTTTTTTGTTTAGGTCTGAACATAGCCGAACGAATTCGCTTTCTTGGAAAGGCTGGGGAATGTGATTCCCGACATCAAAATTAAACGTTTCGTAGGGTGTTTGTCAAAACACTTTTGTTTTGAATTTGAAAAACAACGAAAGGTGTCTAAACTTAGTATGAAAAAAAACAAATTTCGTTGTCGGGTTTTTTGCTTTAATTAAGTATAAGGAGTACAGATTTAGTGAACGAAAGTATTAGAAAATTATTTCCCGCTTTAGAAAAACATACATATCTAAACAATGCAGCTGTCGCCCCGCTGCCTATAACTACAATCGGAGCTGTGGTTTCACAATTGCGCGATGTATCAGAGAATGGGTCGTCCAACCATCCAAAGTGGGTCGAAACGAAAGAACGAAGTCGGGTTGCAATCGCAGGAATGTTGGGTGTTCGATCTGAGCAAGTCGCCTTTGTACGAAACACCTCAGATGGATTTGCGTCGGTAGCAAATGGACTCGACTGGAAAAAAGGCGATAATATTGTCACTTTCGCCCGAGAGTTTCCCGCAAATTTTTATGCCTGGCGAAGAATTAGAGACAAATTTGGTATTGAATTGCGTTTGTGCTCGGAGATAAACGGAAGAATTGATTTAGACGAGTTTATTGGGTTAATTGATGAAAACACAAAGCTTGTATCGATTAGCGCTGTACAGTTTTCAACGGGATTTCGCGCAGATTTGGAGCGAATCGGAAAAGCAGCGCGAAAGGTCGATGCCTTATTTGCAGTTGATGTTATCCAAGCATTGGGGACGACTCCATTTGATCTTCCTTCGCAGTATGTGGATATCACCTGTAGTGCGAGTCATAAGTGGCTTTGCTCACCAGAGGGTTGCGGAATAATCTTTTTAAGTGATCGTGCCCGCGAGAGAGTTGAACCTACTCTTGTGGGGTGGATAAGTGTTGAAGATCCGTGGAATTTTAACGATTATGAACAAGAATTTCAGCCAAATGCTCTTGCTTGGGAATCGGGAACCGGTACGTCTTCGCTTTTTTATGGATTGGAACAAAGTCTCAAAATTCTAAATATGGTTGGAGCGAAGAAAATTGAAAATTATCTGGAAGAGTTAACAGATTTTATGTGCGAAATCCTTCCCCGTGAAAACTACGAAATTATTAGTTCGCGAGAAAAAGGTGAAAAATCACAAATAGTTTGTATTAAAAATAAGAACGGATTAGCCGCTCAAGAAGTATTCAAATATCTTGAGGAACGAAATATCATTGTATCGGCACGAGGTGAAAGAATTAGGATTTCACCTCATTTTTTTAACAACCGAGAAGACATCGAAAAGTTAGTTGAGAATTTGCCCTAAAAAGTGAAGTTTGATCGCTTAAGAATTTTCGGGATTGAGATCGGGCGTAAGGTTATCTAGGTTAAGGCGAGTTAAACCTCCATTATCTGTGTAGATTTCCATCGCCCCACGTTTTCGTTTTCGAATGTTGTAAAAAATAATGCCGGCGATTACCCCAACGGCAATTGCAAAAACAAGTCCCAAAACGATTACTAACACCGTTGCGATAAACAGACTTGATGTTTGACGTATAAAATTTCGCTCTGCCCTTTGACGGATAAGAGGGTCTCCATTAAGCCATCGAACGACTTGTTGATATTTGATTTGATCAAAAAGCACGTTGGCATCGCCCCGGCTATTTCCGCCAAAAACAAATACATTATAATTTCCAATTCGTTTGTAGAAAATTTCGGAGCTCTGACTGTTTTCGTTCAATTTTTCTTTTATTCTTCTATCGGCATCAACCGACGCTTGAGGAGTACCAAATTCGACGATTAACAATCTTCCCTCGTCATAATTCGCCGCTACCGCCTTTGAATCTCCCAGAAAATCAATCGCTTCAAAAACCGATTTTTCACCAAAGGCGTTGTGCAAATCTTTCTTGCTTTCGATAAAGATTGTTTCTTTTTTCTTCGTTTCCCAGCGCGGCAAATGTCTGGCAAGAGTTAGAATATCTGAATTATCCTCACTAGTGTTGTTTTGCAACCCTTCAGTTTTTGGCGTTTGTGCAAATAAACTCGCGATGGTTGCAAGCAAGAGATATAAAAATAAACCGATATTAAGGGTCTTGATCATCAAAAATTTATTCAAAAAAAGGTGGTTTTAGAAACTGATATTATCATGCCGCGTTTGAAATGAAAATTCGGTTTACTTAAACAAAAACAATTAAAAGCACGTAAAATGGAAGGATATTCAAGTATTTCGACCAAATCGTGTATCAAATGCGTCAAAACCTACACGCTTTGGTTTAAATCTAATTTAGGATGAAAAGCGAATGCGAATGTATGCTTCAAAAATATGGAATAAAAAGCCGTAGAATAGCGAATGATATAGAAAAGCAGTGCAGTTCTTAATTTTTGGCACGGGAATTGTTTTGAGCTAGGTTGAGGGGGAATAAAAAATGGCTACAACACAAACATTAGATTATCCGATACTACAAAATTCCGAGGCAGCGATAGTGAATGATAAAGTCGCTAAACCGGAAAAGGTGGATGTAACGACTTTGAGCGATTATGATCTGACGCAAGCGTCTTCTAAGGGCGATATGGTGGCGTTTGAAGAGGTATATAACCGGCATCATCGTAGGGTTTATGCAATTTGTCTGAGGATGCTCAAAAACACGAATGAAGCGGAGGATTTAACACAAGACGTGTTTATCCAGCTACACAGAAAAATCGGTAGTTTTCGGGGAGACTCTGCTTTTACGACATGGCTCCACCGTTTAACCGTAAATCAGGTTTTGATGCACTTTAGAAAACGCACGGTTAAATTTGAAAAAACCACCGAAGAGGGTGACACACCAGTTCAGGTTGTTAGAGGATCTGAAAAGCCGAACAAAATGCCCGTAGTTGACAAAATTGCGATTCAAAACGCTATTAAGCAGTTACCAAATGGGTACAGAAATGTTTTTATTCTCCACGATATGGAAGGTTTTGAACACGAGGAAGTAGCGCGAATTTTGGGATGCTCGGTTGGAACAAGCAAATCTCAACTACATAAAGCGCGTTTGAAATTGCGTAAACTTCTAAAACGCAAAGCCCCGCCAAGATTGTTCGCACTCAGTTAAGAATAGAAAATTCCTGTTTTTTCCTAAGCATAGAAAAACTTGCTCATAAAATTGAGCAGCTTTTTCTATGCTTAGGAACGTATTTTACTTGATTTTTTGAGTTCTATTTCCATTGTTTTAAACCATGTTTTTCCGCCGTCTCGGGAATATTCACCCATCTTGCATATGTGCTTTAAAAAGAATTTTTTTGTTGTGGATCAAAATTAATAATATCCAGGCTAAGCCTTAAAACAAGAACATCTCAATATTCAGTCTTTTTGTTTCTTCTAAGAATCAGAGATGCACAACCATATGGGAAAACTTTATGAGGAGTTGGATTGGTGATTTACTTTCAATCAAAACTCAAGAGGTTTACACAAGATTTCTAATGTCAGGGCTGCCACCTTGCTCCCTATAGTGAAGTTCATATTCGGATGCTTTCATCGATATTCGCGGATGATGATATTTCTTCTCGCCAATTCAGCTACAAATTTTTCAGAATCAATAACGGTTTCTTGTGGCGTTGCTCCGCGTAACGAAACGGCACCTTTCGCCATCATTTGAGAGATGATAGAAGCCGGAAAAGAAGTTGTTCGCATCATTCCACTCAAACCCGTTTCTTCATCGAATCGATCAACGATGTCATAGCTAAAACGCTTTGTTTTACCATCTTTTTGCCCAACAAACTCTAAACGGATCAAAACACAATCGGGCTCATCGGCAGGGAGATGTTTTTGCAGAAGTTCACCAAAAACCTTACGAGGTCTGACAGGTTTTCCAGCTACCTGAATTTCTTCACTCGAACACAGCCCAAATTCGATCATGGTTCGGAATTTCTCACAATGTCCGGCGTATCTAATTGTTTTATAATCCAGTTCTTTTATCTTTCCCGAGAAGGTATCAGGCAGGGTTGAAGTTCCGCCAGATGTTTGAAAAGCTTCTAATTCCGGAAAACCTTCAAACGAAAGTTTTTCGCACTCTGTCATGGATTCAATTTCGGATATTTCCCCGTTGCGGATTACGCGAGCTTTTTCAATGTACTCGTTAATTAAACCCTCTACGGAAAACACGAGTTGGTATTTTAGTGAAGTTTTTGGTTCTTGCGGGAGTCCTCCAACACGAATGTGGATTTCTTCGACCTTATCTAGCTTTTTCGCACCGTGCATTGCCAAAATAGAAACCATTCCGGGCGCGAGTCCGCAATCAGGAATTATATTTATTTCCGCCTTTTTAGCTTCTGCGTCGAGGGCGAGTTGTTTATCGACGATCGTATTATTCCCACCAAGGTCGCAGAAATTTGTATTAGTTTCAATCGCGATTTTAGATAACTCAAGATTGTACCAATAGTTTACGCAGGAAATCGCCGAATCGTGATGTTCCATGACCGAGACGGTGTCTTCGTATTTTGAAACATCCAGTCGCACTGCAGAAATGTTAGGCGAATTGATCTTTTTTTTGATGTTGTCCGCTTTTACAAAATCAGAATCCGCAATCGTGATTTTAGTTACATCGGGGGAATTTTTAGCAAGATCGTAAACGGCTCCGAAACCCATACGACCTGCACCCAAAACGAGAATTCTCATATACGTTGTTTAAGATTAAAAAGCTATTGCAAACAAAGACGGGGAAACTGCGCGGGATTAATGGTCGAAAATCGTTTTACCAATCATCGAACTCTTCGGGTTTTTCTTTTGCGATTACTTCTTGTGCGTATTCATATATCTGCTCTTTCCATTTTTTAAATGAACTTGTTATTTCAAGAGCTGCTTGCGGATGAGAGGCATTTCTTTCGAGTCTGAGTACTTCCGCATTTACAGAAATTTCCTCAACTTTTTCTGTTATAGTCAGTTTTACGCTACTTCCGACAGAAGGCAGTTCTCTAGGTAAATAAACCAGTGCTCCCCGCATACCGACATTTTCCGTTAAACCTTCTTCGACCAACCATTTTCCATCATCACCCTTCCACTTTACGCGAACCGGAAAGGAAATCGAATATCTTGATCCTACGCGACGTTCTTCCATAAAAAATAATTCTCCTTCTTCAACAAAAAAGGTGCTTGAAATATACGAGATTAGTTACCCATAGTCTATTAAGGAAACCAAATTTCTTAGTATTGTTATTTTTGCAACTCGTTTTGTTTTTCAAAATTTGCTCTAAAAGAGCCTACAAAAGACTAGACATGTATAGTTCACTATGGTATGGTTTTTGATTATTCAGCGATAATATCTGAGTAAAAGTGTGATTTAATCACACAGTCTTCAGCTAATCGAATAGTGAAGCATTAATTTAATAACATATATATAAGTGTTGCAAGACACTATTTTTTTTTGTAATTGGCTGAAAATAAATATAGATAGGAGAAAGACATATGAAAAACATAGCGAGAGGTAGCGCGTTTTTGTTTTCGATCGCTTTTTTAGTAGGTTTTATCTACTTCGGGTCGAAAGTTGAAGCCGTAACGACCTCTGCGAGTGATTCGCAAAACTTTCAAAAATTTAATAATAAAGAAATTTTAGATAAAAATATTGAAAAATACGATTTTGGCGTAGAAGTAGAAAATGCGGGCATAACTAGCGAGTTAAAAGGAAGGTCATTTAAGGCAACCGCCTATTGTTTGCGAGGTAAAACCGCTTCTGGCAGATATGTGAGAAGAGGAATCGTTGCAGCGGATCCTAGAATTTTGCGTCTAGGAACGAGAATTCACGTGACTGGCGGCAGATATACAGGACACTATATTGTTGCTGATACAGGCGGAAAAATTAAGGGACACATTTTAGATATATGGGTTCCAAGTTGCGCTGAAGCCCGTCGATGGGGACGCAGGACCGTTAAGGTTAGAGTTGTCAGCAAGGGTAAAGTGCGGAAAAAAAGACGCCGAAAGAAGTAAAATTAAATTTACGAAAATAAAAATAAACCGTTTCTTTAAGTCGAGACGGTTTATTTTTTTGCCTTTGATAAACTCAGGATGTTGCTAAAAAGTCTGTATGCTCCCGGCACACCGGCAGGTAATTGTCTAAAGAAAGAATAGGAGCAATACATATACTTTCCTTTACCAATTTCAGCGTAAACCATGCCGCCTTTGTTTTCGGGTTCACCCGTGTCGTGTGATTCGAGTAAAGGTGTATATTTCTTGTCGAAGGTTTTAAATGCGTAGAGGTTTCGTTCTTGTACCCAATTTTTGAAATCCTTTTGCGTGATCTTATTGGGGAAATTAAAAACAGGATGATTGGGTTCTAAAATTGTAATCTTCGCATCTTCTTCAGCAACTCTTGCATTATATCGAGCTGGAAACGGCGCTAGTTTATTTCTTAAAAAAGCAAACTTTTGATATTGGACGACTAAAGTGCCGCCTTGTTCCACGTATTTTAGTAAGCGGGCATTATTAGCAATATAGTCGTTTCTGGTTTCAGAAGCCCTTATGCCTACCACAATCGTGTCATAACGCGAGAAATCGCCATTAGTTAGATACTTCTTATTTAAAAGGTCAACATCAAAACCCATCTGACGAATCGCTTCCGGAATCTGATCTCCGCTTCCCATTATGTATCCAATCTTGGCGTTCGATGTTTTAAGATCGAAAACGTTTACTTTCGTTTCCGCTTTTGTGTAATAGCGGTGCGTTTGAATATGGTCATAAGCGACAGTATTCATAGTTTGATCAAACTTCTTACCGTCGATATTTGCGACGGCTTTAAGCCTATAACCGTCAGCTTTTGTATTAGCCGGAATAGTTACTTCAAAGTCATATGAAGCACTTTCACCTTTTTTGCCAAGCACGACATCAACCGAGCTAGGACTCACCCTCCAACCCTTCGGAACATTAAGCGTCGCTTTACCCACACTTTTAATTGATGAATTACTCAATACATTGAGCGAAACGGTTCGTTTCTGAGGCTTTGAACCTTTTGGAACAACAAGCAGGTGCTGATCTAAATCAAGTGACACTTTTGGAACTACGTTCAAGTTTCGGCGAAGTTCGCCGCGAAGCGGGTCTCTTTTGCGATACTCAACGGGTCGACCAAATCGGATTTCTTGTCCATCGATTTCGGCTATTACTTTAGCCCAAAGTATTGGACGTAGAAAAGGGGCTCGAGATCCCCGAAATTTATCTAGTTTGTATAAGTACCCCTCTTTTTTCTTTTCAAGGAAATATGGCTGAGTATATTTTGGATCTTTAGAAACCTTAATATTGAATGTTTTCGAAACCCTTGCTGTTTCACGAAAAAATCTCCCAAAACGCGAGTTGTCAACAATTTCTTTCCCTTCAGTAATTTCAAATCCCCATCTCTCAAGTAATTCAATGCTTTTAATCTTGATACCTGAATCTTCCGGAAAAAAAACTTTAACCGAAGTAGTGAAGTTTTCACCGTTGGTAATCATTTCTCGGTTTGATATTGCATCAATCTGTAATCCGGTTGAAAGCTTTATCGCCTTTAAAAAATCACGTCGCAAAAATAAAGCATAGTTAAAAATGGGAGAAAGATGCTTAATACTTTGTGATTTACGTCGTTTTAGTAATTTTTCACGATCAAAAAGTCCTTCCCAAATCGATATAGATGATGCCAAACCTTTTTTTAGGTAATTTGCGACACCTGCAAAATCATTTTTAATAAAAGCGTTATTTGCTTTCCTAGCTAAATCACCGAGCTTCTTAAAATCTTCTGTCTCGATTTCTCCTGATAAACCAATAGTTTTGGGAAAGTTTTCCAATGAGGTATCAATTCCATCAAAGATACTTGTTTCATTTTCAACTTTGGGTACCGAGCTTTCCACCAAAATCGCTTGTGAAAATCTATCGCCTTTTAGTTCCAAAAACCCCTGTTCTTGAGATTTGTGTTGACTTCGACCTTGAATTGCGATTTGGAAATAACTACGTCCAATATGTCGGTCATATTTTCCCGTATTCATTCGAACCGTGGGTTTTTCGTTTCTCGAGCGGAATGAGCGATAGAATTTCTTAACTTTCCAAGGATTACCGGCATTCTTGCATTGATTTGGATCTGCCGCGGCTTCGACCGCGGGTTTAGAAATGTAACCAGCATATTGATGTTGTCCGTGACCATCGCGTGGGGTTCCTGAAAAGCGGGATATAACTACAAGAGGTTGAAAGAAACGAATTGCAGAAACCACATCACATAAAATTATTTTTTCGTCCCATTTTGACTTTGCTTCGGCGAGAGTTTTGGAATAACCATAATCAAAAGCGCGTGTAAAAAACTGTTCTGCTCCATCAAGAGTTCTCGCTTGAAGGAGTTCTTCCGTTCTAATAATTCCTAGCGGTTCAAAGAGTTCCTTACCTAGGCGATTTTGTCCGCCGTCGCCGCGTGTTAATGAAAGGTAAGCAGTACGAGCATTTTCGCCTCGCGCGAGATAGGCGAGCAATCCCGAATCCTCATCATCAGGATGAGCACCGATCATCATTACACTTTTTGTATTGTTTAGACGTTTTAAGAGTTGTCCCAAGCCGAGTGCGCCTTGATCGTATATTGGTCTTACTTGCGCGTCAACTGGAAGCGAAATTGAACCGCAAAGGACGCAAAGAGCGCAAAGGGTAGAAATAGTTGTTGAAAACGAAAAATTAAAAGCGGAACATAGCACTTGCAAATTAAATTGCCTGAACTTTGAAATATATCTCATAAAACTTTGCGTCCTTAGCGATCTTTGCGGTTTAATTCTTTCTATCCGTCAAGCTAATCAAATATCCTGCGGTTACGGTTACAAAACATCCGACGACATTAAACCATAGAAACGCGATGTTTGTGTAATTGCTTACGATTCCGATAAAAGCCATACCGATTAGTAATCCCCAGAAGGCTCCTCTTGCTCTAGCGCGTTTGATTCCGATTGCCAATACAAAGACTCCTAATAACGAACCGTAGAAATAAGAACCCAGCTTATTAACAACCTCAATCAGCGAACCGAGATTGGTGGCGTAGATAGCTACCACACAAGCCAACATTCCCCATATAAATGTCGCAATCCTACCGAATAGGACGTATTCTTTGTCAGTTCCGTTGGGTTTGAAATGGCGCATGTAAAAATCAATGGTTGTGGCGGTTGCGAGAGAGTTTAATTCTGAAGAGATGCTCGACATTGCTGCCGCAAAAATTGCCGCGATCAATAAACCGACCACGCCGATAGGCATATACTTGAGGATAAATGTTGGGAATACATAGTTTACATCGTTGAAGCTGCTATTGCTATTGGTTGTCTTTATAAACTCTTTTGCTTCGTTTCTCTTGCCGATAAAATCATCGTTTTTCGCGAGATAATCTGTTTTCAGTTTTTCGATTTCAGCCGCACTGCCGCTTTTCTTTGCATCGACAAAGAGAACAGCAGATTTCTGTCGAGCAGAATGCGCCGCTTTGTATTCGTTTTCGAGTTTTGAATATCCGCTCGAGTTTAATGTTTTTGCCTTGTTTGCCTCAAATTCATTAAAGATCATTGGTGGTGTTTGGAATTGATAAAAAACAAAAACCATAACGCCGATCAGCAAGATCATAAACTGCATCGGAATTTTTAAGAAAGCCGACATCAAGAGCGAAGTTCTGCCTTCATCAACCGATTTTGCTGTTAAGAATCTTTGCACCTGACTTTGGTCACAACCAAAATACGAAAGGAATAAAAACAGTGCAGCAATTAAGCCAGACCAAATTGTGTATTTCTCGGTTAGATCAAACTTCGTTTCAATCGTATTTAGTTTCCCGCTTGCGCCTGCGAGATGTAAACCATCTGTAAATGAAACTCCTTCAGGGAAACTCCCAACTATTATGAAAAAGCAGACCCCGAGACCTACGAAAATCAAAACCATTTGTTTAACGTCTGTCCAAGTTACTGCTTTTATACCCCCAAACATTGTGTAAAAGGTTGTCGTCAGCCCGATTGCAAATATCGTTACGATCTCACTCCAACCCAAAACGATGGAGAGTATAACAGCAGGAGCAGCGATAATTACGCCAACGCTCAGTCCTCTGGAAAGCAAGAAAAAGAAGCTCGTTAATGAACGAGTTTTTGCATCGAAACGTCTTTCGAGATATTCGTAAGCCGTATAAACTTTGGCTTTATGGAAAAACGGCACGACCGTGATGCACAAAATTATCATTGCGATTGGCAATGCGTAATAAAACTGCACAAAACGCATCCCATCATCATAACCTTGCCCGGTTGTGCCAACGAGAGTAATCGCAGAGGCTTGAGTCGCCATTACAGAAAGCCCGACCGCCCACCAGGGCATAGATCGATTGGCGAGAAAAAATCCCTCGATATCGCTGCTTCCTTTTGTAAGGCGAATTCCGTCCCAGATCACATAAGCGAGATATACGACGACAA
>Ga0114931_10006399_pt1 | contig 14486 bp, 12 predicted proteins | sample 2SBtaG_FD_89579 | JGI IMG/M metagenome (GOLD analysis project Ga0114931, IMG submission 89579) | Deep subsurface microbial communities from Kolumbo volcano to uncover new lineages of life (NeLLi) - 2SBTROV14_V59a metaG | ecosystem: Environmental > Aquatic > Marine > Volcanic | place: Kolumbo...
GATCGGCGCACACTCCGCAGATGAACTCAGGGTCAGGCGCTCCTTTGTAAGTCTGCGCGAACTGAGGGACAAACTCATGGCGCAGGAATTTCCTGGTGTTAATTTGCGGGAACTGTCAATGGGCATGTCCGGCGATTTTCCTATTGCAATTGAAGAAGGTTCCACCTTGGTGAGGATTGGGCGCTCTATTTTTGGAGAACGATTAAACTGAACGGTGAGACTTCATGAGACTCTTGGCGACACTTATTGACCTGTATATCTGGATCGTTATTATCCGTGTAATAATCTCATGGCTTAATGTTGACACTTCGAATCAGATTGTCAAATTTCTCGATGACATAACCGAGCCAATCCTGCGTCGTATCCGCGATGTCGTGCCGCTTTTCGGTGGCTTAGACCTTTCTCCGCTCATATTGATCCTGGTTCTTTCCATCATAAAAAGAATGATTTACTAAGACTTTTCATAAAGCAATTACACCATCAATTTGCCCGGAGGTGCTAACGTGAAATTGACCCCACTCGATGTCAAAAGGCAAGAATTCAAAAAGGTCATGCGTGGGTATGATCAGATTGAAGTCGATTCTTTCCTGGAGATGATTTCAGATCAGCTCGAACAAATGATACGTGAAAAAAAAGACCTCTCCGATGACGTATTAAAATTAAAAACGCAATTGCGCGACTACCAAAGCGTGGAAATCACGCTTAAAGATACGTTGCTCAGTGCGCAGGAATCCATGAAGGAGTCCCGGGAAAATTCCAACCGGGAGGCCGAACTTCTCATTCAAGAAGCTGAGCTCAAAGCTGACAAAATCCTGGAAAACGCCAAGCTGAACCTTGCCGAGATGAAAAACGAATTGGTCGTGATTAGGGCCCAAAAGGACTCCTTTGCAAGACGACTGCGTCACCTGCTCGAATCCCAGTTGGAATTGATCGACGTACTGGATATGGACGATTTAGGGTTTCGGAGATACGAGGGGGAGCCACCCGATTCGCGCAAACCCGCAAAGGCGGAACCGCGGCAAGAGAAGATGGAATTTGACAGCATTGAAGATGTTTTGCCGGGTGACGATGAGTCGGCCGAACCGACGATACGCAAAGTAGATGTCGAGCCACCCAGCACGATCGGTTGGGGTGAACGCACCGCTCCGAAGCAGTCATCCGAACCCGAAGACGATGAGTCCGGGCAGTCAAGAATTTCGGATAAACTTATTTTTTGAGATTTTCCAAAAGGATAGTTATTTGCGGAATTTGAAAAAACAGATTGCGGAAGCACACGATTTTTTGGTTACAAAGACCTCCCTGACTCCTCGTGTGGGGATTATACTGGGAACAGGTCTTGGCGCTTTGGCCGAGGAGATAGAAAGGGAAGTCGTTGTCTCCTATGCGGACATTCCGCATTTTCCCCTGTCGACCGTTGAAAGTCATGCCGGACGGCTCATCTTTGGGCATCTGGGCGGCAAGGATGTTATGGCCATGCAGGGTAGATTTCACTACTACGAAGGCTACTCCATGCAGCAATTGACATTTCCCGTTCGCGTCATGAAAAGCATGGGAACGGATACTCTGTTGGTCTCGAATGCATGCGGCGGAATGAATCCGCAATACCGGCCTGGTGACATTATGATCATCTCTGACCACATCAACTTATTGGGCCACAATCCGTTGATCGGCTGGAACGACGACAGCTTGGGTCCCAGGTTCCCGGACATGTCTGAGCCCTACGATCGTACCCTGATTGAACTTGTGGAAGGGATTGCTCTCGAGGCGAAACTAAACGTGCAAAAAGGGGTCTACGTCGCCGTTGCCGGGCCGTGCCTTGAAACCCGCGCTGAATATCGATTCCTGAGAAATATCGGCGCTGACGTCGTCGGGATGTCCACGGTGCCTGAGGTGATCGCGGCCGTTCACGGCTCCATGAAAACGTTAGGTCTCTCCGTTGTTACGGATGCCTGCTTTCCCGACTCCTTGTCTCCAGTGAACATCGAGGAGATCCTGAGAGTCGCGGCTGAGGCGGAGCCGAAACTTACCCTCTTGATGAAACGCGTCGTGGAGGCGCTTTAACGAACTTTCCAGGCAGAGAAATATTTCAGATGTACAAAGAATTACCAGCACAACTCAATTACTCAGACCTCGAAAAAGAAATTCTTGTCTATTGGGAAACGAACAAGATTTTTGAAAAAAGTATCACATCGCGGCCCGCGGAGAAACCTTTTATTTTCTATGAAGGTCCGCCAACCGCCAACGGGAGGCCGGGCATTCATCACGTTATTTCACGCACGATTAAGGACCTTGCTTGCCGTCTCAAAACCATGCAGGGCTACCGAGTTGAACGGAAGGCGGGTTGGGATACGCATGGTCTGCCTGTTGAGATAGCAGTAGAAAAAGAGTTGGGCATCACCAACAAAGAACAGATCGAAGAATATGGTGTCGAAAAATTTAATCGGAAGTGCCAGGAGAGCGTTTGGAAATACAAGACGGAGTGGGATGAGCTGACGAGACGGATCGGTTTTTGGGTGGACCTTAACGATCCCTACATTACTTACGAGACTAACTACATTGAGTCGGTCTGGTGGATATTGAAAGAGATCTGGAAAAAGGACCTGCTTTATGAAGGCTACAAGATAACGCCGTATTGTCCTCGCTGCGGCACACCCCTCTCCAGCCATGAAGTCTCTCTTGGATATCAGGACGTGCAAGATGCATCGGTCTATGTGAAGATGCCGATTGAAGGAGAGGAGAACACATCTTTTTTGGTGTGGACGACCACCCCGTGGACCTTGATTTCAAATGTAGCGATTGCGCTTCACCCTGACATTACCTACACCAAGGTAAAGACCAGGGGTGAGTATTTGATTCTCGCACAAGCGCGATTATCCGTACTGGAAGATGACTACGAAATCGTAGACGAGTTCAAGGGGGCTGAACTTCTGGATGTCAAATATAAACCACTGTTCAATTATTGCCAGACGGAGATGAAGGCTCACTATTCGGTAGGCGCGGATTTTGTCTCGACCGAAGATGGCTCCGGCATTGTACATTTGGCTCCCGCTTTTGGCGAAGATGATTTCCGGGTCGGGCAGCGCTATGATCTCCCGGTGTTCCAACCCGTGGATAGGGCGGGTTGCTTCACCGACGAAGTGACCGATTACAAGGGGAAGTTCGTCAAGACCGCCGATGATGAAATTATCAAGGATTTGCGGAAGAACGGTAGACTCTACAAGGTTGAGAACTATCTGCACAGCTATCCGCACTGTTGGCGTTGCAGCTCACCACTGCTCTATTACGCCCAGAAGTCATGGTTCATCAAGACGACGCAAGTAAAAGACCGGCTGATGCAACTCAATGATTCCATCAATTGGTACCCGAAGGAAGTTGGTCAGGGTCGCTTTGGAGAATGGTTGAGAAATAATGTCGATTGGTCGTTGTCCCGGGACCGCTACTGGGGCACGCCTTTGCCAATTTGGATTTGCGCCGATTGCGGTGTGGACCACTGTGTTGGCGGCATCGAAGAACTGAAGTCACGAGGCGGTATTTCAGAGATCAATAATCTGCATAAGCCGTATATTGACCGCGTGCAGCTCACTTGCGAAAAATGTGGCGGCACCATGCGGCGCGTTTCAGAAGTGATTGACGTATGGTTTGATTCGGGCAGTATGCCGGTCGCTCAATGGCATTATCCGTTCGAAAACGAGGAAAAATTCAAGAGCTTCTTCCCGGCTGATTTTATCTCGGAAGGGGTGGACCAAACGCGTGGATGGTTTTACTCCCTGTTGGCCATCGCAGGCCTGCTCTTCGATCAACCGTGCTACAAAAGTTGCCTTTCCATCGATCTTATTCTGGATAAGATGGGCAAGAAGATGTCGAAATCGAAGGGAAATACAGTTGCGCCGAACCAAATTTTGGACAAATACGGCGCTGATGCGTTGCGGTGGTATTTGCTGACGGCAAGTCCGCCCTGGCTGCCCACTCGTTTCGACGAAGAAGGCGTGAAGGAAGTCTTACGCAAGTTCTTAGGGACGTTGACGAATGTTTACTCATTTTTTGTCATGTATGCCAATATTGATGGGTTTAAATATGAATCAGCCGAAACCGGAATAGATGACAGAATCGAAATTGACCGGTGGCTTATCACCACCAGAAATGCACTCGTCAAGAGAGTTGAGGAATATTACTCACGCTACGATGTAACGAAAGCGGCCCGGGCCATCTCCGCTTTTGTCATTGACGACTTATCGAATTGGTACGTCCGAAGATGTCGGCGGCGCTTTTGGAAATCTGAAATGGGGCAAGACAAAAGGGCGGCCTATGAAACGCTTTACGAAACTCTCCTCACCGTTGCAAAGCTCATGGCGCCATGTGCTCCTTTCATGTCCGACGAGATCTATCTGAACCTCAGCGATGGGTGGGCGACGGGGGAGAGTGTTCATCTGGCTCACATGCCCCGATCCGGGGAGCCTGAATATGCCTATCGTGATCCCAAATTAGAAGAACGGATGAACGCCGTTCGCAAGGTGGTTTTTCTAGTCCGCTCTTTGCGCAACGAATCCGGTGTCAAGGTGAGGCAGCCACTCCGACGAGTCATTCTTGTCGTTCAATCCGAGAGTCAGCGGTCGAATATAGAACCCATGGCTGGCTTAATTATTGATGAACTGAATGTAAAGGAGGTCGACTTCGCAACGGATTCCAAATCGCTTGTTACTAAAAAGGCCGTGCCCAAATACAGGCAATTGGGTCCTCGCCTCGGGAGCCGAACAAATGAAGTGACGGCAAAGATAAGGGAGCTTGGGGACAAAGAAATAGCGGCCTTAGAGGCTTCCGGATCTCTTAACATGGAACTGGCTGACCAGACATTTATCGTGCACCTCGATGATGTCGAGATCGTATCGGAAAGCCGCAAAGGCCTGGCGGTGCAGTCAGAAAATGAATGGACCGTCGCACTTGACTTGGAAATTGGCGAAAATCTTCTTAATGAGGGTCTTGCCCGGGAGTTTGTCAATCGTGTCCAGAATATGCGAAAGAATGCGGGTTTTGACGTTGTTGACCGTATTAATATTTATTACGAATCTTCGCCAGAGCTTTTGACGGCTGTTTCCAATGAGGCAAAATATGTCAGCAATGAGACTTTAGCTGAAAATATCTCCGACGAACTAAAACTGGATCTTGCGACCGAGGAATGGGAAATCAACGGTTCGAGGGCAACGATCGCTATCGAGAAGGTGCAGTAACAGACCTTCAACTGGATAAAAGGACTTATTAAGTAGACCACTAAGTGGAATGGAGGTAACGTAACGATGACCAAAGAAACATTAGCCGAATTCAAGAAACTTCTTCTCGAAAAGCGTAAGACGCTACTAAAAGATCTGGGGCAATTTAAAGATCGTGAAGTAGCGTCGAAACTCAATGATTCCTCCACGGATAATTCGGCGTATTCTTTTCATATGGCGGATGTCGGAACTGACAACATGGAACGTGAAAAAGCCTATTTTTTCGCAACGCGCGAGGGGAAGTACTTAGCCCTAATTGAGCAAGCCCTTAACAGAGTAGAAGATGGGACATACGGACTCTGTGTCGATTGCAAAGAAGAGAAACAGGAACTTTGTCCAACATGTCCCGAAATTCCCAAAGACCGCCTGTTGGCGGTCCCAACGGCGACTCGCTGCGTTCCCTGTAAAGAGCGCGCTGAAAAACACTAACCGAGTGCAACACACCTCCGGGGCCGCTTGAAAGTTCTTATAGTTTCCACTGTAATATTGTTGCTGGACCAGGCTTCAAAGCTGGCGGTCCGTTTTTCGTTTGAGTATGGCCGCCCGCACCGAATTTTAGGGGATTTCTTACGACTTACTTATGTTGAAAATCCCGGCATGGCCTTCAGTATTCGGTTTGGCAACAAGACCTTCTTTACGATTTTTGCATTTCTCGCTTCAGTCGTGATCTTGGTTTACATATACCGTAGCCGTAATGAACGGCTTTTGCTTCGGGCCTCATTGGCCTTGATTTTTGGCGGGGCGCTTGGAAATCTGTTGGACCGAATTCTTTATGGGAAGGTCGTGGATTTTATCGATGTGGGACTTCAGAACATGAGGTGGCCCATCTTCAATGTAGCCGATAGCGCCGTTACCGTTGGCATGGTTGTCCTGGCCTGGCTGATTTTGTTTGATAAGTCCGCAAAAGAGAATCAGCAGGAGGAACTTGTCGCCTAATCTCCATTTTTTGGGCGTTGAGGTCAAACACACCCCACAATGGATTCGGATCGCTTTTTCGAGGTCGTAGTGCCTCCGCATCAATCGCGAGAACGTCTGGACAAATTTTTGGCAAGATTCATTGGAGCCGTCTCTCGTGCACGCCTACAAAAAGCAATCGCGGAGGGCTACGTTCAGGTTGATGGCAAGACGGTTAAGGCCAGCCATCTGGTCACTCCGAATGAAGAAATCTCCGTCTGTGTGCCCAAAGCGACCCCGGTCGATATTCTCGCCGAGGAAATTCCTCTCGACATCATGTATGAAGACGACGACCTTTTGGTCGTCAACAAGGCCGCGGGCATGGTGGTACATCCCGCCTTTGCCAATTTTTCCGGAACACTGGTTAACGCCCTCATGCACCACTGCGGCAAACTTTCTTCAGTTGGGGGAAGGCAGCGACCGGGCATTGTTCATCGCCTGGACAAGAACACCTCCGGCATTCTGGTCGTTGCAAAGAATGACTTGGCTCATCAATATCTTTCGGCGCAGTTTAGGGCAAAGACCACCCAAAGAATTTATTGGGCGATCTGCTGGCATCATCTGAGCGAGATGAAGGGACGGGTCGAAACCTTTATCGATCGCAGCCCCAAGGACCGGCGACGAATGACGGTTCAGCAAACCGGCAAGCTGGCAGCTACAAACTACGTTGTTCTGGAATCATTTCATAATCATTCCCTGGTTGAACTTCGCCTCGAAACGGGACGAACACACCAGATCCGGGTTCACATGTCGTATCTGGGCCACCCTATTCTGGGCGACAGTGACTATGGCGGCTGCAATCGCCAATTGGGTTCACTCTCAAACAAAGACTTCGAATCGGCTGCATCGATTCTTGCCATGATGCCACGCCAGGCATTACATGCAAAAATGTTAGGATTTCAACACCCTACAAAAAACCAGCCGATGTCCTTCGAGTCAGACCTTCCGAAAGACATGCAGGCCGTCCTCGATCGTCTCCATTCCGAGAAAAAATAGCGTGTCATAAACCTTTCGTTCGCAGAGTCCGGTTGGTCAAAACCAAAAACGGCGGAAGATAACTTCCGCCGCTTCGGGAAAGGAGGGGTGGATGGAGAATTCTATTAGTCAACTCACATGAGTCTGATTGCCGCGTCTCGGTCAGTAACTAGATTGCTTCTATAATTACAAATGCCATGCCATGGATTTGCCCGAATTGAATCGTCGTTTCTTAAATACATATTAACAAACTCTTATGTGCTTTTTGAATTTGGAGCGCACTAAAATTCTTACCCCATTTCCATGGGTCCGTGGCGTTCATCGGATGACACTGTTTCACGATGTGACAGGTTCTTTCGTTTGAATTTCTACCGGCCGCGCTATTTCATAAGGGTGTTGTGGGTTGAAGTTGATATCGGACTGATTTTTTTGGTCGCGGCTGTAAATTTCATTCCACATGGAAATCTGGCTTAGAAGAGCCGGAATCTCTATCTCCAACTGTTGAAACAGGTTGGCATATTTCCGGGACATGTTTTCCAATTTTTGGAGTTCATCCTTGCGATTATGTTCATACAAAATCAACTCCTTACAAAAATTCTTAAGTTCGCTAACCTCAGCCTGCAAGATACTCAGCGCACCATCCGCGTTTTGCAGGGACGCGGCGGCCTGTTCTATTTTGTCCGCGTTTTCCCGTAAAATCTTTCTCGCCACATTGAATGAAAGTTTGTCTTGCTCGTTATTTGCTCTATCTTCCCGAGGTCTTGTCTTAATAAGATTTGCAATGCCGCGAAACGGATTTAGATTTTTCATTTGTTTCTCCAGTACTGCCGAAGAACAGTTCCCGTGTTCAATGTTATCAGCCTGATTTCAATGAAGTGAATGGCTGGAGGACAGGCTGTGAGTCAATTTCGATATTGTAATTACAACTATTGTGCCAGCCCGTATTGGAAATAAGAAAAAAGTCGCTAAGATATTGATAATAAATGAAGTAGATATAGGCGTAACTGACAAGGCATATTAAACTAACGTCATGAGTTTGCCCGTGAGTCGATTCTGACCCATTTCGTGTTTCAGCGTGAAACAAAAATAGTGTCCGCTCAGGCCGCGGAAATGAGGGAAATCCCTGGTGGTCGCGCCCGTATTTGATTTATGACACAGTCAAATTTCTTGACTTTTGTGGCTGTCGGCTTTACCATGTTCCAAAAACTCAGGAGGGGACCGTGACAATTCAATGTTCCAAATGCAAGCAAGAGAAAGCAGCCATGGCTGAGGCTCCTTTGCCAAACGAACTTGGACAAAAAGTTTTTGCTCAAGTTTGCGAAGGGTGTTGGGAGGAATGGGTTCGGCACCAACTCATGTTGATGAACGAATACCGCCTTGATCCCATGAACGACGAGCACAGCAAGTTCCTCGATGAGGAAATGGTTAAATTCTTTGCGCTAAAATAGTTGTAGAAAATCTACACTTGCTCCCTAATGGCTATCAATCCTTCCTCTGACCCGATTCAGTCAACCGACCCACGGACAGGGGCAAGCATCGGGAGTTTTTCCCCGACGCCCGTTTCCGAGATCCAGCCTATTGTTGACAAGGCCAGAATTGCGCTTGGCGATTGGTCTGAGTTTAAGACCCGAACTCGCATTGAACTCTTCAGAAAAGCCTATCGGGAATTCTATCGTGCACGGGAAGAGTTAGCTGAGTTGATTTCCGCCGAGACAGGCAAGCCATTAGTCGAAGCCTATTCAAGCGAAATTCTACCCTGCCTCGACTGTTTCAAGTATTATCTGAAAAATTATAAGAAACTGCTCAAGAAGGTTTCAGTTCGTGCTCAAAATCCCCTCCTGAAGCTGCGGCGCGGCTTTGTCACATACGAACCGATAGGGGTTGTGGCGGTCTTGTCTCCCTGGAATTACCCATTACTACTCGCGCTGCAGCACATAATTCCAGCCCTGCTTGTTGGAAATGTGGTTATCCACAAACCGTCGGAACATACGACCCTGACAGCGAAAAAAATCCGTGAAATTTTCGATCGGGCTTACTTGCCCCGCAATGTGCTGCGCCTGGTGGTGGGCTACGCCGACGTCGGGCAAGAATTGGTTAGCTCCCATGTCGACAAAATATTTTTTACGGGAAGCACGCAAGTTGGTAGGCGTATCTATCAGAAGGCGTCGGGCAGTCTCACCCCAGTGAACATGGAATTGGGCGGAAGTGACCCGATGATCGTGCTACCCGATGCGAATATAGAGAGAGCCATCAACGGCGCCGTTTGGGGAGCATTCAGCAATGCCGGACAGACCTGTGTGTCGGTCGAGAGATTATTCGTCCATTCCGACATCTTTGAAGAATTTTTGGAACGCCTAACAAAAAGAGTCAATAAAATTCGGCTGACCCCGGATCGCGAGACGGCTGACGTTTCTTGCTTGCTCAATGCGGAACAAATCAACAAAATTATTTCACTGGTAGGAGAGGCGGAACTCAAAGGGGCGATTGTACATTGCGGCGGCGTCCCAAACACCAGTCTTGGTAACTTGTTTTATGAACCGACGGTGATAAGTCGTGTCGATTCTTCCATGCGAATGAGCGCTGAAGAAATTTTTGGGCCCGTTGTCTCGGTCACATCTTTTTCATCTGACGAAGAGGCCCTGTTCCTGGCGAACCAATCATGCTATGGGCTTTCCGCGAGTATCTGGACCGAGGACCTCAAACGTGGGATGTGTTTGGCAAAAAAAATAGTCGCCGCTGCCGTACACATCAATGAAATTATGGTTCATTTGGCGCAATTCGAAGCACCCTATTGCGGCTGGAAAAACAGCGGGATAGGCGTGAGCCACGGACCGTGGGGTCTGATGGAAATGGTCAGGACCAAATATGTCACCACCGAAGGCGGTTTTATTGGAAGATTCCTGAAATTATTCTTTAAGGATTTTGTTAACTCTAACATATGGTGGTTTCCCTATGGTTCGGAAAGGGTGAATGATTTTGAAGGATTACTTAGCCTCTTGCATGGCGAATCCAGGGCAGTTCGATTCAAAGCAGTGCCAGCGGCACTCAGGGCAATTTTCCGAAAAAAGACCGTAGATTGAGACGTGACCTTTTCCCGTTCATGGAGATTCGCTTATTGGCTTTGTGTTCAGAGTGCAAACGTAAAGCGTTTTGGTGACACATAATCATATGGGGTTGTAACCATGAGAGATGTCTTGACATGCTTCAAAAGATTTTGTATATTGGCGGCTTGAATTTGTGAATTCGTTGCTCAGACATTGTGCGTTCAGACAGGGTGGACGGCTCATTCCCACCTATTTCTTAAAGATTTGAGATAGATTTCTTAAAACTACCGGAGTGGAGAATATGGCATTGAATCTGGATGGAGATGGCTATGGTTCGGGTGCATTGGCTACCGAAGGAGCGTCCTCTATCACAGCGGACCTTTATAAAGAACAAACTTCCGTCAAGCAAGCCGTTATTATCGCCGCCGGTAACGGCAGCCGCCTGCAAGGTTACCAGAATGGCAGTCCTAAGCCACTGTTGAAAGTTGGAGGTCTTTATCTTTTAGAACGGGTTATCCTGTCGGCCAAAAAAGTCGGGGTTACCAATTTTGTGATCGTCATAGGGTACCAGGCGGCACGCATTAGAAAAACGATCAATGCCCAGAAACTTGGAGTTAAAATTACCTGGGTTCGGAATATTGAATGGCGTAAACCCAATGGTGTTTCAGTCTTGAAGGCTGAGCGTTTTGTTGGCGGCAAGTTTCTACTTTTCATGTCTGATCACATTTTTGACTACCAGACTTTATCCAACCTGAGAAGTGTTGAGCTTAACGAAGACGGCGGCGTGCTGTGTGTCGATCACAACCTGAACCGGGTCCCGAACCTGGATGATGCGACCAAAGTACGGACGGAAGGGACACGGCTGGTTAATCTTGACAAAAGCCTGACTGACTTTAACGCTATTGATACCGGTATTTTCCTGTTGACGCCGGATCTTTTTGATGCTCTGCGGCAGAGCCAACTGCGTGGCGATGATTCTTTGTCTGGAGGAATTCGCGTCCTGTCCGAAGAAGGCCGTATGCGGACCTGGGATATCGGTGACAGATTTTGGCAAGATGTGGACACTATTCCGGATGCGCGCCACGCGGAACGGCTTCTGCTCCACTCAACCCGGTCCGAAGGAGATGGAATCATCGCGAAATCCATCAATCGCAAGGTTTCCAATTTTATTACCAAATGGTTGGTCAAGACACCGATTACGCCTAATCAGATCTCAATTTTCAATTTTATTTTTTCGTTTTTTACGGCCTGGGTGGTTTCGCATGGCAAGCCGGTTACGACTATCGCCGCCGGATTCATGTTTCAACTTTCATCCATATTGGATGGTTGCGACGGTGAGGTTGCGCAGATTAAATTGCGGACTTCAAAGGTTGGTGCCATGATCGATACGGTGACCGATCATTTGTCCTATATGACATTCGTTATAGGCGTAACGATTGGTGCCTACCATGCCACAGGCAGTCCCGTAGTTTTGTACGTCGCGGGGAGCTTGATCGTCTCCGTACTTTTTTCACTCAATTTGGGCCGTATTTACATCAAACGCAAAAATACGGCAAGTCTGCGTGTATTGGATAAAGATATTGCCGATCTGAACCACGCTGAGCAAGGACGTTGGTATCTCAAATTTGTCGGATATTTGCACCCGCTGGGCCGACGTGACATGTTCTCATTTGTTGCGATGCTGGTCATGTTTTCCGGCAGCATCACTATTTTCTTTACCGGACTGATGGGCGCGCTGGTCTTGCTCAGTGGCGGTATTGGCGTATCCTCGCTATATCTATTATCACGAAAATCTGTCTTGCAATAGCCTAATAGATTCTGGAGATTTTGTCGCACCCATGTTAATTGACACGTCACACAAGCTCGCTCTGAGAAAAAGGCTTAAGCACCTACGACGGAAAATCACGCCCGCTGGACCTTCCGCGGCGTCCGTGCCGTTTGTCGAGTACGTCAAATATCATTATTTTACGACGTTCACGCCTTCTTTCCCTCAAATCATGCAAGTCCAGACTCAATATGGCTGTAACGCACGCTGCGTCTTTTGTCCCATGGGCCGTGAAGAAAACCAAATCAAAGGGCGGATGGATAGTGCGACCTTTGAAAAAATCGTTGAGGAAGCGGTAAAGAACAACGTCAAGGTGTTGAGCCCGTACTTGCAGAATGATCCGTTAGTCGATCGTAACCTGCATGAACATGTCCAGATTATTCGGTCCATCCGGGGCAGGAGGTCATATCCGAAGACCAAAATCATCACAAATGGTGGTTTGTTAACAGAAGAGCGTGCTTATGCCCTGATAAAGGCAGGCCTGGAATACATTGTCTTTAGCGTGCATGGCGTCGATAAACAGATTTATGATAATATCATGCAAGGGCCAAAATTCGAGACGGTTATTCAAAACATCGACACTTTTCTGCGAATCAAGCAAGAACTGGGAGTTAAGAACCCTCACATAGAAGTGTGGGCCGTGTTGACAAAGGATGTTGAGGACCAGTTGGCGGATACCAAAGCTTTTTGGCATGAACGTGATGTCATTTTTAAAGGCCGGCAGTTAGATAACCGTGCAAATCCGGAAATCATTGACGCATCTGAGTTTGCCAGCGACGATATAGAGTGGAAATTTGCTTATTATTGCACGATTCCCTACTGGAGAGCCTGGATTCTATGGAATGGAGATATGGTTCTTTGCTGCGTTGACTGGGAGCGAACTGCCGTCTTTGGCAATATTCACCAAAACTCGATTAAAGAAATTTGGAACGGGGAAAAGTATCGCGATTACCGGTTGAGAATGAAAAATCGAGATTTAGCCGGCACTCTGTGTGAGCATTGTCAAGGAACCTAGAGAAAACGTTAATCCCTTTCGACCCTACCTGAATTTCCAATCCTAATTAATTATTTCATTTAATCTTATCACACAATACTCAAGTTTCATGGATGGAACTTAGCTGTTAAGTTGTTAGTAGCAATACGTAAACTGTGGTAAGTGCAGTGCAACGCAAAAAAGATCGATGAAATGATGCTGAAGCTTTACGCAAAAACTGACTCGTCATTTAGATATTTAGGTGCGAATGCCGTCTCGATACGAGCTCTGGCCTTGGTTTTTTTATTCCACCTTTGCTGCGTTTCCCCCTCCATCGCGGAGAGTGATAATCTTGATCCTGAGGAAACCATAAATCAGACCTACTTGCGGGCAGCAGGGCTTTATGCCCATAAACTGACCGATACCGAATTGATTGCCGAATTGGATAAGATGGTCGCAGGTCTTTTCTTTGTAGATCGTTTTGCCCCTCAATTGCTGCAACGCCATTGGAAGAAGCTTGGCCCGTCGGAGCAAACGCGTTTCAAGCGTGCTTTGCTGAAGGCCATTCGTAGAAACCTCAAGTCGGAATTCGATCGTCTTGGGCCAAACGGTTTCCCTCCGTTGCAGTTGAAAGAGAAACAAATCAAGGAGCGATTCGCCAAACTCGATTATACGATTGATGACGGGCAGAGCAAGAAACCACACCAATTCTCCATTTCTCTTCTGAAGAATTCGGAGGGGTCCTGGAAAATTACAAATATCAAGAGTCGCAAGCAGAGCCTATTGCAGCACTTCTATAAGATATCTGATAAACTGATGGGCGACTACTCCTTTTCTTATCTCGTTGCCGAACTCTCGGGAGAGGGCTACGTTGTCCTGGAGGATTTTGAGACGAGTTCGTTGGACAAGCTCCCGAAAGGATGGACCTGGAAAGGCAAAGACAACAAGAAGCACAAACCTTATCGTGTAAAAAGTGAAAACGGCAACAAGTATCTAGAGGCAACTGACACCGGTGAATCGGTCATTATTGGGAAAAATGTGAAGTGGAACCTCAAGAAATATCCATTTGTATCTTTCCGGTGGCGCGGCAAACAATTGCCTGTTGGTGGTGACGAAAGATATGGCCGTTCCGTCGATAGCGCTGCCGGCATCTACTTTGTTTACAAGAAAAAGTTGGGTCTGATTCCGGAATCCGTGAAGTACGTCTGGAGCACAACCTTACCCATCGGTGCAGCCATGCGCCGCAGCGGCACGGGCCGGCCCTGGATGGTCGTCGCGGAAAGTGGTGACAAAAGATTGGGCGAGTGGCACACGTATATTTTCAACCTTTATGAGGCCTATCAAAAAACTTTCGGTGGAAATCCACCGGATAAGCCGATCGCGATTGGTATCCTGTCCGACGCAAATTCCACACACTCTAAGGCCTATGCGGATTATGATGATTTACGTGC
>Ga0114931_10006400_pt1 | contig 14485 bp, 10 predicted proteins | sample 2SBtaG_FD_89579 | JGI IMG/M metagenome (GOLD analysis project Ga0114931, IMG submission 89579) | Deep subsurface microbial communities from Kolumbo volcano to uncover new lineages of life (NeLLi) - 2SBTROV14_V59a metaG | ecosystem: Environmental > Aquatic > Marine > Volcanic | place: Kolumbo...
CAAATCCGGTCGTCCTGAGCGGAGCCCGCGCAACGCGCGGGCGCAGTCGAAGGACGCCTCGTTCCGGGAATCCGGTCGTCCTGAGCGGAGCCCGCGCAACGCGCGGGCGGAGTCGAAGGACGCATCCCAAGCGCCTCGCGCCGCGGCCAACGAAGGCTCCGGTGTTGCACGCGACGCCCTACGGATCGCCGCTCCCGACGCGGCGGTGATGAGCAATGCGAGCTAGCATGACGCCGTGACGGACTGGTCTCGCCGGCAGGTTCTCTCGGCGCTCGGCGCCGGCGCGCTGACGCCGCTGGTGACGCCACTGCTTGGTGCGTGCCGTCCGCGCGGTGCCGGCCCGGGCCCGACCAGCGCGCGGAGCCGGGCCGAGGACGTGCGCGCGCGCCTGCGCGACGCGATCATCGAGCTATCCGCGGATTTCGCCGGAGTCAGCGCGATGGCGCGGCTGCGGCGGCGAGGGATCGCCGGCGTCGACGGCAGCGATCGGCGGGTCGATCGCTGGGGCGAGGAGCTGCTGGTGCTGGTGGTGCAGTCCGGCGGCACCGCCTACGAGCAGGTCACCGCCGACCTGTCGGCCGATGGCGTCGCGCGAGCGATCGGCTGGCTGCGCCGGCGGGTGGCACGAGACCCGACCGCGCGGGTGACCGAGCCGCCGCCGCCACAGGCGCTGGCCCAGACAATGGCCGGCGCCCCCCCGCGCGATCCGTCGGCCGCCTCGCCCGGCGACTGGCTGACCGCGCTCGACGAGCTGTACCAGCGCGGCTTGCGCGCCGGCGGCAGCCGCATCGTCTACCGCGGCGCCCACCTGTCGGTCGACGACTGCACGACCTTCTACCTCGATCGCGCCCGCGACCTCGGCCAGCGCGTGGTGCGCACCCGCGCCGGGCTGACGCTGGTGGCGTGGACCGGCTCGGCGCCGGCGGTCGACGAGGCCGCGCGCGCCGGAACCATCGGCCTGGAGGCGCTGGCGATCGAGCCGCCCGAGCTGGAGGCCGCGGCCGACCGCGCGCTGGCGCAGCTGACGGCGCGCGCCGCGCCGACCGGATCGCTCGACGTCGTGCTCGACCCATCCGTCAGCGCGCTGCTGGCGCTCGACGTGCTGGCGCCGCTGCTCGGCGCGCGGACCTGGCTCACCGAGCGCACCCACCTGCGCGGCACGCCGCTGGGCGCCGCCGCCGGAGCGCCGCTCCGGGTCACCGACGATCCGACCCTGCCCGGCGGCTTCGGCTCGTACGCCTTCGACGACGAGGGGCGCGCCGCCACCGCGACGGTGCTGGTCGACGGTGGCAAGGTGGTCGCGCCGCTCACCGACGCCGCCAGCGCCGCGGCCCTCCGGCGCCCGCCGTCGGGCAACGGCCGCCGCGACGACGGCGCCGCGCTCGCCCCGGCGCCGAGCAACCTTGCCATCGGCGCCGGCACCACCGCCGACGGCGCCATGGTCGGCGCCATCGACCGCGGGCTGGTGATCGAGGGTGGGCAGTCGGCGACCGTCGCCCCGGACTCGCTGCAGGTGGTCATCCGCGCGGCGCGGGCGCACGGCGTGCGCGGCGGCCGCTTTACCGGCGCCCGCTACGGCGCCGTCGCGTTGCACGCCCGACTGCCGGATCTGCTCGACGCCGTGCGCGCGGTCGGCGACCGCGTCGTCTACCGCCCGCGCGTTGCCGGTGGCGTGGCGGTAGCCGGCGGTGGACCGTCGATCGCGACCCGCGCCGAGGTGGACCGTGGCTGACCTGGGCGCGATCGACGCCGCGCTGCGCCGCAGCCGCGAGGTCGACGAGTGGATCACCAGCGCCCGGCGCGAGCGTCGACTGGCGCGCGAGGTCGGCGCGGCGCGAGTGCGGCGCATGGCCGAGACCACCACCGTCGACGGCATGGTCTTTCGCGATCTGCGGCGCGGCCGCGGCGCCGCCCGCTTCGCCGCATCGGGCGACGAAGCCGCCGCGGCGCTGGTGCACGACGCCGCCGAGCGAGCGGCGCTGAGCGTGGGCCCACCATGGCACCTGTCACCGCCGTCGGCGCCGGCGCGCGCGCCCGCCGCCGACGATCAGGCGTTTGCCGATCCCGACGCCGCGGTCACCGCGCTCACCGATGCCCTGCTCGGCGCGGTCAGCGCCGCCAATGTGGCGACCACGCGCCTGGCGATCTCGCTGGTCGCGGGCGAGCACGAGCTGCGTACCAGCGCCGGGCTGGCGCGCACCTACCGCGACACCCGTTTCGACGTCAGCGCCACGCTCATCCAGCGGCCGAACGCGGCCCAGCCCCACGCCCAGCCGGTCAGGCTGCGCGCGCGGCGCGCCGACGACCTGGCGATCCAGGCCGAGATCACCCGCGCCGCCACGCTGCTGGTCGACCGGGCGCGCGCGGCGCCGCTGGCGCCGGGACCGTGCGACGTGCTGCTCACCGGCACGGCTCTGGCCGATCCGGCCGACCGCGGCTACGGCCTGTGGCAGCCGCTGGTCGCCCAGGCCAACGCCACCGCCGCGCGCCGCGGACTGTCGCGCTACCGGATCGGGCAGTCGATCTACGGCGAGTCCCGGCCGTCGGGCGAGGCGATCACCGTGCGCAGCGACGGCACCCTGGCCTACGGCCTGCGCAGCGCCCCGTTGGGCGAGCTGGGCGAGCCGGTGCGCCCGTTCGATCTGGTCCGCGCCGGTGTCGCCGCCGGTCACCCGCTGGGGTTGATCGAGGCCGCCCTCGCCGGCGAGGCCGCCAACGGCGGCGCGCGCAACCTGATCATCGAGAGCGGGCCGTCACCGGTCGGCGCGTTGTCCGAGCCCGGCTCCCGCCGGCTGATCGAGATCGTCGAGCTCGGCTTCCTCGACGTCGACGCCGGCACCGGCGACTTCTCCGCCGCGGTGCGCCTGGGCTACACCGGCCCCGACCGCAGCCCGGTGACCGGGGCGCTCCTCCGCGGCAACCTGTTCGACGCCCTGCTGCGGGCCCGCTTTTCCCGCGAGACCACCGTGCGCGGCTGGTACTACGGCCCCGAGGCGATCCGCCTCGACGCCCTGGCGATTTCGTCGTAGTCGAACCTCGGCGTCGCAGGCGGTTTGCCTCCCGGTCGAAGCGTGCTTACGAAGGGCCGCACATGACGGGCAAGCGCATCGGCTTGATTGCGGCGGTCATCGTGGCCATCGCGCTGACGATCTATTTGACGCGATGGCGCCACCCGACGGTCGCGCCGCCGGCGACCCGGCCGGCTATCGCGTCGACGCAACCGGCAGCCGCGGTCACACCGCCCGCGACCGCGCCGCGCGCCAGCGCCCCCGGCCACACCCTCGATCCGGCCGCCCGCAAGCGGTTGCAGGCGGCGCTGGCCGAAGCTCGCGCCGCCCGCGCCGCGCACGACGACGGCGCCACGGCCACCACCTCGCCCGACCGACCGCGCCCGCAGCTCGACGATCCCCACGCCACCGATCTCGACCTGCGCGACAAGACCGGCGACGACTCGGCGTGGGAGAAGCGCCAGCTCGGCGTCCTCCAGCAGCTCCTCGGCGAGTGCTACGACCTGGCCCGCGCCGGCGATAGGTCTATCGCGGGCAAGGTCGCCCTGCTGTTCACGGTCTCCGGCGAGCCCGACATCGGCGGTCTGGTCGACGACATTCGTTTCGACGAGGCCGGCACCACCATCGCCTCCCCCGACCTGCGCGAGTGCATGCGCCAGTCGCTGTACGCCCTCGAGCTCGACCCGCCGCCGCAGGGGGTGTCGGTCTCGCGCATGGTCACGCTCGACCTCCACCCGGACGACTAACTTGGGCAGCGCCTGGCGCTCGAGCCGGCGGACGCGGAAACCGTAGAGATAGGTGATGCCGCGCTCGGCTACGGCCAACAACCGCGTGTCGTAGCGACCCAGCGGCTAGGTGCGGGCGAGGATGCGCGACGGGGCGACGGCCGCCGAAGCCGTCCGCTCAGCGTGCGCCGACGGCGCCCACGAGCCGGCGATCACGAGGGCGACGAGGATCCGCTTCACCCGGTTGGTGGTAGCAGATCCCCGGCGCCCACGCCCGCCGCGGCTACTCCCCGTGATCTCCGGTGCCGTTGCGCTCGACCCGGGCCTGCGGCGCGCCGCCGCCGACGATCTTGCGGTTCAGCCAGCGGAACGGCCCGGTGTGGACCATGCCGTCGAGCACGCTGTAGGCGACCGGCACCACGACCAGGGTCAACAGCGTCGAGGTGATAAGACCGCCGATCACGCACACCGCCATCGGCGCGCGGGTCGACCCGCCCTCACTCAGCGCCAGCGCCACCGGCGTCATGCCGAAGATCATGGCGAAGGTGGTCATGAGGATCGGGCGCAGTCGGTGCGGGCCGGCGAGCATCAGCGCGTCGTGCACGTTCATGCCCTTCTGCTCGCGCATCTGGTTGGTGTAGTCGACCAGGAGGATCGCGTTCTTGGTCACCAACCCCATCAACATGATCACGCCGATCATCGAGAAGATGTTGAGGGTCATGCCGCTGAGGTAGAGGCCACCGAACGCGCCGATCACCGAGAACGGCAGCGACAGCATGATGGTTAACGGGTGGATGTAGCTGTTGAACTGCGCCGCGAGGATCATGTAGACGATGATGATCGCGAGGAACAGCGCCATGCCCATGGCCTTGAAGCTGTCGGCCATGACCTTGGCCATGCCGTCGTAGCCGCCGCGCAGCCGCTCCGGCACTACCTGGGCAGCCGCCTTGTCGACGATCTTGGTCGCCTCGCCCAGCGGCACACCCTCGAGGTTGGCCAGCACCGTCACCTGGCGCTGCCGCGACTCGCGCTCGATCTGGCTGGGACCCTCGGTGTGCTCTACGTGGACGACGTTGCCCAGATCGACCAGCCGTCCGGTCACCGCCCGGACCCGCAGGCTGGTCAGGTCGTCCAGCGCCTTGGCGTCGCGGTGCGGCAGCGAAACGGTGACGTCGTAGAGGTCGAGCCCGTCCTTGTAGTCGGTCGCCTTGTCCGCGGCGAAGTAGGCGCGGATCGTGGTGGCGATGGTGCTGACCGGCACGCCCAGCGCCGCCGCGCGGTCGCGGTCGATGACCACGGCCACCTCCGGCTTGCCGCCGCGCCAGGTGGTGTCGAGATCGACGAAGCCCTTGTGTTTCCCGAGCTCGGCGACCAGCGCGTCGGCCGCCTTGTTGAGCTCATCCATGTCCTTGCCACGGATGTTGAACTGGATCGGCTGCTGGCGGAAGCCGCTGTCGCCGCCGACCGCGCTGATCTCGGTCACCGTGATCGTCGCCTTGGGTAGCCCCCTGTAGCGGGTACGCAGCCACGCCATCAGCTGCTGCTGCGAGAACGGCCGCTGCTTGGACGACGTCATGTTGACGCGGATGCGGCCGAGGTTGACCTGCTGCTGCGCGCCGCCGCCGACAGTGACGAAGGTATTGGTCACGCCGGGGGCGTTGGCGCGAATGTCGGCGGCCAGCGCCTCGACGTACTGAGTGGTCGCCTGCAGACCGGTCCCCGACGGCAGCTCGATGTTGACGCTGAGCTGCGCGCGATCCTCCGGCGGGATGAACTCGGCGGGGACCTTGGTGATCAGCGTGCACGACCCGATCAGCGCCACGAACGCGACCACCAGGGTGATCACGCGGTGGGCCAGCGCGCCGCCGAGCAGACGCCGGTAGATGCGATCGACGTGGTCGAGCAACCACTCGATGGCGCGGACCAGCGGGTTGGGCCTCTTGTCGCGACTCGAGCGGAGCAGCCGCGACGACATCATCGGCGTCAGGGTGAACGAGACGAACAGCGACACCAGGACGGCGAAGCTGACCGTGAGGCCGAACTGGAAGAAGAAGCGGCCGACGATCCCTTCCATCGTCGCCACCGGCACGAAGACCGCAACCAGGGAGAAGGTGGTGGCCATGACCGCCAGACCGATCTCGGACGCGGCGTCGCCGGCCGCCTTCATCGGCGGCTTGCCCATCTCCAGGTGGCGGTGGATGTTCTCGATCACGACGATGGCGTCATCGATGAGGATGCCGATGGATAACGACAGCCCCAGCATCGTCATGTTGTTGAACGTGAAGCCCATGAACTTGATGAAGCCAAACGTCGCAACGACCGAGATCGGCAGCGCCAGTGCGCTGATGAAGGTGGCGCGGAAGTCGTGGAGGAAGAACAGGATGATCACGACGGCCAGCACGCCGCCGAACAGCAGATCGAACTTCACGTCATCGATCGAATGCTCGATGTACGGCGTGGTGTCGCTGGGCACCGACAGCGTGGCGCCGTCGCGAGCCACCCGCGGCGCCAGCTCCTTCAGCGCCTGGCGCACCTCCTTGGCCACCTCGACCGAGTTGGCGCCCGACTGTTTGGTGATCTGCATCGCCAGCGCCGACCTGCCGTCCATCGCTGACCAGGAGCGCGCGTCCTCGGCGCCGTCGACCACCTTGGCCACGTCGGCGATGCGGACGATCACACCGCGAGGGTTGGGCACGACGATCTGCTCGATCTGGTGCAGCGAGCGCACCTCGCCCTTGGTCTTGACCGTCAGCTCGAACGGATAGGCGTCGACGCGGCCGGCCGGCAGCTCGAGGTTCTGCGCGCGCAGCGCATTGACCACGTCCTCGACCGACAGCCCGCGGCCGTCCAGCTTGTCGGGGGCGACCTGCACGTGGATCTCCCGCTCGCGACCGCCGATCAGGTCGACCGAGCCGATGCCGGGGATCCGCTGGATACGGTCCTTGACCACGTCGTCGGCCAGCTTGGTCAGGTCGCGCACCGGCATCTTGCCCGACAGGGCGACCGACATGATCGGCGCGGCGCCGACGTCGAACTTGTCGATGACCGGCGGGTCGATGCCGGTCGGCAACTGGCGCAGGATCGACGACACACGATCGCGCACGTCCTGCACGGCCTGCTCGACGTGAACGTCCAGCTTGAACTGGATGAAGACCTGGGTCACGCCCTCGAGGTTGGTCGACCGCAGGGTGTCGATGCCGCTGAGGGTGTTGACGGCCTCCTCGACAGGGTCGGCGACCTTGTACTCCATCGACGCCGGGTCGGCGCCGGGATAGACCACGGTCACGGTGACGATGGGGAACTCGACGTTGGGGAACAGGTCGACGCCGATACGCGGGTAGGCGACCACCCCGAAGACGACGAGGGCCACCATCATCATGGCGGCGAAGACCGGCCGCCTGATGGATACGTCGGCGAGCTTCATTCCCCGGCTCCCTTTACCGGCGCCTTGGGCGCGGGGGCCTTCGGCGCCGCCGGCGTCTGCGGCGCCTTCTCCGTCGGTGCGGGCGGGTCGACGTCCTCGTCGGAGGTGTCGTCACCGACCGCGACCTCGGCCAACATGTCCGGACGCAGTACCCCGCCGGGGTTGTCGATCAGCACCACCGCGGTCAGCGTGCGCAGCGCCGGATCCACCACCGGGTCGATCCGGTCGACCTTCAGCTCGCGCGCCTCCGGCTCGGAGGCGAACTTGGCGTGGACCACGGTGCCCTTGCCCAGCTTGCCCAGCGCCGACTCCGGCAGCGAGAAGTGGAGCTCGAGCACGCTCTGATCCTGGATCTGCAGCACCACCGTCGGCGGCATGGTCGACACGGTGTCGCCCACGTCCAGGTTGCGGCGGGTGACGGTACCGGAGATCGGCGCGCGCACCGTGGTGTCCGACAGCATCTTCCTGGCCATCGACAGCGCCACGCCGGCCTGCTCGACCGCAACCTGCGCGCCCTGATAGCGGGCCGACGCCTGGTCGAACGCCGCCTGGGTCAGGGCGTTCTGCTCGTGCAGCCGCTGGGCGCGGTCGTACTCGACCTTGACCGCCGCGAGCTGCACCTTGGCCGCCTTGAGCGCCGCCTGGGCCTGATCGCGCTGCAGCGCCGCGCCGCTGGCGTCGATGCGGAACAGCAGCGCGCCCTTCTTCACGTGTTCGCCTTCATCGACGGCGATCTTGGTGATGACGCCGGTCGCCTTGGACGCGACGTTGGCGGTCGCCCGGGGTACCAGCGTGCCGGTCGTGCGGTTGGGTTTGTTGGCGCCGGCGGTCGCGCCGGCGTTGTCGCCGCTGCCCAGGTCGGGAAGCTCGGGCAGCGGCGCCGCGCCCGGGCCCTTGGCCGGCGGCATCTTGGCCTCTTCGTTGCCTCGCTTGCACCCCGGAGAAAAGACCAGCGCGGCGAGCACCGCCGCCAGCGACACTGGGTTGATGATTCGAAAACGAGTCACTTGGATCCCTCCGTGGTGGCGAGCTGCGGCTGTTGTCCCATGGCGCGGTGCACGGAGACGATGGCAGACAGGTACTCGAAGCGGGCCAGCGCGAGCGCGCCGCGAGCGCGGGTGGCGTCGACCTGCGCGGACAGCAGATCGGTGGTGGTGAGCGCGCCTTCTTTGAAACGTACGGACTGGATGCGATAGGCCTCTTCGGCGGCTGCCGCGCCCCGCTTGGCCGCGTCGAGCTTGGCGTAGGCGGCGCGGGCCGCGCGCACGGCCGACCGAACCTCGAGACTGACCTTGTCGCGGTCGCGCCGGGCGGTCAGGCGCGCGGCGCGGACCTGCTCGTCGGCGGCCTTCATGTCGTTGTAGTTGGTACCCCAGTCCCACACGTTCCACGACAGGGTAATGCCGACGAACCACGAGTTCTTCAGCGCGAAGGTGCCCTGCCCTTCGGTGTGATCGGCCTGGGCGATGGCGTTTACGCTGGGCAACAGGTTGGAGAACGCCAGGTCGCTGGCGCCCTTGGCCTGCACCGCGCGGGCGTCGGCCGCGCGCAAGCTGGGCCGATTGAGCGCCGTCGTCACTGCCTGAGTCTCGTCGACCGACGGCGGCTGCAGCGTCTGCGGGAAGTTGTCGACCGGCTGCAGCGCGGTCTCGAGCGGCATACCGAGAATGAAGAGAAGCCCCTCGTCGGCGTCGTGCACCGCGGCATCCATCGCGGCGAGTTGCTGCTCGGCCGACGCCTTGGCCGCGTCCAGGCGCATCACGTCGACCTGATCGAGCGAGCCGACGCTGGCCAGCGCCCGGGCCTGCTCGAGCTGGGCGTCGAGCTGGGAGATCGACTCCGTGGCGATGTCGCGCAGCGCGCGCGCCTGCAGCGAGCCGAGAAATGCCCTGGCCGCGTGGGCGACCACGTCGAGCCGCGCCGACTCGACGTCGGCGTGGGCCGCGCGCAACCCGGCGCGCTCGGACTTGATCAGCTTGCTGATGACGATCAGGCCCGACAGCGGCTGCACCGCGCGCGCGGTGAGCGTCGCCATGTACTGATCGCGAACCGTGATCGGCTTGGCGTTGGGATCGGCCGGCATGCCGGGGATGGCGAACTCGAACGACAGCGGCTTGTTCCAGCGCATGCCCTGGGCCTCGAGCTGCACCACTGGGAAGCGGCGGCCCTTGGCCGACTTGACCCCGAGCTTGGCAGCGGCCACCTGCGTGCGCGCGATGACCAGGTCCGGGTTCTGCTTGGCGGCGGCGGCGACCACGTCGTCGAACGTCATCGCGCGACCGCTCGGAGGGGCCGCGGCCGGTGCGGGCGCGGCCTCGGTCGGCGCCGGTTTCGCGGGCACCGGAGGCGCCGCCTGCTCCTGCGCGCGCGCGGGAACCAGGTCGGCCAGGAGCCCGACCGCCAGGACCAACGCCGCAACGGACAGCCGCCTGGCGATCGAATTCGCTTTAATCATCGTTAAAGTGTGTATGATAGTGTGATAAGCTGTGTCAACAGAAACGTTAAAGGTAAATGGCACGCCCCACCCGTCATGACGCCGAGGTCGAGAGAGTTCGGGAGCACATCTTGGATGCCGCAGCCCGGGCATTCGCCCGCGGCGGATACCGCGCCACGACGATGGCAGTGATCGCGCGGGAGGCCGGCTACACCACCCCCACCCTGTACAGCTATTTCCGCGGCAAGCAAGACATCTTCAACGCCCTCCGCGACAGCGTAATGGCCGAAATGGAGGCGATCTTCGAAGCCCACGAGCCGGCCGGCCTGAGCTTCCGCCAGCGGATCGAGCTGCTCCTCACCCGCCAGCTGCAGCTGGTCGACCGCCGCCGAGACGTCTTCACCTTCTTCCTGTCGATCATGATGAGCGGCGACGGCCCGCCCGCCCCGGTCAAGAAGCGCGGTCAGTACGAGGAGCGCCTCCGGGGCTGGGTCCGCCAGGCCGCCGCCGACTCGCCCGACGGCCCCGAGTCCCCCGACCTGGTCGCTACCATGCTGCACGGCCTCGGCCACGCCTTCCTCACCGAGTGGATGACCAAGCCCGACAGCGGACTCGCCGTCGAGCTGGCGCCGCTGATCAGCCGCCTGCTGTTCCACGGCTGCTGCAGCGTCGAAGCCCCGTAGCATCCGCCGCGGCCCCGTGCTAACTACGCCGCTCGCGCGAGAGTGGCGGAATTGGTAGACGCGCAGGATTTAGGTTCCTGTGCCGCAAGGTGTGGGGGTTCGACTCCCCCCTCTCGCACTGCACACGGCGGCGGTAGGATGCCGCCATGAGGTCGTAGCGGGGCGCGACGACGACGGCGCCGCGGGTGTCGAGGAAGCCGAACTTGCCGTCGCCGGCAAAGGTCACGCGCCCGTCGCCCACGTCGAGTAGCGTCTCGTAGGTCGGCTCGGCAACCACGGTTCCGTCGGCCGCGACCAGCCCCCACAGGCCGCCCTTGGGGGAATCTCGCGCCGCCCCCGCCCCCGATGCTATGTTCGACGTGCCACCGACCTGGAGTGAGCATGGACATCAACGAAGCGGCCAACCAGATCGAGCAGTTCTTCGAGGAGTTCCGCGACGGCCACGCCGACTGGAACCCGACCGAGATCCGCGTCTTGCCGTCGGGCGACGACATGAACGCCATCAAGGTGTTCTTCAACTTCGGCCCCGACGTCGACGACGCCGACATCGCGCCGTTGCGCGACCGGGCCATGTCGGCGCTGGAGAAAGCCCGGCCGGACCTGGCCGACGCCTACGAGCTCGAAGTTCGCGCCGACGCGATGTGATTGGTCATTCTTCTCGTAATTACAGCTAACTAGCGACTTTTCTTACCAGTTTGGCCGGTCCCCACCGGAGGGTCCCCACCAACGTCCCCACATCCGTCCTCGACGAGGTCGAGAACGACCCGGCCGAGCTGGCCGCGCTCGTCGGCCGTGGCTCTGGAGTAGTGGAGGTGCATGTCCACCGTCGCACGGCCCGCCAGGTCCCGCATGACAACGTCCGACAGCTTCGCCCGGCGCCCCACGTCCTTGCCGTGTGGCGGATCCCGTGGGGCCGCGGGTCACCTCATGGCAGGCACCGCCGCTGTGTACGCATCGGCGCCTATGGGCGTGCTGGCCGCCTAGTCCAACGACTCTCCCCGCAAGAGGCGATCCAGCAGGTCGAATTCTTTGACTGTGTCTTCGAGGTTCTCGAGCGCAGCTAACGGCTCGTCCTTGCAGTACTTGCGAACCTCAATCTCCAAGACGTCGTCCGTCACTGCTAGGACGGTGTCAGTCCATTCCTTTTCGTCCACACCGGAAGGCGCGGGCTCTGCGGCTGCGGCCTTCGCCATTGTCACCAGCTGTTTGAGCGATGACGGCGAGGCGCAGAACGATTCGCCTCCATCGTCGTCTTTTAGCGACGGCTTGATCGCCTCCCTCAGCTCGTTCAGTTGCTGCGGCATTCGTGCGGGTGTTGGGGTTGCCCGCGCGTCGGCAGGAGGAGGCACGTTGCCCGGTCGCGGCGAGGTCTGGGATGACACCGAATCATGTGCGGCCGCGAACTTTGCAGAGCTTTCTCCTGATTCACTCTTGCACGCCGAAATCGCGGCGATGGAACAGACGATTGCGAGCCTGATTGAGTTGTGCGCACACATAGCGGTGATGGTCCTTTCTCGGTCGGGTGGCTATCGCTGGCTCTAGGCGAACACGATCCAGCGCTTGAAGTAACCCATTGCTCTTGCTTCGTCCCATAGGACTTTCCGGTTGACGCGCCTCATTCTTCCCGGGTCGTCCACCATGATGTGGTCCTCGGCTAGTTGTTGCAGATGCACGTAGTGATTCTCTAGATTGACGACAATTGGGCGGCCCTGGTCTAGATCTGCACCGACATTGCCACGCACCGCTTGCTTGTAGGAGTCCAACTGCAACGAATCCCCAAGGCCGTTGCCATCGAGTGCAGCGCTGTTTGCATCGCGACTGGATTCGTACGCCTTCTTATCGTGCGTCGATCCTGTCTTCTCCCACCTGTTTCGCTTGTCAACCTCCGTCTCGATTGCGCCGCGATGCTTCCTGCCAAAATGGGCTAGCGAATCGTACTGGGGATTCGCGCGTCTTGTAGCGCTGGCGTTCGCATTGAACCAACGCGGCGTCGCCGAGACGCCAAACAGTGGCGCCAAGCGCATCATCACCTCCGCGACATCGTGCGTGATCCACGACCACGCAGCGTTCTTGGCGGCCGAGATTGCAGCATCCGAGGTCCCCTTTGCGCACTCCGCGGTCGCGACGACCTGAAGAAAATCCGGGAGCCGCAGCCCCGTCAACCGAGCCCAGTCCCCATCCCCCTTGTCCACGGTTCGCGTCGCTCGTTTCAGAGAGGAGTCGGCCCAGGTCGCCACCTTGACCACTTTTTCTCGATCGCCGGAGAAATCGTTGGCGCTCTTGCCTACGCTCTCCAAGGCCATAGCCAATGCCGTGAGATTGCACGTCCGACCATCGTGCCAGTCTTGGAGGATAGGCGCATTTTCCCACTCCTCGTAGTACGGCGTCAGTTCACGTAGTGCGCCGTAGAGCTTGGCTTTGATGGAAGCGAGGCCGGCTGGCTTCAGTCCCGCGTGGTCGAGCTGGGCAATCTGATTCCGCATCTGTGCGATGAGCGAAACGAGATCGTCCCTTCCCTGTCCGGTCTCTTCGTTTCTGCGCGTCCCACGGCTCAACTTTCGCGACAGTTGCTGCACAGTCGCGAGCGTCCCTAGGGCAGCCGCGAGCGTTGGATTCCCGAGAGCATCCATGTAGTCGTAGGCGTCCAACGTCGCGCCACTCGCACTCGATGCGGCCGGCTGGCCTGATGTCTGGTTTGCAGACGTTTGGGAGCCCGCGGGCGACGGCGGCGTTGCCGCGGATCCGGAGAGTTGTCGGTGTCCTTGTGCGGAGAAACCCTGAGGTTCGGCCCTGCCCCGGGGCCCCGCGTCAGGCGCGGTCCGCGCCTGACCGCGCCGCGCCTGACCGCGGTCGAAGGCACCAAGCGCCGCCGCAGTCTTTGGCCCGGCGATGCCGTCCACCGCTAGACCGTTCTCCTCCTGCAATTCGGCGATGTAGTAGGCAAACCGCTCGTCGTTCGGCTCGCTCGCGCCGAAGCCGTAGTCCACGGTCGTCAGGTTGTGCTTCCGCAGCCAATACTGGTTGTGGCGCCGCGCCCTCGCGAGCTTCTTCGGGGGCAGGCGTTCTTGCTCTGCTGCCGTGGCGGAGGCAACGAGATCGCCGACCCATGCATCTGGCTCGTCTGAGTCCGGCTGCGCGACATCAGCGGGCTGTCGCGAGATGGTCGGCGCACTGGCCCGCGACAGCGGGGCGGCGTGGCCAGCCAGGAAGGCGTCCGCGAACGCATCTGCCTCGGTCTCCAATGCGTCGCCCGGTTGACTGATCGCCGCTTTCGCTTGCGGTGTTGTGCTGCGGGCGCCAGACTGCTGGACCGTGTGGGCGACCTCGTGTGCGATCAGGTGGCGCCCCTCGTCGGAGCTTGGATCGTAGGTGCCGGGCGCGAAGTGGATGTCGAACCCGGTGGTATACGCCTTCGCGGAGATCGCGTCGGCTGCCTCGCCAGCGACAGCACCGCTGTGGATCCGTACCGCATTGAGGTCGGTGCCGGTACTTCGCTCCAGTTCGCGTTGTAGCTCCGCGGGAAGCCCGGCGCCGCGCCCCTGAGCGGCCCGCTCGAGAGCCGCATCAGCGTCCTTCCGGGCTGCCGGGCCCTTGGCCTTGCGCTGCACCGGATCGAGGCGGCTGGTGAGCGTGCGCTTCCCCGGCGCGAGGCGCGGCCGGAGCCGGTCGAGCCGGGCCTGCTCGTCCTCGTAGTCGAGGCCGTAGTCGGGATAACGATGGTCGTCCCAATCTCGCCAGTCACGCCGGGACACGGTGGATCTCCAAGTAGCACAGGTTCTTCGACCTCATGCCCTTTGTATCGGGATGAGCCCTGTCCTGGTTGCGTGCTTTCTGCGCGCGGGCCAGAAATTCAGCTCACTCGGTCGGTTTTCTGACCCGCCCGCTCGTCCCTGCCGGCCTGGACAATGGTACGGGCTTCGTCGTGCCGACCTCGACCTCGGTCGCGCGGGTGGCGAGCCAGTCCCGGATCGAGATCGGCGTCGGTGGCAGGGTGAGTGTGCGGCGGCGTCTGCGCTTGGCTTGGTCATGCCTGGAGCGAAGGGCAAGCGCTGTGCCGAACCAGTGATCGCGCACTTGCGCTGCACTCCGTCCGGGTCACCGGACGCTGGGGAAGCTCAACAACCTCAACGCGGTCAAGAGCAAGCTCGAGGGTAAGATGGCCGGCGGCTCCTAGTCTCGCGCGTGCACGAAGAGCAGGTTCGTCGTTCCTC
>Ga0114931_10006401_pt1 | contig 14485 bp, 11 predicted proteins | sample 2SBtaG_FD_89579 | JGI IMG/M metagenome (GOLD analysis project Ga0114931, IMG submission 89579) | Deep subsurface microbial communities from Kolumbo volcano to uncover new lineages of life (NeLLi) - 2SBTROV14_V59a metaG | ecosystem: Environmental > Aquatic > Marine > Volcanic | place: Kolumbo...
AGGCTGACTTCCAGGGTCGACTCGCGCTCGTAGAGTGCCGGGCCGCGGTCGATCTGATTGACGAAGACCGCGAAGGTGTGTTCGCCCACCGGCAGGTCCTGGTAGGTCGCCGTCAACGTATTCGTCGTCGGGTCGTTCGCAGTGCCCGCGGTGAACAGCGGTGACAGCTTCTCCCGGGCATTGTCGATGACGATGCGAACCTCGTAACCCACGTCGGGCGCCAGCCCACCGACGACCAGGCTGGCGACCACCTGAACCAGGCTGCACGGTTCGTCGATCTCGATCGTCGTCCGCAGATCCGGGATCTCGAATTCTCCGGCAATGAGGCTGATCGTCGACAGAATTGCGCGCGTCGACACCAACTCCACCGGTGCCGGGCCAATCGACAGGGCGCCACCGGTGTAGGTGCCGCGACCGGCGACGAACAGCGATAGCGGATAGCTGCCGACCGGCAAGTCGAAGGTCGCGCCGCCACTGGCGTCGGCGATGTCGCCGTAGGCGCTGAGGATCGGTGCCGAGAACGTCGTGTCGCCGAGCCCTTCGATGGCGATGCGGTAGTCGGCAACACCGGGCGGATCGTCGGCGCAAGAGGAGAGCGCGACGCTGACGCGGTGTTTCTGGCGCACATCCTGGACTTCGAGTGTCGCGGCGAGCTCGCTAAACTCCTGCTCCGACTCGGTGAGCTCACCGAGAGCGCGGAAGCTGACGCTGACCGGCGTGACACCCGGGCACTCTCCGACGACGGTCGCCGTCGCAGTCGGCGAAGGTGTGTCGAGCACGGTCGGGGTTCTCGTCTCGGTCACCGTCGCCGTCGGCATGGTCGCCGTCGGCGGGACCGTCGCGGTGGGGATCTCGAGCGGAATGCAGCCGTGGATGACGTTGCGCACGGCGCGGATCAGCTCGCCGACGTTGACACGGCCGTCGAGCGTAATGTCGAAACTGCGGCAGTCGGCGAGATCGCGCGTACCGAGGGCGATGTTGACGCCGGTAATCAGCTCGTTGATTCGGATCTGCCCGTCCAGATTGCAGTCGCCGTAGCACGGCCCCTGCGTCGGGCTCGGCGTCCGCGTGCGGGTCTGCGTCGGCGTTCCCGTCTCGGTAGGGGTACGCGTAATCGTCGCCGTCTCGGTCGGCGTTCCGGTGTTGGTCCGCGTCCGTGTCCTCGTGCTGGTAGCCGTATCGACTGCCGTCGCCGTCGCGGCGGGTGGCTCGGTGGCGGTCGCCGTATCCTCCGCCGTCGGTGTCGGCGTCGAGACCGGCGGCGGTCCGCCACACATCCCGGGGCCCGACGAGCGCAGCCAGGCGACCAGTCCATTCGGGTCGACGCGAACAGGGAAAGCCGTATTCACCGTCAACCGCGCCAGCGTCTGGCCGTTGATCAAGACCCTCGGCGGCTGAATCGTATCCGGATTGAACGGTCCGACCGGCGAAAAATCGCTGCCGTACGTGCTCGTGTTGAAAATCGAAGTCGAGCTCAGTTTGCTACCGTAGGCACCGAAGCGATTGACCAGCGAGTCGGCGGCGACCTCGTTCGCGGTGATCCTGCCGAGGAACTGCCCGTCCTCGGCGACGATGCGCCCGTTCAGAAGCGGGCAGAAGTCGCTGATCTGCGCCGCCGACATCGCCGGAACCAGCAACAGCGACAACACCGCGGCCCACCGGAATTTCCACACCACGCCACACCCCATGTCACCTCGCAGAATAGCGCAGACGAGCCGCCGGTCTACCGGAAAGTGCGGCAGCCCGGTCAACCGCCGAAGGAGAAGCGGCTTCCGGTTTCCAGCTCTCGGCACGATGACAACTCATCGACACTTGTCGCGAAGCGACCACCACCCTCAGCCTTCGCCTCAGCCCGATCCTGTGCCTACGAGCGAAGCGAGTTTCGGACCACCGTCGTCAGCACCCGTCCAACGCGTTGTTCACCGCTCGGATGAGCTCGCTGATCGATACGCCGCCGTCGCCGTTCTCGTCGAATTGCGGGCACAGATCGACGGGGCTGTTGCCGAGCGCAATGTTGACCCCGCGGATGAGCTCGCTGATCGATACGCCGCCGTCGCCATCACAATCACCGACGCATCCTCCCGGAGTGAAGGTCGGGCTGGGTGGCACGGTGGCGGTCGGACTCGGCGTCGGCGTCGCCGCGGCGCGCTCGAGTCGGAACACGCCGCCGCCCTGGCTGGCGGCGACCAGCGCCGGCGGATCCGTCGCGGCGATCGCCAGATCGTCGATCGCTCGCACGAACAACCCGTCGTTGAAGGGGCGCCAGGTATCGCCGCCGTCGTCGCTGAGGTAGACGCCGTCCTCTCGGGTCGCGGCGTACATCGTCGCCGGCTGTGCCGGATCGATGACCAGCGCCGACAGCGCCGACGGTGGCAGTCCCGCACCAATCCGCGACCAGCTCAGTCCCGCATTGTCGGTGACGAAGAGGGCCGTGCCACCGACATAGACCACCCCCGCACTCAGCGGATCGACCGCCAGGGCGCTCAGCGTCGCACCGTCGAAGGCGTTACCTCGGCGCCGCCAGCTCTCCGCGCCGTCGCCCGTTTTGAACACGGCGTCGCCGGCAATCGCGTAGAGAGTTGCGCTGTCTTTCGGATCCTGCGCGAGGTCCTCCACCGCGGCGACCGGGAGGCCCAGACTCTTCTTCTCCCACAGGACACCGGCGTTCTCGCTCTTGAACACCCCCTCGCTGGTGGAAGCGTAGACATTTGCCGACCCGACATCCGCGATCACACTGGTAACGAAATCTCCCTCGATGCCGTCGATGACTGGCTGCCAACTGACGCCCGCGTTCTGCGTTCGGAACACGAAGGCACCCGCACCGGCGTAGACGACCGCCGAGTCGTCCGGGTCGACCGAGAGCGCGGAGACTGGCGCCGCCGGCAGACCGGCGTCGCGCGGGGTCCAGACCAGGCCACCGTCGGCGCTGGCAAACACCCGCGAGAGGGTCGATCCGGCGACGAAGTTCATCCCGGCATAGACAGTGTCGAAGGAGTTCGGATCGATCGCCACGGACAGAACGTCGGAGTTTGCCAGACCCACGCGCGAGGGCTGCCAATCCCGCGCCGCATTGTCGCTGCGAAAGATGCCCTCGCCGCGAACGCCGGCGAGGATCGTCGAGGTTCTCCCCGGATCGACTGCCAGCGCCAGCACACCGTTGCCCTCGAGACCATCGCGCATCTCGTTCCAGCTCACACCCGAATCGATCGACTTGTAGACTGTCGCGCCAGCTCCGAAGCCGGCGCATACGTACAATACGTTCGAGCGCTCGGGATCGAGCGCAACCGCATCGACGCGCCCCGGAAGATCGAAGGTGCCGATCTGGGTCCAGCTATTGCCACCGTCATCAGAGACGACGAGCCCGTCCAGCGTACCGGCGTACACACGCATGGGCTGGCTGCGATCGATCGCCAGCGCCAGCACGTCGCTACTGCCGGGCAGCGCGGCGCTACTGTTCCAGCCTTGCGCACCCCGCGGCAGGACAAACACCCCCACCGGCGTTCCAGCGTAGAGCGTCGGCGACTCTTCGTCACCAATCGCCAGCACCGCAACGTCTCGACTGCTCAAGCCGGTGTTCATCGCCGACCACGACGCTGCGCCATCCTCACTGGCGTAAACGCCCTCGTTGAGAATGCCGACATAGGCCAGGTCGCCGGCGCTCGGATCGATCACCATACTGGAGATCGTCGAGACCGGCGGCAGACCGGCATCGGATGCACTCCACGACTGGCCCAGATCCTCGCTGACATACAACCCCGCTCCGTCGAGACCGGCGAACACCCGGTTCGTGGCCGTGGGGTCCAGCAGAACCGTGCTGATACCGAGGCGCGGTAGCCCCTCGCTGCGCGAAACCCAATTGACACCGTTGCTGATGCTGATGTAAACGCCACCGCGCTCGGTTCCCGCCGCAACCATCACCGGGCGCTGCTCGAGGAACGAGAGCGCTGTCACGGTACCGCCTTCCGGCCCGCGATTGACCCACGTTTCTTGCGAAAACGAAGCGGCGACAAGCACCCCGGTCAGCAGACACACCAGCGATGCCGTACACAGAAATTTCACCACCATCACCACCCTCGAAGATGCATCAAATCTCCGGATTGATGCCGGATTTCCAACCCGCCCGGTCGAGCACCCGAATCGTCGGTCCGGAGCGATTCATGCAGTAGAAGTGGATCCCAGCGACGCCGCCGTCAAGCAATTTCCGCACCTGCTCGGCCATGTAAGCTTCGGCGAAGTCGCGCTGCTCGTCTTCGGCGAGACCTAGCAGTCGATCGACAATCTGATCTGGCATCGAGATCCGCAACCCGTCACCGAGGAATCTCTCGACCTGGCCGAAGCGCTCGAACGGCATGATCCCCGGGATGATCGGGATCTCGATACCGGCGGCGCGCGCCGCGTCGACAAAACGAAAGTGCAAGTCGGTATCGAAAATCATCTGCTCGACGATGTAGTCCGCGCCCTCGCTCACCTTTTTTCTGAGAAAGCTCAGATAGCGATCCATCCCCTCGTCGAAGTCGGACGTGCTGGCGAAATCCTCGGGGTGAACCTCCGGAAATCCCGCAACCCCGACACCAAAGCGGGTCTCCATTCCCTCGCGCGAGTACGTACCGTCAGGGCCCAGCCAGCGACCGCGGTTGAGGTTGGCGATCTGCTCCACCAAGCCGCGCGCGTGGGCGTGGCGCTGGTCGGCGGGCACGTAATCGACCAGACCCTCCGGCGGGTCGCCGCCCAGCGCCAGCACGTTGTGCAGACCGTCCAGGTGCAGCGAGCGAAGGATCCCCTCGATGTCCTGGCGAGTCTTGTTCTGGATGCTCAGGTGAACCACGGTCGGTACACCAAAGCGTTCGTGAATGATCCGCGACAGCGACGCCGTGCCACCGCGCGCGCTACCCATCGCACCCCAGGTTGTCGTCACGACCTTGATTCCATGTGGCAGAAGCCGTTCGACCACCTTCAGCACCGGGTCGATTGGGCGGAAATTCTCGGTCGGGAATGTTTCCGCCGACAGGACCGGCCAGTTGGCGGGATTTGCGTATAGCCTCGCCACTTCCATCGGCGCCAGACATTACTCGGAGAACGCCCGAGATGAAACCGCACTCGACGATCATCCACGGAGCACGCCAGGGGCCCCACCAAGGGGGGCGCGCGGCCGCGAGAGAACGCCGCACCGCGACCGCGAATTGGCCGATGATTCGGCCGATGAATCGGCGCATGGGGTTGCAGGACCATGCGCCCCGCGAAAGAGTAGGGAGATACGGTCTCGAATCTCGGACCGCGCCACCTCCTCGCCGTCTACCAACCCCGTCCTGCGATGATCCGTCAAGAAATGTTGAGCCGCCTCGACGGCGACGCTGCCGGCGAGCTTTGGGACGTGATCGTCATTGGCGGAGGCGCCACCGGACTCGGCGTCGCCGTCGATGCGCAAACCCGTGGCTACCGGACCCTGCTCCTCGAACAGCGCGACTTCGCCCAGGCGACGTCGAGCCGCAGCACCAAGCTGGTGCACGGCGGTGTTCGCTATCTGCAGCAGGGCAACGTCGCTCTGGTGCTCGAGGCGCTGCGCGAACGCGGTCTCCTGTGCCGCAACGCGCCCCATCTGGTGCACGATCTGGCGTTCGTCGTTCCCCGTTACCGCTGGTGGGAGGGACCGTTCTACGGCATCGGCATGCGCCTCTACGACGTTCTCGCAGGCAAGCTCAACCTCGCTCGCTCGCGGCACCTGCGACGCCAGGAAACCATCGACCGCATCCCCAACGTCGAGCAGGAAAACCTGCTCGGCGGCACGATGTACCACGATGCACAGTTCGACGACGCGCGCCTCGCCTTGACACTCGCGCAGACCGCCGCCGAACACGGCGCGACGATGCTCAACTACGTCCGCGTCGAAGAGCTCCTCAAGGACGATGGAACCGTTTCCGGGGTCCGGGCAATCGAGGTCGAATCGGGCAAGTCTCTGACGATCCGTGGCCGTGTGGTGATCAACGCCACCGGAGTCTTTGCCGACAGAGTGCGCCAGCTCGACAACCCCGACCTACCACCGATGGTCAAACCGAGCCAAGGGGTCCACATCGTCCTCGACCGCTCGTTCCAACCGAGCGACACCGCGATCATGGTGCCACAGACCGACGACGGCCGCGTATTGTTCGTCATACCCTGGTACGACCGAGTCCTGGTGGGCACCACCGACACCGCGGTCGACGAGCCCACCCTCGAACCGCGACCGCTCGAAGAAGAAATCGTCTTCATCTTGCGCAACGCCGCGCGCTACCTGCACCACGACCCGACCAAAGAAGACGTTCTCAGCGTGTTCGCCGGGTTGCGACCACTCGTCCAAGCGGGAGACAGCGACACCGAAAGTAAGACGATCTCGCGCGAGCACGCGGTACTGATCTCCGAGTCCGGTCTGGTGACGATCCTCGGTGGCAAGTGGACGACCTACCGCAAGATGGCTGAGGACACCGTCGACGATGCAATCGCCGTCGCCGGACTACCCGAGCGACCCTGTGTCACCGAAGAGCTGCATCTGCACGGTTGGATCAGTCGCGACGATCCGAACCCGATCGACGACCTGCACCTGCAGATGTACGGATCCCACGCCGACGCGGTCCAGGTCTTCCTCGACGAGGGCCCGGGCCGCGATGAACTGCTGCACAAACGACTGCCGTATCGGGTCGGGCAGGTCCACTGGGCAGCGCGGCGCGAGATGGCTCGGACCGTCGAAGACGTCCTGTCGCGACGCACCCGATCACTGCTGCTCGACGCCCGTGCCGCCATCGAAATAGCACCGCGGGTCGCCGACATCCTCGCCGAAGAACTCGACCGCGACCGCACCTGGCGCGATAGACAGGTCGAGGAGTTCCGGACACTCGCCGCCGGCTACCTTCCCTGAGCAAGCGCAGCACCGGCTCCATCCACCAGCTACAGCCCGCGTCCGACGCTCATCTCCCCCGCCCCGGGGTCGGCGTGGGATCCGGTGGCAAAATTGGGAAGTGATAGCCAATATCCAGGCGATCGCTGTCCGGGGTCTCGTTTTCGGACGTGGTCCGCGTCGCAAGGTCCTCGACGATCGCGCTATCGGTGCCAGGGTCGGCGGCATTGCGAGCAGGGCTATCGGAGGCCAGGAGAAAGTTGGCGAAGCCGACGAAGCCAGCATCTTCGATGATGTCGCTCGGGCGGGGCAAATCGACAGTCGAGGGCGGGCGGTACTCGCCGGGAAACACCAGGTTGTACGCCAGGGTCGCGGTTTCAGCCGACGCGGCGTTGAACTCAATAGCGAACTGGCCGTTGAAATTGATGATATTATTCTGCAGCACGGCGTCCGCGGCAGCCAGCGTACCCGACCCAACGCGGATTCCGCGCACGCCGTTCTCGGCGACCGTGTTGTTGATGATCCGCGCGCGGTCCGAACGGCGCACCTGAATCCCGTTGCCATCGTTGAACGAGACCGCGTTGTTGACGAGTGTGACATCGTCCTAGTCGTCAACGGTGATTCCATCGCCGACGCCGTCGAGAATCGATCCAAGACCGTCGATGAAACAGTTGCGCACCGTGACATGGCTTGAACTGCTGCGGATCTCGATCGCGGAATCGGCAGCACCAAGGACGGTGAAGCCATCGATGACGATCCAAGACGAACCGATGACCCGGAAGCCCACACCGCGGCCAGCGGCATCGACCGCCACCGCTCCCGGTGCGTCGTCGGTAAGCACTCCCGTGGGATCGGCAAAGACCGTCAGCGGCGCATCTTCCGATGCCACCGTCTGCACCAGCAGGCGGCCGTCATAAGCACCCGGTCCGACGATCACCGTGTCCCCGGCATCCGCAATCCCGAGTGCGGTGCGGATATTGCGGAAAGCGTCGTCGGGCGAGCGACCGCTCGAGCGGTCGTCGTCGCCGCTCTCGCGCACGTAAAAGGTCCTGGCGACCGGAATCGGCCCAGCGCCGCCGGCCGGCGAATGATAGCCGAGGTCGAGCTCTCCTGTATCGGGCTCACCGCTGGCCGTCGTCGTGCGCCCCCTGATCCCGGTCAATTCGTCAAGCAGATCCTCCGGAAACGCGTCCGCAAAACCCGCGTCGATCGCGGGGCTGTTGGAAGACTGGCCCGCATTGACCGACGAAAGCAGAAACACCCCGCCGACATCGTCGACGAACAGCGCATCCGAAGCGATATCAAATTCCTGCTGGATCTCGGGCGGCGAATAGCGCGCCGGGAAGACCAGATTCGTATCCGATGCGAACAGGTCGAGGGAGGGATCGGTGACAACGATCTGCAGCCCCTGGTTGCTGATATTGTTCTGCAGAATATTGAACAACAAACTCGCCTCTGAAGCCGTGTTGGAGGTGCCGACGACGGCTCCCTGGCCATCGTTGTTGGCGATGGTGTTGTTGATCAAGCGCACACCGCGCGAACCGGCGCCGCTGCCGGCGATGCGGACACCGCGGCGACCGTTGTCGAAGATCAGGTTATTGACGATCAGAACATCGCTGGAGTTGAGGATTGCGACACCGTCCGCCTGGCTGCTTCCGTCCGAAATCTCGCAGTTGCGCACGGTGATGTTGGACGAGCTTCGGATATCGATTCCAGCGTTGTTGCCGCCGCTGGCACCACGAATGATGAACCCGTCGATCTCGACAAACTGTCTTTCGCTGATCTTGATCATCGAACCAGACCCGCTTCCGAGAAGGACCACACCTCCCGGCCCCTCCTGGGTCGACGCGCCAGTCGGGTCGGCGAAGAGGACGACTGGCCGTCCCTCATCGCCGCCGGGAAGGTCGTCGAGTCGCTCGCTGTACGTTCCCGGGCCGACGACGATGGTTCGCCCCGAGCTCAAACTCGGCAGCGCCGCGACGGCTGCACCGATGGTCTTGAACGCCTGGCCGGGATCACGCCCGTCATTGGCGTCGTCACCCGTGCTCGCGCGCACGAAAAGCGCGCTTCCGGCGATGATCGGCGGGGTCGGTGTCGGGGTTGCATTGGGATCCGGCGTCGGCGTGATCGTCGAGGTCACGAGCGGATCAGAGCGAGTCGGCGTCGCCGAGCTGCCGCCGTCACCCCCGCCGCCGCCGCCACACGCGGCGAAGGTCAGCAGCGCAGCGGCCACGAGGTATCGAAAGGGCTTCATGGAATCTCCAGGATTCTCGAGAAATCAGGGGAAGTGGTATCCGAGATCGACCGGCGGCGAATCCAACTCGCCGTCTCCCGTAGCCGTTCGGCTGAACAACGCGGACAACAAAAGCGAGTCGATCGTGCCATCGCCGGAGTCGATGGCCGGGCTATCGGCCATCAGGCGGAAGTCCTCGCGCGACGGGCTGGGATCGACGAACGACGCATTGCCGAGCACCGCGCTCTCACCGAGAATCGTCGAAGGCGACACCGTGTCCTCGGGATCGGTGTTATTGCGCGTGCTGAAGACCAAATTGAAGTCACCGTCGTACGTCGCCACCGAGTCGCTGTCGATCTCGATGTTGCGATTGGAGTTGTCCTGGAGAATGTTGTTGCGGACAACGATATCGGTCGATTGCCCGCCAATCGAGATACCGCGAGCGCCGTTGTCCACGGCGGTGTTGTTGATGATCCGTGCATCCGCCGTCGCACGCAGCCGTACCGCTCGGTTGTTGTCGAACAACAGGTTGTTGAAGATCAGCACGTTGGAGGATGCCTCGACGCGGATGCCGTCGCGGTTGCGGGTGAACTCGCAGTTGCGGATCGTCACGTTCGAAGAACTGCTGCGCACCTGGATTCCGGCGCTCTCCGACGCGCCGCGCGCCCGCTCGATGCGAAACCCGTCGATGACGACATTGTTCGATCTCGACACCCGAAAGCCGAACCCATTGCCGTTGCGGGCATCGACCAGCACCTCACCGGGACGCTCCTGGTCACCGGTCAGCGAGCCATCGGGGTTCGCCAGAATCGTCAGCGGACCGTCGCCAGCTATATCCCCGATCTCAATCGCGTCGACGCCGAGATCGCGTGGCACGGTATACTCGCCCGGACCGACGATGATCGTCTGTCCAGCAACCGCGTCGCGCACCGCGCGCGCGATCGAACGGAAGGCGTCCTCCGGCGACGTACCGCCATTGGCATCGTTGCCCGAACGGCGGACGAACAATTCCTTCGTCGTTGGCCCGCTGCCGCTGCCGCCGCCGCCACAGCCGCTCACGGCCGTGAACAAGAGCGCCAGGGCAGGCGCCAAAAACCGGGATCTGAACCGGAACCACGCGAAATCACCCATTATTTTCCTCTGCGCAACGCAATAGTCGACCGCTATCAAGGCGGCAGTCCTATTGCCACAGCTAATCGATCCGGCGCGATCGAACGCGCAGGCGAGGGCGCGATCAACCGTCGAAGAGCGACAGTTGATCGCCGATCTGGGGAGGTCGCCGGAAGGCGGCGGTGCTCGGCGGCGGCAGTGCCTTGTCGAGGCCACAATTGCGAACCGAGGACGAGTACAGGGCGGCAATCTGCAGGGCGTAGGCGCCCTCGCCACGCATCCGCTGACCGAAGCGGGAGTCGCTGATCGCTCCCGAGCGGCATTCGCGAATCCGGTGCAGAACCCTGTTGCGGCGATCGGGATAGTGTTGCGCCAGCCAATCGTCGAACAACTGGTCGACCGGCGACGCCAACCGCAACATCGTCCAGCCAGCGCAGCTCGCTCCCGCCGCAGCGGCGCGCTCGATGATCCTCGGGATCTCGTGATCGTTCAGGCCCGGCACAATCGGCGCCACCATCACCCCAACCGGTATCCCAGCCGCGCTGAGGTGCTCGATTGCAGCGATCCGCCGCGCCGGACTGGCCGCGCGCGGCTCCATCCGCCGCGCCAGCTCTGGATCCAGGGACGTGATCGAAATGTGGACCTGCACCGCACCCACTGCGGCGAGCGGTAGCAGCAGATCTACGTCGCGGCAGACCAGCGCGGACTTGGTGATGATCCCGACCGGATTGAGGAAGTCGCGAAACACCTTCAGGCAGCGCCGGGTGATGCGAAGGTCGCGTTCGCAGGGTTGGTAGCAGTCGGTATTCCCCGAAAGCGCCACCACCTCGGGCTGCCAGCGCGGCGACAGAAAACGCGCGCGGAGCAACGCGGGCGCGTTCTCTTTCACCGTGATCCGGGTCTCGAAATCCAGGCCAGCGTTGAAGCTGAGGTACTCGTGACTCGGCCGAGCGTAACAATAGACGCAGCCGTGCTCGCAGCCACGATACGGATTGAGACCGAAGCGGAACTGAATGTCGGGACTGTCGTTCTCCGAAAGAACGCTCTTGGTGGTGTCGCGATACAGCTCCGTGCGGGGGTTGTCCGCCTCGCCTGCATCCGCCGCCCCGTGCTGCTTGACCAGATGCAACCGCTCGAAGCGGTTCGGCGGATTCATCGCTGTTCCGCGTCCCTTGATCAGAGCCATCGCTTTCGCCTTTCGCCCCCTATCGCACAGGTCGCGGTCTGCCGGCAAGTCGATCCGTGGAACTCTTCAAAATTCCCGTGTAATGACAGAGTTCTATGGACAAACCGGCTCTCAGCCTCATGGCCCTGCCCGGCCGCCGCAGTCGAATGATCGAGATCGCCAGCGAGGCCGACCGCGCTGGTTTCAGTGGGCTCTACTGCCCGACGGTCGGTGACGGCATGGCACTCTGCCAGGAAATTGCCTCGGCGACGCGAACTCTTCGCTTCGGTACCTCGATCGCCAACATCTACGCTCGCCACACCGTCGACTACGCGCAGACGGCTTCCTTCATCCACGAGGTGAGCGGCGGACGATTTCTCTTCGGTGTCGGCGTCAGCCACGAGATCTTCAACCAATCGATGGGCCTGAAAACGGGCAAGCCTCTCTCCGACATGCGCAACTTCGTCGACGCGTACCGCAAGGCGGAGAAACGCGTCGGCCCACTGCCTCCGCTGGTCCTGGCCGCCCTGCGCACGAAAATGGCCGCGCTGGCCGGCGAGATCGCGGACGGTGCCGTGTGGGCCAACGCCGCGCTCTCGCATATGCCGGTATCGCTCGCCGCGATCGCAGCCGCTTCGCCAAGAGCAGACTTCTTCGTCGGCAACATGATCCCGACCTGCGTATCCGACGATCGAGACGCAGCTGCAAATGTCCTGCGGCGAGTGCTGCGGATGTACGTACAGTTGCCAAACTACCAGAAGTACTGGGAGGAAGCTGGCTACCAGCAGGAAATGGCAGACATTCGCCACGCCATCGCCGCGGGCGAGCGTGAAAGGCTCGACTCGCTCATGAGCGAACGATGGCTGAGCGACGTCACGTTGTACGGCACCCGGTCCGAGATCCGCGAAGGTGTCGAGCGATGGCGGGCCGCGGGGGTGACGACGCCCATCCTGGTGCCCTCTTCGGTCAACGGCGGCCAACTCGTGGCGCTCGAGGAAATCTTCGCGGTTTTCTCGTAGGCTTTAGAGCGCCCCCATGCCGCGCAACTGCGAACACTGCGGAACGAAAATCCCCTGGGGTGTGCCTCAGTGCGTCGAATGCGGCTCGTCTACTCACTGGCGCAGCCGCTTGGCTAGCATGGGAATCGCGATCGGCGGCGGAACCGTCCTGGTCGTCATCGCGACAATCGCCTGGGTCCGGCTGGCGCCGCCTCCCGAACCGATGCGCGCCGCGGCCGAAGTACGGGAGCTAGTGCGCCGGGTCGGCGACTCAGAGGACCGCGCGCTGATCGACGGAGCGGGACACTGTAAGACCGAAATCGCGGACGCGCTGTGCATCCAAACCACCGATGCCTACCTCGATCTTCCCCCCGACAAGCGCCAACAGGCACGACAACGAGTCCGCCGCACCTGGGAATCGATCGCCGAACTCAACCCGAACGCCGTGGTGTTCGTCGATCCAGACGGTACCCCGCACCTGTAGAAGCCATGCACAGTCCGGCAACCGCGGTGTCCCTCCCGACGCTCGGCTCACTTGCGCTGGCGCCGCTGGCGTTTTGCACCCGGCGGCGGCCGATCCGTGCCCTCGACCGCGGCTGGATCGACGGCCGCGCCACGCGCCGCGGTCGACATCCCGCCGCCCCTCGCGCCGAGCCAGAACCAGAGCAGGAACGGCAGAGCCGCGTAGCCGATCAGACCGTAGAAGCCGTAGATCACGTTGACCACCGGCTGCACCACGCCGCGGATCGTCTCCGGCGCCAGATGCGCCTGCGGCAAACCGGTCAGGAACGGCCCGATCATCAAAAGGCCGACGTGAAACACGACGAGAATCGCCAGACCGATCGCCGTCGCACGTGCCCGGGCTCGCCACGCTAGACCCGGGGTGGCCAGCATGAGCGCCAGGTAAGGGACGATTCCGGAGAAGATCTCTCGCGGTAGCAGCGGGATCGTTCGCGTATAGACCACGCCCGCGGGATCCGCGCGGGAGACCACCACGGTGATCCCCTTCGGCCCGTCGCGGACCGCGCTGACCCGGCAATCGGTCAGCGGCTCGATGAAGGGCTCAGCCAAGCCGATGACGAACCGCCCGTATGCGTCGCCCGCACCGGCGAACGACCACAGCGCGAAGAGCACGGCCGCGAGGCCGAAAAACTTAAGCAGAAACCCCGGCGAGAGTCGCACGACGCACCTGTTCAGTCCAGATCGAAGCGAGAATTGCCAGCAACGCGATGAACAATCCCTGGAAAAAGTACTCGTGGAAGTAGGCGAACCAATCCGGGTAGCGACTCGCTATGACGGTCAAAACAACCAGCCGGGCGACGTTGACGAGATTGAGCGTAACCCAACCGGTAACCGCGCCGGACAGACGGTTACGCCACGGCGCCGGGTACGCGAGCACGAACATCGTGTAGACCAGCAGGACGAAAATGCCCGTGCATTCGTGGTTGATCTCGAGAGCGGCGTTGTCGGTCCGGATGACTGTACCATCGACCTCGGCGTCAGCGCCGAACCAATTGGCCGCGGTGGCTGATCCCTGCGCGAGGACCGTCTGCGCCGGCACCATCGCCTTGTGCAGATTGCCCAGCGAAAACGCGAGACTGACCAGAAACAAGTACAAAAAAAGCCGCAGGGCGAAGCCCGAGAAAGTGGGCGCAGCGGCACCAGATGCAGGCTGTTTCGGCTTGTCATTCATATCGCAGGACAACAATCTAGCCCGGCGCGCGCATCACGTCCACGCGAGGCTCCAAACCAGTTACCGTGAATTTCCCACAACCCTGAGCCTGAGCCTTTGCCCCTCACCCCACCCACCCCCCCGGAGGGAAAGGGAGTTCGACGGGTACCTCTCCCTTTGGAGAGGGCCAGGGTGAGGGTACATGCGACGCTATCTTCCTCCTCGGGCGAAGCGAGTTTCGAGCTGGGGCACCGTTGCAAATGGTGCGCGCCATCCTTAACGTCCGCTCTATGGAGGTTCGGTGCCCGCGCTGCGGCAAATCGACGAAGTGGGAGGGTAATCCACACCGTCCGTTCTGCACCGAGCGCTGCCATGTGGTCGACCTGGGCAACTGGGCCAGCGAGGCCTACCGTATCGCCGGCGACCCGGTCGGTGAGGA
>Ga0114931_10006402_pt1 | contig 14482 bp, 15 predicted proteins | sample 2SBtaG_FD_89579 | JGI IMG/M metagenome (GOLD analysis project Ga0114931, IMG submission 89579) | Deep subsurface microbial communities from Kolumbo volcano to uncover new lineages of life (NeLLi) - 2SBTROV14_V59a metaG | ecosystem: Environmental > Aquatic > Marine > Volcanic | place: Kolumbo...
AAGTTCCGTAACGGTATTATGAAAGTTATCGAGATGCTCTAATATGTGGGAAGCATAAATTTCGTCGAATGTATTTTCTTCAAAAGGGTAAGGGAATTTGTTCAAATCGTGAAATTTATTTCCACCGTAATCAACAACATCTAAATTTACATATCCTTTTTTTAAGTCTTTGCCGCAGCCAATATTTAACTTCATTTACAACTCATATTTTTGTTTTTGATGATTTAAGTTAAAACAAATTGAGAATATTGTAAAGAGTTATTTCTATTAAAAAAAACGGAAATGAAAATTATTATTATATAAATAATTATATAATTTAAATTTCAATAATTTTTAAACTTTAATTTCAGAATTTGTTTCACGGGTAGAAACATCCAACATTCTAGTTAAAAAATGTTATATTTAATTTTTATTTACAAATAATATTTAAATATTAATGCCTGAATTGTGGTCAAAAAATAGTGAAATTGATTTTTTTACGAGTTCAAGAAAATTTGCTACGCCGGAACAACTGTTTTATACTTCAAATGAAAATAGGTACTATGCCTATTGGCCAAAAGCTTACAAAAGCAATAAATCTACATTGCAAAGCAGAAATTCATTAATAGGTAACTTCACCGAAAAGTTTTCAGTAGATTTATTACAAGGATTTGCGTCTAAGCATAATTGGTTTGCAGTTCAAGGTGTTGTTTGTGATAAAATAGGTTTGCCCCGTCAGTCTGCTGCTGATGTTGCAATATGTAAAAGCAATAATATTGTTCAAAAGCCAGAAGATATTTTAATGATATTTGAAGTTAAAATGTCAATTGTTTGGAATTGGGAATTAGTCAAATCAGAAACTAACGAAAAACTTATTTGTTTAGGTGATTACAAATCTCATCAAGGCAATCCCGGATTGTTAAGGTCAGATTCAATGTTAAAAGCTATCGGCAAAAGTATTAATATTCGTATTTCCGATTATTTTGCATCAAAAATACCTATAATTATTTTGAGCAACACACCCATAACTAAATCATATAAAAAGAAGGTTGATTTTTTAAGAAATTCAGGTATAATACAAGGATTTTGGTCGGTAAATTCAAAACCTTTGGATAATTATGGTGAAACTATTAAAGAAACCGAAAAAGATGGTTTTATTAGAATGGACTCGATTTCCTAATTGAATAATCACCTTGAAGGATTAATTGAAAATAGAAAAGAATTTTTTTCAAGTATGAAATCAAAAAAAGAATTGGGAAATATTATTGAGATTGCAGACAAAGAAGTTGAACTCGAAAAGAAAGCAGAGAAATTTTTAGAATTAATACGAAACTAATTAATATATGGACACTGCAACAAATAGAAAAAACGGAACAAAAACAAGCTCTTTTGGAACAAAAGGACGAATAAATCACGACTCATCCAAATTTTACAATAGCCGTCTTTATGACGGATTAGCAAAACCCAAAAAAGTAGAGTTTTTGGAAAACAAACTTCATGCAGATACGATAAATAATATTTTTTGTAAATCAAGCGAAAAAATGGAGGAATTACCGGACAACAGTATTCATTTAATGATAACTTCCCCGCCATACAACGTAACCAAAGAATATGATGATGATTTAAGTTTGAGTGAATATCTTGGCTTGTTAAACAGAGTTTGGAAGGAAACTTTCCGTGCATTGGTACCCGGAGGAAGAGCCTGCATTAACGTAGCCAATTTGGGACGCAAACCATATATTCCATTACATTCGCATATAATCGAAGGCATGCACGATTTGGGGTTTTTAATGCGTGGCGAAATCATTTGGAATAAAGCCGCAAGCGCCAGCCCTTCAACAGCTTGGGGTAGCTGGATGTCAGCTGCTAATCCTGTTTTACGCGATATTCACGAATATATTTTAATTTTTTCAAAAGAAAGCTATTCGCATCCGCGAAATGGAAAAGAGAACACAATTAAAAAAGAAGAGTTTTTGGAATGGACAAAAAGCATTTGGACATTTTCAGCTGTATCGGCAAAAAAAGTGGGACATCCCGCACCATTTCCCGAAGAACTTCCTCATCGTCTGATTAATCTTTATTCATTCAAAGGCGATGTAATTTTGGACCCTTTTCTCGGCAGCGGAACTACTTGCATTGCAGCATTAAAAAATCAACGAAATTATATCGGTTACGATGTTAACCAAGAATACATAAATTTGGCAAAAAAGAAACTTACCGATATTAAAAATCAGTATAATTTGTTTAATGTAAGTTAGTTAATTTCGTAGCGACACCTAAATACGCAATGGATTTCCCTATTGCATATTTAGGATTCTTAATTATCTATTTACTAACTTTACTGTTACTGTTCTTCTATAATCCTTATAGCCTTATTATTTCAACTTAAAAAGAATCGGAACCGAAACCTGCACTTTTACAGCTTTGCCGCGCTGTCTTCCGGGAATAAATTTGGTCTGTTTAACTGCATTTTGTGCAACTTCGTCACAACCGCCGCCGATGCCTTTTATTATTTCCGTCTTAACTACATTACCTTTTTCATCAATAAAAGCTTTAACAAAAACCCTGCCTTGTATTCCGGCTTTTCTTGCTTTTTCAGGATATGAAATTCTTTTTTGAATACCGGCAACACCGCCGATTGGTGAAGGCATATGCTCTACTGCTACAAAATAAACATCGTCCGTATTTTTTTCTCCGAAATGTCCAAGGTTGTCGTATTTTACTACTGATACTTTACCGTTTTTAAATATAATTACTATTTCTATGTCATAACGTGATTTTACATTCTGACCGGCCATTTTTGCAGGAATAAATCTAAATCTTTCTAATTGTTGGATAAGAAGATTTGTCGCTTTTGACCTCTCTTTTTGCGTTATGTGTGCGTTATGAAAATGATTTTCAAGAGTCTTTACTTTGTCAATTTTTCCGTCTTTATTAATATAAAATCTGTATTCAAACTCATAATATCTCGGCTCAGTATCTTTTTTATCCCGTATTTTCTCAACAATATTTTTGAAAATGTTTTGTATATCACTATTAAAAGATGAATCCATTGGAACTGCAGCTTCCGATACTTTAGAAACAGGCAAGTAAATCGCATCATAGTTAGGTATGATTTCAATTTTAGATTTTTTTTCATTACATCCGAAAAAAAGCACAAGCATAATTGATAAAAATACTATTATCGTTTTCATATTAACCTCATGATTTTGGTGTTACAATTATTGGATTTTCTATTTTCGTACTAACTACTGTCGAAGGAAGTGAATTAAAAAGCAACTGTATCATTTTACTTTGATAATTTACTTGCTGAATTTGCTGATTAATTTCCGATTTGTATCCGGACAATTCAGATTTTAGCGAGAAGAGAATTATTATTAAAATCACCGAAACCGCATAGGCAATGCTCGCAGGCAGATTAAAATAATGACGAATTTTATTTTTCCTTTCATCCGGTTTGGGCAATGACAGCAGCAGTCTTTCTTCAAGTTCATCCGGGAAACTTTCCTCAGCTTCGGCAACGGTGTTTTTTAATAAACTTAAAGATTTGAAATACTCGCGGGAATCTTCGTCCAAAGAAAGCTGTGTGAACATAAATGCTTCCTCTTCTTTCGATGTTTCGCCATCAAAATATTTGTTAATAATTTCTTCTATTTTCGTAGTCATAATTTTACCCTTTATAAAACTTTTGCTAATTGTGATATCAATTTTTGTCGTGTTTTGTAAAGCCTGCTTTTTACAAGGCTTTTATCAATCTTCAATAAATCGGCTATTTCTCTGTAACTAAGTTCACCGTATTCTTTCAATAGAAAAACCTCTTTCTGCTCCTGTGGAAGCAGCTCTAAATTTTTCATTACTAATTGTTTCAATTCTTTTTTCTCAAACGATTCTGCTACTTGACTTTCGGAAAAAGCATAAGCATTTTCGTCGATAGAATCATAATGGATTTCATTTCTTGTTTTTTCTTTTCTAAAGATGCCGTAAATTTCATTCCGCGCAGTTTTGAAAATCCAAAATTGAACACTTGATTTATTCTTAATGTTATCGAGATTTAAGTACAATTTCAAAAACGCATTTTGAACAACATCTTCCGCAGCCGCTTTATCTTTAAGCATCTGCAAAGTAAAATTATATACCTTTGTTTTATGCCGGTTATAAATCAACATAAACTCAACAATATGTTTGTTGCTTTTTTTCAAATTTATGTGCGTTTATTTTAAAGATACATTAAGAGAGAAAAAGTTGCTTTAAAAATTTTAATAGTAATGTTTTTCAGAGAACGGTAAGAGCTTTTGTGTAAATGCGGCTTTATTAATTTCAATAATTAATGAGTCCACTTAAAAAAGCACGAGATTGTCATTCCGAATTTATTTCGGAATCTATAACTTAAATAATAACAATAGATTCTGAATCAAGTTCAGAATGACAAAACATCAAAAACTACTTTTTTAAGTGAACTCATTAATGAACTTCTTTAGAAAAACAATTCATCGTCATAAGATATTTCAGGTTTTTCATCGGAATCACCTTCGTCATCTTCTTCCCATTCATATCTGATATACGGATCCGCTTTCCGATAGGCAAATGAAAGAACTAATCCCCAAGCTGCACCAAACAGATGATACTCCCATGAAACCGCCGGATCCAAAGGGAGCACACCCCAAACCATTCCGCCGTATAAAAATGTTACAAGCAAAGCAAGTGCAATTGAGCGAGTGTCCCGGCGAATTACACCGCTGAAAAAGATAAATGAAGCTAATCCGTAAACAAGTCCGCTTGCACCTATGTGATATGCTTCCCGTCCAAAAAACCACACAAAAATTCCCGGTAAAATATACAGCAGAACAAAAACCTGTTTGCCGGAATTTTCGTAAAAATACAACAAGCCGGTTGTTAAAAATAATAAAGGTAAAGAATTTGAAATTAAATGATTAAAGCTACCGTGAATTAATGGAGCGGTTAGTATTCCAATTAATCCGAACCAATCATGCGGACGTAATCCGAAAATGTCCAAATTAATTTTTGTCAATTCCTCGGTAATTCTAATTATCCATAACAGCACGAGAAAAGAAGCTGCGGGATAGAAAGCTTGCAAAAACTTTTTCTTTTCGCTATCCATTATCATTCACAAACTGTTCGGCAAAATATTTTGGATTGAGTTTTTCACCGGTTGCCGTTTTAATCAATTTATCCCAACGGTAAAGAGAACCATAGGACATAAATAAATTAATTAAGTATTTTCCAACATCTTCTTTTTCAAAAAAACTAACTGATTTGGATTCGGTTGCCAAGACTTTATTTTTAATAAAAAAATATAATTGCGAAGCTAGCAATTCGCCCAGCATATAATTATGATAGTATGCCGGATACAATGTAATATGAATTTTAGCTGCCCAATCTGCAGAGTTACGATTTCCCGGTTTATTTATAAGCTGATATTTTTTTACAAGCTGCCACCATAATGAATTTAAGTCCTGTTCCGGATTATCGTAAAGTTCTTTTTCAAAATTGTAAACAACTTGAACCCAGCGCGAAAACACCAATTGTTCCAAGCGTAATGCATTATTGCAATTCTCATTTATCTTTACTTTTTCAACGTTTGAAATTTTCATTACATCTTTAAGCCACTCTGCGTTTGTTGCCATTCTTCCGAAAAGCATTGCAATTGCTTCGGTTGTAAAAATGTGTGCCGATTGTCGCAAAGTCCACGGCAATTTATCAGAGATATATTTGTCGTAAGCAGCGTGACCGAATTCGTGAAGCATTGTACTCATCCATTGCTGAGTCGGCTTTATATTGCACACAACCCGAACATCGCCTTCGCGATCAATGTGTGTGCAGTATGCGTGCTGATATTTTCCTTCCTTTTCAAATAAATCACTTTTTGCAAACAAATTATCAACATCCAACCCTATACTTTTGTAATATTCTTTTGTCAATTGCGGAATATCTTGTTCTTTAAAATATTTATCCAAATCAACTTTATAAATGCTTGGACCTTGCTGAAAAAACTTATCCTGATAGTGCCACGGCATTAAATTTTCTTTTTTAATTCCATATTCCTCTGCAAGAACAATATCAATTTCATCTTTTAATTTGGCAAATGGTTTTTTGATGAAATTATCTAACGATTCAAAGATAGAATCAATTTCACCAACGCTCTGCTCGTTTAGGCTTAAACTCATTGTGTGAAAATTGTCGAATCCCAACTGTCTCGCCGCTTTGTTTCGCAGCTTTACAAGTTTGATAACATCGCCGGCTACAATTTGACCAATATTTTTACTTGCTTCCCACGCTGCTTTTAATTCATTTGAATCCTTGCTTTTTTTAAGTATTTCATCAATCTCATTATCAGTAAACTTTTTGCCGTTTATTTCAGCACGATATGTGGAAAAAGTTTGCTCAATTTTTGTTGATAGATTAATAATTTCTTCAAGCAGTGATTCTTCAATTTGACTTCCGGCGTAAGAATTATAAATTAAATCAATTTGACGTTTAATTATTGAATCTTGAATTTTATCGGAATTTTTAAAACGGACAACTTTTTCAAACTCCTTTTTATCCGCATGAATTTTTTCTAACTGCAACTGCAGTTCCGACGCTCTTTGATAATCTTCGGATTTGCCGCTTATTGATGCGTTAAAGTAAGCTAAGGCAGACCGTTTACTTAATTCTTTAACTGCATTTTCATAATTGATGATGAATTTTAATGCTTCGTTTTCCAACACTTTCCTTATTTTTTTTGTTTGATAATTGTTTTTTTAAATTTTAACTGTTTTAAATTTGCGGATTTTTATATTTTTTTAGATTACATGAAATCCCAAAATACTGAGACAAACTTTGTCGGTTAAAAATTTAAAAGTTCGTCATCCCTGATTAACAGCAATATTGAACTTTGAGGAATGATTACAAATTTTTGATTATCCAGCTCAATATCTATTGCCTGTTTTCTAAGAAAAAGCGCCAAATCGCCTTCCCTAACTTGCAGAGGAATGTATTTGACATCGTTGTTCTCTTTCCACAATTCATCTTCGCTTGGCGGTGAAACTGCGTAGCCGGGACCAGCCTTTACAATATAACCACTTTGTACTTTTTCCTTTTCATTTACACCGGGCGGCAAAAATAAACCGCTTGATGTTTTATCGGTATTTGCTTCAGGTCTAACAAGCACCTTATCGCCGACTACTATTATTTTTGAAGAATTTGCAATCATCATTTGCCGCTGTCTTTTATTATTAGATAAATTTTTATTTTACTAAATATGAATTTACAAAGTTATATTCTGAATTACTAAACACTAACGATGAGACATAATTGAACCGGATTATGAATACACTCTCGTAAAACAGATAACTTTATTTATGCAAATTCTCTGAGTCTTCCCAAGTATTGAATCTGCACATCTAACGGAGGAATTTCAGCGTAGTTTTTATTCCACTTTATTGGATGTATATCTAATTTTTCAAAAAGATTGTCTGCTGCTTCAAACATGTTTACCGGAGGACAACAGTTATCGCGTAAATAGTGAATTAGTTTCAAAGTTTTGAAACCATCAAACCACATCTTCTTTTGCTTCTGCAACTGCAATTCGGTTTTTGTGTTAGTTAATATCTTTTGCCAATCGGCAACAAAATTATTCGCTGTTAAAAAATCAGCTAATGATTCGGAGATATCCTTTGCTTCTTTTTTATTTGCTTCGGATTAAATTTTACGTTTGAATTATAAATCCTTAACCACTCTTTTAATATTACAAATGATACGGGGGAATAAAGCAAATACTCATTCTGCCGATGTTCCAAAAATCTGTTTACCCGCTGACCTGTTCCGAACGGTACACGCCAAGAACCGCGACCGGATGGAAAAATTGTAGCTCCGTCAATTTTATTGATTGGAAAATTTTTAGCGAGTTTTTCCATAAAATAAAAATCTTCCGCAGCTTTTTTCTTGTTCATTCCGCCGACTTTTACATAACTTTCGGTATCACAAATCATAGTTGAGCCGATTGTGTGAAAGGCAAAAGGACTTTCGGCATAGCTCAATCCCAAAACATAGTAACGCAAAAATATTTCGTAATTGATTATTGCATACCTGTGTTCAATGTTGTTGGGTAAAGCGTGTTCAAAGTTAACATAGCCGGCTGATAGATTATTGTTTGAGAATTCCGAATAAATTTTTGATAAGTAATTATTATCAACCTTGCAATCGGCATCAAGGCAAACCAAAATATTTTTACCGGCAGAAGTATAATCGAAATAATTTAGAGCAGCATCCATACCTATTTTACGGGCAAGACCAACTCCGCCGTGTTTTTCGTCCAATTCATTTCCTTCCGTTGAGGCGTCAATATAAGCTAAATTTAAATTTGATTTTATAATTGACGTTTCAAAATTATCATTCGTAATTTTGTTGATAATCCGGTTCAGCATTTTAATTGTTTGTAAATTATTTTCTTTAATTTCGTCGTTTGATGAAACAAGGTTGTTTACAACAAACAAAAAAAAAGTTTTGCTTAATGCTAATTTGTTATTAGCACATAACGAAGTAAGCAGCTCACGAATATTTGCAAGCTCTTTAATTGCCGGAATTACAACCGCAATTTTCATTCCTTCCAATTTTCGAGATGTTAAATTGTACGAATTGTCTCCGTATTTAGTTAAGTATTTTGAAATGTATTTCGGCGGATTATTCTTCACAGTTACAAATCCATTTTCGACTTAATAATTGAAATAGCCGAGTTCAATTCGTCATTCGCAATCCAAATAATTTCAACACCTTCCTTTTCCATCTTCCGGAACCAAGTCATTTGTCTTTTGGCAAATTTATGAATTGCACTATTCAACTTTTGAAACATATCATTATAATTGAGTTCCCCTGAAAGATACATTGCAATAAATTTATACTCAAGTCCGAATAGTTTTAGACGCTCAGTTGTAACGCCACTATCAATAAGCGATTGCACTTCCTCAACCATTCCGTTGTTCAATCTTTTTTTAAGTCTGGCAGTGATACGGTTTTTGATTACATCTCGTTCAGCTTTAATGCCAAAAGTTAATGAAGAAATATTCTGCGGGCTTTTGAGTAAAACTGTTTTACTTTCGGCTACAATAATGGCATTGATAACTCTTTCCTTTATTAGCAGATCGGTGGTGTTGTGCAGTTCCGGTTTAATTTTTAATAGTTTAGATTTTAATTCTTCAAGTGATAACTGCATGTAATGTTCAATTTTGCTTTTGTCAATATTGGCTTCGGCAAGTTGATAGTTTTTTAAGATTGAATGAATATACAAACCTGTTCCACCCACCAACAAAGGTAGCTTATTGCGATTTGTTATTTCATTAAAAGCTGTGTAGAAATCCTGTTTAAACCTAAACAAATTATATTCTTCGGTCGGTTCTAAAATATCAATCAGGTGATATGGAATAAGTTTTCCGTTGATTGAGTAATCCTCATAATCCTTGCCGGTACCGAGATTCATTTGTTTGTACACTTGCCGGGAATCGGCTGAAATAATTTCGCCGTCAAATTTATCGGCAAGTTTTGCTGCAAACCGTGTTTTACCAACAGCCGTTGGTCCTAAAATGGTTATAAGATTGAAGTTCATTTAATGATTATTTCAATGTAATCAGACAGCGTTTGCAATGGGTAAAGTAATTGTAAAAACAGCACCTTCGCCAAGTGCACTTTCAACACTTATACTTCCCCCGTGATCTTCAATTACTTTTTTCGTTATTGATAGTCCCAATCCTGTTCCGTTCTTTTTTCCAAAGGTCATAAACGGTTCGAATATTTTATCGAGAAGGCTTTCATTTATTCCCAGACCGTTATCAGTAAAACTGATTAAGACTTCATTTTCTTTCGCAACAGTTGTTACTTTAAGGTTGCCTCCATCAGGCATTGCTTCAACCGCATTTCGGACTATCTGATAAAAGCATTGATAAAATTCTTTACTGTCAATTTTCACAACAACATCTTTATCAAATTCAGTAGAGAAAGAGCAATTGGAAGTTCTGAAATATGCATCAAGCCGGTTTGAAAATTCAGTTAGTGTATTATTAATACTTTGTGGAATTGCACGCAGAATTGAGTGTCCCTGTGAATAACTCGAAGTAGTTTGAACAAGATCCGCTACATGATTTAACTGGTCATCCATCATTTCAAGCACTTGCCTGAAGTCCGGATTCAGTTCCTTTCCAAGTAAATGTTCAGCGTAACGTTTGCTGACAAGGACAGGCTTTTTAATATCCTGAATTAAGAAGTTTGTCATTTTTCCAAGTGAATCGATACGTTCAGTTTTAAGTAATTGTTCAACAAGATTGGCATTTTCGAGTGCAAGAGCAATAAAGATTGAAAGAGTGTTAAGCAGCTCTTCGTCCAACTTTGAAAATTCTCCGTTTTTACTGTTCAGCAGTTGAAGTACTCCAACAATAACATTTTCTTTATTTTTGATAGGAAGACATAAAATACTTTTTGTTGTATATCCGCTTAATTTGTCAAATGAAGATTCAAATCGTTCATCCTCCGAAGCATCAGGAATGTTTATCGTTTCACCTGTTTGTGCTACGGTACCTGCAATTCCTTCACCAATTGTTAAATGAATTTCTTTCAACTCATCTCCCATGGCAACTTCAGACCAGAGCTTTCCTTTATCTTCTTCAACCAAGTAAAGAGTTCCTCTATCGGCATTAACAAGATCGGCTGCAACGGTAACAATATTTGCAAGAACATCCTGAATTTTGATGTTTGAGTTAACAAGTTCCGCTGCTTTAATTATCATATCCAATTTTTCGGTCGATAAACCGGAATTTACTTCTGTTTCTTTTGCCTGTTGAGTTTCGTTTTCAATTTCTTGGTTTTCCGGTTTAATATCATTTATTGATTGATGAAGGTTTGCTTCATTTGTATCTATGTTTTCCTTATTTAAATTATTTGCTTCGTCACTTTTTACAACAACATCATCATCATTTTCTTCCGATAACGATTCTAAATTGTCATCGGAAGTTAGGTTTTCATTATTCTGTCCCCGGGTTATTTCTGTTGCGGAATTTTCAGATTCTTGAATGTTTTTTTCCGGAATAGAATCTTCTTCTTCAATTTCTTGTGAGATGAAATTTTCTTCTTGAATTTTATCCGCTCGTAAATTTTCTTCTTCTTTATTTATTTCAGATTCTGCTGATTCAGACTGAATCAATTCATCAATTTTTCTTAATTCTTCTTCGGAAGATATTCCGTTTAAGAATTGGTTATCTTCTTCGGTATCAAATTCCTCAACAGTTAAATTTTCACCAAGCGGTTCTGTTGAAACTTTTTCTTCTTCATTATCTTCCAATAATTTGAATTCTTTTTTGTCTTCATCGGTTGGAAGTATATGAGGCTCTGCATCGCTTTTCAAATTATCAAGGTCAAAATTATCTTCTTGTTCTTCGTAATCCTCAGGACTTTCAAAGTTTTCCGGTTCAACAACCATCGCAGCATCAACATCATCATTTAAAATTGCACTATGCGGTGTTTTACTTTTTTCCTCTTTACTTTGTTCTAAGTTTTGCTCCGGTTCTGCATCACTTTTCAAATTATCAAGGTCAAAATTACTTTCTTGTTCTTCTTGATTGCCCGGGCTTTCAAAGCTTTCCGGGTCAACTATTTTCGCAGTATCAACGTCATTATTTAAAATTTCACTTTGCTGTGCTGTGTTTTCGTCCCTTTCATCAATATTTTGTTCTAAGTTTTGCTCCGCAAAATTTTCCTCCGGTTCGGAATTTTCGGAATTTGATTGAGCGTTTATGGTTTTTAAATTGAGGTAACGATTTTCTTTTAATTTAATTAAAATTCTTTCGTCTTGACCGATTAGACTTTGTATTTCAGACCGGTTAAAACCAATTATGTAAGAATCCCTTAGTGCAACAACAGTTGAAAGGCGATTGCTTTGGTTTAGATATTCGTCATGCCCGAGAAAAGCATTAGCCGAAATTATAATTGAATTGGAATTTCCTAAGATATGCGGGCTGAGAAGATTTAATTCACCGCTAATAACAAAATAGATATACCTAAACGGGTCACCTTCTCTGTAAAGAATTTCGCCTTCTTTGATTGTAAACAAATTTCCTTTGAAAGAACTTAAATCAAAATCTGAAATTGTAAGTCCCTCAAAAAATTTGTTTGCACCGAGTGCAATTTGTAATTGATTTTCCATGATTTTTCTTTGTCAATTCTAAAAAGAATAATTATTTTATAAAATACATCATTATTTTTTTTCAGTTTACTAATTTATATATTTTTTTATGATTGAATCGAATAAACTTAAATAAAATTTAAACTTATGAAAAATTCGCATATACAAAATATCGAACAAGCAATAAAATCGTTATCTCAAAATGACAAAGTTATACACAGTATAATAAAGAAGTATGGGAAATGCAATTTACAACCTCACAGGAATTATTTCAATGCATTAACAAAATCAATAATCATGCAACAGCTTTCAATTAAGTCGGCAAATGCCATTATTAAAAGGTTTTATTCATATTATAAAAATAATCCGAAGCCCGAAGATATAATAAAAACATCGCATCAGCAGCTAAGAGATTTGGGACTATCAAATGCGAAAGCCCGTTATGTAAAAGACCTTTCTGAAAAAATTATTGAAAACAAATTAAATTTAAACGGAATAAGCAAAAAAAGCAATGATGAGATTATTAAAGAACTAACAAAAGTTACAGGGATAGGACTTTGGACATCACACATGTTTTTAATTTTTACTCTCAGCAGATTAAATATTTTACCGTTCAGTGATCTTGGGATTAGAAAGGCAATTATGCTAAATTACGGTTTTAAAAATTTGCCGACTAATAACGAAGTAATAAATCTTGCTGCAAAAAATAAATGGACACCTTACAGTTCGGTAGCTGCTTGGTATTTGTGGAGAACTCTTGATTAGTCCGCAGCTTGCAGAGAATCCTTTTTTTTAATTTATCATCAAATTGAATGGATGAAGAAAACTTAATATTAAAAGCACAGAATGGTGACAAGAAGGCACTTGTTGAGCTTGTAAAAAAATACGAGCAGACTATTTACAATTTTGCCTTTAAAATTTACCGTAACAAAGAAAAAGCGGAACATACAATGCAGGAAACATTTCTCAGTATGGTTAAATCGCTTTCTCAGTTTAGCGGAAAATCGAAACTTTCAACTTGGCTTTATACTGTTGTAAGTAATCATTGTTTAATGCTTGCACGTTCTAACAAAAAACATTTTTCCGCATCACTTGATGATGAGGAAAATTCTATTGACGAAAAAAATATTGCTGACTGGAAAGTTACTCCGGATAAAGTAACTGAAAATAATGAACTAAAATCGGTTCTTGATAACGCAATTAATAAATTATCGGCAGAATACAGAGTTGTTTTTATTATGAGAGATATTGAAGGATTATCGACAAAAGAAACAGCAGACGCAATGAATTTATCTGTGCCGGCTGTTAAATCAAGGCTGCATAGAGCAAGAGCTTTTCTTAGAAACGAACTAAGTATGACTTTTAATAATGAGTGAACACAAACATCATAGTACAACGTGCAAAGAAGTTATGCACTATCTTTGCGAAAATCTGGGTGAAAATTTAAATTCTCCTAAATGTGTTTCAATTAAACAGCATCTCGATAATTGTGAAAATTGCCGGAACTATTTTAAAACAGTTGAAAGCACAATAAAATTTTATAAAGAATACAATGTGGAAATCTCAAAAGAAGTACACAACCGCTTGCTTGATGTTTTGGGCTTGAAAGAAACAAAATAGCTTTTCCTTTTTTTGTCCGCCGAATAATCGAGTTTCCTATCTTGCGTGCTGTAAATTACGACAATACTCAACGATATAATTCTTCCATTATAGTATTGACAACTAAATCTTTGTTTTTTTGCAAAGAAATTAGTTAAGAAAAAATTAGCAAAATATAACCCAAAATTAGTCCGCCGTGGCGGATTAGCAAATCAAGTAATCTCAAAATAAATTCTCCAAAGGTCGCGGACTCTGTGAGATGCCTTGCATAAATTCTAACTTCTAATTTCTAAGTTGCACTTTAGTGTGCTATGTATTAGTGAATCGGCAGTTTCGTCAATTTGCAATCAACACTAAAGTTGAAAGTTGCCGGATCAAAAATCATGATTTACGTCCTTATTCTTTTATCTTGCAGCTTGCTGCGTTATGGAATTGTCGGTTAATAGGATTTTGGAATCTTAATTTATTTTTTTAACTTTAAACTATTGAATATTAGATAATATCATTTTTAGAAATTAAACAGGTTTTAATAATATTATGAAATTATACTTTTCTTCCGAATACATATTTCTCAGATATAAATACAAAACAAAAACATTAGTTAAATAAATTGCTGGATTTTTGTAAGGCTGTATTTATGCATATAAGTTGCAATCAATAACCTGATGATAAAAAGGAAGCAAAATATAAATAATTTATGAAGATATGTTTTTCTTCATAAGTAATAGTTGAACGAAA
>Ga0114931_10006403_pt1 | contig 14481 bp, 9 predicted proteins | sample 2SBtaG_FD_89579 | JGI IMG/M metagenome (GOLD analysis project Ga0114931, IMG submission 89579) | Deep subsurface microbial communities from Kolumbo volcano to uncover new lineages of life (NeLLi) - 2SBTROV14_V59a metaG | ecosystem: Environmental > Aquatic > Marine > Volcanic | place: Kolumbo...
CGACGTGGTCAGTCCCGAAGGTGAATCGCCCAAGTTCGACAACGCACCGGCCCTGACGTCGCCCTGGGCGGACCATTATTTCAGCAAGCTGTATCACTTCTACGAGACGACCGGCTTCATGTTGCTGGAACATGACGGTTCTTACCCCGGCGACGTCGACGTGACCCCACGACCACCCCGGCAAAAGGGGGAACAAGATTCGCGATGGGTGCAGTGGCGCATCATCAGCGACTTCTACAAATGGTGTCGCGGACGTGGCGTCTATCTGAACGTGCCCGACTTCTATTACTTGTCTGGTTCGAGCAAATGCGGCATGGGCTATCGCGAAACAAACTGGTCGCTGCCACGCCCCCAACAGGTGATCCACACGCGGCAGAACATTTACGATGGCACCTGGTCGAAGACCCCCAGCATGGGCTGGATGTTCGTGCCGCTTACCCAATACCATGGCGGCGGGGCCGCCGCCGTGATCGAACCGCTCGACGAACATCTCGATCACTATCGCCGCATGATCGAGTGCAATCTCGGTGCTGGCGTGCAAGCCTGTTATCGCGGACCACGTCTTTATGACACCGACCGCACCCGGGCGATGGTTGCCGAGCAGGTCGGCTGGTTCAAGAAGTACCGCGACATCTTGGAGAGCGATGTTGTCCATGGCCGCCGCGCCGACGGTCGCGACGTTGACTGGCTACTGCACGTGAACCCTCGCCTCACGCACAAGGGCATGCTCATCATCCACAACCCGCTGAGCAAGCCGGTCCGCCGCACGCTCAAAGTGAACCTCTATTACACGGGCCTGACCGACACGGCACGGATTCGCCAGCGCGGTGGAGAGGCCCAATCGTACCATCTCGATCGCCAGTACAACGTCAAAATCCCCGTGACGATCGACGGCCAGGGCATGACATGGCTGGTCATTGAATAGCCATCGCGACCGTTCCAATGCGGATCGAGCTGAGTCGGGTGTGTCGAACGAAGCGCGGACGTGACGCTTTGCAGGCGACAAGATTCCTTGCGATCCGCACGACCCGCCTTGTGGATCAGCGTGCGGATCGAGACCGGGTCGCCATCCGGTTTTTGGGCGGGTTGGCGTAGACCGCCGGATCGTCGATGATCCAGGGGGTTGAGGCGGTGCGACCGTCATACATATTGAAGATGTCGAAGAACACACCGTCCATGCGCTGGATGCGGAAGTTGTAAGGATAGTGCGACGCGATGCGATCTTCCGCCGAAAGCGCGTCCACCCCGGGGCTCGCATAATAGTGCGCCATGCCGTCGGGTGTGAACGACATGCCCAGGGTCCACCAACCGGTTTGCGTGACCGCAGGACCGCGGAAATCGCCGTTCTCACGCCCACGAATGATGATATAGGCGGAGTCTTTTTTGTCTGCCCGATTGTGCCCGCTGTTGAACACAAAGAAGATACCCGGCCACGATTCCTCGGCCTTGTTCTCCGGCCTTCCGAAAAGGCCTTTGCGAGTCGCATAGCGACGTGGACCGAAAACCGACGTCCGAAACCCGAAGGAGGTTCCGCTTCGGTTTTCCCACTGATCGAACGGTGGCAAATAAACGCGCACCACGGCGCTGGGCGACCACGAGACAGGATAACTTCTACCCCACGACGAACGGGACATCATGATCAGGTCGTCTTGTTCGCTCTTGCGACTGATGCGTCCGGGAATGCCGGAGTCCTTCGAACGGATTAACAACGAACCCGTGCTCCCTTCGATGCCACCTTCGGGCGTAGGCACACGTTTGATTAAGTCGGGATGGCCGCGCAGGGCACTTTCTTGCCAGCGACCATTGATCGATCGACCGCCGGGAAGCCGTGTTCGTTCGTCTTGTTCCTGGCTGCTTTTGGGATTGTTGGAAATGTACTTCCAGTCGACACGCTCAAAATTGTCACCAACCCCGGGCACGACATAGCCGGTGCCGGGAACCAACGGCGCTGCCATCGCACAGGCGGTACTCATCCAGATGACCGTTCCCCAAGTTGCAACGTGGTACAGTTTCATGACGAATTGCCTCTTTGCAAAGACTCGGAGAACGATGAGAGCAGAAGGTGCCTTGTGGTCCTAATGCATTTCATCGGACAAACCGGGCAATCTTGCTTGGAGAAATCTGGCAAGATTCCGATTGCCCCACGGAGACACCGTGGAGGATTACCCAGGCGTGCAAGCATGGACGCCACCACTGACCGCTAGCAGGACAACGCATCTCGTTCAGCACCAACTTCGCCACACAATAGCTGGCATGGGTGGTTTGGCGGAGTCCCCCAACGGTTGTCGATCTTCGATACCTGCTCCCTGACGGCCGCGGCGTACGAATCGTGGAGCGTTGCACATGGACACGCCGCCCAACACCGATAGAATCGATCTCGGTTTGTCCATTGAGATCTCAAGCTGGAATCACTAGTGGAGTCTTCCAAGACGATGATCGAAAAGCAACATACGATTGTTATTGTCGGTGGGGTTGCCGGAGGAGCGTCGGCCGCGACGCGTGCCCGCCGCATGAACGAACATGCCAAGATCATCCTGTTGGAAAAGGACGAATATGTTTCCTTCGCCAACTGTGGGTTGCCGTATTACATCGGCGATGAGATCACCGATCGCTCAAGACTCTTGGTCGCCACGGCCGCGTTTCTCGCCAGACGGTTTCGCATCGACGTTCGCACGCGAAACGAGGCGATTCGTATCGATCGTCAGCGAAAGACTGTGGAGATCCTCGACCATGCGGCCAATCGTACGTACGAGCAGACATACGACAAACTTGTCCTCTCCCCCGGCGCGTCGCCGCTGATCGTGCCGATCGATGGGGTGCATGCCACCAACGTGTTCACGCTACGCAACGTCGAAGATTCCGACCGTATCCGAGCCATGGTCGATTCAGGCAATGCCACTCGGGCGTGCGTGGTCGGAGCGGGGTTCATCGGATTGGAAATGGTCGAACAGTTGGCGCGGCGTGGCTTGAAGGTCGCTCTGGCCGAACTACAGTCCCAAGTGCTCCCCCCGTTCGACCCGGAGATGGTGCAGCCGATTGTCAATCAGCTACGGGGTCACGATGTCGAACTGCACTTGGGTGACGGCATCGACCACATCACGACCGACAGCCATGGCACGGCCACGGGGGTCGCACTCGGCAGCGGCACCACCATCGACGCTGATCTCGTGTTGTTGGGGCTGGGCGTTCGCCCAAACACGCGATTGGCCAGCGAAGCACGGCTTGAAATCGGAACCAGTGGGGGAATCGCCACGAACGACCACATGCAGACCAGCGATCCCGACATCTACGCCGTCGGCGACGCGGCCGAATATTGTTTCGGTCCAACCCAACAGCGCCAGCGCGTGGCATTGGCTGGACCTGCGAATCGGTCGGGTCGATTAGCGGGGCAGCATGCCGCGACCGATCGCGGCGACACGATGGCACCGGTGCTGGGAACAGCCATCGTGCGCGTGTTCGATCAAACCGTCGCCATGACGGGCTTGTCCATTAAAGCGGCACAAGCCGCTGGAATTGCAGCCGAGAGCGCGACGGTTGTGGCTGCCAATCATGCGGGCTATTACCCGGGGGCCACGCCACTGCGTCTGAAGTTGGTGTTCGATCCAAGCGATGGTAACGTGCTGGGGGCTCAGGCAGTTGGCCACCAAGGGGTCGATAAACGCATCGATGTCATCGCCACGGCGATGGCGTTCGGGGCAACCGTGCGCGACCTCGCTGGGCTTGATTTGACCTATGCGCCACCGTTCGGAGCGGCCAAAGACCCTGTTCATCTAGTGGCCTTCGTGGCGTGCAATCATCTCGATGATATTGACAAAGTGGTCCCGGCAGACGCTGTACTTGATGGGTGCCAAGTCTTGGACGTGCGAACCACCCCGGAGGTTGAACGTTGCAAGTTGGCCGGCGCCGAGAATATCATCAATATCCCGCTGGATGACCTCCGCGAGCGGATTAAAGAACTCAACCCGATGGCCCCCACCGTGGTGTCCTGTGGGGTCGGGTTGCGAGCCCACAATGCGGCCCGAATCCTCCGACAGAACGGGTTCGATCGCGTTCAGGTTCTTTCTGGAGGGACCACGGTTCGCAACGACGCCATGGCCGCCAAAGGCCAACGTTAACGGCGTCTCGCGAGAGGGCCGATGGCCCGATTCAGGGTCGATTTCCGAGCCTACTCACTCCCCCCAATGGTTTGGCACCCCGGGTCTTACCGACCAACAAACAGGGTCTCGCCATTCGCTAATGATCGCGACGCATGTTTCCCTCGCCGGTCGGCAACCTGACAGTTTGTTCAATTTCGCGCCCGCGGAGACCCATCAAAGGGCGTCTACACACTTGGCAATCGTGGCCTGGGGAGAGAATTACGCCCGTGGAGCACAAGAATCTCGTCTCAATTGTGAGGCACGGCACAAAAACATTTCGCGAGAGTTTGACGACGGCCAATGGGGCTGGTTCAATTGGTAAGTTCGTCGTGTTCGTCGCGCCTCCGTCGTGCACGCCCACGGCTTTCAATGTCTCTTTGCCAAACAACTACCCCTTAAGCAAATGCGGAGGTTAACTCGATGAAGCGTTATTTGAATGTGTGGCTACGGTGGACGATGTGCATGCTGTTGGCGGCATGCGTTTCCCCCGCTCGGGCCGATGATGATGTTACTGCCGAACCGGCCGGAACGTGGAAAGCAAACATTAGCATGGAAGGCGGCGTGGAACTGGAAGCGATCGTCAAGATTTCCCGCGACGAAGATGGCGAACTGAGTGAGGCGTTCGAGCTGGTCGATCTTGGCGAAGGAGAAGTCCAGGAAGTCAAAGTCGAAGGCGACAAGATGACGTTAACCCTCGCGGTTGACTTCGGCGGCCAAGATTTGAGCGTCGAGCTAGTGGGCACGATCACCGGCGACGATTACGAAGGAACCGTGACCTACGACGTCGGCGGCGAGGGTGGCGAACTGGAGTTCAAAGCCGCGCGGCAGCAGCCAGCGACGTTGGCGGGCACGTGGCAACTAGAGATCGATGCCACGAGCGTCGGCGGCGAAATTTATGAGCCGACGATTGACTTTACCGATGGTGACGATGGGACGACCGGATCGCTCACGTTCGATGCCGACAGCGACCCGGTCGATGTGACCGAGATCAGTCTCGAAGGCAACGAAGCCCATTTCGAGTCAACACTCGACTTCGGCGGTACCGAACTGGTCATCAAGTACGACGGGGAATTGGAAGGCGACAAAATCGCCGGCACCTTGACCTTCGACCTGGGTGGCCAAGAGGGAGAGCTTGAATTCACCGGCGAACGTCAACAGAACATCACGGTTGCCGGCGTTTGGAAGGTTAGCATCGATGCCACGACTCTTGGCGGTGAAGTGTATGAGCCGGTGGCCGAGATTCGTGAAACCGAAGATGGCTATACCGGCGAACTGGACCTTGTCGACGGAGTCGAGGGAACGATCGAGGACATCCAAATCGAGGGCAACACGCTGACCTTCAAGGCCACGATCGACTTCGGTGGCGCTGATCTCGTCACTCATTTCAACGGAAAAATCGACGGCGACAAGATCGCCGGTACGGTGGAGTTCGATCTTGGCGGAGACGAAGGCGAGCTGGACTTCACCGGCGAGCGAAGTGATTTTCCGGCCGATATCGTCGGGACCTGGAACCTGAGCATCGATGCCACCAGCGTTGGTGGTGAAGTTTACGAGCCGGTTGCCGTTATCGAGAACGATGACGATGGCTTGGAAGGTAGTGTCATCTTGGATGACGGGCAGGAAACGGATATCGAGGATATCAAGCTCGACGGAAACCATCTCACGTTCACCGTGAACTTTGATTTCGGCGGCACGGAAATGAAGCTCCTGTACGACGCCACGGTCGATGGCAACTCGATGGCTGGAACCGTCGAATTCGATCTCGGCGGACAGACTGGCGAACTTGAGTTTTCAGGCGAACGAACCGTGCAAATCGCCGGTGCCTGGGTGCTCAGTATCGATGCCACGCCAGTCGGCGGCGAGGTGTATGAACCGACCGCGACGTTGACCGCTGATGGCGAAGAGTGGAATGGCAGCTTTACCACCGATGATGGCCAAGAGGTCGACATCACGGACATTGAACTTGACGGAGACACCTTGAAGTTCAAAGTCACGCTCGACTTCGGCGGCTCCGAACTCGTGTCGAACTACACCCTCACGGTCGATGGAAACGAACTCGACGGTAACCTTGAGTTCGACGTCGACGGAAACGTGGGGGAACTCGAAGTCACTGGCCAACTCAAGGACAATGACTCCGACGACGCCGATAGTGATGACGCCAATGATGATTCCGACAACGATGACGACGACAATTAAATCGTCGGGCCATTTGGCTAAGCGGCCGAGACGGCCAACCATCATGTTGATTTGAATCGCGAAAAGCAGCGGCCCTCTTGCCCCAACGATTAGGCAAGAGGGCCGTTTTGTTTACCGGAGTTCGCCGCTATGCCTGCTCCGGCGCCGTGGCGGTCAACGGGTCAATCGTGGGCTCCAGCGATTGGGGATCACCATCGTCCGTCTCTGCGAGGACGGTTACTAACTCTGGTTCGATAACCCGCATTGATCGCCAGTGTCCCCGCCTGAATCTGGTAAGAAAGGTTAATCCAAGCAAGCAAACCCAGATGGTGATGATCGTCCAAGCCCCTTGGATGCCAAGCCCCAGATATTCCATGGCAACCCAAGTGACGGCGACGGCGAGCGATGCCAGCGACACGGTGGTGACCATCACGAACCGCGTATCACCGGCCCCTTTAATGGCGCTGACAAACACGATATTCATCGCGTCGAATAGACAGAACACGGCGACGAATCGCAACAAGACGGTGGTCAGTTGGGCGATGCGTTCGAACTCCGCCGGCTCGGCATAGGCCGCGTGTGCCATCAACAGGAATCGCGGCGCGAAGACATAGAGTGATGCAATCAAGACCATGTAGGCCATGCCGATTTGAAATGCCGTCCAAGTGGCACGTTCCGCCAAATCCGCGCGGTCTTCGCCAAGCCGTTGCCCGACGAGCGTGCTTACCGCGATTCCAATGCCCAGCATCGGCATGAACGCCAGTGCCTCGACATTGAACGCGAGATTGCTGGCCGCCAGTTCCAGTTCACCCATGCGTCCCAACAACATGATCAGCGCTGTGATTCCACTACATTCGACCAAAAACTGCACCCCACTGGGCGCACCATATCGCAGCAGACGTCGCATCAACGGCAAGTCCAATCGCAGTCCTAGCAATGTTCCGAAACGCGCGCGATACTGTACACGCATCATGAACACGGCGAACACCAAGACCTTGATCCACTGCGCGATGGAGGTTGCCCACGCGGCACCCTGAATGCCGCGTTCTTCAAATCCCCAGTTACCGAAGATCCAGGGATAGTCCAAGACAATATTCACCATCGCGGCGAAAATGTTCACCAGCATCACGGTGCGCACGTCGCCGCGGCCAATGAAGAACCCCGCCAACGCGGCCCCCACCACCATGGCCCCTTGTCCATAACACAATCCCTGATAGTAAACCGTCTCCAGGGGCCGTACGCTGGCCACGTGGCCTATTTGGGAAAAGAACCATGGTGCCAGGGAAATCGTGACCAGCAGCAAGGGAATGGACAGAATTCCGATCCAGACGCCCTGCCACACGGCCACTCCAATTCGATCGTAGCGTTTCGCCCCGTAGTATTGGGCGACGAACGAATTCACGTAGGTGGCAACCCCCAGGAAAAAACACACCACCACGAAGCTGACCATGGCCGCGGGAAGGGCGGCGGCCAGTTCTTGTTGCGAATGCCACACCAGGAACATGCGGTCGACAAAGTGCATCACCGTCCATGAACAGGTCGAAATGACCAACGGCAGGGCGACCCACACCACTTCCCGACCACCAGCCGGACGATGCCACCAGTTAATCCATTTCTGTCGCATCGCTTTTTCACTAGCAAAAAAAGGAGAGAATCATCCGCCGTGGGCCAAGATACCGTCGCTGTAAGACGCGCCTCGCCTTGGGAAGGTTCACCATGATTCGTCGGCACCGACGGCCCAACTCCCCAACTCGACGGGGGGCATCGCCACGATCCGAGCCAAGTTTAACCCAATTGTCGCCGCGGTGCCTGACAGTGTTCCCTGTTCTGTTCTCTCAAAACGAATCCACCTCCGCCCGCCGGTATCGCCTGCGTCTTGCTAGCTGGGGCGACCTACGGCAAGAATGGTCTATCTGAAAGTTGAAGCTCCGCCATTGTGCGTCCAAGACGAACCAGCATGCGAATCGTACTTTGTTATCCACTTGAGTCGCGGCACCTCGAACAAATCGCTCTCATCGCGCCGGCGGCTGAGATCATCGACGCGGGACAAGAACATATCGCCAATGAAATTCACGAAGCAGACATTTTCTGTGGGCATGCCAAAGTGCCTGTCGACTGGGATCATGTTGTTCGTGCCGATCGATTGCGCTGGATCCAATCGACGGCTGCCGGACTCGATCATTGTCTCGTGCCGTCGGTGATCAACTCACGGATCGTCGTCTCCAGTGCCTCTGGGCTGTTAGCCGATCAAGTCGCCGAACAAACGTTGGCCTTGCTCATGGGGTTATGTCGAAGTTTGCCAACTTTTTTCGACGCGCAACGCCGGCGAGAATTCATCCGCCGCCCAACCCGCGATATCCACCACGCGACGATCGGCATCGTCGGGCTAGGAGGCAACGGACGTCGTTTGGTTGAAGTCTTCCGCCCGTTGAAGGTTCGCATCCTAGCGACCGATTACTTTCCCTTCGATCCACCCGAAGGGGTCGAAGCCCTGTGGCCTCCCGGGCGCCTGGACGAACTGTTGTCGGCGTCGGACATTGTTATCCTCACGGCACCGCTCAACGCCACGACGCGCGGCATGATTGATCATCGGAGTTTGGCAACCATGAAGCGGGGCGCGCTGTTGATCAACGTTGCCCGGGGCCCCTTGGTGGTCGAGAAAGATCTAGTCGCCGCGCTGCGAAGTGGCCACTTGGGCGGCGCGGGGCTGGATGTCACGGAGCAAGAGCCGCTGCCAAGTGACAGCGAATTGTGGGACATGCCAAACGTGATCATCACGCCCCACGTTGGAGGGCAAAGCGCGCGTCGCATCGATGATGCAACGGACTTTTTTTGCCACAATCTCCGCCGCCACATCGCGGGCAAATCCCCCGTCAACCTGGTCGACAAGCAATTGGGATTCCCCATTCGCTATCCGCTCGGAGACGCGCCCCATGGGCGTTTGTAATCCAGGGGGGTGTGTCACCATGTACAAATGGCTCGCGGGCATCGGTTCACCTAGCAGCCATTATTCTTAGACCACCTGTTCCGAGGGGGAGCAAGCACAAATGGCTTCCAATCTCCAAGACACGTCACCCAGCAAAACCACGCAAGTCCGTGTGATGCCAGCACCTCGATCGAGCACGCAGGATCTCGGAGGCGGTGGATTATTTCGCGTGAAAGCAGCCCTCTTCTGGACTTGAAGAACAACATCGCGCTAGAATCTGGCTGGGCCCCCAACGGCCACCGGAGGTTTTGTTTTGCACCCTGTGAAGGCACGCTGATGTTCTCGACCACGCTCATCTATGGAAAACGAACCATGCTGCTGGACGGCGATGGCTCGTCTCGTCCGCCCAACGAACTCGACGCTCGCTATGTGGCGTTGCTCGAGGGTCAACGTCTTAGTTGGACAGAGCATCACCGGCTAATGCGATTGCTCGGCTCCGGAGGGCAGGGCACGGTCTTTTTGACCGAACGCCGTGGGGCAGACAGTTTCACGATTCCGGTAGCGCTGAAGATCTTCTCGCCCGAGCGGTACGAGAACGCGGCTCACTACGACGAAGAGATGGAACGCATCGCTCACACCGCCGCGCGCATCGCGCAGATTCAGCAGGACAATCTCCTGGATGTGCAAAACTTCATCGATCGCAATCGCATCCGCATGATGGAAATGGAATGGATCGATGGCTACGATCTGTCACAACTTTTGACGTTGGACATGCTGCGATACGTCCGCCACCAGGTGAGCACCAAACGGTGGAATCAAATCAACAGCGTGGTTGTTACCGAAGGCCCCACGCAGGCACGCCTGAAGCCTGGCATCGCCATCGCGGTCATCCGAGAATGTCTCGCCGCACTGGCCGCGCTGCATCGCCAGGGAATCGTACACGGGGACATCAAGCCTTCCAACATCATGCTCAAGCGGACCGGCAACGCCAAGATCATTGACATTGGTTCGGCCTGTGAATGGGAAAACCCACATGGCAACCGAACGTGTACACCTTCGTATGCGGCGCCGGAGGTTCTCGACCGAAGGATTTACACCCCGCAGTCAGATCTCGCCAGCCTTGGCTATGTACTGATCGAGATGCTCTCGGGCGTGCAACCGTTCGAGGGTTTCGACACCCTGGGTGAATTGCTCGAAGCAAAACGGCTGCTGCCCCAGCGATTGTGCGAAATTCTGCCCGATGATGTGGTCTGCAACGAGCTATTGCTCGACATTTGTTGCAACCTGATCGCTCCTGATCCAACGCGGCGCGTGGCCAGCGCGGAGGAAGCGGAAATGAACGGCGCGGCCAGTTTCCATCGACAACTCATCGTGAACAATCTTGCCAGTGAATACGAAAACGATATCCGGATCTGGCTCAACCAGTTGGAATAGAGGGCGGTAGATCGTTTTCTTGACGACCCGACCAGTGCCGATTGTCGCAACCACTTCGCCTTGCGACTTGCGTGAAACGCCCTCTCCAACATCCCTGCAAGCATCTTCCGTCTCCGCTGCTCACGGTTCTTGTTGCAGAGAGTTCGCATAGAACCCCCCGGGGGCTTGCACGCAAATCATCCTCTTTACGATTCTCCCTGGATATAGGTCCAGTTGAAGCGATCGAGAAACGTCTTTCGGAAATAGTTGCCAGGCAGTCGCAGCGCCACGTGCATCTTCGAGAGGCCGTTTCGAAAGTCGATGTCCAGCGCCCAGGCATCGACCTTGAGCCCTCCATTGACTTCGACGAACAAACGGTCGCCCAGCTTCTCGAAACCGCCATTTTTCACGTAGGCTCCGTGCGTCAGTCCATTACGAAACGAATCCCACATCCACCGCCAATAATAATCGACTCCCGGAGGAGGATCACTTGGGCGATCGCGCCATCCCGCGTCCATGAACGACACCACGAATGCCTGAAACGCCTGTGAATTGGTCGCCACCGGTGGGGTCAGCAAGTGCCCCAGGGCTTCGACCGCGCACATCAGCGCGTTACCCCACAACAATAACATTGGGTACGGGGCATCATTGCTGTCGAGCATCGCCGTCAGCGGGCCCAACACAACGAACTCAAAACGCTTTTCAAAATACGTAATTTTCCCGTCATCGCTTAACCTGGTAAGCCGCTGGCGATCGTAGTCGACAAACAGGCTCAAGTCCTGACCATCGATCGTCGCTCGAATGCCGTGGTCTTCGGGTTGATCGCGCATGAATCATCCAGGATAGCCGGAGGCCGAACGCGAAAATCTATTTCGTCACCGCGTTCAACGCCAGGGGTCGTAGTCCGTTTCATGGTGGTCTAGGTCACGAATCATCGCTTCCCATTGAAATGGGTACCGCATCTCCTGCGTCAAAATGGCTCGCGACTGCATAGCCACCTCACCGGGCACCGGGTGCAAAGGTCGCCCCGACGACATCGCTCTCAAGTTGACATCGCACGTGCGTTCCATGTCCAACATATCGATCAACGCCTGTTCGACGGTCCCCGCGGCGGTGAGCAGTCCATGATTGGCGAGAATCAAGGCACGGTAATTGCCAAGCGATTCAACAATCTCGTTGGCTTGGACCTCATCAACAACGATCCCCGTATAGTTCGAGTACACCGCATGGTCATCGTAAAAGGAGCAGCCTGTCTGATACAAGGGCTCAAGCGGAATCTTCAACGCGCTGTAAGCCGAACCGGCTGGCGGATGGGTGTGTACAGCACAATTCACATCCGCTCGTGCTTGATGAATCGCGGAGTGAATACAGAACCCCGCGAGGTTGATCTGCTCTCCCCCGTCGATGATCTCGCCACACTCGTTCACCAGCACAAGATTTTCAGCGGTCACCTCTCGAAACAGCTTCCCGAACGGATTGACCCAAAAATAATTCGCGGCACCAGGAACCCGCAAACTGATATGCCCCGCAATTCCGTCGTCAAGCCCACGTCGAGCAATGATCCGGTAGGCCGCGGCAAGTTTTACACGCTGTTGGCGAGCTTCGGGAGTATTGGCCAACTCCACGATCCGCTGCTTTTCGTCGGCGTTCGAGGAGGTCTCAGCGTGCAGAATCTTGGTCGGATCGATGGTCGCCATGAAGGTCTCTCCCTCACAAGATGGGTAATTGAATTGCCTAAACCCGGATTATTCATGATGATCGTCGCCAGGGAACCTAAGTCCGGGCAGATCGGTCATGTCGGCCATGAAGAATCCAGGTTAATGCCGTACAAAACGGGAATTGACGTATCCTAAGCGCCACGCACACCTTCGACAACAACTTCAACTTCGTGCCAACCTCCACGCCCTTTCGCCGCCATTGTAGTGGAAGATGTCAATCGCCTGTCTTGCCTCTCGGAAGAGAACCGATAGCCAAGCCAACGTGAAAAATCCTTGACACAACCTCGGGTTACGATAAACTCCTGGTTACGGGGGGAGCTTGGGTCGCTACGCGATAGTCCGACGTTGGACAGCGTAACAAGTGGGTGCTGCGAATGGAGTTCCCAAAGCCACATGGCTGTTAAGTTAGTTGCCGTTCGGTAACTTCCCACATCTGTCCTAGGCACACAACATTTGTTTGCGACTAATTGTTTTAATTTCTTTATTCGCCGGAAGAGGTACCAAGCAATGACATCGAAACCACGCAAGTCGGGCTTTACGCTCGTCGAGCTGTTGGTGGTTATCGCCATCATCGGCATTCTGATTGCCCTACTGCTCCCTGCCGTGCAGGTTGCGCGTGAGGCGGCTCGTCGCATGAACTGCTCCAGCAATCTGAAGCAGATTGGCATCGCGATGCACAACTACAATGCTCAGCTAGGCTCGTTCCCCTCTGGCATTGTCACTCTGGCGTTCAACACTAATGCGACCGGAATTAACAATGCGTTCGACGGCGGTCTTTTCTTCAACAACGCTTTTGCTTCATTGTTACCGTTCATGGAGCAAGAAAGCATCACGAATATTTGGGATCAAAACAAACCTTGGTATAACCAGGGTTCGAACAACCCCGGCGATACGACAGCCAGACAGATCGCCTCGGCAGTCGTACAGGGATACGTTTGCCCTTCAAACTCGAAAGACAATCCGGTCTCGGAGTCGTTTTTCGCCACATTGCTCTTGTCATTCGCCGATCAAGCTACGGTCGACCGTATCGGCACCGAGTTCGCGCTTACCGACTACCTCCTCTGCAAAGGCGTCAGCGACGCTTGGTGTCTCTCCAACGGCTATTATCTCAGCTACGATGAGCTTGCTCCCATTTATTACACCACTGCTATCCCCGGAGTCCCATGGGCGAAGCGCGAGCGGGGCATGTTTGATATCTCATTGCCTGCCGGGGGTGCGAATTTCTTACCGATTCCCGGTTTGGAGTTCACCTGTCGTCCTTCCATGATAAAGGACGGCTTGAGCAATACATTTGCGATCGGCGAAGGGGCCGAAGGTCCAGCTTGGCCAATCTGCATTGCGAATGCTGGAAATCGCTACGCAGGCAGCAGTAATCCGGCATCCATGAATATTGCAGACGACAAATGCCAAGACCCCAACAGTGGATTCGCCCCAACCCTCGCTAGTTTTGGCGACCCGTCCCGGAGCTACCCGATTTATCAGGCTTGGTGGATGACGCCTAATGTCCTTCCGGGGGTTGATGCTGGGGCCTACATGGGCTCTCCCTTCGGCTGCACGCTTGAACGCCTCAATACGCGTCCGGTTACGCATACCGTCATCGGTGCCAACGCCAATAACCCCACTGACGTCATTACCCAAATGTTGCTTTGCAAGCCAAGCCTCGACTTCGATGGCGCTGGGCCATCCCAAGCGAATACTGGTAGCCTACATGCGACAAGTAACTTCCGTAGCGACCATCCTGGTGGTGGTAATTTCCTCTATGGCGACGGGTCGGTGAAGTTCATTCAAGATAGCGTCGACCTTAATACTTATCGAGCCCTCTCGACCATCCAAGGTGGAGAGACCGCACTCAAGGCGGTAAATTGAGCTTCCACCCATTACAATGACGAGCCTCTGCCTCCAGCGGAGTTCGTTGCAACATCTTCACGCCTTGGCGATCATCCGGTCGCCAGGGCGTTTTTCTGTGGAAAGCTGTTACCAACCGATGATTCCCATGGGATCCGCAATACAAAAAAAGTCTCCCGCGCGCCGGGTGGGATGTGGCGCGGGGAGACGGGGGCGGGGGAAAGTCGAGGGTCCCGATGCTTCGGTGGCCCGCCGAGGCCATGGGGGA
>Ga0114931_10006404_pt1 | contig 14481 bp, 11 predicted proteins | sample 2SBtaG_FD_89579 | JGI IMG/M metagenome (GOLD analysis project Ga0114931, IMG submission 89579) | Deep subsurface microbial communities from Kolumbo volcano to uncover new lineages of life (NeLLi) - 2SBTROV14_V59a metaG | ecosystem: Environmental > Aquatic > Marine > Volcanic | place: Kolumbo...
CTAAGCTCAACGATTCCGGGGTGTGGCTGCATTGTGGTGAAAGGGTAGTCGGCGATTTTGGGCCTCGCCTTGGAAACACGCGACAGAATCGTGCTTTTCCCGGCGTTGGGAAGTCCCACCAACCCCACGTCGGCGAAGAGCTTGAGTTCCATTCTCAGCCATCGCTGCTGCCCCTCGGTTCCGGGTTCAGCCTCAAGGGGAGTTTGATTGGTTGGACCGGCGAAATAGGCATTGCCACGACCCCCCTTGCCCGCTCGGGCGATGCAGACCCGCTCGCGAAGACGGTCCAGGTCTTTGATGAGCAAACCGCTGTCACGGTCATAAATAAGCGTTCCGAGGGGGAGCTTGAGAATCAGGTCTTCCGCGCTCTTGCCGGCCATTTTCTTACCCATTCCGGGCTGACCGTTACGTGCAATCCAATGGTGGCGACCCTTGAAATCCAGCAGTGTGTCCACCCCGGCAGTCGCGACGACGATAACATTGCCTCCGTCGCCGCCATTGCCGCCGTCGGGACCGCCTCGTTCAACATATTTTTCACGTCGAAAGCTGACACAACCATTGCCGCCGTTGCCGGCCCGCACGTAGATTTCAGCTTCGTCAACGAGCATGAGGTGTATCGGCCTATTAAAAAAGGAGCGGTCGTTTGGACCACCCCGCTTTGACCACCCGTTTGATCTCGATGATCAGACGGGCTTACAACAGCACCGACCAACCCCGCGTATCCCCGACACCAAGCCCCACCACAGGAGAAACGCCCCGCGGAGTCCGCCAACCATCGAAAAAAAGGATTCACCCGGCAGGAACAACGTCTACCTTGCGTCCTCGGAACCTCACGATTCCGTCGGAAAGTGCAAACAGAGTGTCGTCTCGTCCGCGACCGACATTGTGACCCGGAAGGTGCGGGGTTCCTTTCTGACGAACGAGAATGGTCCCGGTAGTCACCTTTTGACCGGCATATCGCTTAACGCCCAAAAACTGGGGATTGCTATCGCGACCGTTTCGTGATGATCCTTGACCCTTTTTATGTGCCATAATCGCTTACTCCACGTATGAAGCGTCACCGGCAAGTCCGTCCAACGCCTTCTGTTTTATCTTGTGTTATCGCAAAACCCACTGGCGATTGCGGCGAATCGGTTTCGCAAATTTTCGCGTGTCCGGATCCCCCGGAAGATCGTAATCCAATTCCAACGTACGACGAAGGAGAAAAAAGCGAGGATTGGTGTCGCTTTCCGGCTCATCCGGTTTGTAAACCGGGTTTGCGACTCTTTCAATGTCGCCGGACAAACCGCTCACAAACAGCCGAAAACCGGCCGCACGCGTGTCAAACGTGCGAAAGACCGCCGCCGAAGTCCGCGCGTTGGCCGTACCTTGCATCAGCTTGCCCGTTACATCCGAAGGATTGGCAAAAAAAGGAAACTCCTTCTTGTGACGGGCCTTAATCGCAGCGTACACGCCCGGTGTCACGCCATCCCCGCCAACAACCTCCTCAAGCCTGTCGGTCACGATCCGAAACGAGGGGGTAAAAACAACATCCCGCCCCGTCCGGTTGGTCACACGGTACACGACGTACCAGAAAGTCGTCGGGATCGAGTCACCGGGAAGGGTCACCTCAATCCGCTGCGGATCGTAAAACTCGAAATCGAGCTCCCATGTTTTCGGCACCAAGCCGGCGCGCGGACCGCCCACCGCCGTGGCGGTCGTGGCGAGAGCAGCGCATAGAATAAGCCTTCGGCCAACCATAGCCCCTCATTGTATAATGCTTGCGATGAAGCGTCAAACCCGATCGGATCACCTGAACCGTCGCCGGGTCCGTGACAGTCGGGGCGACCCTCTCACGTCCAATCTGTCGTCTTGAGCGAAGCGAGCCGACTTCAGTCCGCGCGGCTCAACCCCCGCCGCGGCTGATCGTTCGCGCGGACTTCCACTCCCCTTCGCCCGGACTCTCCACCCCTTCATGGTCGCGGGGATGATTATCGTCGCCGGTTGCCAGCCCCCTTTCGGTCTCGTCCGGTTCGTTATGCCCCGATCTTACAGAGGGACCATGCTCTGCTGTCGATCGGGAACATGGCCACGCAAGCGTGGTGACCTGCCCCACAGGGCTTTCCAAGCGCCTTCCCGAATGCCCCATCCCTCCCCGATTCAAGTGATCCGAAAAACGCCCTATTTTCTGCTTGACACGAAAAAAAAACGATAGCTTTACGCGCTGATCCGTAGTGGGGGTTCGGCCTCGCTCGGGCGCCGATCCTCCCCTGCTTCCTTGAACGCAAAGGAGGACATTTCGATGGACGCGAGTAAAATCAAGAAAAGTGTGGTGGCAGGATGCGTTGCGATGTTGGCACTATTGGCCGTCTCCGACCGGGCAAGTTCGGTTCCGCCCACGAACATCCCGGCTGCGATCAAGAGCGTAACGGTCGCGGTATCGGCGCAGTGTTGCCCCAAGCTTTGCTACTTATTCTTTTGCTGCAAGTGTACGAGTACTTGTAGCTGCCCGTGCAGCGATTCTGACTGTACGACGATACCAACGATTTGTAACGTAGGGGGTTGCTCGGGGTGCTGCGGTTTCTTCGGCGGTCGAAAGGCAGCCCTTTGTTCGGCACAATGTATGTAGGGTGAAAGGTCGCTGCCTTCGGGGTCCGCGATGACCTAATGAGTCAAAAAAATTGAGGAGCAACCGATGCAAAGAAGAACGCTTGGATACGTTTTGTGTCTGTCGGCCCTTGCGCAGGGCATGGGTGCAGCGGGCGAGGATCCAACGACGCAAAACACCCGTACCCACGAAATTCGTGCCGAGTGCTGGTTCAACGCCCAACCGGTGCGGCTGTTTGACCCGCCGAGGCTTGTTTTGCTGGAGTTTTGGTCTGTGCGGTCGCGGGAGAGTCGGCGGTTTGCCTCCTCGCTCGACAAGCTGCACCAGTTCTTCAAGGACAAGGGCTTGCTGGTCGTGGGGCTATCGTCCGATGAGTGCAGGTATACCGAGAATCTCCTGCGCCACGAAAAAATCACCTACAAAATGGGCGGCGAAAGCGACTCGGCGAAAAAGTACGGCGTCGAGCAATTCCCCACCGTTGTACTGATCGACGTGGCCAAGCAGAAGGTCGTCGAGCGGTGGGCGGGCAAGGAGGTCAGCGTCGAAGCGGTTGCCAAGGCAGTGCGAAACATACTCGGACCGCCCAGGGGAACGTCACCGGGTGGTCTGACACACGAGGGGGCGTCGGTCATGCACGCTATCGCCGCTGATGCCGGCGCCAACATCGCAGACATTACTGAGAATATATTGGCCACTGAGGGTGAGATCGGAGCGGAATCGCTTGAACCGCTCGAACGATTCTACCAGGCCAACATGCTGGACGACCCGACCCGTGAGGACGCCGAAGCGCGGGGCGCGAGGATAGCGCGCATGTCGATCCTCGGGCTCGACGGGGACGTCGGGTATGCCAAGCTCCTATCCACCGGTCGGCTAAGCGAGGCAGGCAAAGCAGCCGTTCGAGACCGCGTGTTGGAGATGGCAGCCAACGATCCAAACCCCGGCGTACGGGTTATGGCCATAGGCGCTCTTCGCAAAAACCTCGGTCAGCCGGGTGATCCCGTGTTGCTGGATGCGTTGCGGCGGATGCGGGCCTCGGAAACGGACTCCATACTTCAGGCGGGACTGGATCACGCAATTCGGGAGCTCGATCCGGCGACGCGCGAGAAGACGTTGTCTCACAATACCCGTACGCTGGCGCGAGAACTCATGCGATCGCCAGACCCGATGGCCACGCCGTGGGCGGAAGCGTACGCCTATATTCAATCGAAGACGCAACGCAGCGTACCGGAGCTTCTTCAGGATTACGAAACGTTTGTGGACCCTTCTGATGACGAAATCGGACGCCAGAATGCGACCCTCAAACGCACAGTCGCCATCGACGAAATCCTCACACGCGTGGAGCGAGGAGAGGTGCAGGATTTGCGTGATTTGGAAAACAACGTGGGGCGAAGTCTTCCGCGAGAACCGGATGAATGGGTCCGACTGCGTCAGATTGGATTGCTCAATGTGATCGCTGAGCGCGGCGGACGCGCGCTTCGTGCCGAGGTTATGGAACTGTTCAAAAAGGAACTGTCCACGGACACGAGCGGATACGACAGGGCTGCAATGGAGGTGTACTTGGAAGACCTAAAGCAAAAGTGAACTCCACCGGCGAGGACCCCCGGAGCGTGGGGGCGAGCAGCCCCCACGAAAAGGGCGTCCGTATACCTTCCAATAGCCAGGGATACCTCTTTCATTCTTTGGGTTCCCCTCCTTGCTTCCTGTGCCTCTTCAGGCTCGCCTTGAGCTTGCGGTTGGCAAAAGTAAATGCAACAAAACGCGGGTCTTGATCCTCAAACCGTAACAACTGTGGAGGTTAGTCCGGTGCAACATCGATTGACGGTTTTCTTGTCCCTTCTGGTGATGTGTTTTGGTTCGCAGCGAGCATGGTCTCTCCAGGTGGAAACGCACCCCCCAAGCGTGCTGCGCAGATCGAGGCGAAGTGCTGGTTTAACGCTCAGCCGGTTCGACTTGGTGATCCATACAAACTGATCCTGCTTGAGTTCTGGTCGATGCGGTCGCGCGAGAGTCGGCACCTGGTGCCCGCCATGCAAGCACTGCACAAAACCTACAGCAACAAAGGGCTGTTGGTCGTCGCGCTGTCCGCCGAGGACTGCAAAAAAGTTGAGCGCTATATTCGCCGGGAAAAGGTTTCCTATAAAGTTGGTGCGGAAAGCAAATCCTTCAAAGCCTACAAAATCGAGCAACTCCCTGCGGTTGTCCTCATTGATCCGGAGAAACTGAGAACCATTGCCCGCTGGTCCGGGCGAGAGGTCCAACCAAGCGTGATCATCAGGACAATCGTGAAGTTCTTAGGTCCGCCACCAGGTACGCAACCGCTTAACGTCCTGTCCGAACCGCAGGAACGAGAAGCGTATTTGGCTCAAGTGGATGAGTCGGGGGCTTCGTTGAGCAAGTTGACGTCGGACATCCTCGAAACACCTGGCACATTGACCACGGAAGTCCTTTCCGCCTTGGATTCGTTTTATGAAGCGAACCTCCCGGACGACCCCAACGAAGACAGCGCGGAAACGCGGGCTCAACGGGTCGCACGTTGGGAACTTCTAGATTCGGACGAAATGGGATACGCAAAACTTTTTTCCAGCGGTCGTTTGAGCGAGGAGGCTAAAAGGGCCGTCCAAGATCGCGTTCTGCAAATTGCGCACACCGATCCGGACAACGGTGCTCGCATGAGCGCTATATCAGCGCTGGGACGATACATCGGCCAGGAAGGTGACGACGAGCTGCTGAACAACCTTCGAGACATGTTCAAAAGCGAAGAAAGTCCTTTTGTTCGTGCGTCCATTGACCGGGCCATGGAGCGCCTCGATCCAGCAAGAAGGGCCGATCTAGAAGACATCACGAAACATCCCATCGCACTGAACTTGCGGCGAATGATGAAAGAATCCCCGGATCCGGCATCGAGTCCTTGGTCCGACGCGTACACCGATACCCAAACCGTTTCCCAGCGAACCACCGAAGAGCTCTTTGAAGACTATTTGTCCTTTCCAGACCCACCCGATGACGAAAACGGTCGCCAGAATGCAACGCTCAAAAGGGATGCCGCACTAGATGAGATGGAGGACCGCCTCCGGCGCGGTGAGATATGCGACCTGCATGGGCTCAAAGATCAGTTCGCCAGAGCCCTCCATGAAGAGCCGGACCCCTTCATTCGTAAATACCTGGTTTGGTCCGGACTCAGACGAATTGCGGAACAGGGCAGTGGTACGCTGCGTATGGAAATTGTGGGAATCCTCGAAAAGCAGTTGTCCGTTGAGCCTCACCGCAACGTCCGGGCCCCGCTGGAGGCCGCCTTGAAACAGCTAAAACGACCGTAAGACGCGGAGTCTGATCATACAACGATGCCGGTGTCTTGATCGGCGAACAACCAGCGCTACACGTGTCATCGGGAAGGGGTTAGTGATACCTGGCCGCGATGGGCATGCGCCGTCCGGTTCCAAACGCGCGGGCGGTGACCTTCAGACCGACGGCGGCTTGTTGGCGTTTGTACTCGTTTTTGCGAACCATCTGTACGACCCGCTCCACCGTGGCACGATCCAACCCCGTGGCGACGATTTCCTCGACGCTGCGATCATGCTCGACATATTGCTCTAAAATCCCATCGAGCACCTCGTACGCCGGCAACGTGTCCTGATCCTTTTGGTCTTCGCGAAGTTCCGCCGAGGGGGGCTTTTCGATCGTGCGAACCGGGATGCGCGTTTCATCCTCGTTGATCGCACGGGCCAATTCATAGACGACTGTTTTGGGGACATCACTCAACACGGCCAATCCCCCGCACATGTCTCCGTACAACGTACAATAACCAACCGCCAATTCGCTCTTGTTGCCCGTCGTCAAGAGCAACCATCCAAACTGATTGGACAGCGCCATTAGCAGCGTTCCGCGTATCCGCGCCTGAATGTTTTCCGCCGCCACACCTGAGGGAACCCGTCCAAAGTGCGAAGCGAGCGCCGACTCGTGTGCGGCGTGCACCTGCTCCAAACCGATTTCTCGAAAGTCGATCCCCAGATTTTCCGCCAGCTCCCGCGCGTCCTCAACGCTGTGCTTACTTGAATATCGCGAAGGCATGGCTACCCCATGCACCCGATCGCTTCCCAAAGATTCGACCGCCAGTGCAGCCGTCAGAGCTGAATCGATCCCCCCCGACAACCCGATGACCACGTCCGTAAACCCGCATTTGCGCACGTAGTCGCGAATCCCCAATCGAAGCGCCGAACGAATCCCCGCGATACGATCCGGATAGGGTTCGATTCGATTCGCGTTTCCGCCCAATTCGACGACAAGAAAATCCTCCTCAAACGCTTTGGCCCGCGCGATCAACTCACCGTTGGCATCGAGCGCAAGACTCGCACCGTCAAACAGAAGGTCATCGTTGCCCGCCACCTGGTTCGCGTAGACCAGGGGAACGTGCAGTTCTTTCGCCTGGCTTTTGAAGAGTGCTTCTCGATCCGCCTGAACCCCGGCGCGGTAGGGTGATGCGGAAAGGTTCACGATCAACTTGGCCCCGGCTTCGACGGTCTTGGTTATGGGATCGACCCCGTAGACGCGGCGACCTTCGAACTGGCGGTTGTTCCAAAGGTCTTCACAAACAGTGATGCCGATGGGAACCGGAGCGTCGGCGGAGGGGACATCGATGACGCATGCGTCCCGACCGGCGGTGAAGTACCTGGACTCGTCGAACACATCGTAAGTGGGTAAAAGCATCTTGGCGTACGTCGCCTCGATACGTCGATTGCGACAGACCGCCACCGCATTGAGCAAACCCTTCCCCCCGCCCGATGGATCCGGCATGGCAAGTCCGATCAACGCGGTCAACGGTTCGCAGGCGCAGGCAATTCGCTCGACCGCCCGTACACCGGCTCGAACGACATCATCGCGCAGAACGAGGTCTTTCGGGGGATACCCTAAAACGCACATTTCGGAAGCAACCAGAAGATCCACCCGCTGGGATTGGGCACGGCGGATGGACTCAAGAAGCAGCCCGATATTGCCCTCGATGTCCCCCACCGTCGGATCGAATTGCGCAAGACCTACACGCATCGGAGGCCACCTTCAGCTTGTCGATTCCGTGGATTCATGCGCCCTATGTTATCACGGCGCACGAAAACCGCCCGAATGGTTCAGGCGGCTGGGAGTGCAAAAGAAGCGAGACCGGCGGGGCTTTTCCGTGTTCGGGCCGGAGAGAGGAGAGTTTTGGAAAAGCTTTACTCCCGCCGATCTCACGTTTCCAGCGTCAAGAGCGAGTAGAGGGCTGAATCGGACGCCTCGATCAAAACGACAACCCATTCCGCCAAATCCAGGCCACGACTCTCGCGCTTTCGCTTTTATGTCGATTTCTTGTTTTCGCCCTTCCTCCTGGGCACGAAAACCGACCCCCCAAGCCCGTTCTCGCGTCCGATGTTTCGGCCCGGCGTCCGCTACGACTGATAATTCAGCGTCCCGCGATGAGGGGGGACAACAACTGCGCCCGCTGAGGTATCTCCCGAGCAAGACCAGTGCCAAACACGTCCCCGCAACGCGGATTCTGAATTTTCGTGCAAAAATGGTTGTTCCCGTCGCATTGGGGCGTCAAGAAAAACGGACGTTGGAAGGAATCAGTCCCCATCGGATGTTCTTGCGGGGAGGTGATGTGCCAGATCGCCCAACGAATTGGGTCTTATGACGCAGCACTGGGTCTGGCACGAGGGCTGTTGTTAGACTGTCGATTCGCAATTGTTAGAATCCTCTAACGAATATGGCGGCCCCTGATCGACCGCCCGCTCCCGAATGCAAAGCGATGGTTGAAAAGAAGGTGGAAACACTCAAACTGACGATTCGCGGGATGCATTGCGATCACTGTGTAGATTCGATCGAGAGAGCGCTCACGGCGTTGGATGGAGTCGAAAGCTGCCAGGTGAGCGTAGGCTTGGTTCACGTCGTTTTTAGCGCAACAAGAGTCGCTCGCGCCGACCTTTTTGAGTGCGTTCGCCAGGCAGGTGCGTTTGAGGTCACCGGGTTTGAAAAAATCGATGACTGACGCGCCTCCCAGCGACAGGCGTCAAGTCTACGGACAACCGCCGATTCGCTTGCGCGTCGAGGGAATGACCTGTGGTAGTTGCGTCGCGCGTGTGGAGCGCGCGATCCGCTCGGTTCCCGGTGTTGCGTCGGCACAGGTGAATCTCACAACGGAAATTGCAAGGATCGACGTCACGCAAGACGGGGCCAGCCGCGCTGATATCGTTCGCGCGATCCAGAGCGCCGGCTACGACGCCGATGCGTTCCGCCCGGGCGACGAAGGATCGACGGGGTTGGAAAAAACGCACGCCGCGAAGTTGCAACAGCACCGGCAAGCACTGGTACAGGCGGTGGGTATCGCGGTTCCGATTTTCGCACTGCACTGGGGGGCGCCCTTTTTGCAGTCAGGAGAAACCGGCGGGCACGTTTGGCCCCAGGCGGTGCAGGCACTGCTTTGTCTTGTCCTGTTGGGTTCCTCGGCGGGTGCGCCCATTTTGGTCGGCGGGTTGCGTGCGTTGATTCACCGTTCGCCCAATATGGACCTTCTTGTTTCGCTGGGTGTGTCGGTTGCCTTTGTCGCCGGTGTTTTTCGCCTGCTGACAGGAACCGGCGACCAGGCGGACTTTCACACGGTCGCGATGATTCTGTCCTTCATCAACCTCGGTCGCTTTCTGGAGATGCGAGCCAAAAAAAGCACAACCGGAGCGATATCGGCTCTTGCACGCAGAATGCCCGCAACGGCCACACTTATCACGAACGGAAAAACGAGAACCGTTTCCATTTCTCAGATCGTGCGGGGCGATCGACTTCGTGTTGTACAGGATGTCGTAGTCCCGGTGGATGGGCGAATCATCGAAGGAACCGCATCCGTGGATGAGAGAGCCGTGACCGGCGAGTCCATTCCTCGAGATCGAACGGTGGGCGAAACCGTTTGCACAGGAACCGTCGTCAAAGACGGCATGATTACAATCGAAGCGACGCGCGTCGGATCGGACTCGACGATGGGCCGAATCGTCCGCGCGGTGGAGGACGCGCAATCGGGGAAAACAAAGATGCAACGCATTGCGGATCGCGTCGCGGGGGTTTTTGTCCCAATAGTCGTGGTAGCCGCAATGGTAACCCTGCTGGCAACCCTTGCACTTTCGGAACTTGGATTCTCCCTTGCGTTGCAAAGGGCGGTCGCGGTGCTCGTTATTGCGTGTCCCTGCGCGATGGGATTGGCGACACCGACGGCGGTCATGGTTGCAACCGGTCGCGCCGCGCAGGATGGCATTCTCGTACGCGATGCGGCGGCGCTGGAAGCTGCCGGTTCGATCCGTGAAATGCTTCTGGACAAGACGGGAACGCTCACCGCCGGAAAGCCTGCTGTGGCAGAGGTCATCACGATGGAAGAAACCCCCCGCGAGAAGGTACTGGAGATCGCCGCCTCAGCCGAGCAATACTCCCAGCACCCGCTGGCTAGGGCAATCCTATCCGCCGCAGCCGACAATGGGTGTGACTTTCAAGAGCCGTCCTCGTTTTCGTCCGTCGCCGGTGGCGGTGTGGTCGCCGAAATCGGCGGCAAGGTCTTCCGCGTCGGATCGGCCAGGTTTCTCCGGGAAAAGGGAGTAGAACCATCCAAAGTCGCCCACGCGCTTCGGGCGTCCGACAAGACCGAATCCTCCGTCGTACTGGTTTCCGATGAGCATTCGGTGTTGGGCCTCATCGTCGTTTCCGATTCAATTCGACCCGACGCAGCCACAACGGTCGAAACGCTCCAGTCGCTTGGGGTATCCTGCGTGATGGTTACCGGCGACCAGGAGCAAACCGCCGTCAGCGTGGCCAGGCGTATCGGTCTTACGCAGTTGCATTTTGAACAGCGACCGGAGGACAAACTGCGTCTCGTCGAATCCTGCCGCACCGCGGGCGGTGGTGTTGCATTTGTCGGTGACGGGGTCAACGATGCTCCTGCCCTGGCGGCGGCGGATGTGGGCATCACGTTCGCATCGGCGACGGATGTTGCCATCGGCACTGCCGACGTGACGATTGTCCACGATGACCTGTCGCGTCTTGTAGAGATCATTCGCCTGGGGCGAGACAGCGTTCGGGTTATCAAGCAAAACCTGTTTTGGGCTTTTTTTTACAACACAGCCGCCATACCCCTTGCCGCTTTGGGAATCGTCCCACCGGGACTTGCGGCGGGGGCGATGATGTTTTCGTCGATCAGTGTGGTGCTCAATGCACTGCGTCTTCGCAAATGATGTGGGTGCTACCTTGCGCGCGAAACGACGGCGCTGCAACATCAAAGCCGGGATCGTAAGGGGGCGGACAAACGGCAACGACGAGATGCTTCGCTGCGCTCGGCATGACACGGAGGGATGTGGCATGGTCCACGCTTGCGTGGCCATGTTCCCGTTCAACAGCAGGGCACGGACCCCTGGTAAGATCGGGGCATCACAACCGTGCGCGACGAATCGGGGATGACCAACCGGACGCGACCGGGCCTGTCCAACTGTCGCAGACCCGTCAGGACGTACCGCAAGGGGGTCCTTTGCTCGCCGGCGTCCGGTCGATTAGACTCCGGTCCCGACGCTCCAAACGGGCGTGGTTGTCGACCATTGTGGAACGGGCATCCCACCGAAGGGAAACGAAAACCAATCGCCCCGAGTTTCTCGGTCGATCTCCGGCATCTGTGACGGATTCCAAGGACACTTATGAAACCGGGATTTGAACCAGGACTCTTTCGTGAGCATACCGTTCGGGTGACCGAGGCGATGTGCCCGTCTTTCAACGGAAAAGTCGTGCATCGCGTTTACTCCACGTGGTCGGTCGCGCACCATTTCGAGTTGGCCGCCCGCATGGTTCTTGTTGATTTTTTGGAAGACCACGAAGAAGGCATCGGAGCCCACGTAAGCGTAGACCACTTGGCTCCCTGTCCGATCGGGCGCGAGGTGCGAATTCGAGCCCGACTGACCGGGGTTGAGCGCGGGAGACACACCAAGGTCGTTTGCGAGGTGGAAGCGTTTGACGGCCATCGTTTGCTGGCGCGCGGGAAACAGGTTCAGGTTGTCATGGACAAACGTGCACTGAAAAATTATCTAGAAAGGGTCTAACATTGGTCAAGTTGATTGCACTGTACAAGAAACCTTCTGACGTCGAGGCATTTGAAAAGCATTATTCGCAAACCCACACTCCCCTGGCCAAGAAAATGCCCGGGCTTCAGCGTTTCGAGTTGTCGCGAATGACCGGCGCTCCCAGCGGCGAACCCCGGTTCTACCTCATGGCGGAGATGTATTTTGAGGACCAATCGGCGATGTTTTCGGCGCTTTCCAGCGACGAAGGAAAAGCGGCTGCAAAAGACCTTATGGGCTTTGCCGGCGACATTGTCCACATGATGTTCGCCGATGTGCAAGTATCATAACCCCCGAGTCGCAAGCGGCGGACCATGCCCGCTCCTACAAGTCCGGGAAGACCTCAACATCAGAACCGCGACAGTAAGGGGGCGGAGAGTCAGTGCGAACAACCAGCCGTCACGCGGACGAAGCCGCGCGGACTCAAGTGCGCGGATCGCCAAGCTGGGCATGACAGATTGGGACGACGCATTGCTAGTAACCCGCCGCTTGCCCGTCCTTGCGTGATTCAGAGGCGCCGATGTAGATATTCCGGGCAGCGTCATACATGATCGCCTGGTACCCGCCGAAACCTCCCGACGAAAATCGTACGCGGTGCCCCATCTGCGCCAACCCTCGCTTGGACGCCATCGGCACACCCGATTCGAGCGCCACCTCGCCCCCGTTTCGCATCCGCGACCCGGTCGGTTCCGATGAACCGGTATGATGGAACCTCGCGGCGTCGCCTGCTTCCTGAAGGTTCATCCCGAAGTCAAGAATGTTGCAGAGAATCTGCACGTGTCCTTGCGGTTGCATGTCGCCGCCCATGACGCCGAAACTCAACCATGGCAGTCCGTCTTTCGTCGCAAACCCTGGAATAATCGTATGAAATGGACGTTTGTGTGGAGCGTACACGTTTGGGTGTCCCTTCTGCAAACTGAACAACTCCCCGCGATCCTGAAATACAAACCCAAGCCCGTCGGGAACCAATCCCGACCCAAACCCTCGATAATTACTCTGTATCAGCGAAATCATGTTGTGATCCTTATCCGCGACGGTCAGATACACCGTGTCACCGTGCTGGAGTTTCGGATCACCCGCCTCGATGCGTCGAAGCGCGCGTTTCGGATCAATCAACGCACGCCGCCTGCTCGCGTAGTCTTTGGAAATCAACCCTTCGATGGGAACTTTGTAAAAATCCGGGTCGGCGTAGAACCGTGCCCGGTCCTCATACGCCAACTTCTTCGCTTCAATCAAGCGATGCAAGTAGGCCGTGGAGTTGTGACCCATCGACCGTAGATCAAAGGATTCGATAAGGTTGAGCATCTGCAAGACGGCGATCCCCTGACCATTGGGCGGAAGCTCCCACACTCGCACTCCGCGATAGGTCGTCGAAACAGGTTCAACCCAGGTCGAAGTGTGATCGTTGAAATCGCGTGCCGTCAAAAAACACCCGACCCTGGCTGCAAAGGCGACCATTGTGTCGGTCAACGCCCCACGATAGAACGCATCGCGCCCACCGCTGGCGAGGGCCTCGTACGTCGAAGCAAGGTCCTTGTTGCGAAAAATGTCACCCTTTTTCGGCGCTTGACCATTGGGGAGAAAAGTGGCCGCGAAATTCGGCTGATCCTTGAGAACCCGCCCCCCGCGCGCCCAGTAATACGCGATGAGTTCGGTCAGTGGAAATCCCCTGCGCGCGTACTCGATGGCCGGTGCCAGGATGTCACTCATTGGAAGTTTTCCGAAACGCTCATGAAGCGTAAACCATCCGTCGACACAACCCGGAACACTGACAGGTAGCGGCCCAAACGGAGGGATCGACGTTAACCCCGCCGCCTTCAGTTGCGCCAGGGATAGTTCATAAGGACTGCGACCGCTGGCGTTGAGACCGTAGAGTCGCTCGGTCTTGGAATCCCACACCATCGCAAAAAGATCCCCACCAATTCCCGAACCGGTTGGTTCGGTCAGACCCAGCACCGCGTTGGCGGCAATCGCGGCGTCAACGGCGGTCCCGCCTTTTTTGAGAATCTCAATGGCGGCCTGAGTGGCGAGCGGCTGGCTGGTCGCAGCCATTCCGTTACGGGCAATCACCTCCGACCGCGTGGCAAATGGCCGACCCGTAATGCGATCACCACCGCCCGATGGACGCCAGGCAAAACAGATCGACGACAGGATGGTTGAAAACACGATAACCAGCGCAAACTTTGACATCTGCCAATCTCCTCACAAAACAAACCTCGTCGCATCTCGCCGCTCGAAGAAAAACCGGACCGCCGATTCTATTCGATCATCCCACCGATCGGTAGCGAAACCGTCAGAATCCGTCGGACGACACGGATGGCACAGTTCGCTATAATGCGCACTCGCAAGGGGAATTGGGGAAAGGAGGTCGCCGTGCCCGCCGGGGAAGTCGTAGGACTGTCGCTCACAATCGCCCTGTTCGCGTTCATGTCGGGAGTATTCGTGGGAGTTTCGCGTCAACAACACACATTGCGAAGGTCTCGTGATCGCGACGCACGCCGCGCGATCCTTTCGAGATTGCTCAGCGCTCGCTACAAGGCCACACGCGCAAGCCTGTTGTTTGTGGCATCGGTCCGGGCTGTTCATGGTACGAGGGAAAACTCCGCTCAAAGGCGCATGCGCATCAAGAACGCCGATGCCGCTCGACGACAACTTCACCGCGCTCTCGCCGAATTGGATCGAACGAACGCGGATTTCATAGTCTGGTTTCCGGAAACAAGCGAATTGCAAGATCAGCGTGATCGCATCGACCTGGCCACCTTGCGCGCCGCGATTGATGGTTCCGCGTTA
>Ga0114931_10006405_pt1 | contig 14478 bp, 14 predicted proteins | sample 2SBtaG_FD_89579 | JGI IMG/M metagenome (GOLD analysis project Ga0114931, IMG submission 89579) | Deep subsurface microbial communities from Kolumbo volcano to uncover new lineages of life (NeLLi) - 2SBTROV14_V59a metaG | ecosystem: Environmental > Aquatic > Marine > Volcanic | place: Kolumbo...
GTCCGGGTTTGAATAACTAAGAAGTGTCTTTCCTTGCGCATTCAAATCCGGTTTTTATGACCTGACTCACAACGCCCAAGGATAAATAATGAATGAACACTTAACTAGATCCACCAGGTGTACAAGTGTTCTAAATCTAGTGTTTTCACTCATTTCAAAACATATCTGTACTATGTCTTATATAAATTTTTCTGAAAATTAATGACTTGGACTTGTTCTTTTTTAAGAGTTAGCCTATTTTTAAGCCTTTCAAAAGATGTGAACTAGGAGAATAAATAACAATATTACCATTACTAGAATTGTGTTTAATTTTAATATTAAAAACTTATTCAAATACCTTACATCCCTAAAAATAATTCAAATTAATTTTAAATCACAAAGAATTTATAAAGGAAACAGGATTCTTCATGAGTATGAATTACGAAGATATGTTAAAAGAAGCAAGAGAAATTCTGCCTGAAAAGAAAACAGACGGGGAAAGATTTGAAGTTCCTAAAGTTAGAGGACAAATTGAAGGAAATAAAACAATTATTAGCAACTTCAATCAAATAGCCGAAACTTTGAGAAGACCACCAAAGCATCTTTTAAAATATGTTCAAAAAGAACTTGCAACACCAGGAATATTTAGAAAACAAGCAGTAATCTTCGGGTCAAAACTTCCTGCATCAAAAATAAATGAAAAAATAGTTTCATATGCAGATGAATTTGTTATTTGTAAAGAATGCGGAAAGCCAGACACAAAAATAACAAAAGAAGGAGATGTTTACTACCTTAAATGTCAAGCTTGCGGAGCAAGATACAGTTTTTATTCAAAAATATGAAAAAATGAAAGTTCAAACAAACTCAGACAACTTCAAGCCCGTGTTTGAATCTGCAGGATGTCTTCTAATTTATGAAAAAAAAATTCTACTTCTAAAAAGAAGTTCAATTGAAGATGAACCAGGATTGTGGGGTTTTCCAGGGGGGAAACGTGAAGTAGGAGAAACACCAAAAGAGGCATTAATAAGAGAAGTAAAAGAAGAAACAACAATAATAATCTATAAAAATAAATTAAATTTGGTAGACAAATTAGATGTGCGAACCAATAAAGACTTCATCTACAGATATTACACTTATATTCTTGATGAAAAACCGAACATAACCCTAACACAAGAACACGATGAGTACAAATGGGTTGATGAAACTAATGTAAGAGAATTAAAAATGCACACATCAGATTATGCAAAAATAGAACTCGCACTTAGAAATGCTCCCTAACATCGACATCCTCACCTGAATTTAAAACAATATTTTCTTTCAGGACATTTATTGCAACTTTAGAAACTTTTTTTGTTGAAACACCCAAATATTTAGTCATTCTCGTAGACGTCAAACCAGGACTTATACAATAAACTTTAATTTTCTTAGGCAACTCATTAGCTAACCCTTTTGTAATATTTACTACGCCCGCTTTTGTTGCCGCATACGCAATATAATAACTTGACGAATATCTGGGAGCAACACTTGCAACATTTAAAATCAATGCTTCCTTTTTTTTCTTAAGAGAAGGTATGAATGTTTTTGTAGTTTTAATAAGTCCTGTAAAATTTACATCACTCATTGTTTGAATTTTTTCAAAACTCATCTTTTCAAAAACACCTGCAAATAAAACTCCTGAGTTATTAATTAAAATATCAGGCAACATATTTCCTTTGTTTAATTTTTCATACGCATCAATAATAGATTGGTCATCAGAGACATCTAAGTGAATAAGATACGCTTTAGAATTCTTTTTACATTTTTCCAAAACTTTCTCTGCATCTTTTTTGCTTTTATTATAAGTAATTATGACTGTTGCACCTTCTTTTGATAAATCAAGAGCTAATTGAGCGCCTATTCCTCTGCTACTTCCTGTTATTAGTGCTATCTTTTTTTTTAATTCCACTTTATACAAACATTTTTATAACTTTTTTATTAAACTTTCTATTCCCAAGAAATAAGATAAACACTTTCAACCAGAACCATCTGGCCAAATAATTTGATTGCAAAATTTTCAAGGTGAGATTGTGGCTTTTTTTTTGTTTCAATAACTTCTCAATCAAGGAATACTTGTGTTTGGGATTAATTATTTTGTTTGCAATTTCTTCTGCAGAAATTATTGCTTGTTGTATTCCTTCTCCTGTTAATCCAGACGCTAAACCTGCAGCGTCACCAATTAGAAATTTATTTCCAAAATCTGTGCCTTTATAATCATAATTTATTGTGTGAGCCTGATATTCTCCTTTAGAATAATCTATTTTTTTCATATCAAGCCATTCGTGAAAATTATTTTTTAGTTTTTTTATAGAAAATGTCTTTGGATCACAGCCCGTTCCTATAGAAACATAATCTGTATGAGGAAAAATCCATGCGTAACCTGAAGAAAAACGCTTTGCGTCTGCAAACATTTCAAATTCTTTAAATTTACTAGTTTTGATTATATATTGTATAGCTAAAGCAAATTTTTCTGTGTTTAAACCTAAGTGTTTTCTTACAATAGAATTTGAACCATCTGCGCCGACTAAATAATCAAAATAATATTTCTCACCAGAAGATGACTGAACATAGTTCTCAAAAATTCCTGAAATAATTGTATTTTTCATAACGGTCACATATTTTTTGTCCAGTCTAGAAAGCTGATATTGACCAAGATTTTTTCTATCTACTGTGTGAACAAATGGCTCTTTTTGCTCTAAATATTTAAACTTTGAACCTACATAAACTTTTATTTTATTATAAGAATGATCTAATATTGAAGGTGGCAAAACAAAATGTTGAATGTTTGAATTAGTTATTCCTCCAGCACAAACTTTTGGGCCTATAACTTTTTTTCTATCAACTAACAAGACTTTTTTCTTACTTTGTCCTAAAATTTCTGCGCAGCGAAGCCCACCGGGACCTGCACCGACTATTACTACATCATATTTTTTCATGTAAAAGCACTCAATCCTGTTTGTATTTCCTTTTCTTTTCCAAAAACACCTTCAATTCTTCTAACTGTTAGTTCAATCATTTGTTTGGTGTATAAATCTAAATCATATTTTTCTGCTAAGTCTTTACAATAATCTATATATTTTACTATCGAACCCTCAGATATTGTAAATATGACTTTTCCTCCGCAAGAATTACATTTTCCTGATAAAGGCGGTCTTCTGTATTTAGTATTACAAGTAACACATCTAAATTGTTGCAAAGAAAATTTACGAAGATTGCCTTTTGTGTCCCTAATGAAGTGTTTATTAATTATTAATTTTGCCACATCTTTTTCGTCAACGGCTCTGAGTTTTTCAGCAATATCCATTTGAACTTCAACTTTTTCAGCCATACTAGGTAACAATTTATAAGCCGAACATAAAACACCAGCATTAATGTTTGTGGTGTCATGTGTAAAACCTATATTTTCATACTGGTTAACAGTTCCTATTGTTTCTTCAATTTTTTTTATTTTGATGTCAAAAGGCATTTTATAATTTTCAGCGGCTCTATACAAGGTCAAAGGATATTTCCAAACAACATCTAAATTAAATACCATATCATCAACTTCTGTTGGAACAATTTTTGATGTTAATACCAAAGGCGCGTCCATCACACTGCCTCTTGAACTTGGAAGATATTTTCTTGAAAAATTCAAAAAGGAATCCAATAATAAAGATATACAGCTTTCATCTCCGTCACAATCACGCCTCATTGCCGCATGCACATAAGGATGAGCAAAAAATGCTTGTGTTTTTGAAAAACCAACTATCCTCATTACTATTCCTGCAGAAGTGTGTGGCGCAAGACCAACAGTTAAATGACCTGCAAGATCATTTTTTGTTTTAAGATTATAAAATTTCTTAAGCCCATACAATTTTTCCAAGAGTTCATCCACAAAAGTAGCTGTTCTAAAAAGCACTTCATCTGCAGGTTCATCAGGACTTGTGGTTGCACAAGGTAAAACAATGTCTTGAACTTTTAATTCTAAAATTTGATCATCTCTCTCTAAAGGCTTACCATAAACATCTTTTGTATAACCTAATTCTTTGAGCTTTTCTATTGATGTTCTAATTTCTTTTGGTTTAAAATGAGTTAATGTTAATTCAGAGCAATCATATCTTGTTGTTCCGTCTTTGTTTACAGCAATTCCATGTTTTGCTCTTAGAATTCCTTTAATTAAATGTTCAGTTACATGTTCTTTGTTGGATGTACCTCTAACGCCTTTAATCAAATCAGGTAAAATTTTTGTACCTAATTTTTTCTTCATGCTTTCCATGATAGGAACAATGTTAATTGTTTGAAAACTGTTTTCTAGTTCTTCAATTTTTGTTTTTGAACCTGTCTCTTCACAAATTCTAAAAGGTGTAAGTTTTCCTGTTTTTTCAGATTTAAATAATTGAATATCGGCCTGAATTTTTCCAGCTTCAAGAGCGGCTTGAAAACTTCTAAGTCTTCCACCTTCTTTTCCAACAGGAAATAAAACATGAGGACTGCCAGTTAATTTTCTCATCTTAGCTTTTTCTGGTCTTCCCATTCTAGAACCAATAAAAGTTCCGGATTTATCTTTTATTTTTACAGGACAAAGTTTGTTTATTGCTTCTAATACATTGCCAGATTCAGAAAATATTTTTTCTACAAAAGAATCTTCAATTTTATAATCTAAACCTAATTCAAAAATTAATGAACGCGCAGCATCTTTCTCTATTACAACATATTCTTTATTAACAAATTTATGAGGAAGTCCTATTAATTCTAAAGCTCTTTTGGCATTGTTTTTCTCCAAAATAAGTTTGTCTTTTTCCATTTTGGCAGTTTTTATCCATTCACGAAGAGCTTTTAAGTCTTCTATAGAAATGGAATTCCAATAATGTGTGTGTTTTGGATGAAGTGCCACATCAATAAATTTGGATATAGACCTTGCTGCAAAAAAACTTATTTTAGTTTTTATAGGATTCTTAAATAATGCAGTTAGTTTTTCAGAATCAATGGAAACAAGTTCTGATATTTTATCAGAGTCAAGTGTCCAAAATAATTTTGTTGCTGCTTCTTCAAATTCTTGAATCCACCATTCTTCACAATAACCTGAAGGTACTAATTTGTGTGCTCTATCAAAAAAATCTCCATAATTAACTAAAACATCTCCTGCATAAAGAATTTCTTCTATATCATCTTTGTAAGCTTTTGCTTCTTGTTCTGTTGCAACATAAACAACATTTCCGTTTTTTAATTTTAATATAGGTCCGTCTATTGTGTCACAAGAAGAAATGGCTGCAGCTTTTCCCGGTCTTTCAACTTTTAATTGTGTTCCGGTTGCTACAAAATTGTTTGTAATAACCATTGTTGCGGGATGTAGTGCTTGTGCAGAATATCCTGAAGTTCTTGCTCTTCCATATCTTAATCTAAACGCGCCTGATCTTAATGGATGACCAAGAACGGGTCTTCCACCAACCAAATCTTTTATATAAGTATAATCAGGAGATATTTTTTCATCAGATTTTTTCTTTTTCCCTTTGGCTTTAGATTGTTCTTGAATTTTTACAAATTCACCCATAAAATCCCAGTGTTCCATCCCCATATCTTTTCCCCACACTTTTAGTTTTGCCCAAATTTTAGGTCCCTTAAGAGGAATACAAGAACTATGAATTAAACAATACCCGCTTCTTAATTTATTTGTGGGTATTCTTTGTAAATCCTTTAATAATGCGCTACTGATATCATATTTTTCTGATGGATCTCCAGATATTTCTACAGGCAAATTTTTCATTAAAAATTCACATTCTCTTTTAGAAGGAAAGTATTGTAAGTTTGTAACATATTCATGATAGTCTTCAAGTTCTGCAGCACATCTTTTAATTTCTTTATCTGTAGGATCATATTTTTCAAAACCCATATATTTTCTAACATAATCTGCGATTAGTACAGAAACTGCTGCAGCCGTTCCTCCTGCAGCTCTAATAGGGCCCGCATAATTAAACAAAAATACTTTCCTTGTCCATCAAGCCTGTCTTTTAATTCTAAAGTATCAAAACCTTCAAGTGGAGCAGAAACAACACCTAAAGTTACATATGCAAAGCCTGTTTTGATTCCTATTTCCATAGCTTCTCTTTGATCTTTAAACTTACATAATTTTTCTTGACCTATTTCTAATGCTATTTTGAATGCAACCCTCCAATCAAGAGCACCATATTCTTTTTCTAATTCTTCTATTCTTTTTATTGCTCCTGAATTTGTAATTTGAGGAGCAACTGCAGATATTAATCCAATAACTCTTTCAGCTAAATTTTCAGCAAGCTTTACCTCTACAAAATCTTCAGGGTCAAAGCCTTTCTTTCTGGCTTCTGATGCTATGTTGTGAAGTTTTAATGATTTTTGTTTTAATTCATCAAAGTACTTCAGCATTTGTTTTGTTGCTATTGTTTGCATTTTCTTTTTTGTCCTTTAAATCCTCTATTACCTTAAGAACTTCTTTTTCTTTTTCTTTAGATTTTTTTGTTAAGAAATTTATCATCTTAACATTTCTTGTTTTAAGATTTACTACAGGAACTCTTGCAGGGAGAGGTTCAAGTCCTCTTTTGATTTGGTCTTCTGTTATTTCTGTCCAACAAGATGAATTTATCATTGTAATATTTCTATAATTTGCTGCGCTTGATCTGTGAATGTGGCCCGTAATAAAAAAATCAGGAACAATATCTATTAATAAAAAATCTTCATCAGGATCTGGTAGATATAGTGTGGAACCATGTGTTGGTGCTAAATGTCTTCTTTGAAGTAAAAATTTCATTATAAGATCTGACCTTTTCTGACCTCCTGCAGCTCTAATTGAAGGAATGTTGTCAGCATAATAAATTAAAGAACCCCCATGATATAATAATAAATCAAAACCAGCAAAATTTTCTTTCACACCTATTTTTACATATGCAGGATTTGAAACTAATGTCACATTTTTCATATCCCAGATTGCTCCCGCCATATCTTTAAATGGTCTTTCTTGAGGTTCAGACAATCTTCCCGCGTCGTTATTTCCAGACATCACAATTATTTCTATGTGTTCTGGAATTTGTTTTAACCAATCCGCAGCAAGTTTGTACTGTTCATGTATATCAATAACAGCTAAATCTTGCTCTTGAGAAGGATATATTCCTACACCTTCAACAATATCTCCTGAAAGAATTAAATACTTTGTTTTTTTTGCTATGTTTCTTTGTTCATCATTTCCAGACTCTCCTCTAATCCAATAAATAAATTTTTGAAATTCGTCTGTCATAAATTCTTTGGAACCAAAATGGGTATCTCCCATAAACACAACATATTCTTCATCGGGTTGTTTTTTTAATTCTTTACTTAAAGGAATATCAGGATGAATTATTTTGTCTGGAAATATTGTAGAACCAGACCAATTTCCTGTAATTCCTATTACTTCATCAAGAACTATGTCTTGTGCTTGAGAATGTAAATTTTTATTTCTTTCATGATTTGTTATAACTGCAGTTATTGTTCCAGTTATATCTTCTAATTTTAATATTATGCTGTTATTTTTTGTTATATTTTTATCTAAAACCATTCCTACAACAGCAACTTTTTCATTTTGATTTCTTGATTTAACTCTGGAAATAGAAGTTATTCCTTGCATTTCTTGACGATATTTTAACATATTAGAAATATTATTAAAACGCATATTAAAAACAGAAACAAAATCTTGAAAAGTCCTTTTTTTAGGAGGTTTATCATACGATTTTATTATTTTAACTCCTGGATGATTTTTTGATTTAGTTTTTTCAGTGTAATCATTAATTAATTCTTCATCTAAAATGTCTAATTCATCTCCGTTTTCTTTAATGATATTTTTTAAAATATTTTCATCTATTTCTTTCTCAAATAATTCAGGACTTACCAAAACCCCTTTGTTGACTAATGAAGATAATATTTCGGATGCAGTCATTTTTACCCAATTATTTTAGCAGTTAAATTGTTGTTGTCAGTAATATCTAACTCTTCTTCCAATATATTTGTAATTTTTTTCTCAATTGCTTTTGATAAAGATATACTAATTTCTCTTGTTCTTCCAAATCTGCCTTTACTTATTACTTTAGCATTAATTATTCCTAACATATCAAGCTCAGCAATAATATCAGAAACTCTTCTTTGAGTTAAAGGTCTTAAACCTGTTTTATTACAAACTGCTTTGTACAATTCGTATATATCTCCTGTAAATATGCTTGAACTGTTTTGTTGACCAAGTACAAATATAGGATAAAGTGTGGCTTGAAATTGTTTAGGGTGTGTTTTAACCATATCTATTAATCTGTCGCGTTCAATTTTATCTTCTGCTTCATCTATATCTTCTATCATTACTTTATTGTTGCTTTTTCTTTCACAAAGTTCTCCTGCAACTCTTAGAAGTTCAAGTGCTCTTCTTGCATCTCCATGTTCTCTAGCTGCAAAAGCAGCACATTTTTGAATTACTCCTTCATCAATTGTGTCTTTTTTGAAAGCAACCTTAGCTCTATTTTTTAGTATGTCTTGAATTTGTACAGCATTATATGGAGGAAATACCAATTCTTCTTCTGATAAACTACTTTTTACTCTAGGATCTAAATTATTTGCAAACATTAAATCGTTTGATATTCCTATTATAGATAATTGAGAGTTTTTGAATTCACTATTTATTCTTGTGAGATTGTATATTATTTCATCTCCTGCTTTTTTTATAAGTTGATCAATTTCATCGAGTATAACTATAATTATTTTTTTCTCGTTTTCAAGTGCTTTAAAGAATATATTATATACTTCATCTGTTGGAAGTCCTGTAGGAGGAATTGCTTTTCCAAAAAATCTTGCGAGTTCAGCAATTAATCTATATTCTGTGTCTGCTATTTTTTTCAGTTTACAGTTTAAATAAAATATTTGAAGTGGAAGACCTTTTTGTTTTGCAACATTTTCCATTTGTTCTGCAACATATTTTGTTACAAGAGTCTTTCCTGTCCCTGTTTTACCATAAATAAACAAGTTTGATGGCTTGTCTTCTTTTAGTGCAGGTGCTAAAATATGAGCTATTTGATCTATTTGCTCATCCCTGTGCTTAATTTCACCAGGAATATAGCTTGATTGCAACACTTTTTTATTATCAAATATTGTTTCTTTTTTTAGAAACTTTTCAAAGAAATTATTTAAATTATTTTTGACCATTTATACACCCCGATAAAGTTCCAGAAGAAATGAGGGTTATATAAATATTCTTCTTTTGGAACTTAGATAATTGAATATTATAGTTTGCAATAATATGTATTTAAACATAGAAAACCCACCCCTTTGTTTCCTTTGGAAAAAAGAAATTTCAAAATTCAAAAATGATTAATTCTCCTCACCCATTTATTTCATGTAGAGATTTAATTATGACTAAAATTGTTCTTTTAATGCAAATAAATACTTCTTTTTTTTTAATTTCCTTTGAAACAAAATTTAGTGTTCAAAAAATTCATTTTTCATATTTATCCTCTATTATTATTATATTATATATTATATATATTATTATATTATATATTATATATATTATTATATTATATATATAATAATATAACTTCCATATAGAAAAGAATTTGCGTTTAAATTTTGATTGAAAAAATTTTGATCAAATTTCAAAAATTGAATTTTTACAATTTTAAATAAGAGTTTTATTTTAATTTCGCAAAAAGACACATAAATTCATAAAAAATAATCTCCAAACGAAATCAAGGTGTCAGACTTAGAATTATATTATCTCATTTATTTCTTTCAGAGCTTCTATAACATGTTTAAGCTTAATTTCAAAACCACAAGAAGGAATTTCAAGCTCAAAATGTTCCAATGTAAAAGGACTAATTTCACCTATTTTACCAATATTTTTTCCTTTTACAAAAATAGATCCTGTTCTTCCTTTCATGTATAAATCAGATTCATCTTTTTTAATATGATATTCTATATTCAATGCACTAAATAATGAATCAAGAATCTTTCGTGCATCTGTAAAAACAGACTTTTCTGAGCATAAAATAACAGCTAATGAATCAGATTCCTCAACTTTTGTTTCTTGTAACTTATTAATTCTAAAAGTGGTTCCTATTTCAAAAATTTTTTGAGGATACTCATAATGTTTATTATTTTTAATTGTTTTAAGAAGCACAATCATAAGATTTTCTCTTAAAGAATTATATTCTGAAGAAACAGAATTAATTACTTTAACAAATAAATCAGCCTTTTTAGGCAATAATTTTTTTTGTTCTTTTAAATTATATAATGAAAAATTATTAGTTTCAATCAAACCATGACCTACAAGTATTTCTCTTAATTTTCTTTTAACCTTTTCTTCATAAGTCTCCTTGCCTGTTGTATATATTCTTTTAGAACTTGACCCAATATTTTCAAAACCATAGCCTATTGCAACATCTTCAATTAAATCAATAGGATGAATTATATCAGCTCTGTAACTAGGAATAAGAACTATTAATTCTCCTTTATTTTTAATAACAGCTTCAAAACCCATTTTCTTTAAATAAGAAGCTATTTGCTTATCAGTAAGACCCAAACCCAAGTATTTTTCAACATATGAATTTTCTAAAATCATCTTTTCCGGTTCAAGTTCAGGAGTTATTATTTTCTTAGGATTTTCATCTTCATAATTAAGAGTCACTTGATATGATGTTCCACCCATATCTTCAAAAGCAGCAATGAGCATATTTAGAGCTTTACTCACTGTATGAAATTCAAAACCAGAACATTCAACAAAAATTTCTGAAGTTTCAAAAGAAACTTTACCTGTTTTTTCACTATTTATTATAGGAGGCATACTCAAAACTTCATTTTTAGCATCAACAAATAAAGGATATTTTTTTTTGTTTTCAAGCAAACACGCATATTCTTTTCCTTTTTCGTGTTTTTGTAAAATTTCTGTTGCAGTCATTTCTTGTGTTTTATCTAAAGGTATAAATTTAATTTTATTTGGTGGTAAAGCAGTATAAGTTATAGGCCAACTAATTACTTCCATAGGATAAATACCTATTGCGCATTTTTTTCTATTTCTTCCATAAGTAGTATGAAGTTTTTCTTGTATTTCAATAACATCATTAAGAATTTGTTTATCAAATTTCAAATTTTTAATTACAGCACAAGCAGTAAAAGGTCTAATTTCCTTCACTTCTTTAGTAATATTTACAACATAATCTGATGATTTAGCAAAATATCTAATATATCCTTCATTTTTACCTAAAAAAGAACTCAATGCTCTTGCAAAACCTTCCTCTGAAAGTAAATCAGGTCTATTTGGAAAAATTTCAACTATAATTTCATTATCTGTAACATCTTCTAAATCTGTGCCTAAGTAGGGAATTCTTTCTTTTAATTCCTTGTCTGTCAAACTAACTTGAGCAAGTTTTAATACACGTTTCTTATTTAAAGTTACAGTTGGCATGTTATTTCTTATCTAATTTTATTGGTTGCTTATCTGCTTTCCAATTTTTATTTAATTCTGTTTTTATGTCTTTAAAACTTGTATCTGAAGCATTCAATTTTTTACCTTTTTTCTTTTTTTCTTCATTTGAAATTAATTTCATCACTAGTTCTACAGCAGTTTTAGGACTGTTTGCACCATAAATATATTCTGTTCTTCTTACATCAAAATATTTATTTGTTAATGCTTCGGCCATTCCACCTGAAGGTGTTAATGCGACAAGAGGTTTACCCATCATATAACCATATGTGGCCTCATTAAGTGTTCCTGCTCCTCCACCAACAATAATTGCTCCATCACAAGAATTTAGATTAATTGCGTCTCTTGACCATCCTATTCCTGTTGCAACAACAAAATCAGAGTAATCATTAACTCTACTCATATCTTCCCAAGGTATAATTGCAAGAGTTTTTCCCCCTCTTCTTTTTGCTCCTTTATGAGCAGCTTCCATAACACCTAAACCACCACCTGTTAAAGTAACAGCCTTTCTCTTAGCAATTTCCTCTCCTACCTCAAAAGCATAATTGTAAGCTTTTTTTGTTGAAATTGCTTTACTTGAACCAAGTACTGCAACAACAATATCTCTTTTTGATTTTTTTACTTTCAATGATCTGTATTTCTTTTTGTTATAGTCATCTTTTGTCATTTTATTCACCTTTTTTTCATTTCATAAAACTTTTCATTTTCTTTAATTGATCTAAATCATTTTTATATAAATCTCTTATATCTTGAATATTAAAGTAAGTAGCTATTATTCTTTCCATTCCAAGACCCCAAGCCAGTACAGGACATTCAAAACCTAGCAATGTTTTAGTAACTTCTGGTCTGAATATTCCTGAGCCACCCATTTCCACCCATTGTTTTTTATGAGGATTATAAGCTTCTACTTCGGCTGAAGGTTCTGTGTAGGGAAAGTGAGCAGGTCTTATTCTTACATCTGTGTAGCCCATTTTAAAGAAAAATTCTTTTATGTAACTTTTTAGTTTTGTCATGTTTGCATCAGGATCTACTACTATTCCTTCTACTTGTTGGAATTCAAACAAGTGTTTCCAGTCAAGAGATTCATTTCTAAACACTTTTCCAACAGTAAAGAATTTTTTTGGTAAATCTTCTTTTTTTAATTTAAATATTGTTTGTGCACTAATTACTGTTGTATGTGTTCTTAATAAGCTACGTTTTGCAGTTTCAGAACTAAATGTTGTTCTCCAACCTTTACTGCCTGTATTTCCTCCTGTTTCATGAACTTTTTTTACTTTTTTTAGCAGTTCTTTAGGCAAATCTGATTTTTCTTCTAAATAAAATGTGTCTTGCATTTCTCTGGCAGGATGGTCTTGTGGAACAAACAATGTGTCTAAATCCCAAAAAGCACTTTGACTTTGAGTTCCACTCATTTCTTCAAAACCCATTTCTAGCCAAATACTTCTTATATATTCAACCGCTTCATTAACAAAATGTTTTTTTCCTCTAAATTCTAAAGGAACTTTACTTTCTACGTCAAACGCTCTGAATTTTGTGTTTTTCCACGATTTGTCTTTAAGCATTTTAACAGTTATTTTTTCTGAATAATTGTCTGTAATTTTTTTCTTAGATAATTTTTCTCCAAGTTTTGTTAATTTTGCTGAGTATTCTACTTTTTTGTCTTTTTTTATGATTTTTTTTCTTTTCATCAAATCAATAAAAGCTTTTTTTTCTTGAGGTTCTAAGCTTTCTTCTTTTACAGGGAATTGTATTTCTAAAAAAAGTTCTTCTAAGTTTGCTTTTTTTAACATTTCTTCTCCGTATTTTGTTATGAAAAATATTAAACCTTCATCAGTTTTTTCTATGTTTATTGCTAATTGTTTTTTTAGAAGACCTATGCATACATTTATTTCTTCTTTAGAAAGCACTCTAAGCATTGCTTTCATCGACTTTTCTCCGTTTTGTAATTCTTTTAGAAATATTTTTTCAGGTAAACCTTTTTTTTGGTATATTTCTCCGTTTTTATCTAAGAATATGAGTTCTTCTTCTTTTCTTGTAAGCTCAACTAAACCTTTGTTTGAGAGCCACTGAAAGCCTCTTAAGACTTCAACATCTTTCAAACCTGTTTTTTTAACTAGTTGAGTAACTGTGTCTCCGTCTTTTAGAACTGGTAAGACTTTTCTTTCAATTTCGGTTAGTTCCGATAGTATTTTGTCCTCTTCATTCATTATAGATGAACAGATAAAGCTAGTATTTAAGGCTTTTGACGACAAAACCAAGCTTTGAAACTACTTAACAGTAATAAAAAATCGAAAGATTTATATGTGTAAGAATAAATAAACAGTAAATAGTTGTATAAAACAATACAGCTTTTGTTTATATATTAATAAACATCAACAAAAAATAGGTGATAAGCATGACATACGAAATAAACAAATTTTTAATGCCAAAAATAAATGATGGTGATTTAATTAACACAATAAAAAATAGTTCTTGCTTTGGAGAATTTGCTGCAGAAAAATTAATTATACAAAATGATTTGAAATTAGGTGTAGGTTTTAGCACCCTTAGTGATTTGAATTTACCTTTAAATCATCCTGCTAGAATGGATATGGAAAGAAGAATATTTAATGCATATGATCATCCTATAATTGATTATTCAAAATTAAAATAACTGGTGAAATAAAAATGGACCCAAAATTTATGGAAAAAGACATTTATGGCAACCTGAGATATAATTATGGAAGAGAAAGAGAAGCTAAAGAATTTAAATCAAAAATGTTTCAAGATGAATTGCGTCTTGAAGAAAATTCAAGACAATTAGATTTGATGATAGAATTATCTTGTCCGATTATTAAAAATAAGTACAAAAATAGGTAAAATAAAAGTGATGAGAAATAATTTTGTGAGGATAAATGAATCTTATCAGGGAGATACATTCAGAGGTACTGATTCTCATTTGATTAATTAAACTCTTCATAGACACGAAAGTCCAATTTTTGAAGAAAGACTCTATTTTAATGTAGTCAAATCAAATTTAAAAA
>Ga0114931_10006406_pt1 | contig 14477 bp, 15 predicted proteins | sample 2SBtaG_FD_89579 | JGI IMG/M metagenome (GOLD analysis project Ga0114931, IMG submission 89579) | Deep subsurface microbial communities from Kolumbo volcano to uncover new lineages of life (NeLLi) - 2SBTROV14_V59a metaG | ecosystem: Environmental > Aquatic > Marine > Volcanic | place: Kolumbo...
AAAGAAGAGATTAATGAAATTAAGAATAAGAAGAAAATTTGGTTTTTTACTCAGGCTGAGTCTGAAGAAGAATTAAAAAACATTTTGGAAAAAGGAGTTGAAAATTTTGTTGTAGATAATGAAATTGATTTAAAGAGAATTTTGAATATTATTAGGAATGAGAAAAAGAAAATTAATTTGTCTTTGAGAATGAAGTTTTTAGAGCATAGAATAGGAACTGGAAAATATTTTGTTTATGGAATGCCTTCTGTTAAAGTTAATGAGTTGATTTTGAAATTAAGAGATAATGATTTTTTAAATAAAATTGGAGTCCATATTCATCGGAAAAGTCAAAATACTTCTGAGTGGGAACTTGTTGAGGATTTGGAAGATTCTTTGACAAAAGAAAGTTTAGAAATTATTTCTTTTGTTAATCTTGGGGGAGGTTTGCCCTCAGTTTTTAGGAATTCAAATGAGAAAATTTTTAATTATGTTTTTGAAAAATTATCTTCTGCAAAAAAATGGTTAGATGAAAAAAATATTGTTACGATTATTGAACCTGGAAGATTTTTAGCGGCTCCTTGTATTCGTCTTGAAACAAAGATTATTCAGAAGTATGCAAATAATTTAATTGTTAATACGACTTTGTATAATTGTGCTTTGGATACTTTCTTCTCTGAAATACGTTTACGTGTTTTGAACGAGAGAAATTCTGAAGAAGAGGGAGAAAATTTCTTAATTAAAGGAAATTCTCCGACGAGGGATGATATTTTTCGTTATAAAGTTAAATTAAACTCTAAAATCAAGGTGGGGGATAAAATTGTTTTCCTGAATGCAGGAGCTTATAATTATACGACTGATTTCTTTGGTTACAAAAAATTAAGGACTGAAATTTTAGAAGATTTTATTTGAATTAAAATAATTATGTCATACTTTTGTTTCTTATAGCCAACTTCTTTTTTAGAAAAATACGAAGAAATTGAAAATTTCTTGTGCTCTAAAAATCTCTGATTTTTATGGAAACAAACAAAAAATTTGGAAGTCCTTTTAAATGTCTTCGTTGTAAGTCAAATAAAATCATAAGTTTTGAGAAATTAAAAGAATCTAATTTTTTCAGTAATTAAACAAACTCTTCTGCTCTGAACCTTTGACGATGTCATCAAAATCCAAATTGAAGAATAAAAGAACTGTATCGGCTATTGGTTTTATCTGCTTATCAATATAATGATCATAATCAATAGAGTGTTCTATTTTCTGAATAGGTTCGGGTCCCTCCACAGTTAACACATAATCAATAATATTACTTGTAATCTTTGGAAGCTTTCGCGCGGCCTTAACGTGTGGTGGCGTCGTCTTGTGTATTCATCCACATCTTTTCTCAATGCTTTTCTGTAGACAAGCAAATCATCATATTTCCCATCTTTCAAATCTGAAACAAATGTTTTCACATATTCTGAAATTTCTTTTTCATGAAAAATCAAATTTAAAAGTTCAAGTTGAAATTTCTTGCTAACCGCAGTCCAGTCACGTCTTACAAATTCAAGTCCTGTAAAATTCATCTTCTCAATAAACGGTGTTTTGCCTTCTGCGTTTTGCGTTTTGTTTGCAGTTCCCTGTTCGCTTTTTACCAGTAAAAGTCCGGCGTATCTTTTCTTTGCTCCAACCTCTCTTCCTCTGGCTTTTGGCATTAAAAATTTCTTGAATAGCTTTTCATATTCTAATTCTAAAAAACTATTAACACCATACTCATCTTTTATCATTTTTGAAAGATAAATATTAATTGACTTCTCAATTTCTTTTCCGAGTTTATCTGCTTCTTCAGGTGATTTAACATTCAAATTTACAAAAACTGAGTCTGTATCCCCATAGATTACTTCGTATCCTTTCTCGTTGATAACCTTTGCAGTAGTCTTAATCATCTTGTGAGCAAAACTCGTAATTGCATTAGCCATCTCAAAACTGTAGAATCTGCAGTTAGGACTTGCAAGAACACCATAGATGCTGTTCATTGAAATCTTAATTGCCCATCTTGCAAGCTCATCTTTCTTTTTCCTAGCTTTTTCTCTTTCAGCCCAAAGGCTTCTTAGTATATTTGGGATGATTCCTTCAGTTTTTGAAAAACAAGTATTATTCGGAGAGTGTATTAATTCTTCCCCCGGAATTATTGTTTTGCATCCAGGTCTGTGCATTAACGGGTCAATATTGAAAGTTATCATCAAACTTGGATACAGACTTTTAAAATCACAAACAATAACATAATCATAAATGCCTGGCTTTGATTTCATAACATAACCGCCAGTTGTTCTCTTAGTTCTTTCTACAAACGAAGAAGACGGAGCAGCGTATCCTTTTACTCTTAGTTCTCTTAAATAAAGAGAATCAAGACTTGCAATACTTGCTCTAACCCTGTCAAGAGGCATTCCTGTAAGAATACTTCTATAAATTGTTAAATCCATAGCTCCTGACTTGTAAATTATATCAATAACTAATTTTGAATCTAAAAGATTGTAATCAATAAGATGCTGCGGATTATCTTTGTAAGAGTTTTCTATTTCTTCGCCTTTGTTTTCATCATCAATTATTTTTTTCTCATCTGTGAATTTTTTTGCAGCAGTATTTAATTTGTAGTCGGAAAGTTTAATGAAACTTGTCTTTAGCATATGAATTCCATCAAGAACAATCCTTCCAGGAAAATCTGCCTTTGAATCAGTCATAAATGATTCGTAAATTTTTAAGCTACAAGAATCCTTTGTTCGACCAAGGTCAAAATAAATTCCTAACTGCTTCATCTTTTTATGAATAATATTGAAATCAAAATCAATAAGATTCCAGCCGGTAATTATATCTGGGTCATATTCTAAAACATATTCTATGAATTTTTCTAAAAGGTCTTTTTCAGAAGCAAATGATTCTGAATTTTTCAGTTTTTCTTTTTTTACAATCAAAACCTTTGAGAGTTTCTTATCGTTTGTGTATAATGAGATGCAGAATAAATTTTTTACATCCATGCTTGTTTCAATATCTAATGAAAGAATCCTGAAATCATCTTTTTCAGGACGCCACTCTGAATTTGTCAGTTCTGGCTCATCAAAGAAAACATCAACTCTAACGTCTTCATGTTTGGATTCCTTTCCTTTAATTTTCAAACTTCCCTTAAGATTATTCTCCATCATAAATCTGTAAGCAAACCGGACATCTGCTTCAAAGCAGTCAATTCCTGAATGCTCAAATGATTTTCTTAAATCCCTGATGTCTTTAGGAATATCTTTTAGAATTTTCACTAATTTTTCTTCCTTGAAATTCTTAAGACTACATTCTTCGCTCTCAAAAGTTGCAAGCTTTTTTGCTTTTTCAAGGTCGGATTCTTTAATGTAAAAGAACGGTTTGAAATAGTTTCTTGTACAAAAGCTTCGTTTGTCTTTTAAGCGTCCGAATAGGTAAACATATGCTTTTTTATTCTCTACTCTGTACGTAGGATAAATTATAAATCCGTCTATTGCGGTCATAAATAATTAAAAGTGGGTCTTATTTAATATATTTACTGATTGTAGCATGTAATCAAAAAACACATGTATTTACTCACAAGTGAGAAAATATTTAAATGCAGAGTTCTTTACCGAATGATATGGCTAGTATAAGCGATACAGTTATGATGCGTTATGATATTAAAACGTTACTGTGGCAAAGAGAGGTTATTACAAATACTGTAAATAGACCAGACTCTAAATATTTCGTATCTAAGATATACAAATATGTTGATGATTATTCAAAGAATGATGAACAAATATTTAATATGGTTGCGAAGAACGAGAATAGTATAACTAATATGATATCAAATGCTACTGAATTATCTTCTAAATCGGAAAAGCTACACAAATTTTATTCAGAGCAGAAAATGCGTTTGCAAATACATTCAATAGATGCATGGAAATATAACCATTCATTATCAGAATTTGAAGAGATGTATGGTGAATCAGATAATAGCATGCTCAATCTTATGAAAAAGTCATTTGTAATGAAAACGCCAAATCACCTAAACGTTTTACCAATATTTTTGGAACGCGAAAAGCTACCTTTGAAAGTATCTGCAGCAGCAGTTTTATTCGCCGAGGCTGTTGCATTTATGGCTCAAGGAAATTATACTTGGGCAGCGATAACGTGTGCTGGTACAACAGTCTTACCTTTCGCCTATTTTATTAACAATAATAATAAAGAGGATGGATTCAAAATGGCCTCTGATTACTTCCAGAAATGCAAGGAGCCCCTAGAAAAGAGTCTTGAGATATATAAGAATTTGGAAACTGGACTCAATCAGAACATCGCCGTCTGAGATTAAACATATTTTCTATAGTTACTTAAAATTTATAAAATAGCCCTGATTATTGAAGTTATGATAACAAAAGAACAGATAATGGAACTATTAACAGACGTTTATGACCCTGAAATAGGCGTGGACATAGTCACATTAGGTCTTATCTATGATGTTAAGATTACTGAAGAGCTTGATGTGAACGTTCTTATGACATTCACATTCCCTGGCTGCCCATACGGTCCTGCTTTAACGGATGAAGTTGAAGAAAAACTTAAAGAGCTAAAAGATATCAGAAACGTTAAAGTTGAAATAACATTTGAACCGGCATGGACGCCTGATAAAATTGACCCAGATGTTAGAGCAGCACTTGGTATTTAGAAAAAACTAAAATTTCTCATAATTCTTTTCTTACGTACAAACCAAGAAAGCTTCTTCTCAATATCCTTAATTGCAAACTTCTTCTCTTCTTCTTTAAACTCACGGGAATGATGAATAGCACGTCCTGTTTGCGTCGTTTTGTAACCGTGCTTTTTATGTAAAAGCTCGTGATACATGATAAAATCAAGAAGCTCTAACTGACCCTTAAATATATTACTTACAACAATTAAATTGCTTGCATATTCATAATGTCCTAGTTTGTGAAATGAGTCCTGTCCCCATTCAAGATTAGGTCTTTCCATCATGTCGTTAAAATAAGTATTATTAACTCGATTAAAACTTTCTTCAAGTTCATCATCAACACTGTTAACCTTAGTATATTTTCCAAGATTAGCAATGAATTTTTCATAAAGGTCAAGTTCTCTTGTCTTTGTAAATTTGCGCCTAAACATTTTTGTTAAAAGATGCTGAAGTAACCCTTTCTTCAAGTCATCTGAGAATTCAAGCCAATCTCGACTCAAAGAAAACATAATCTTAGTAGCATTATAGCGAACATTTGCATTAAGAGATTTAAATTTTGAAGAATACTTAATCTCAAAAATCCTGTCTTCAGGATGATTTGGATACAATTCTTCATACGCTTGTCTTGCAATATTCATTTTAGAACTTCAATTCATAATCTTGGGGTTCTTTTTTATAATTTTTGTTATTGCGCGCTAAAGTACGGGGTTTAATACTCCGTCATTTTGAGCGGAGATACGCGAAGTAGCAATTTTTATTTTGAATACTTTGTCAACTACTTAACAATTAACCGATATATTTTTATTGAATATGTTATTCTAATTTAACGGGGATGAAAATGAAACTAATGTCTTGGAACGTAAATGGTCTTAGAGCAGGAATAAGAAATGGGTTTATAGATTCAATGAAAAAAGAAAACCCTGATATACTCTGCCTTCAGGAAACGAAAGTTAATGAAGTACAGGATATAGGACTTGGGTATATGATGTATTGGAATTATGCAGATAAGAAAGGATACTCAGGAACAGCAGTATTCACAAAGATAAAACCTCTTAATGTTACATATGGAATGGGAAAGCACGAAGGTGAAGGAAGAATAATAACTCTGGAATTTGAAAAATTCTTTTTGATAACTGTTTATACGCCAAACAGCAAACGCGGAATTTTACGACTTGATAACAGAAAGGAATGGGATGCAGATTTTCTTAATTATATGAAATCACTAGAAAAGAAAAAACCAGTTGTTGTCTGCGGAGACTTAAACGTTGCGCACACAGAAATAGACCTTGCAAACCCAAAATCTAACTATAACAAAACTCCCGGCTACACTCAGGTGGAAATTGACGACTTTAATAATATTCTTAACGCAGGTTTCATAGATACATTCAGATTGCTTCATAAGGATGAGATAAAATATTCTTGGTGGAGTTACATGTTTAACGCAAGAGCTAAAAATGTCGGTTGGAGAATAGATTATTTTTTAGTAAGTTCTTCGTTAAAGAAAAACATTGAAGATGCGTTTATTAAGAATGAAATTACTGGCTCAGATCATTGTCCTGTTGGAATAGTTCTTAATTTGTGAGGTTGTGTTTTATCTGTAAGATTTCCGCATCCATGTAAAGAGACTATGATGTTAGTATTCAGCTTGTTGAAGATATATATTTTAATGTATTTAACTGATGTTATGCTCAATAATAGTTCGCGACATATGTAATTGATAAAAATTGCATGTCCCTCTCAACATAGCTAACAAATAACAACATGATTTACTTTTGTTGTTGACTATAAATTTGGAACCCTTAAAAGATGAAAGCAAAATTTATTATAACTACTACGCAGTAAGTAATAAACAAAAGATTTAAATACTAATACCTCTCGGTATCTTGTATGACAGAACCAATTTTATACGATGTTGTAGATAAATTATATCATGGGGTTATGGATAATATGCCCCAAGCACTTCAAGATAGAGATATGGCTAGTGCATTTGTTCTTGGTTCTGCAGGTATTTATTCAGTTATTAGAGGTTTACAATGGACATCAAAGAACGTGATGAATAAAATTATCCCTAACTTTGATGAAAAATGGCTGCCCAATCTTGAAAAAGCGTGTGTTGTAGGTATGGCAGTGGCTCCTATTTTATATGCTACAATTGATCCAGAAGGAGCAAAAGCAATTATGACTCAGCACCCAACCTATACATCTGGAATGGCAGGAGTGTATGTTGTAAGTATAACTGAAGCTATTCAAGATTTACATAAAAGATCTAAACAAACTCTAGATGATTCATTATAAAAAAGAAATTCCGCTTGATTTCCTGTCTTGTTGCACTAAGAAATCAAAGATTTCCGATGTCCCCAAAATTTTTAATTTTTGAGGATATCGCATTCATTCATTTTATTTTTTCTTGAATTCTATTCCAAGTTCATCAAGCTGAATCTTATCAAGGACATTTGGCGATTCATCCATTGGACACTGTGCATTCTTATTTTTTGGAAATGAAATTACTTCTCTAATATCTGAGAATCCAAGCATTAATGCGACAAGTCTATCAAGACCTATTCCCATTCCTCCATGAATAGGGCCACCATATTCATACGCATCTAAAAGGAAACCGAATTTCTTATTTGCTTCCTCTCTGTTTAAGCCTATGAAATTCATAATTCTTTCCTGAACCTCTGGATTACTAATTCTTATGGAACCTGAAGCCATCTCCCATCCGTTAAGAACAAGGTCCCATAAGTCGCCAATAACTTCGCCGGGTCTTTTTTCAAAATCATCCACGAATTCAGCCTTTGGCATTGAAAACATATGGTGCTCGGGTTCCCAGCTCTTTTCAGTATCGTTATATGCAAAAAGAGGGAAATCATTAACCCAACAGAACCTGAAATCTTTTTTGTTAATAAGCTCTAAATCCTTTGCAAGTTCAATTCTGAGATAGCCCATTGATAATCTTGAAATCTTTTTCTTATCTGCAACAAAGAAAATAGTTCCTTATTTCTTTTCTAATTTCATCTTATGAATTATTTCCTTTTGGATTTCTTCAGATAAAAACTTTGATATGCCACCTTCAAAAGAATTATTTTCAACTTTTGCAAACGCAAGCCCTTTTGCTTTGTAAGTTTTTACTATGTCTGTGAATTTATCAATCTGTTTTCTGGAATAATACTTTTCAACAAACAAAGAATTAATAGTTTCAGCATCCTTGAAAATTGCAAAATCAGATTTCTTTCCGATAGCAGTAATATCATTAAGCTCTAAATCAAATCGTATATCTGGCTTATCAGAGCCGAATCTTCTCATTGCTTCTTCGTAACTAAAAATTGGAAAATCTTTGAGTGTTATATTCATAGTTGTCTTGAAAATATGCTTCATAAGTCTTTCAACAAAAGCCTGAACATCTTTTTGTTCAACAAAACTCATCTCAAAATCAAACTGTGTGTGCTCAGGTTGTCTGTCCGCTCTTAAGTCTTCATCCCTTAATGCACGTGCAACCTGAAAATATTTATCTACTCCTGCAATCATAAGTATTTGCTTGTAAAGCTGAGGGGATTGAGGAAGAGCATAAAAAGTACCTTTATTTATTCTTGAAGGAACAACAAAATCTCTAGCACCTTCAGGAGTTGATTTTACAAGCAGCGGTGTTTCAACTTCTAAAAATCCTTCTGATCTGAAATGGTCCCTTGCACTTAACGCAACTTCGCTTCTAAATGCAAGATTTTTGAGAACGCCATTCTTTCTAATATCAATGTATCTGTATTTAAGTCGCATTTCATCAGTTGCATTTGAATCAATGGGCATCGGTTTTGATTTGCTAAGGATTTTAACGGATTCCGCTTTTAATTCTATCTCACCTGTCTTAAGTGCTTTATTCGCTTCAGGTTTTTTCATAACATGCCCTTTAATCTGGATAACATATTCTTTTCCCAGAGTGTCAGGAAGTATGTTTTTATGGATTGTTATCTGGGTTATACCATATCTATCATATAAATCAATGAACGTTAATTCACCATGGCTTCTTATACTTTGTACCCAGCCTGAAAGTACAACTTCTTGTCCTACATTCTCTTTTCTTAATTCCCCACAAGTGTGTGTTCTTAGCATAATAAATAGGTCTTGATTATTTGTATTTATACTTTGCCCTTTCTATAGTGCATTTTGTTCTGAGATGATGATGCTGAGGATTTATGTCATTTTTTGAATTAACCACTATTTGATTATACAAAAACTATATAAGATAACTCTTAACACTACATATATGGATTTTCAGCAATTTATGGCACAGACGTTTTATGGTAATACTGTTGAACAGTATGCTTACACATTAGCAATATTTGTAGGTACAATGCTTGTTATGTGGCTTGTTAAAACAGTTATACTTGTAAGACTCAAGGTATTGGCTAAAAAAACAGAAACTGTGTTTGATGATTCTATAATTGATGCTCTTGGAATGATTACTTGGCCATTTTACATATTAGTTTCATTAACACTTGCAATCGGATATATATCGGTAAATGTGGTTCTAGATAAAATAATGTTCTTTTTGATGTTGTTCCTTATTGTGTATTATGGGAATAAGGTCATTAAAATAATTATAGTTCATGGAGCAAGAGCTCTAAGAAAAAACGAGAATGGGGAAGAAGATGCTGATGAAACTCTCACAGATGTTGTAGCAATAATTGTTCAGATTACTATCTGGGTTGGTGCAATATTATTTGTATTGTCCAATTTAGGTTTTGACATAACAACTGTTATTGCTGGACTTGGAATAGGAGGAATTGCAATTGCGTTTGCTCTTCAGAATGTTTTATCTGATATTTTCGCATCATTTTCAATATATTTTGACAAACCTTTCAAAGTGGGCGATTATATTGTAGTAGGTACAGATTCTGGTGTTGTACAGAAAATAGGAATAAAATCTACAAGAATAAAGACTCTTCAGGGTCAGGAGCTTGTAATGTCTAATAGAGAGCTTACAAGCACCAGAATTAATAATTTCAAAAAAATGGACAGAAGAAGAGTTATATTCAGTCTAGGTGTTACATATGATACACCATTAGAAAAACTTAAGCAAATACCGCAGTTGATAAAAGATATTTATGAAACAGTGGAAAATGCAGACTTAGACAGAGTGCATTTTAAATCATATGGTGATTTCAGTTTGAACTACGAAATAGTATACTATGTAAATGCCCCTGATTATATGAAATACGTCGAAACAGAAAATAATATTAATATAAAAATTAAAGAAATATTCGAGAATAACAAGATAGAATTTGCATTCCCGACGCGAACAATACATCTGGTGAAGTAACTAAATTTACAGTACTCTTTTTAAAAAAGAAAAAGTATTTAAATAATCCAATAATACGTCTACTATAGAAACATAAAGGGGGTTTTAATTGAAAAGCAGAAAAGTTTTCACAATTTTCTTCAGAGAAAAACCCGCCATGATGCTCGTGAAATTAAGAGCGGCAACTTCGGAGGTTTACGCTTCATCACTAGCAAAACAGGTGGACTGTACATACAGCCACGTTGTTAAAATTCTTCAGGAAATGGAGAAAGCAAAAATTGTCAGTTTCAAAAAAGAAGGACGCCTTAAAATTCTAGATCTTACAGAAAAAGGAAAACAGATTGCAGACAATGTTGATGCAATTATTGCAAAACTTTAATTCTTTAAAATAATTTTTTTATTGAGTATCTTTTAATACATACACTTTATCTTTCTTTCTTACTTTTTCAGAAACAGGAAATGTTATTGTATCTCCTTTAGATGCTTTCTCAATTACAGAATCTTCATTTCTCATTTTAGTAATTTTCATCTTAATAACACCTGTTGTTGGACCAATAATTATTATATCATCAGAATCTTGAATGCTTCCTGTTTCAAGTTTTAAAGATACAATATTAATATTATCATAATAATTCACAACCTGACCAATGAAGCTTTTCTTCTTCGTAGCTTTAGAGCCATAAGTACCTGACCATTCACCAAGTTTATTTCCAAGGTAATAGCCACCATGCCAAAATCCTCTATTAAAAACAGTTTCTAATTCCTTAATCCAGTTAGCTATCTTTTCTTCAGAATATGTTTTATCGAGAATTGCAAGTACTGCTTCTTTATAGCATTTAGTAACCGTATAAACATACTCAGGACTTCTACCTCTTCCTTCAAGCTTTAATACACTAACGCCAGAATCAATTAACTTATCAACAAATCCAATTGTACATAAATCCTTTGGGCTCATAACATACTTATTATCAACAACAAGTTCATCTCCAGTTTCTTCATCAATAACTCTATATTTTCTTCTGCAGGTCTGAAGACAGTCTCCTCTATTTGCAGAATGGTTATATTGTGCAAGAGACATATAGCATTTGCCACTTACTGAAACACAAAGAGCTCCGTGAGCAAATAATTCTATTTCAACAAGATTTCCTTTTGGACCTTTTATGTTTTCTTTTATGATTGATTCATGAATTGATTTAATCTGTTCAATGTTTAGTTCTCGGGCAAGAACAATAACATCTGCAAATTTTGAATAAAATTTTACTGCTTCAATATTAGATACGTTTGCCTGAGTGCTTATATGAATTTCAAGTCCAATTGAAGAAGCATATTGAATTGTTGCCATATCAGAACATATTACTGCAGTTACGCCACAGGACTTAGCTTCGTTAAGAATCTGTTTCATATCTGCAAGCTCGTTATCGTAATAAACAATATTTACTGTAAGATAGGATTTAATATTATTCTCCTTGCATATTTTAACAATTTCTTTTAGGTCTTCAATCTGAAAATTATGCGCTGCTCTTGCACGCATATTAAGTTTACCTACGCCAAAATAAACCGAATCTGCTCCGGCCTTAATTGCTGCTCTTAAAGATTCCCAAGAACCAGCAGGCGCCATTATTTCAACGTTTGAAGTCATGATGTTAGTCAGAATAATATTTTCATTAATAATGTTTTGTTTTGTATTTAAATGAGGTATGCAAGAAGATGAAATATTTTCAGAAGTCCTATATTATTCGATATCCATGTCGATATCTAATTTAACTACATTATCTGTATATCTGTAAATAAATTTTGGAGGGATATTATGGGAAAAGAAGAAGATGGTCTTAGTTCGTGGCAAAAATGGTTTTTTATTGGCACAGCATTCTACGGGATAAGTGAGATAAGCAAAACAAGTTCTGACTTTGATAAGCGTCTAATGTCGGGGATTGCAGCAGGAACCTTAACAGCATACAAAGGACCTGAGATTATTAAATATACAAAAGACATGGTTGATAAATCTTCAGGAAAAGTAGATCTAAATAGTCTTGGTATTGCTTTGCTTTCTGCAGCTGGAGGATATATGATATCTAACAACTATATCAACAAAAAAGCCAAACAAGAATTGAAGGAATAAAAATGTCAAAAAAACATGGATTTTTGAAAGCGACAATTGCGTTTGGAACTCTGGGCGCTTTTTTCGTTTATTCAAAACTTCGTAACTTGATAATTGGTAATCCGCCTTCAAAAATTAGGCAGGCAATTTTCACTACTGCACTCGGAACTTTTTTGATATATCAGGTAGCAGGAAATAAAATAGATTCATATGTTTCGCACATAGATTCTGCATTAAACAACCCTGTTCGTGTTGAAAAGCAAATGCTTGAAGATTCTCTGAAAACTAAGAATAATATTTTATACAATCAAAAAGACATACTAGATAATCAAAAAAAACAAATTGATTCATTAAGTAGTTTAACTTCTGCATTATATGGTGGAACATACAAGAAAACAAATGAGCTTGAAAAAAAACTTTCTGAAATTGAAAAAAATAATAATTTTCTTTTAAGAACAACTGCGGAACTGGGAGTGAAATCAAGAGATACTGTGACAATAATTAAGGAAATACATTATCTAGAAAAAAACGAACCTAAAAAAACAGAAAAAAATAATTCAGAATACAAAATAAGCTCTGCAAAGACTTTGCAGGTAAACCACGCCAATAAAAAAACGCTTGATGGTTCAGGTTATTGGTATGTTGTTCAACCAGGAGAATCATTATCAGTAATTGCAGATAAATTTTATGGCTCACAGGATTTATACAAGGCAATTGCTGAATACAACGGAATAGAAAAACCATCTTTAATGGAAGCGGGAATGCCTCTAAAACTGCCAAAAGAAAATCTGAAAAAATCTAATGGACTTAGAATGGATATGTTTCCGAAGAACTATTTTATTCTTGGTAAGAACGAGTCAATCACAGATGCAATAAAAAAATCATTAGGTGTATCTGGACAATACGCAAAACTCGCAGAAGAAAAAATAACTGAATATAATCTAAAAAAAGATAATAAATTCTATGACTCTGCACATAGAAATCTGCAACGGGCAATAGTTTATCTTCCGGAGGGAATGGGTGGTAAATAATGGGGCTATTCGCATATATAGATGATGTGCTTAATAAAAGCGCAGAAATTTTGAATGGATACTCCCTGTTAGCACAAGATGTTTATGGTGGGACAATTAGTTTACAAAATAGAGTAAATAACTTTTCAGAAAAACCAATTTTTGATATTTTATATTCTGGACTTGGAGAATTGATAGATATAAAAAATGATGCGAAATTAATGTTTAATTCATATGTTGACAGGGCAAAAAACCTGTTTAATGAATTTACTTCACAATATTCTAAAAGCGAATCAAATACGAGCTATGCTGGAGATAAATCAAGCATAGATGATATTATAAATAGTGATTTTTCAGAAAAAGCAGAAGATGTAAAATTTACAGAATACAAATATGATTCGGGTTTGAAAAACATAAGTTCAGGTTACAAAGCAAATATTAACAAAATAGTTTCTGAAGCACCTGAAAAAACAGCGTATGCTGCAAAAATACTTTCAGGAGATTACATAAACAATCCAGAGAGCAACGCTGAAAGAAAACGTGCATGGAGATGGAAAGACAGAGAAAAAATATTTCTGGATTACATCTCTAATACATCATTTTCAAAAGATGATGTTCAGAGTCTTGAGCAATTAAAAAATTCTCTGCAGTCAAATAGATATGCAAAAAGAAAACACAAAGACATAATAAAAAATATTGAAAATAAAATTAATGTTGCGATGATTGAGGCAAGATACTTATGAAATCTCTTGCTGCTCTTGCATTAGTATTAGGCTTAACCAGTTTTAATTTCAACGCAAACAACACAAGCAATATTTTGCCTGAAAAAAACAAAACATCTGTTAAAGAAACAAAAAAAATAGTTAAAAAAATTTCGTGGGAAGATTATCTTTCAGAAAAAACATATCTTGAAAATAGAGAAAAAAAATTATTATCAGAAGAATACTTTTCACAAACAAAGAAAAACATAGATTCAAAAGACATTCCCGTACTCATGTTTCACAAAATAGGTCCTGTGAGTAAAAGATATGAAATGACTTCTTCTGAATTCAGATTTATATTGGATGTTTTGCACAATCATGAGTATTATGCGCTTAATCTTGAACAATTTGTGTCAGGAAATTTTTCAAAAGTTCCCGTCGGAAAAAAACCATTTCTCATAACCTTTGACGATGCCACAGAAGGCCAATTTGATTATATCAAAGGAACGGATATTATTAACCCTGATTGTGCCGTTGGAATAATGGATGAATATTTTTCTAAATACAAGGATTTCGGGAGAGGCGCAGTATTTTATATTAACTATTTCGGAGTTGACAAAGAATACATTGTTCCTTTTAGAGATGATAAAACAATAAAAGAAAAAATGACGTATCTTCTTAATGA
>Ga0114931_10006407_pt1 | contig 14475 bp, 13 predicted proteins | sample 2SBtaG_FD_89579 | JGI IMG/M metagenome (GOLD analysis project Ga0114931, IMG submission 89579) | Deep subsurface microbial communities from Kolumbo volcano to uncover new lineages of life (NeLLi) - 2SBTROV14_V59a metaG | ecosystem: Environmental > Aquatic > Marine > Volcanic | place: Kolumbo...
CACATCGCCATCCCGTTGGGTCCGGGCTGGCCGTTTCCCGGCCACGCAGAGCAGCACTTCCACCTCGACCCCAAAGGGCTGGACCTCCGCCTCGGGGTCTATGCGGGCGAGACGCCGTTTCCAGCCAGTGCAGGCTGGCACCCCTGGCTGCGCCGGGAGCTTGCCCGGGGCGAGCCGGCGCAGCTCCACTTCGACGCGGCGCGCATGTATCGCCGCGACGCGGCGGGTATCCCCGATGGGGTCCAGGTGGCGCCCCCGGCCGGCCCCTGGGACGATTGCTTCACGGGCCTTGCGGGCCCTCCGGTCGTGGTGTGGCCGGGCGCGCTGCGTCTGACCCTCACTTCCGATGCGACGCATCTGGTGATCTACAACGAGCCCGAGCACGCCCTGTGCGTGGAGCCCATGAGCGGCCCGCCCGATGCGCTCAACCTCGAACCGCGTATCGTCGCCGCGGGCCGGCCCCTCACCCTGCGTGCCAGGCTTTCCTGGGAGCGCCTCGCACCGGGTGCCGAAGCTGCTCGAGATGTAGGAGGTGCATCGGCAACGTCGGAAGCGTCTGCTCTAGAGGCGACGAGCACCACGCCGAGGGGCGTTACACTGCCCTGGATCGGGAGCAGGCCAAGGTGGCAGGTCCCTAGCGCCGCGGCGAGGTCAGGGGGTGGCGGTGGCGGCACCTTCTCTACGGTGCCGGAGGCGAGGTGCGGCGGCGGGACGCTCGGGGGTCGTGGCGCGTAGCTGGTGGCGGTCCGCGAAGCTGCGGGGGAAGCCGGCGGTGGAGACGCAGTGGCAGCCCCGGCGGATGCGCGTGACGGCGCGGCGTGCGGCGGTGCGAGCTTGCTGCGGCGAGAGGTGGTGGGGTTCGGGCACAACCAGGGTGCGGTAATGAAGGCGCACGTCGTCCAGGTAGTAGCGGGCCGTCGGGTGGCCCGCTCGGGCGTGCACCACCCAGGCTTCCGGCGGCAGCTTGCGGGTGCGGGTTGCTTCGATCAGTGCTTCGAGGAGGGGGACCTCATCGTCCGGCACCGGGCAGATCACCAAGACGTCGGTGTCGGCCAGCGAGATGGTGTCCGATGATTCGGCCAGGGTGAGCGCATCCACACCCTGGCGGCGCAACTCCTGGGCAAGGGCGTCACCAAAGGGGCCCGCGCCACCCAGCAGCGCGAAGCGGCGACCGCGGAGCTGCGCCGCACCGCGGATCAGCGCGTCGACGGCCTTGGTGTAGGCGCTGTAGTAGGCGTCCGGGTAGACGTGGTGCAGGGCGTGGTAGGCAGGGGGCGTCCAGGGCCCGGGTCGGTAGGCGTCTAGCATCCGGATGGGCCGGTGGTTCAGGTCGAGGCCGCCCTCCCGCAGGATCAGCCAGAATAGGACGGTCTGGAGGGTGGCCAGCACGATGGCAAATGGCAGGGGTAGCACCAGCGCGACACCAGCGGTGAAGACGAGCTGCGTCAGGTACTCGGGGACGATGTGGCACCAGATATTGCGCCGTTGGTAGGCCCACTGCACGTCGAGGTTGCGGTCGATCCAGGCGTGATGCATGGCATGCGGCCACGCCAGCAGGCGCAGCAGGTGCCACCGGGAGCGCAGCATGACGTGCAGCAGGTAGTGGACGAAATCGAAGAAGACCGCCCCCGCCAGCCACAGCACAGGGCCAAGCAGGATCGCGAGCACGATCTGCATCCAGAGGGCCACCCCAGAAGGGTAGCCGTGCCGCGGCGCCGGCGGCAGCGGCAGGGTGCCCGCTAGCGTGTTGCCAGCAGGCCCTGGAGGATGAGCTCCGAGATGGCGTCGGCTGTCTCCTTGGGCGAGGCATGGGCGAGCTCGGCCACCTCTGGCTGGGCGAACTCGCGGCCGAGGCCACCGAGCACGTGGGCTACCGCCGCCGTATCCACCTGCGGGATTTCTCCGGTCTGGAGCGCGCTTTCCAAGAGGCTCTGCGTGACGGCCGTCAGGTAGGCCTCGTGGGCGTCGAAGAGGCGCCCAGCGCCGGCCACGCCGCCGAGGTCGGCCAGCATCGCCGCAGCCTGGGGCTGCACGGCCTCGTGGGCGGTGCGCAGGTAGACGCGCAGGGCGTCGAGGGGGGGTAGCGACGCGTCGAGAGCCTCGATGGCCGCGCGACCGATACGGCGCAGCCGGCGGTCGATGACGCTCAATAGCAGCTCGTCCTTGCTGGGCGCGATGCCGTAGAGCGTACGCAGGGAGCAGCCCATGCGGGCGGCGATCTGCGCCATGGTGAGCTCCGCCAGGCCGCCTCGCAGGAGCTGCGCCTCCAGCTCGTCGAGGAGCTCGAGCTGCCGCGGGCTGAGCCTTCGCAAGGCCTCGGGGGAGAGCAGCGGCTTCGGCGCACGCACGCCCGGAAGCCGTAACCGGCCTGTCTTCTGCGCCCCCGCGGCGCTCAAGGCAGCAGCGCCTCGGGGATGTCCACGACACGTGCGCGCAGCCACTCGCCCAGGCTCTTCGCCTGGCCGTCCTGGCGCGTGGCCGCCGCCACGCCCTCTCCGAGCAGGCCGTGGAGCACGAAGTTGAGGGAACGAAGGGCCGGGAGCCTGGTGCGGTCGATCTCCAGGTTGGCCGCTTCGGGCAGCAGCTGGCGCAGCTGCCCGGTGGTGAGAAAGGCATCGAGCCAGGCCCAGGCCGGGTCGCTGCGCACGAAGACGCCGAGGTTGGCGTTGCCGCCCTTGTCTCCAGAGCGGGCTCCTGCGATGCTGCCGAGGGGGATGGCCCGCGTCGGGCCGCCCGGTGCGGCCGCTGTCGGCGCCGGGGCCGGCGTCACAGAAGACGGGCCATCCGGGATCACAGACGAGACCTGGTGCGTCTCGCCACCCAGGATCACCACCTCCTGGGGCACGTTGCCCGCAGGAATGCGCGCGGGCTCATACACCCCGAAGGGTCGCCCTCCCGCGGGTCCCCCACCCACGCTCGTGAAGCCGGGGATCGAGGCCAGCGCCAGCTCGATCATCGCATTCGAGATGGCGCGCCCCACCTTCTTCTCGTCCGGATCCTTGAGGGTGAGCTTGAAGAACGCCGTAGCCTCTTCGTTGGACTGGGGGTCGGGCTTGTCCGTGCGCACGAGGCGCGCAGTGACCGACGCGAAATCCTCGGGACGGTAGGGGCAGGCCTTCCAGAACGCTTTTTCCACCAACTGCGCCTTGGCCTCGATGTCGAGTCCGGTGAGGCACACGTTCAAATCCTGGCGGAAGCCACCCGGCCGGTTGATGCAGACCTTGAGGGTGGGCGGCGGAGGCTCGCCCTGGGTGCCGAAGATGCGCACGCGATCCGCGGCCTGCTGCTCGAGCTGGATGCTGTCGAAGCGTGTCGTCACGTCGGGTCCGAAGTATTCGGGGCCGCCGATCTCGTAGAGGAGCTGCGAGGTGATCGTGCCGACGGAGACTTCGCCGCCCGTGCCCGCGTGCTTGCCAAAGACCGTGGTGCCGTCGTCTGCCACCTCGGCCCACGGGAACCCGACCCGCTCCATGCCCGGTACCTCGGTGAAGAAGGAGTAGTTGCCCCCCGTCGCCTGGGTGCCGCACTCGATCACGTGGCCCGCGACCACAGCGCCGGCCAGCGCGTTCCAGTCGGTGCGGCTCCAGCCGTGGTGCCAGGCTGCGGGGCCGCAGACCACCGCCGCGTCGGTGGTGCGGCCGGTGACGACCACGTCGGCGCCACGCTGCAGGGCGTCCACGATGCCCCAGCAGCCGAGGTAGGCGTTGGCCGTGAGGAAGGCCGAGGCGTCCTTGATGGGCTCGCCGCTCTCGAAGTGGTGGAGCTGGTCGGCAGCCATCAGCTCGTTCATGCGCGGCAGCAGGTCATCGCCGCGCACATAGGCGATCTTCGGATGCAGGCCGAGGCGCTCCGCGACCTCCGCGACCGCCTGGGCGCAGCCTTCCGGGTCGAGCCCGCCGGCGTTGCTCACCACCTTGATGCCCTTCTCGAGGCAGCTTCCCAGCACCTGCTCCATCTGCATGACGAAGGTGCGCGCATAGCCGCCCCCCGGGCGCTTCAGCCGGGTGCGGGCGAGGATCAGCATGGTGAGCTCGGCCAGCCAGTCTCCGGTCAGCACGTCGATGGGTCCGCCTTCCACCATCTCTTTGGCGGCGGAGAGACGGTCTCCGAAGAAGCCCGAGCAGTTTGCAATGCGGATCGGATCGGCCATGGGTTTTTCCTCACTCCGGGTCGGAGGGCTCCACCACCAGAAGCAACCTGCCGGCCTCGACCTGTTCGTTCAGTGCGACGCACAGCTCCGCGACGCGCCCGTTTTCGGTGGCGCGCATGGGGTGCTCCATCTTCATCGCTTCGAGTACGAGCACCAGGTCGCCGCTCTGCACCCGGTCTCCCACCTTCACGCGCAGGTCGATCACCTTGCCCGGCATCTGGGCCACGAAACCGCCGGCCGCGGCCTCGGCCCGTTGCGAATCGGGTAGCTCGAAGCGAGGTTGTTCGCGGAAGCAGAGGTCGCCGTGGGGACCGCCTACGATCAGCTGGTTCCCGCTGCGCGTGACGCGTGCTCGGAGCCGACGGCCGCCGATCTCCGCATCGATCTCGCTCGAGCGCCAGGCATGGATGCGGGCTGTCGTGTTCTCGTCTTCGTCCGCAAAGCGGAAGCGCCCGTCGCGAAGCCGGCAATACCGTATACGGAAGGTCTCGCCGTTGAGCTCCAGGACGAGCTCCTGGTCCGGCAGCCGCGCGTTTCGCCAGCCGGAGGGGACCTGGCGCAGCACCGGAGCCTGGTGCCGGTTGACGCCCTGTACCCAGAGCGCGACGAGGCGCGCCAGGCGCAGTCGCTCTTCCGGGTCGGGTAGGGGGCCGCGCGCGGGCTCTACGCGCTCGATGAAGTCTGTCGTGGTATCGCCAGCCAGGAATTCCGGCGTGCGCAGGGTGGAGACGAGGAAATCGCGGTTCGTCGCTACGCCCCCCAGGTGGGTGCCCGCCAGCGCCAGGGCGAGGCGCCCCGCGGCCTCGCGGCGCGTGGGGGCGTGGGAGATTACCTTGGCGAGCAACGGGTCGAAGTCGGTACCGATCACGGAGCCCAGGGCCACTCCCGCATCCCAGCGCACCTCCGGGTCTCTCGCCTGCGAGAAGGCGGCGAGGGTGCCCGTGGCCGGTAGGAAGTCATTGCTGGGGTCTTCGGCATAGAGCCGGGCTTCGATGGCTGCGCCAGAGAAGTGGATGTCCGACTGCGCGTAGCCCAGAGGCTCTCCTGCCGCGATGCGCAGCTGCTCGCGCACCAGGTCGATGCCCGTCACCCCCTCCGTGACGGGGTGCTCCACCTGCAGGCGGGTGTTCACCTCGAGGAAGAAGAACGCGCCCGAGTCATCATCGAGCAGGAATTCGACGGTCCCCGCCGATTTGTAGGCGAGCACCCTGGCAAGTCGCAGCGCGGCCTCCCCCATGGCGTGGCGCAGCTTTGCGTCGACGCGCGGGGAGGGAGACTCTTCCAGAATCTTCTGGTGCCGGCGCTGCACGGAGCACTCCCGTTCTCCCATGTGCACCAGGTTGCCGTGGGCGTCGCCCAGGATCTGCAGCTCGATGTGGCGCGCGCGGGGGATGTAGCGCTCCAGAAAGATGCGCGCGTCTCCGAAGCCGGCCTGCGCCTCACGCCGGGCTGCCTCCAATGCCTCCGGAAGGTCTTCGGGCGCATCCACCCGGCGCATTCCCCGCCCCCCGCCCCCCGCCACGGCCTTCACGAGCAGCGGGTAGCCGAGCTTCGCCGCGGCCTTCGGGCCCGCCCTGCCCGGATCCGGGCAGCCCGGAAGGGTGGGCACCTGCGCCTTCTCCGCCAGCGCCTTGGCGGCGAGCTTGTCGCCCATCTGCCGGATGCTCTCGGCAGAGGGCCCCACCCAGGTGAGGCCCGCCACTGCGACCTGCTCCGCGAAGGCGGGATTCTCGGCGAGGAAGCCGTAGCCTGGGTGGAGTGCGTCGGCCCCGGTGGCCGCCGCAGCCCGCAAGATTGCGTCACCGTCCAGGTAGGAGCTCGGAAGGCGTACGGCCTCGTCCGCCTCGCGGATGAAGGGCGCGTCTGCGTCGGCATCGACGTAGACTGCGATACAGCGAAGGCCCATCCCGTGAGCGCTCCGAAAGATGCGCCGGGCGATCTCTCCGCGGTTGGCTACGAGCAGGGTTTCGAAGCTCACAGCCGAAACACTCCGTAACCTGCTGCCCCCTCGACGGGCTTGTTGCGTACCACGGAGAGACAGATGCCCAGTACGGTACGGGTGTCGCGTGGGTCGATGATGCCGTCGTCGCTGATCGCACCGCTGGCCTCGAGGGCAACGGACCCCTTTTCCTGTACGGCCTCTACGGCGGCCACGAGCCTGGCGTCTGCCTCCTCGTCGAAGGCCTCGCCCTTGCGCGCGGCGCGGCCGCGGCGGACGATCGACATCACGCCGGCGATCTGCTTGCCGCCCATCACGGCGATCTTGGCCGAGGGCCAGATGAAGGTGAAGCGGTTGTTGAAGGCGCGCCCAGACATGGCGTAGGTACCCGCGCCGTAGGAGGCGCCGATGATGATGGTCAGGTGCGGGACCAGGGAGTTGGTGACGGCATTGATCAGCTGGGAGCCCTTCTTCACCATGCCCGCCTGCTAGAAGTCGCGGCCCACGATGAAGCCCGTGAGGTTCTGCAGGAAGATCAGCGGCAGGTCGATCTGGTTGCAGAGCTGGATGAAGTGGGCCCCCTTCTCCGCCGACTCCGGGTAGAGCACGCCGTTGTTGCCGAGGATGCCCACCGGATAGCCGTGGATGGAGGCAAAGCCGCAGACCAGGGTCGCGCCGTAGCGTGGCTTCCAGTCCTCGAAGCGCGAGCCGTCCACGAAGCGACCGATGACATCCCGGATCTCCACCGGTCGCCGCAGCTCCGGGTCCACGATGCCGAGCAGCTCCTCGGGCTCGAGGAGCGGAGGCTCGGGACACAGGGAGGGTGGGGGCCCGGCCTTGCGCCAGTTCAGATGGGAGACGATCTCCCGGCACAGGCGCAGGGCATCGGGCTCGTCTTCGGCCAGGTACTCGCCCAGGCCCGAGACCTCCGCATGCATTTCTGCGCCACCCAGGCTCTCGTCGTCGGAGTCCTCGCCGGTGGCCATCTTCACCAGGGGAGGACCCGCCAGGAAGATCTTCGACTGCTGCTTGATCAGGATGTTGTAGTCCGACAGACCGGGCTGGTAGGCGCCCCCCGCCGTCGACGAGCCGAAGACCACGCACACGCTCGGGATCTCGAGCTTGGAGAGCTCGATCATTTCGTAAAAGAAGCGCCCGCTCTCGGCGAAGTGCTGCACCTTGGCCGGCCGACTGCGCGGCTTCGAGCCCTCATCGCGTGGCTCCATGCGCAGGTCGGCGCCGGCGGACTCGACGAAGCTCACGTAGGGGATGCGGTTGTCGCGCGCGATCTCGAGGGCGCGCATCCACTTCTTCTGCACATAGGGGGTGAGGGCGCCCCCCAGCACGGTAGGGTCGTTGGCGAAGATCACGCACTCCACCCCGGCGATGACGCCGATACCCAGCACTGCGCCGCCGCCAATCGCGTAGTCCGAGTTGTAGCCGGCGAGGGAGCTGATCTCGAGGAAGGGACTGTCCGGATCGAGGGCCAGGGCGATGCGTTCGCGCACGGGCAGCTTGCCGCGCTTGGCGAGGCGCTCGTGGTGGTAGGCGCCGCCGCCCTGCTCCGCTTCGTCGAGCAGTCCTTCGATCTCCGCCAGCTTCTTCCGCATGGCCTCGCGGTTCTCCTGGAACTCGGGGCTCTGCGGGTTCAGGGTGGACCGCAGGGGAGGAGCGAGCAGGGTGGGGTGCAAGGGGCCTCCTGGCGTGTCTGGAGCGGGTTGACACATAGGTAACAGAACAGGTAATTTCGATCAATACAAATTTCCCCCGCGCCGGGATTGCCCGCGCCAAGCGCGCCGGAAGGCGGAGAAGGCAGGTACGGGGAAGCGGCTGCTACCGAGAGGAGCGGGCATGGGTGAGGTTCGAGCCGAGGTCGCCGAGGGTATCCTGACCATCACCCTGGCCGATGTCGAGCATCGCAACGCCCTCGGCGCTGCGGTCGTGAACGGCCTGCACGACGCACTCACCCGGGCCAACGCGGACCCGGCGATCCGCGCCGTCGTGGTCACCAACGAGGGCACCACCTTCTGCGCCGGCGCCAACCTGAAGGAGCGCTCCGGTGCCGCCCGGGGAGAGGCGCCGAAGCTGGGCTTCGAGGCGTTGCTCCTGGAGATGCAGCGCTCCCCCACGCCCCTGGTGGGCAAGATCCAAGGCCACGTGGTGGGTGGGGTCAACGGGCTGGTGGCCGCCTTCGACATCGCCATCGCCCGCGAGGACGTGAAATTCGGCTTCACCGAGGTCCGCCTGGGGGTGGCTCCCGCCATCATCTCTGTGGTGTGTCTGCCGCGGATGCGGCGTGGCGATGCATTGGAGGCGTTCCTGCGCGGCAATCGCTTCAGTGCGGCGCGCGCCGCGGAGCTGGGGCTCGTCAGCCGCGCGGTTCCCGCGGCCGGGTTGGATGCGGCGGTTGCTGAGGTTCTCGCCGATCTTCGCCAAGGCGGGCCCGAGGCCCTGGGCTTTGCCAAGCGGCTCGTCTACGAGGTGCCGGGGATGGCGCAGAAGGAGGCGTTTGCCTGGACGGCGGAGCTCTCCGCACGCCTCTTCCAGGGCCGCGAGGCGGCCGCCGGCATGCGCGCCTTCCTGAACCGGGAGAAGCCCCCCTGGGCGAGCGAAGCGGACTGAGAGCGGGAGGCGGTTGGCGTGCGGCAGGTGAGCGTGGACTTTCGGGACGAGGTGGACGAGCTCCACGCCTTTCTCCAGACCCTCGCCCCTACGCAGTGGGAACGCGAGACGGCCTTCATGCAGTGGACACCCTGGGACGTGGTCGCCCACCTCCACACCTTCGACCTGGCCTCCCGCGTGGCGCTGGAAGGCGAGGAGGCCTTTGCGGCTGAGCGCCAGCAGCTCATTTCTGCGGTCTCGGCCGGGCGCAGCAACCGGGAGCTGGCGCGCGAGCGCTTTGCGGGTCTGGACGCGCGCCGGCTGTTGGCTGCATGGCAGGATACCGCTCATAGTCTGGCCGAGGCGCTGGGCCGGGCCGGCCCCAAGCGGCGCCTGCCATGGTACGGGCCCGACATGGGTGCGCCCATGTTCACGACCGCGCGTCTCATGGAGACCTGGGCCCACGGCCAGGCGATCTACGACCTCGTGGGTGCTACGCGCAAGCCGACGGACCGGCTGCGCAACGTGGCGACCCTCGGCGTAAAGACCTTTGGCTGGACCTTCATGAATCGCAAGCGCGAAGTCCCTGGCCCTCCGCCGTATGTGCGCCTGGTGGCGCCCTCCGGAGCGATCTGGGAGTGGGGAGAGCCCGACCCGGGAGAATGCATCCGGGGAGATGCCGTCGATTTCTGCAGTGTGGTCACCCAGATCCGCAACGTCGCCGACACCTCGCTCGAGGTGAGCGGGCCCGTGGCCCACCAGTGGATGGAGATCGCGCAGTGCTTTGCCGGGGGCCCGGTAGACCCCCCGAAGCCCGGAGCGCGAGGACCCAGGACCTGAGCCCCGCGCGGTTTCCGGCACCGCCCAGCGCTGACCCACAGGAGCATGCAGCCAGATGGATCTCGAATTCGATGCCCGCTACGACGACTTCCGCAAGCAGGTGCGGGCCTTTCTGGCCGAGCACAAGCCGCCCCGCAACTGGGGCCTCTCCGACGGACGCAATTCGGACCGCGTCGCCTGGCTGAGCCTCCAGATCGAGCACGGCTACTGGGCGCGCACCATCCCGAAGGCGTACGGCGGCTACGGAGCCGAGCCCGACCTCCTCGAGACAGTGATCATGGACGAGGAGTTCAACCGGGCCGGGGTGGTGCGCGGCATGATGGCCCAGGGGCCGTCCATGCTGGTGCCCACCTTGCTCGCCCACGGCACGGAGGAGCAGAAGCAGCGCTGGATCGGGCCCACCCTGCGCGGCGAGGTCATCTGGTGCCAGGGTTACTCCGAGCCCGGCGCCGGCAGCGACCTGGCGAGCCTGCAGACTTCGGCCGTGGAGGATGGGGAGGACTTCCTCATCAACGGCCAGAAGATCTGGACCAGCACGGCGGACCGGGCGCAGATGTGCTTCATCCTCGTGCGCACCGAGCCCGAGGCGCGCAAGCACGAGGGTATCAGCTACCTGCTGCTTCCCATGGACACTCCCGGCATCGAGGTGCAGCCCCTGCGCACCATGGCGGGGAGCATCGGCGAGAACTCCTTCAACCAGGTCTTTCTCACCGACGTGCGCGTCCCCCGGGCGAATGTCGTCGGGAAGCGCGGCGAGGGCTGGAAGATTGCGAACACCACCCTCAAGCACGAGCGCTCCTCGCTGAATGCCAATGCAGAGGGCACCTGGATGCGTCTGGCGCGGCTGATGGAGAAGGAAGAGGTGAATGGCGTGCCGGCCATGGCAAGCCCGGTGCTGCGCGACCGTCTGATGCGCCTGCAGGCCCGGGCGCTCTCGATGAAGCACCACGGTATGCGCATGCTCACCTGCAGTCTGAAGGGCGAGTCGCCCGGGGTCGCCGGGTTGATCGTGAAGCTGCAGAACTGTCAGCTCAACTTCGACATGGCAGCCCTCGCCCTGGACGTGATGGGCGAGCTCGGAGCGCTCTACGACCACAGCAAGTACGAGCGAGAGCATGGCTACTGGCAGGCCCACTCCATGTTCTCCCTCGGGCTGATCATCGGCGGCGGCACTGCCCAGATCCAGAAGAACATCATCGCGGAGCGCGGGCTGGGCCTGCCCCGTGAGCCCAGGCTGGCAAAGCCCTAGCGGCGCCCAGGAAGACCGAGGAGAGACATGGATTTTGGACTCTCGGAAGATCAGCTGCTGCTCGAAGACACCGTGCGGAGCTTCCTTGGCGACAAGGTTCCCATCGATCGGGTGCGCGAGCTTCGAGAGCAGGATTGTCCCACCGATCGCGCGCTCTGGAGCGCGCTGGCTGAGCTCGGGATCGCGGGCATCCTGGTGCCCGAGGCTCAGGGTGGCAGCGGGCTCGGGCTGCTGGACGCAGCGATCGTCTCCCAGGCGCTGGGCCACGCGGTGACGCCGGCACCCTTTCTCGGCTCGGCAGTCATGGCGGCGACCGCGCTGGCTGCGCTCCCCGCTCGGGCCGGAAGTGAGGCGTCGGAGTGGCTCGCCGGCATTGCAAGTGGCAAGCGCGTTTTCGGAGTGGCCGTGACGGAGCTCTTCTCCGTTCGCGAGGGGGCTGGCGTGCGCCTTCAGGATGGCAAGCTCAGCGGCAAGGCGATGATGGCGATCGACTCCCATGGCGCCGACTTCGTGCTGGTCGCGCTTGACGACGAGACGCTGGCTGTGGTTGCGACGGACACGCCGGGGGTGAGCCTGACCCGGCTCGCCACCGTGGACGCGACGCGCTGCACCGCGGAGCTGGTACTGGAGGCAGCCAGTCCGGAAGCCGTCTTCGAGGGGGCGGGCAGGGTGATCGCGCGCACGCTCGACGCCGGGCGCATCGCCTTGGCGGCGGACGCCCTCGGTGCCTGCGAGTCGATGATCGCGCAGGCGGTGGCCTACGCGAAGCAGCGCAAGCAGTTCGAGCGCCTGATCGGCTCCTTCCAGGCTGTAAAGCACATGTGCGCCGAGATGGTCGGCGAGCTGGAGCCCGCGCGTTCGTTGCTCTGGTATGCGGCCCACAGCTTCGACGCCATGCCCGAAGAGGCGCCGTTGATGGCCTGCCACGTGCTGGCCCACGTCTCCGAGATCGGCCGCGAGATTGCGAGCGTGGCGACGCAGGTGCACGGCGGGATCGGCTGGACGGACGAGCAGAACCTGCACTTCTGGTTCAAACGCATTGCCAACGAGCGCCATCTGCTGGGCGGTCCCGAGTGGCTCCGGGACCGCGCGGCGACCCTCCAGGGCTTCGCGCCGGCCGCCTAGCCACCACCCTCCGAAGGAGCAGCATGCACACACAGCTCGCCGAAGAGCTTGGCCTCGAGTTTCCGGTCTTTGCCTTTACCCATTGTCGGGACGTCGCCGCCGCGGTCTCGAAGGCCGGAGGGCTCGGTGTACTCGGCGTCGCCGGCCAGTCGGCCAGCAACCTGGCAATGGAGCTCGAGTGGATCGAGAACGAGGTCGGGGACAAGCCCTATGGCGTGGACCTGCTCCTGCCCGCCCGCTTCGTCGGCAGCGAGAAGGGCGGCATGGGGGACGACGAGCTGGACCAGAGGATTCCAGAGGGGCATCGCCGCTTCCTGGACCGCCTGCTCGAGGAGCACGGCGTGCCGCCGCTGCCTGCCGATGTGACCCTCGCGCCGGAGTTTGCCGTCGGCTACGAGAAGCAGCGCGACGTGATCGAGATCGCCTTCCAACACCGCATCGCCCTGATCGCATCGGCGCTGGGTCCGCCGCCGCCTTGGATGATCGAGCAGGGGCGCGCCCACGGCGTGAAGGTGGCCGCCCTGGCCGGCACCGTGGAGCACGCGCGGCGCCACGTGGAGGCGGGCGTGGACATCGTGGTGGCCCAGGGATACGAGGCCGGCGGGCACACCGGCACCATCTCCACGATGGTGCTCGTGCCGGAAGTCGTGGACGCTGTCGGCTCGGTGCCTGTGCTGGCCGCAGGGGGCATCGGCAACGGTCGCCAGCTCACCGCGGCCCTGGCTCTCGGCGCGCAGGGCGTCTGGTGCGGCTCGGTCTGGCTCACCACCGAGGAGGCCGAGACCCACCCGGTGGTGAAGCAGAAGTTCCTGAAGGCGAGCTCCCGCGACACCGTGCGCAGCCGCTCGCTCACGGGCAAGCCCGCCCGCCAGCTGCGCAGCGCCTGGACCGAGGCCTGGGAAGACCCCGCAAACCCCGATCCCCTCCCCATGCCGCTCCAGCCCCGCCTGGTGCGCGAGGCCCAGGCCCGGATCCAGCGCACGGCCCACAACAACCCCGGGGCCGAGCAGCTGGCAAACTACTTCGTCGGCCAGATCGTGGGCTCGTTGAACCAGGTGAAGTCCGTGCGCAGCGTGATGGAGGAGTTTGCTCTCGAGTATGCGGACACCATGGAGCGGCTCGATGCCTTTGCCGAGAGCGCCTCGTGAGTGCCCGCCAGTGGTGAGGAGGATCTGCGCGGGTGCCCTCGCAGTGGGTGTGCTCGCGAGCCCCGTGCCCATCTGGGCCGCAAAGCGGGCCCGGAAGACAGCGAGCCGCGTTTTTCCTGCCGTGGTACGCCGGGTGATCGACGGGGACACCCTCGATGCCGTGGTCCAGGTGGTGGATACCCGCGGCGGTCATGCGCCCCTCGAGATCCGCGTCCGTATCATCGGCATCGATACGCCGGAGACCAACTCCTGGGATCCCTCGAAGCCTCCCGAGCTCTGCGCTCTGGCCGCCAAGCAGCGCGCAGCGGTCCTGCTGCCCCGCGGTTCGGCGATCCGGCTGGTTGCGGATCCGCATCGCAAGCGCGGGAGCTACAACCGTCAGCTCTTCTACGTGGAGACGGCCAAGGGAGAGGATCTCGGTCTGACACTTCTCCGGGAGGGCCTCGCGCGCGAAGTGAACTTCGAGCGGGTTCCCTACCAGCGCCGCGCTGTCTACCGCAAGGCAGCGAAACAGGCGGGTCGGCCCATCTGCGAGTGAGCGTGCGAGTGAGCCCGCTTCCTGTGGCTCTGCGGGGTTACGGGGCGGTCGCCTTCGCGCCTCCAGGGGCGCGGAGGAATGCCACCAGGCTCTCGATCTCCTGCTGAGACAGCTTGTCTGCGAAGCCCGGCATGAAACGGCTTTCGCCGATGGCCTTCCCGCCCTCCGCGATCGCCTGATAGAGATACTCCGGGGAGACGGCCTGGGTGTAGGCCGGGCAGTCGAGGCTCGGAACGTCGCGGAAGAGAAAGATACGCTCGCCGGGATCCGAGGCGTGGCAGTCGGTGCAGTGCTCCTGGAAGAGCAGCCTACCTCGCGTGACCGCAGCCTGGTCAGGCCTGGCTGCGCCCGCTGGGACGGCATGAGCCGCGGATACTGAAGGGCATGCGGAGGCCTGGCCCTTCGATGTGGCGCAGCCCGGAGCGAGCAGCGCCAGGCAAAGGGCCATCCAGACGCTGCCGCGTCGCGCCCGCGCCCAAGAAGAGGCGCCAACGGTGATCGGGTGGGTCAGCTTCATCCCTTTGCATCTCCTCGGTTGGCCCCGGCTGCCCCGGATGGCGGGGGCGCGGGGCGGGACTGATTCTCGCGCGAGAGAGAGCCTGCCGCATGTCTACTCTGATCCGTGTCGATCTCGGGAGGCGGGGAGCAGGCGCCAGCCTTCGAAGTGATCAGCTGCGCGGAATGTCGCGGTCGAGGACGGTCGTGCGGCCTTCACGCCGGGCGTTGCGGATGGCCTCGTCACAGATGGCGCGTAGGAGCTCGGAGAGGGGTTGGAGGACGCGGTCGGAGGTGTTGTAACCCGAGCGCGCCCGGACATAGTCCTTGAGCCGGCTGGCAACGATCAGCACCTCCCGCGGCACGTCGTCTTCCGGTCGCTCCGTCCCC
>Ga0114931_10006408_pt1 | contig 14474 bp, 13 predicted proteins | sample 2SBtaG_FD_89579 | JGI IMG/M metagenome (GOLD analysis project Ga0114931, IMG submission 89579) | Deep subsurface microbial communities from Kolumbo volcano to uncover new lineages of life (NeLLi) - 2SBTROV14_V59a metaG | ecosystem: Environmental > Aquatic > Marine > Volcanic | place: Kolumbo...
GCCTTCTTTTAAAAATACTGTACTTTAGCGCCCCTGAAACCGTTATCTTTGGAAAAACTTTGAAGTATGATTTTTCGATACACCCTGTCTTTGTTCCTTTTGACTTTTTTTACTTTTGTAATCTTGCATGCCCAACCTGCCAATGATGATTGCGGAAATGCCACCGTGCTTTCCAACGTCAACGATTTTTGTTCCGAATTGGGTGCCTTCACGAATGAGGGGGCTACCGCGGGTTTCGGCGGCAACCCTACTTGCTGGCCGGCAGGTTCCGAAACCACCGATGTTTGGTTTTCTTTCACGGCGATAGCTACCGATGTGAATGTGAGAGTAATTGGTTTTACTTCCGCAAATACCGCGGGCGGCACGCTGCAAGAACCGCAATTTGTCATTTACAGCGGCAACTGCAATGGGACATTGACCGAAATTGGTTGTTCTTCAGATAATTTCGGTAACAACATCGCCGAGACCTTTGCCGGTCCCTTAAACATTGGTCAAACCTATCTCATCCGAGTAGATGCCCGAAATAATAATACAGGGAATTTTCAATTGTGTGTCAATAATTTCAATCAGGTTCCTGACCCCTCTTCAGATTGCCCCACGGGGGTGGTTCTTTGCGATAAATCGCCCTTCACGGTGGAAAGCGTTATTGGTTCGGGCAATGACCCGAATGAATTGAATACGGTTTCCTGTTTTGGCGGCGCGGGCGAATTTTCTTCCGCCTGGTATCGGTGGACTGCCAAAGACCCCGGCACGCTTGCTTTTACCTTGACTCCGTCCAACCCATCCGATGATTTGGATTTTGTGGTGTTTGAATTGCCCAATGGGCTAGATGATTGTTCGAATAAACAAGAAATTCGCTGCATGGCCTCCGGTGAAAACGTGGGGGCGTCTTTTCAAGACTATGTACGTTGTACGGGTTCAACAGGGCTTAGCCTGGGTTCGTCCGACACGCAGGAATTCCCCGGATGTCAGCCCGGTGATGACAATTTTCTTTCTGCCATTGATATGGTAGCCGGAATGAGTTATGCCTTGGTCGTGATGAATTTCAGCAATACCGGCAATGGCTTTTCGATAGAATTTGACGGAACAGGCACTTTTCAGGGACCCGATGCCAATTTCACTGAAACGGACAATCCTCTTTGTCAGAATGAAACGGTGACTTTCACCGATGCTTCGGTTTCTTTGGCTGGCATAGATGAATGGGATTGGTCTTTTGGCGCGGGGGCCAGCCCTGCTTCTGCCACAGGACAAGGACCGCATGAAGTCAGCTATTCATCCCCCGGCACAAAATTCATCGTTCTGACGGTCTTGAGTAGCGCCGGCTGCCTGGTCACTCGGGTAGATTCCATCGAGGTGTTGCCAGTTCCCCAGGTAGATGTGATGGTCAGCCCCGATTTTTGCGACCCCGATATTAAGAGTGGAGATATTTTCCTTACAAGTACAGGTACAACAGGACCTAATTTGTATAATTTTGACAATAGCGGGGTGTTTACTTCGGATAGTTTTTTAATCGATGTTGCTTCGGGCAATCATCAGGTGGTGGTCATGGATGCCAACGGTTGCCAGCAAGCGCTGGATATTTTCCTTCCCGAAGGGTTGGCTTTGAATTCTTCCGTCAATCCGGTGACACCCCCCACTTGCAACGGCGATTCGGATGCCGCCATCTCCATTTCCATTGAAATTGCCAATCTTCCGGTCACCTTTGATTTTGGAAACGGACCCCAAACCGACAGTGTTCTGCAAAATATTCCCGCGGGAACCTACAATGTTTCCGCCGTTGACGCCATTGGTTGCGAAGGCAATTTTACCATCGTCGTTGAAGACCCTCCTCTGCTTGAATTGACCCTCAACCCGGAGAATATCAGTTGCTTTGGCGAACAAGACGGGCGGGTGACGGCCATTGCCAAGGGCGGGGCAGGCAATTTTAATTACATCTGGAATACCGGCAGTACCTTCCCACAGATTGACGGCCTGCTGGAAGGAACCTATGATGTGACCGTCACCGACGGCAATGGCTGTCAACAAATGGCTGAAGCCAACATTATTGAACCGCCCGAACTGTTTTTGGATTTGGCAAATGTTTCGGATGTGGTTTGCAATGGAGAGTCTTCGGGGGTTATTACCGTGCAGGCCAACGGCGGAACACCCCCATCTCTATACAGTTCCAATTGCGCTACTTTTCAGGATTCTCCCAATTTAGGCGGCCTGCCGGTGGGCGATTATACGGTGATAGTTAGAGACGGCAGGGGCTGTACGCAGCAAATTGACGCAACCGTCAATGAACCGCCTCCTTTGATTGTAAATGCGGGGCCCGACCAAACGATTGACCTCGGTTTTACCGTTGACTTGACCGCACAGGTCAGCCCGCCCTTTCGGCCGGTCAATTTTCAATGGACGCCTGCGGCGACCATTGTAGATTCTACGGCCCAAAAAATAACTGCCCAGCCATTTGAAAACACGACCTTCGTTGTCAATATCGTTGACCAAACAGGCTGCACGGCGAGTGATGCGGTGAAGGTCAAGGTGAAGTTGAAACGTCCCGTTTACATTCCCAACGCCTTTTCTCCAAATGGGGATGGGAGGAATGATTTTTTCTCCGTTTTTGCCGGTCCGGCCGCCCGCATCGTGCGGAGGATGAAAATATTTAGCCGTTGGGGCAGCATGGTTTATGAAGCCAACGATTTTCCCCTCAATGACCCAACTTTTGGCTGGGACGGCACTTTTCGGGGGCGGGCCATGGACCCCGCCGTTTTTGTCTATTTTGCGGAAGTTGAATTTATCGATGGGGAAGTGGTTTTATTTAAAGGCGACGTGACGATTGTGAAATAGGCGTTTTAGTAAGGACGAAATATTAAGTTCCCGATTTGCAAAAGGTATCAGGTGACATCTTCGAGGAACGAGAAGGTGTTATCTGATACCCTTCGTGAGATAACACCTTCTCGTTCCTCGAAGATGTCACCTCCCTTGCACTCAGAAATCGGGGAGTTGTTTTTTTGGTTGTAACTTAAACAGATACTGGGCATTTCAGAAAAACGAGATTTTGAAAGTGTCATTTGGTTTTTCCAAAACTTTCATTAGAAATTATTGACAAATAAGCGACAATAAATTTAATTTGTAAATTAACAAAATGTTGAATGTCACAAAAAAAGGGCATTTTCATTGTGAAACATGAATTTTGTTTAATTTTTTTAATAAAATAATAGTCACAAAAACAACCCCTCAAAAATTAAGTCGCTTGTCTAAAAGATAAAAACGCCCTATTATTGCATCAAATCTTAAAAAGTAGTTTTTGTGTTTATTTGTTTGGGTTTGAAACCCTTGTCTTCTCAGGGCAAGGGTTTTCTCTTTTAGGTCAATCGGTAAAAAAGGAAACTGTTTGGGAATGCTTTTTCAACGAAACAAGACAAGAAAATAATTTTTCAAACTATTGCAACTGCCTGATTTTCAGTTTATTTAAAAATGCAATATTCCTTTCAGATAATTTTCCTTCCTGGTTAAGTGTATCTAAAATATTTGAAGGCAGGCATTCTAAAATTCAAACCTTCTTATATTTACCCCCCATGAAAACCCACCTTTCGAAATTGGCCTGTTTTTTTTCGATTTTCTTTTTAATTGGAATCACCTTTTATTATTCGAGGTGGGAAAACAAATTCACGGCCGCGCCAATCAGTTGGGATGTCAGTGGTTACTATCTTTACCTCCCGGCTTTTTTAATTTACAAGGACCCCGCAGGGTTGAAGTTTTTGGACGACGTCATCCAAAAATATCGCCCTAGCCCCTATCCCGACCAAAAATATCGACTCGAAAACGGCAACTCGATGCTAAAATATTCTGCGGGGATGGCAGTGATGTACCTTCCTTTCTTCCTCCTCGCACATGGCATCGCTTTGATTGGCAGCGCGCCCGCAGACGGGTTTTCCTTGCCGTATCAGATGGCGATTAGTTGGGGGAGTTTGTTGGTGGCCTTGCTGGGGTTTTGGATTTGCCGGAAAAATTTGTTGCGGTTTTTTGATGAAAAAGTCACGGCCGTGGTTCTTATCCTCCTCCTTTTTGGAAGCAATTACCTGAACTACGTCAGCTTCGATTCGGCGATGCCCCACAACTATCTTTTTACCCTGTATGCCCTGCTGATTTATTTCACGATTAAATGGCATGAAAAGCCCAATTTCAAATGGAGTGTCGCCATCGGGCTGTGCTGTGGTTTGGCAGCTTTAGCCCGCCCGACGGAAGCGATTTCCATTTTGATTCCACTGCTTTGGGGGATGGATGGTTTTTCGGCGGTTAAAGGGAGGTTGCTGCTTTGGAAGCAGCAACTTCCAAAACTTCTCGTGGCTGGTTTTTTGATGGGGCTTATTGGCGCTATCCAACTGGTTTATTGGAAGTCATACTCTGGGCATTGGTTGGAATACAGTTATCAGGACCAAGGTTTTAGTTGGTGGAAACCCCATTTTGCCGACGTCTTGTATTCCTACAGAAAAGGATGGTTGGTTTATACCCCCGTCATGTTGTTTGCCCTTTTAGGTTTCGGTTTTTTGGCAAAAAAGAACCCAAAATTGTTTTGGGTAAGTCTCGTTTTCTTCCTGATAAATTTCTGGATTGTTTCCGCTTGGGATATTTGGTGGTATGGCGGAGGTTTTGGTCAGCGCGCCCTGATTCAATCTTACGCGTTGTTGGTTTTTCCGTTGGCTGCCTTTGTGCGTTTTGTTTTCCAAAAAAAAGGACGGCTTGTCCTCGTCTTGCCCCTTTTTATTTTTTGCATTTGGCTCAATTTATTTCAAACCTGGCAAGCGCGCGGGCATGGCCTCGACACGACTTACATGACAAAAGCCTATTACTGGCGCATCTTCGGGAATACCGATGTGCAGCCCTGGGACAAATTTCTAATGGATACAGATGAGGATTTTCGAGGAGAACGAAAGAATGTCCGGCAGGTCTATTTCAATGATTTTGAGGCTTTTCGGGATAGCAGCGCGTCGGTTGAAGTAGCGCATTCGGGGACCAAGGCTATTTTTACAAGCCCCCAAAAAGAGTTCTCTCCCTCTTTTGAAATTCCCAAAACCAGACCTTTGAAAACGCAGATTGGTTGCGGGCAGGCGCCTGGTTTTACGGGCCGCAAAAAGAGTGGGAACCCTGGTGGATGCCTCAATTCGTGATTCACCTGGAGAAGAACGGAAAAATAATTAAAAATCGAAATATTCGCCCCTTTCGCGTCATGAAAAGCGGGGTGTGGGAAGAAGTTTGGATAGACCTTCGTTTGCCCAAAGAAGGCTTCGACCGGGTGAAAATTTTTCTTTGGAACGCCGGTGGAAGCAAGCCCCTATTCATGGATGACGTAAAACTAGAAGTGTATCGGGAATTGATGCTGTAAAATTCATTAAATTAAACTATTTTTGCGGTCAGATTATAACAGACTTTAGTTGTAAGCCTTCAAACATTCAAAACCGCACTTAAAATGACAAAGAGCAAAATTAACCTGCGATTCGGAATCCTTGCCCTGATGATTTTACTGGCTGCTTTCAGCCGCTTGCTGCCGCATCTTCCCAATTTTACTCCAATTGGCGGCATGGCCTTGTTCGGTGCTGCCTATTTTTCGAAAAAATATTTCGCCTTCATCGTCCCCTTTGTTGCATTGTGGGCGAGTAATTTGGTGCTGGACAATATTTTTCTTTCGCAATATTACGAAGGCTTTGTGTGGTTCAGCAATCCCTTGGTTTTCGTTGGCTTTGCTTTCATCGTCCTGCTGGGGCTGAAGGTGTTGAAAAAGGTGAAACCCTTGAATTTACTGGGCGCTAGCCTGGCAGCTTCGCTTATTTTTTTCCTCGTCAGTAATTTTGGCACCTGGTTGAGTGGGGGCATGTACCCGAAATCTTTTGGCGGCCTAATGGTTTGCTACACTGCTGCCATTCCCTTTTTCTGGAATACCCTCCTCGGCGACCTGTTTTATGTGACGGTTCTATTCGGAGCTTTTGAACTCGTAAAGCGACAATATCCCGCTTTGAAATTGCAAAATGGCTAACCGGGTTTCCCTAAAAAAAAATCTTCAATACTACAAGTTCTGCCTCTACGGCTTCCTGAAAAACCTTCGCTTTTTTGAGCCTTTTTTGCTTCTCTTTTTTTTAGATAGGGGGCTGTCGTTCCTGCAAATAGGAACCTTGCATGCCATTCGGGAAATCGGTACGAACCTCTTGGAGGTGCCCTCCGGTTTTTTGGCCGACGCCCTTGGGCGGCGGCGAACCATGATTTTTTCTTTTCTTTTTTACATCGTCTCCTTCCTATTTTTTTATTTGTTTCCCTCCTACGCGATGCTTATTGTCGCCATTTTATTTTATTCGGTTGGGGAAGCCTTTCGGACGGGCACGCACAAAGCCATGATTTTTGAATACCTCAAAAGGAAAGGTTGGACGAACCAACGGGTACATTACTACGGGCATACCCGTTCGTGGTCGCAAATGGGGTCGGCGGTTTCCTCTCTTCTCGCCGCAGCGATTGTTTTTTTTAGGGGCGAATATCTAACCGTTTTTCTAGTTTCCATTTTGCCTTATTTGGTTGATTTACTGCTCATTGCGTCCTATCCAAAATGGTTGGATGGAAATCTGAATTCACTGAAAGGGGTTTCTGTGAAAGATAAATTCAGGAAGCAACTGGCCGCTTTTTGGATTACTTTTAAAAATCCATTCAATCGGAAAGTCGTCAATAATCTTACCATGCATAGTGGTTTTTTCCAAGCCGTCAAAGACTACCTCCAACCGGTTTTGCAAACTTTTGCCTTATCTCTTCCCTATTTCATGTACATGGAAAACAAGCAACGCACTGCCATCGTAATCGGTCTGATGTATTTTTTCATTTACCTTACAACCTCGCAGGCTTCGCGCCATTCCGGCAAAGTCGCTTCCTTATTTTCAAATCTCCGCAAACCCCTGAATGCCACCCTTTTACTTGGATTGTTGGTTGGACTTTTGAGCGGATTATTTTATCAATTCGAAGTCATATTTCCCGCCGTCCTATGCTACCTTTTTGTGTTCTTGATTGAAAACCTGCGCAAACCTATCGGCATTGGTTTCTTCGCAGAACGTGTTGATAGTTCCATTTTGGCGGCAGCCTTATCCGCCCAATCGCAAGCCAAGACTATTTGGGCTGCTTTAATATCGGTTCTTTTGGGCTTCTTAATCGACACTTGGGGGATTGGTATGGGAATTGCTCTTACATCCTCTTTCTTGCTGGTCGTTTCCTTTTTATTTTGGCTGAAAACAGAATGGAGAGTAACTATCTAAAATTTTAAAATTTATTGGCATGTTTCATTTACCAGTTAACACAAAAGCACCTGTTTCACTGAAACACATAGACACATAAGAGCACATGGAAGGTTGATTTTCAAGGAACTATGTGTCCATATGCCTATGTGTTGCCAAGAAGAAGTGTTAACTACTTTTATGTGTTTGTGAAACATGCCAATTTATTTTAATTTTATTTGAACAATGTTTCTCCCAACCACCTCTATTCAAAAACGCTTCTATTGAATTTGGCTTGGATTTTGCATTTTTTTACGAAACACCCTATACCTTCCAACCTAATTCCCTCCTTATTATTTAGATTTTTTACAACAACTCCCCGCGGCATCACTGTAGCTATGCGGAAATTATTTATATTTCCTCCGTAATAGCTCAACGAATTTTACAAAAACTTTGAACTTACTACTATGAACTACACAAGGTCACCCTTTGCGGCAATGCTTATTGCCTTTTCTCTCCTTATCGTCTTCCTAGGATGTCAAAAAACGGATGTCAGTTTACCTGTGAAACAATACTCCGGTGTGGAAGATAAAATGGTAAAATACTTTGAACGCTTTGAGCAAGAAGGTAAAGCCCGAGGGGTAGATGTTGATTTGGAAGCAGCGGGAATAATTAGCCGAATCGGACAAACCACCGTAAGCGATTGGGTTGGGCAATGAAACCTGCATTCCGATGCCCCGAATGAAGTGGTCATTAGCGACAACTTTTGGCGAATAGCTTCCGACCTTCAGAAGGAGAAAATAGTTTTTCACGAATTGGGGCATTGTTATCTCAACCGGGGGCATCGCGATGATGCTTTTCCCGACGGCCGATGCAAGAGCATAATGCGCACAGGCTCAGGAACTTGTCTTGATTTTTATTATGAACAATACCGGGATTATTACCTCGATGAATTGTTCGAAAGGTAGAAGATGAAGATAGAATTCTTTCTGTTTTTGAAACTTCCAACAGCCTGATTTCCTTTCGGAAATGGTCAAAAACGGGAACCTGTTTCGACCAGATTCCTCAATTTTCTTGCAAGGGAGGACAAACTTTTTTCTGCTTCTTTGAAGCCATTTGCTAGTTGAAAGGCAGCCCGCAACTCAGTCGGGTGAAAAATTAATTGAATGGCCAATTTGAAAAGGCTGAGGTCACCCTGTGGATTGAAAGATTTGGAAATGGCGGAGGGAAGGTGCATTTCGGCAGTATCTGAAATAGCGCGAAGGGCAACGAAGGGCAGACTATTTTCCGCCGCTATTCTTGCCAAACCGGCGCTTTCCATATCGGCAGCTATTGCCCCGGTTTTTTGAAATAGCTCTTTTTTCTGAATAGATGTTGTGAGAAGGGAAGCGCTTCCATACAAGGGTTTTGAAAATGCTTTAGTTTCGGGACCCAAGAGTTGCAGGAGGCGATTTCTAAAGTTGCCATCGGCAGAAAAAACTTCTCCCCCTCCTGTCAATATTTTCTCCGGGATGATGAAATTTCCCGGCCTCAATTTGGGGTGAAGGGCGGCAGCGCTTCCCCAACTAATCAAAGCATCCACGCCCTTTTCGAATAAAGCCAACCCGCCTGCAATAGCCGCTTTTTCTCCTATGCCGGAAAGCACGATAAATAAATGCTCATTCACAGCAAGGCAGCTTCCTTTGAGGATTTTCTTTTTCGTCAAGGTCTGCAATTCTTGGGGGAGGGCAACCGAAATGCCGATTTTCACATTTGAGAAATCATTGGTCATTTAAAGTCATTGGTCATTCGAAGTGATGAGTTGATAGTCAGGAATTCGCAAAATCAGAAGGCGATGATTGTTTAAAACCGGTACTTAGTTTTGATTTTCCAAGTGAATCCTTTTCTTTCTTCGGGAAGGAGTGTTATTCAGTTTTCCCTTTAATTCTATTCGATACCTCGCCAAAGCCCAAAGCGGGAAATATTTGGCATAGCCGTGGTATTTTAAATAAAAAACCCGCGGAAAGCCCGGTGCATTGAAAACTTCGTCTTTCCATAAGCCATCTTCGGTTTGTTTTTCCAAAAGAAATTTTATCCCGCGTTGAACCGCTTCGGAATGCGTTTCTCCCGAAGCCATCAATGCCAATAAGGCCCAAGCTGTTTGTGCGGCAGTACTGACGTAGCCGGTTCCGCGCATGCCGAGGGGTTCGTAGGTGTCATTGTCTTCGCCCCAGCCACCATCTTTTCGTTGAACGCTTTTCAGCCATTGAACTGCCTTGCGTACGCGGGGGTCGCCATTGGGAACACCTGCACTTTCGAATGCGATTAGCACGGACCAGGTGCCGTAAATATAGTTCGTCCCCCATCTACCGTACCATGCGCCATCTTCTTCCTGTTCTTTGAACAAATAATCCAAACATGCCTCCATGACGGGGCGATATTCGGGGTATTCATCAACAATACATCCAAAAAACATCAACACGCGGGCGCTCACATCGCTGGTGGAGGGGTCAATTAAAGCACCGTGGTCGGCGAAGGGAATTTCGTTGAGATAGTAGTGCGAGTTATCCACATCGAAGGAGGCGAAGCCCCCATTTTTGCACTGCATGCCAGCCAGCCACTCTGCGGCCCGCAAAATATTTTTTCGGTATTTATCGGGGTCATTTCGGTAAAGAGCAAAACCGGCAAAACCACTGTCGTCCAAATCGGGATAAAAGTCGTTGGCATATTGGAAAGGCCAGCCCCCCGGTCGGAGATTGGGGCGGTATTCCGCCCAGTCACCAGTTCGATTGACTATTTGTTTTCCAGCCAGCCAATCGAGCGATTGGGTGAGGACATCTTTCAGCGAATCATCTTTCATATCCTGCAAAGCGCAGCAGGCAAGAAGGGTGTCCCAAACGGGCGAAACGCAAGGTTGGCAATAGGTTTCATCTTCCCTGAAAACCAAAAGCCCGTCAATGGCTTCTTTTGCCGTGCGAACGTGGGGATGGTCGGGAGAATATCCCAGCAGAAGCAATGCTTCGTAAGCATTCACCATGGCGGGAAAAATAGCTCCGATTCCAGAAGTTCCATTCAAGCGTTGGACAATCCAATCTTCGGCTTTTTTGAGCGCTTTTTTTCGCAATCCTTCGGGAATCAGCCCTTCCAGTTTAAAACCAATTCTTTCCAAAATTAGGATGCTTTTGTTCAAATTGGAACGCACTGGGTGGTAATTGCGCTCTTTATGTGGAGGAACGATGAACAATTCCGAAATTGAAACGCCGCGAGGATTTTTTGCTTTAGCTTTCAAATTGCACAAAATAAAAAGAGGAACCATCACCGTTCTTGACCAATAGGAAATCTTGCCCAAATGAAAAGGACCCCACTTCGGCAGAAACATTATTTCAGCGGGAATGAAGGGGACTCCGCGCCACGGAATTTGCTCAAATATTGCCAGGGCAATGCGCGTAAAAACATTGGATTTAGCTGCCCCGCCTCTCTGTAAGATGACCTTTCTTGCCTTCAACATATGCGGCTCCAAAGGATCGTCCCCTGTCAGTTTAAGAGCATAATACGCTTTTACGGTGCAACTCAAATCTGTGTGCCCCCCAACATAAAGCGGCCATCCGCCTTCCCCATTTTGTCGCCTTCTTAAATAGTTACATATTTTTTCCTGCAAAGACTCGTCAATAAACCCCGTGTAGTGCATCATTAAAATATATTCTGAGGGAATCGAACAATCGGCTTCCAATTCAAAACTCCAATGTCCGTCTGCTTGTCGCAAATCCAACAAAGCGTTTTTGGCTTTTTCGATGCTTTGGTCAACAAATTTTGGATTAATCGTATTTTTGCTGTGGCGGTTTAGTAAACTTGCATTTATCATATGGGCATGAATTTGAAATGAAGGGGAAATCAATTTACTAATGCACTAAATAACACAATTAAAAACATTATTCCTTAAATTTACCAGAATAATGAACATCAATCCGCCGCATTGCGACTTTTCAGTAAAAAAAGCACCACAATTTGGGAGTTCTCAAAAAACCTTCTCTTGAATTAAGTGTTGCCTGAAAAATAATTTCCGTAATCTACAAAAATAATTCTAAAATCAATTTTTTACAAAATCCTTTCACCTATGGTTGTACCACTTAAACAACAAACAAAAATTGCAAATTATATTATTGGCAAAAAACTAAAAGGAGAAAAACGCTATCCCTTGGTTTTGATGCTCGAACCGCTTTTCCAATGTAATCTCGCCTGTGCCGGTTGTGGAAAAATAGCTTACCCCGACGAAATTCTAAGAAAGAGAATGTCTGTCGAAGATGCGCTGAATGCCGTTGATGAATGCGGCGCCCCGGTGGTTTCTATTCCCGGCGGAGAACCTCTCATCCATAAAGAATTGCCCCAAATCGTGGAAGGTTTAATCGAGCGCAAAAAATACGTTTACCTCTGCACCAACGCCATCTTATTGGCTCGAAAAATTGACAATTTCAAACCTTCCCACTACCTCACTTTCTCCGTTCATCTCGATGGTAATAAAGAGCGCCACGATGCCTCGGTTTGTAAAAAAGGAATTTTTGATGTGGCCGTAAATGCCATCAAATTGGCTATAAATAAAGGACACCGCGTCACCATAAATTGCACCCTATTCGAAGGCGAAGACCCTACCGAAGTAGCTGATTTTTTTGATTTTGTAACAGATTTGGGTGTGGAAGGAATCACGGTTTCTCCGGGTTACAGTTATGAGAAAGCGCCCCGGCAGGATTTGTTTATCTCCCGCCGCAACAGCAAAAACCTCTTCCGGGAAATTTTCCGAATTGGAAAGGAACGAAAACGCAATTGGCCCTTCAATCAGTCGGCGCTGTTTTTAGATTTCCTTGCCGGAAATCAAACGTACCAATGCACCCCCTGGAGCAATCCGACTTATAATATTTTTGGTTGGCAAAAACCTTGCTACCTAATGGCAGAGGAAGGATATGCCCCAACTTTCAAAGCCTTGATGGAAGAAACAAATTGGGAAAATTACGGAACCGGCCGCCACCCGAAATGCAACAACTGCATGGCGCATTGTGGCTACGAAGGGACGGCGGTCGAAGACTCTTTTGCCCATCCTCTTAAAGCTTTGCTTGCCGGTTTGCGCGGCCCGAATACAGAGGGGGACATGGTCCCGGAAGCTGCATTAACCTTGAATTAGATGTTGATATTAATTAGCATATTGCTAGTGCTGCGAAAGATTCAATCCGTCACGAGGCGGATTGATTCTGAAGCAGATGTTGTTCAAAATTGTGCATCAGAGTCAATTATCCAAATGGCAAATAATGACCGATGACTTTCTGGTAAAGCCCCTTTTGTGGAAACACTAATTTACTATCTTGTCCTGGCTTCCTTTATTTTATGGATTATTGTTTTGTTTCTTCCCTGGCAGCCGTGGAGTACGCGGGAACAGTGGGATTCAGATGCAACTGAAGAAGGCGATTTGGAGGATGTCACGGTGCTGATTCCCGCGCGCAATGAAGGCAATATAATAGGGCGAACCCTTCCTTCTGTTTTCAGTCAGGGTAAAAATTTGAATATTATACTGATTGATGATAGTTCAACAGATGACACCGCAAGCCGGGCCAATCAATTTGGGAAAGAGAACCTTACCCTTCTTTCTGGCAAACCCTTGCCGGAGAGATGGAGCGGAAAATTGTGGGCACTCGAACAAGGGCGGCTGTTGGTGAATACTCCATTCCTCCTGCTGTTGGATGCCGACATTGAACTTCGAGAAGGGCTTATCGCCGGGCTGCGCCGGAAAATGATTTCGGAAAACCTACCCTTCGTTTCTCTGTTGGCTTGGTTTCAATTGGAAGGCTTCTGGGAAAAAATGTTGATGCCTGCCTTCATCTATTTTTTCAAGTTGGTCTATCCTTTTCGCCTGTCCAATTCGAACTTTCGATATGTGGCAGCGGCTGCCGGCGGTTGCATAATGATGCGTACGGAAGTACTCGAAAAAATCGGCGGCTTTGAACCGATAAAGGAGGAATTGATTGATGATTGTTCCTTGGCGAGGCAGGTCAAGCGGGCAGGATTTCGCACTTGGCTTGGTCTCACGCATTCCGTCAAAAGCATTCGACCCTACAAACAATTGAGCGACATTTGGAACATGGTGGCACGGACGGCTTTCAACCAACTGAACTATTCCTTGCTGCTACTTTTAGGATGTTCGGCGCTTTTAATTATTGCTTACGCCTTGCCCCTTTTTTGGATTTTTTACCCGGAAATGCCAACGCGCCTTTTTTCGGCAGCGGCCTATCTTTTATTGATGATAACTTACCTTCCCGTCCTTCGTTTCTACAAATTGTCCATAGGTTGGGCATTGTTGCTGCCCTTCATTGGCCTTCTTTTTATGTTGATGACCTGGACTTCGGCTTTTCGATACCATAAAGGAGAAAAAGTGCGGTGGCGAGGTAGAATCGTTCAGCGATGATTGCTGTTTATAGAATTGGGGAATCTGCTATCAACCTGTCAACTTATAAACCTATCAACGCTTTAATAACGGTCATCCTTGAATTTTTCAATCGTCCGGCGCTCTCTTTTGGTGGGGCGGCCGCTTCCTTTTTCTCTTCTTTCCGTACCAGCTTTCCCTTTGTACCAATCCTTGAATTTGTTCAATTCTTCTTCGGGCGTCAGGTCTTCGTAGCATTTTTGGGCAAGGGGGGCACCCACCCTTTTTTGAATTAATTCCAACACCTTAAACTGCAAATCGAAATGGTTCTTCCGCACTTGAACTACTTCCCCGCATTCCACCAAAAAAGATGGCTTCACCGGTTTGTGAGCAATTCGCACCTTCCCGGATTTGCAGGCTTCCGTTGCCATCGTCCTCGATTTGAAAATCCGGACGCTCCACAACCATTTGTCTATCCTTGCTTTTTTCAAAAGGAAAAGAAATTTTGCTCGTTTTTTTGAACCCTAGCCGTACCCCGAACCTTCGTGTTCAAGAAGAAATTACTAATTTTTGGGAAGCGCTTATTTTCTCAAGCACCAAATTCTGCCTTCAATATTAGGTGTGCGCGGCGGTTAAAGTTAAGAAATAATACGTTTTCACAGCTTGCGTATTCCATTGTAGAATCCAATATCAAAATTACTTTTTGAACTTCAAAATTCAAAGTGCATACTGCATATGGGTAAGGAACGGTGAAAAAATAAATCAAGCTTCTTGGCTACTTCTTTTGTCCTTATTTTTCACTTTGAAAACAGTCATTATATCAACATGACTCTTGTTTTCAAAGCAAAAACTAAGAACAA
>Ga0114931_10006409_pt1 | contig 14473 bp, 16 predicted proteins | sample 2SBtaG_FD_89579 | JGI IMG/M metagenome (GOLD analysis project Ga0114931, IMG submission 89579) | Deep subsurface microbial communities from Kolumbo volcano to uncover new lineages of life (NeLLi) - 2SBTROV14_V59a metaG | ecosystem: Environmental > Aquatic > Marine > Volcanic | place: Kolumbo...
CGCGCGCCTTCGGCGCGGGCGATCTCCTGGGAGCCGTCGCGGCTGCCGTTGTCGGCCACGACGATCTCGGCGTCGAGCCCGTGGCGCTCGATGCAGCCGCGCGCCGCACGGATGCATCGAGCGAGGGTCTCGGCCTCGTTCAGGCACGGCATCACGAAGGAGACTTCTACGGGGCGCTCCATGGGCCGCACAAGATACCCCTGCCCACGGGGTCGGGCACTCCTGCGCGCGAGCTGCAGCCGCGTGAGTGCCGGGGCCGCGAGGAGATCGGCTACGGTGGCGGGCCATGAGCCTCTGGGACCCGGAGACGCTGGCGCGCGCCCAGCGTTCCCTGCGCCGCCGGGATCCGGTGCTGGCTGCGGTGATCCGCCGGGTCGGCCCGCCCGTCTTCCGCCGACGCGGCCCGGTGTACCGCTCCCTGCTGCGCTCGATCCTGCACCAGCAGCTCGCGGGAGCCGCCGCACGCGCGATCGAGAAGCGCTTCGTGGCGCGCTTCGACGGGCGCTATCCCCGGCCCGAGGCGCTGCTCGCGACCCGCGCGCCCACGCTGCGCGCGGCGGGTCTCTCGCGCCAGAAGATCGCCGCCATGCGGGCGGTCGCGGCGGCCTTCCGCAACGGCGACGTCCGTCCGCAGCGCTTCGCCCACATGAGCGACGCGGACTTCATCGCCGCCGTCACCCGGCTGCGCGGGATCGGCGAGTGGACGGCGCACATGACCCTGATGTTCAGCCTCGGCCGCAGCGACGTCCTGCCCGTGGGTGACTACGGCGTTCGCAAGGGCATCCGGGAGCTCTACGGCCTGGCCGAGCTCCCCAAGCCCGCCGAGATGGAGCGCATCGCCGAGCCCTGGCGTCCCTATCGGACGGTCGCCAGCTGGTACGTGTGGCGCCACCTGGACGCGGTGGCCGGAGGCGGCTAGCCCCAGGGCCCTGGCCGGGTGGGCCGCGCGTCCGGCGGCGCGCCGCACGATTCGCCATACTCCCGGCTCCCGCGTCCCCATCGTCTAGAGGCCTAGGACTCCGCCCTTTCAAGGCGGTAACACGGGTTCGAACCCCGTTGGGGACGCCACGGGTTGGCCTGGGGCGACGGGCGCCGGGCCGAGGTCGGCCGGGCGCGTGCCTGCGCGAGACCGGCGTCACGGCTTCGGCGCTCGATGGATCTTCCGCTTGTTCTCGGGCTCGGTCGAGGGCTTGCCGAACCTGCGCAGGGCCTTGTAGTAGAGGTTGGCCCGGAAGCTCGAGACCCCGTCTTGCTTGCAGATGTCCCGGAACAGCGCGTCGGCCGTCTTGCGGTGGGTTCGGGTACTCAGCTCTTCGTTGCGCATCAGCTGATAGAGGGCGTCGTGCACCAGCGAGGCGCGCATGTTCTCCGGCGTATCGACGACGGGCCCGGAGGGTCCGTCCCAGGCGTACGCGTTCTTGACGGTGAGCTCACCGCGGACATCGAGCTCGATGAATTCGGTGACGATGTCTTCGGCGGGAAGGATCGGGATCTCGAGCTTGTACTCGCTCGCGAGCTGGTGCTTGTACTCGCTCCGGTAGCGGATGTAGCCCCTCGTCACGGTGATCTCCCAGATTCTCCCCATCCCTCTGGCCCGCGCTGTCCGCGGCCGGCGGGCGGATCGAGCCTATCACCGCGGCCCGGCTCCGGCCCGCCCGCTGCCGCCACGGAACGCCGGCTGGCTCTGTCGAGACTCGAACGTCCTTCGCTCCTCCAGCGGATTCAAACCGGGTTGCGGGCCCCGGCTTCGGCGAGACGCCCCCGGCTACCGGGCTCCCGGCGGGTGGATCGGCGGGCTGATAGGCTGGGCTTCGTGGGGATCAAGACCAGCATCGACCCCGATCGCGGGTTCGCGCGGCACGTGGCCACCGGTGTGGTCGAGGTTGCCGACTTCCTGGACGCCTTGCGCGAAGTCTACGCGCACCCGATCCATCGCCCCGAGGACGGGGGCATCTGGGACGCGCGCGGGGCCGACGCCACATCCCTCACGGCGGCCGACCTGCGCGACTTCGTGGACTTCATTCGCGAGCAGCGAGGCCCTCAGCCTGGGCGGACTGCCCTGGTGGTGGGACGCGACGTCGAGTACGGGCTCGCCCGGATGTACCAGGTCTTTGCCGAGTCGGTCGTGGAGTTCGAGGTGTTTCGGAGCTGGGACGACGCCGTGGCCTGGGTCACCGGGGAGCCCGGGCCGGACGCGGCCGACTGAGCCATGTCCTTCTCGTCGGGCCAGCGACGTGTGCGAAACGTCGGGCTGCTCGCGGGCCCGCTGCTGGCGCTCGCGGTCGGCGTGCTGCTCCCGGGGCAGTACGTCGGCCTCGACGGAAGCCCGGTCGCCTTCGGGGCGTCGGGTCGTGTCACGGCCGCGGTGGCCGTCTGGATGGCGACCTGGTGGCTCAGCGAGGCGATTCCGGTCTACGCCACCGCGCTGGTGCCGGTCGCATTGTTCCCCCTGCTCGGCGCCCTCTCCATGAAGGCGGCGGCCGCGCCCTACGCCCACCCGCTGATCTTCCTCTTCCTGGGCGGCTTCCTGATCGCGATCACCATGGAGCGCTGGGGGCTCCACCGACGGATCGCGCTGGTGGCGCTGCGCGTGGTGGGCGAGCGGCCGACCCACATGGTGGGCGCCTTCATGGGGGTGACGGCGCTGCTCAGCATGTGGATCTCGAACTCGGCGGCGGCGATCATGATGCTGCCCGTGGCGACGAGCGTCATCGATCTGGTCGCGAGCCGGGTCGGGTCGGGGGCCGCGCCCACCGATCGGGACGGAGAGCGCGTGCGCCCCTTCGCGCTGGCTCTGCTGCTGGGTGTGGCCTACGCCGCCTCGATCGGCGGCATCGGCACGCCGATCGGCACGCCGCCGAACCTCTTCCTGCTCTCCTATGCCGAAGAGCACCTCGGCCACCCGATCAGCTTCCTTCGTTGGATGGGGGTGGGCGTGACCCTGGTGGTGGTGTTCCTGCCGGCCACCTGGTGGCTCCTGACCCACGTGCTCTTTCCGCCCGGCATCGAGCGGGTGGAGGGGGGCGCGGCCGCGGTGGGTGCGGCCCTCGAGGCGCTCGGGCCCATGAGCCGCGGCGAGCGGACGACGCTCGCGGTGTTCGGCGCGACCTCGCTCCTGTGGGTCACGCGGCCGTTGCTGCAATCGCTCGAGATCGCCGGGAGCCACCCGTTGGCTGGGCTGCAAGATGCGGGGATCGCGATGCTCGGGGCGCTGGCGCTGTTCGTGATCCCGGTGGACGGGCGGCGGAGCGTCTTTGCGCTCGATTGGAGGACCGCCGCCGGTGTGCCCTGGGGCGTGCTCGTGCTCTTCGGTGGGGGGCTCAGCCTCGCGGCCGCGATGCAGGCCAACGGCGTCGGCCTGCTGCTCGGCAGTCAGGTCGGCGCGCTCGCGTCCTGGCCGCCCTGGGTGCTGGTGCTGGCCACCACCACGGCCGTGGTGTTCCTCACCGAACTAACCAGCAACACCGCCACGGCGGCGACCCTGGTTCCGGTGCTGGCCGGCCTGGCCCCGGGGCTGGGGCTCGATCCGATCCTGCTCGTGGTGCCCGCCGTCCTCGCGGCGAGCTGCGCCTTCATGCTGCCCGCCGCCACGCCGCCCAATGCCGCCATCTTCGGCTCGGGCCTCGTGACCATCCGTGAGATGAGTCGCGCGGGCTTCTGGCTCAACTGGATCGCGATCGTCCTCGTCACGCTCCTGACCTACGCCGTCGCCATCCCGCTCCTCGGCACCGGGGACGTTGGTTGAGTAGTTGAGTTTCGGCCGGCGCTCGACGCGCTCGATTCGGCCGGAGCGCCGGCCGAAACTCAACTACTCAACCAACGTCCCCGGCGTGGGGCCGCTGCGGGAGGGATAGAGGCGGTCGCGCAGTCGGAGCACGGGGAACTCGATGAGCTTGGCGGTCAGGATTCCGATCAGGATCGCTCCGCCCAGGTAGGCTCCGGCATAGGTGTACCAGTCGAGGGCTCCTCCCGAGCGGCGCGCCAGGAAGCCGACGCCCCAGTGCGCCACGGGCATGTGCCACAGATAGATCGAGTAGGAGTAGCTGCCGACGCGGCCCAGCCCGGCGAGCCAGCGGAAGCGGCGCGGATCGGTCGCGAGCATCGCCAGCATCAGGAGCCCGCTCCCGAGATAGAGCCCCGCGAGCCCCACCACCGGCAGCCACGGCGTCTCCTCCAGGCGGAAGTAGAAGGGCGGTGCCAGGAGCAGCAGGCCGGCCATTGCCACCAGGGGCGCACCGCGCGCGAGCCAGGGGTGCTCGCGCAGGCCCCGGTAGTGCCAGGCATGGGAGAGCCACACGCCGAACACGAGCGAGTCGATCCGCAGGTGGGTCGGGTAGAGGTAGGCGTCATGGGAGTAGGGGAGGCCGGAGAGCGCCGTCGCGGCTCGCAGCGCCAGGCAGACCGCCGCGATTGCGCCGAACCATCGCGCCAGCCCGTCGAAGGGCGCCTCGGGGCGGCGGCGGCAGCGCCAGGCCACCCAGAAGGCGAGCAGGAAGTAGAAGTGTTCCTCGATCGCCAAGGACCACGTGTGGTTCCAGAGCCGGCCGAGGTAGTTCTGGAAGAACAGCAGCTCGCCGACCACGTTGCGCAGCGTCGCTTCGCGGGTTCCTCCGATGACCAGGGTCGCCGCGATCAGCATCCAGAAGGCCGGATAGATCTTGAATCCGCGCCGGATCAGGAAGTGTCCGGCGCGGACCGCGCCCGTCCGCTGATGCTCGCGAAACAGCAGGCCCGAGACGAGGAAGCCCGACAGCACGAAGAACAGATCGACGCCGATCCAGCCGCCGCGGTGCCACGCTCGCGTGACGGCGGCCAGCCCGGGGCTCACCAGCTCAGGACAGGGTATGAGGTGCCGGCCCAGGACGAGCAGGACCGCGACGAGGCGCAGGAGATCGAGCTGCGGGATGCGCATGGGCTTGGCGTTCGAAAGGCTATCACGCGAAGCGGGGACGTTCGTTGAGTAGTTGAGTTTCCGCTGGCGCCGCGCTCGACTCGAGCGCGGCGCCAGCGGAAACTCAACTACTCAACGAACGTCCCCGCTGATCGCGTTAGAGGAGCTGGTCGGAGAGCGTTCCGAGGAGTGCGAGCAGGGCCATGGCGGTGCTCCAGGCGAGCGACTCGTTCCCGGTGCGCTGGTTCAGCCGCTGGCCGACGAAGATCGTGGCGCCGATCGAGGCGAAGATCCACGCGTGCAGCGCGAGCCGCGCGCCGAAGCCGTCCTGGGCGCCCGTCTCCCACTGGACCGCCGCGGTGCTCGCCACCAGCAGGGCGGCCAGCGCGAGCGTGGCACGCAGGCGTGGATCGAGCCGGCCGAAGACCCGGCGCAGCAGGGCGACGGGGCCCATCCGGACCCGCACTCCCCGATCCTCGGCCGCCCGAGCCCCGGCCAGAGCCTCGAGGGCCTGCTCCTCGGCGAGCGGCTCGCTTGCCGGCTCCGCCGGCCGGCTCGCTTCCGGCGTGAACGGGCCGAGTCGCCGCCGGCCGAGCTCGAGCGTGGCGGCACGCATGAACTCGTCGTTGTTCGCCATCACCTGATCGACGCTGCCGACGTAGCCGAAGGGCAGGATCGGTGCCTCCTCCCAGACCCGCAGCTTCTGATAGGGGCGGATCGGGTAGGCATGGTGATCCGCGTGCCGCGAGAGTCCGATGAGCCCGTAGTAGGTGAACCAGCCGTGGGTATCCCAGGAGTCGACGGGACGGACGCGGTCGCCCTGTCGCCGCAGACCCCAGTGCTCGAAGTAGTTCACCGCCTCGAGCAGGCGCACGGCCACGAAGGCTTGTAGGACGAAGGCGAAGAAGGCGACGAAGCCGAGCGTCGCCAGGATCCCGACGGCGAGGCTCCATTCGAAGACGAGGCCGTGGAGCACGCGGTTGCCGAGCTGTCGACGATCGAAGATCCCCATCTCCACGTCGCCCAGGCGCTTCGCCTCCAGGCGCCAGGCGCTGCGCAGCTGGGCCTTCACGGTGCGCCGGAAGAAGGGCTCGTAGCGCTCGCCGAAGCGGGCCGTGGCCGGGTCCTCGGGCGTACCCACCCGGACGTGATGGCCGCGCAGGTGCTCGGTGTAGAAGTGCTCGTAGAGGACCGTGGCCAGCAGCAGACGGCCGAGCTGCTGCTCCCACTTGCGCGGCCGGTGGATCAGCTCGTGGGCCGTGATGATGGAGAAGCCCGAGCTCGCGCCCACGGCCAGGAACACCATCACCATGTCGGTGGAGAAGAACCCCTGCCCCCCGGCCGAGAACATCCAGACGAGCTCGGCGACGATCCAGAGCTGCAGCGCCACCAGCGCGTAGACGAGCGCGTCGAAGGGACCGGCCGGAACCGCGCGCGAGGGCTGGCGCCGTTCGACCCGGGCGCTGCAATCGGCCTGATGGGCCCAGACCAGGGGGAGCATGACCAGGATGGCCACCCACCAGCGGTGCGGCCCCGTGAGGACGAAGGCGAGGCTCACGCCGGGGATGTAGAACGAGACGAGGTGCCGGGTCCAGATGCGCAGCGTCTCGGCCGGCGAGAGCGCCTGGGCCTCGAGCGGGGCGGCGGTGGAAGACATCGGGACTCCGGGATCGCAGACGGGCGGCCAGTCGATTCTACCGTTCGGTCAAGCGGTCCGAAACGTGCAGCTTTTCCGCGGCAGGGACGCAGCCCGGGCCCTCCAAGGGAGGCGTCTCGGGCTTGGAAACCTCTTGTCATTCCCCCTGTTACGTTGGGAGTTGCCGGACTGGCTCCGGTCTTCTCAAGGTTTCTGGACGTCGGGCCGTCAAGAAGGGGAGGAGTGGGAGAAAACCCCGAGCCCCGAAAGGGGCGTAGACTCCCGATAGAGCAAAGCCGGCGGAAGCCGGTGACGCAGAGCCAGTGCCCCGACCCGGCCACAGACTGGACGCCGGGTGGGTCGAACGGCCGCCGAAGGAGTCCCGAGATGTCTGGACGCCACACCCGCACACTGCTGCTCGTGAGCCTCGCGCTCACCTCGTTCCACCTCGCCCCGGCGGAGATGCCCGAGGCGGCCGTTCTCGTGCGTGCCCCGGAGCAGGCGGTTCGGAGCTACTTCGAGGCTCGCTCGACCGGGCTCTCGAACGCCGATGTCGCGCGCCTCGCCCCGGTCGTGGTGGCCGAGGCCGCGCGCGCCGGGCTCACGCCCGCCATGATTCTGGCGGTGATCGAGGTGGAGAGCGGCGGGCGCACCCGCGCGCGCTCCCATCGCAACGCGCTCGGCCTGATGCAGATCCGCCCGCAGACCGGCCGGGCCCTGGCCCTCGAGGCGGGCCTCCCCTGGTCCGGGCCCGAGACCCTCTACGACCCGGTGGCGAACGTGCGCCTCGGCGTGCGTTACCTCGAGAAGCTCGTGGCGCGCTTCGGTGACGTCCCGACTGCGCTCGCGGCCTACAACGCCGGCCCGACCCGGGTGGCCGGCCTGCTGCGGACCGGCGCGCCGGTGCCCAAGGGCTACGCGCGGCGCGTGCTGTCCACCTGGGGGGCGCCGGAGCTCGGGACGGAGATCTAGGCGCCTCGGATCGCCGCTTCGAGACCGGAAACTAACTCCGCCGCCTCGAATCGGCCTCGTCGCGTCGCCTGCCGTCGGCCTGGTCGGCTTCGTCGGTTGCCGGCCGCAGGTAGCGCCAGGCCAGGTCCTCGATGCGAGCCACCAGGGCCTCGCGCGGGAGAGCCACCGCTGGCCGGCCGTCGTCCTCGCGAAAGCCCGACCAGCCGAGCGACGCGACGATGGCGCCCTCGAGGACGGGCAGGAATGCCCCGGCCGGGACCGGCCGGAAGGCTCCCGAACGGACTCCCGCGGCCAGCAGCGCATCGACTCGCGCGCCGATGCGTTCCATGGCCGGGGTCCACAGCGACAGCTCTCCGCCGGTCCGGGTGCGGGCGAGGTCGCGCAGGATCAAGCGCGTGTGGCCCGGATGGTCGTAGAGGTGGCCCGCCACGGCTCGGGCGCTGCGCCGCAGTCGGGCGACCTCGTCGCCGCCCTGGTCGAGGGCGGACTCGAGCACGCTCGAGATCTGCTCGCGCACCCGCTGCGCGACCGCATCCCCGATCGCCTCTCGCCCTTCGAAGTGGGTGAAGACCGACGGAGGCTGGATCCCGACGCGCTCGGCCACGTCCTTCAGGCGCAGGCCCTCCATGCCATGGCGTGCGATGATCTCCTCGGCGACCTCCAGGATGCGCTGGCGTGTTCTCATCGCGGAGACCTTCCTGGCGCCCCGTGGCCCGGCGTTCCCGGGCCTCGCCGCGTCACGTCGCGGAGGCCCGCGGATCGAGCGCGAGCCAGCGAGGAGGGCGCCCCGCTGGGAATCGCGGCCGCGCCGCAGCGTACCACGAGGCGGCGGCGGTCCGTTCGCCGAGCAGAGCCGGGGCGGCGCGACGCGCGCCCGGGCCATCCACTACAGTTGCGCAAACGCCTTTCGGGAGGACTCGTGCACGACCATCCTCACGCCGACCCGCGGGCCGCGAATCGCCGTCGGCTGGCTCTCGCCCTCGGGCTCGCCGCCAGCTACATGGCCGCGGAGGTCGTGGGTGGGCTGTGGACGGGCTCGCTCGCCCTGCTGGCCGACGCCGGCCACATGTTCTCGGACTCGGCCGCCCTCACCCTGGCCTTGTTCGCGAGCTTCGTGGCCTCGCGGCCCGGCGGGCCGCGCTGGACCTACGGCCTCGCGCGGGCCGAGATCCTGGCCGCGTTGGCGCAGGGTGCGGGCCTCGTGGCGGTGGCTCTGCTGGTGGTGACCGAGGCCATCGGCCGGCTCGAGGCCCCCGGGCACGTCCATGGCTTCGGGATGATGCTGATCGCCGCGGGAGGCCTGGTGGTGAACCTTCTGGGCCTGTTCATCCTCGGGGGCGGACGGCACGAGAACCTGAACCTTCGGGGCGCCTGGCTCCACGTTCTGTCGGACACGCTCGGGAGCGTCGCCGCCCTCGGCGCGGGACTCGCGATCTGGCGCTTCGGATGGCTGTGGGCCGATGCCGCCGCATCGATCGCCATCAGCGGGCTTGTGCTGATCTCGGCGTGGCATCTGCTGCGCGAGGCGGTGGACGTCTTGATGGAGGCGGCGCCGCGTCAGGTGGACCTCGGCGCGATCGGTCAGGCCCTGTTGGCGCTGCCCGGAGTCGGCGAGGTCCACGACCTGCACGTCTGGACGATCGGAAGCGGCGAGACGTCGCTCTCGTGTCACCTGGTCCTGGCAGGGGGCGAAGCGCGACCCGTTCTGCTGCGCAGCGCGTGCGACCTGCTCGCGAGCCGCTTCGGGATCGGCCATGCCACCGTGCAGATCGAGCCCGAGGGCTTCACGGGCGCCACCGCCGGCGAGCCGTGCGCCAGCGCCTGCTCACCCTCGGAGGCGGAGGCGCCGGCGACCGGCCGCGTCGAGCCCGCCTAGTGGCGGCGGGCTCGAACGGGAGGACGGCGTGCGCCCTCCCGGGCAGGACTATTCGGCCTTGATTCGCTCCGAGCAGGCGCTCGTCTGCTCTTTGACCTGAGGCGAGTAGGCCGACACGTAGTGGTTGATCTCCTTGCAGACGTCCGCGCCGATGAAGCCGTCCTGGCAGCGGCCCTGCAGCCACGCGATCAGGTTGTCGGCATAGTGGGTCTGCGATTCGAGCGCGTTCCCGCACACGAAGTCGAGATCGAGCTGGTACTCGGGAACATCGCTCATGCCGCCTTCCTCGTGCGAGTCGGCGAGAGCCGCGCCCGCGACCAGCGAGCAGGCAGCAGCCAGGGCCAGGATTCGTCGCATCTCAATCTCCTCCGCTCGGCCAAGGCGGTTACCGCGGCCGTGGCCGGCAATCATAACTCGCAAGCGGCCGGATTGGCGGGGAATTGCACGGCGTTTTGTCGATGGGGTTGGGGGGGCCGGTCCACCGGGGCGACGTTGCGGTCGACCCCGAGACGGGGTTTGAGGCGCCCTGGAAGCGGGGAATCGCTGGCCCAAGGCCGTCCTTGCCCGGCGGTTGCCGGCGCGGGATAAGTCCCTCGACGGCGCGGGATAAGTCCCTCGATCCCCATGGAGTGCGTCGGATCGGGCTCACCCGGGCGGCGCCGTACGGCGGATTGGGCTCACGTTTGCGGTAATCTCCACCGAAACCGGCTGGAAACGCCCGGGGGGGAGTCCGATTGCTACGCCAAGAGCCCGCTCGGTCGATCGCCCTCGCGGCCGGAGCGGGGCTGATCGTCGCGATCAGCCCCTTCATGCCCCAGGAATGGGTCGTGAAGCTCGGTGGCGGGCTGGTGACGGCCGCAGGCGTCCTGGGCTGGCGCCTGTGGTGGTCGCCCGTGGAGCCGGTCGGCGCACCGGCCGAGCCCTTCGGGGTGCCCGCCCGGGAGATCTCGCCCGCCGTCTGGCTCGTCCTGGCCCTGCTCCTGGTCTTCTTCGGTCCGACCCTGGTCTTCTTCTACGACCACTGGACGGGGAACATCTGGGAGAACGGGCACGGCCTGTTCATGCCCATCCTGATGTTCTTCATGGCCCGCTCGGCCCTCCGCGCCGACCCGCATCCCGAGTGAGCCGAGAGCTCCGCGCTCGGGCTGCTGCTGGTCGTGCCGGCCCTGCTGCTGGCCGCCGCCGATTTCGCGATCCGGACCGAGTACCTCTCGGCGGTCGCCTTCGTCCTCTGCCTGCCCGGGCTTTCGCTGCTGCTGCTCGGCGTCCGGCGCACGCGGATGCTGGCCATGCCGCTGCTGCTCGGTCTCTTCATGATCCCGATCCCGAACATCATGGCGACCCACCTCTTCCTCAAGACGTGGACGGCCGAGCTGGTGGAGCCCATGATCCGGGTGGTCGGCATCCCCATCGTGCGCGAGGACACGCTGCTGATCCTTCCCCACAACACGTTCATGGTGGCCGACGCCTGCAGCGGATTCTCGGCCCTCTACGCGGCGGTGGGCCTCTCGTTGATCCTGGCTCGCTACTGCGATTCGAACTGGCGGAGGCTCTTCCTGGTGGTGGCGGCCTGGCCGCTCGCACTCCTGTGCAACACGCTGCGCGTTTTCCTGCTAGTGCTGGCAGCGCACTGGTACGGAGTCAATCTGCTTCAGACCGCATTCCACGGGGCCTCGGGTGTCGCCACTTTTTGGCTGGTGCTGCTCGTGCTCTTCATGGCGGCCGACCGTCAGCGCCTGCGCGAAGCCTTTGCATGATCGCCGTGTTCCAAGCGTTGGCATGATCGCACCGTCGACCCGCCACGTGCCCCTGCTCCTGGGGCTCGCGGCGCTGCTGGCATTCCCGATCGTGCGTGGTGGCTTGGAGGTCCGGCGCGTGGACGACTGCGCGCGCCCGAAGGCGCTGCTCCGGCTGGAGGGGCTGCCCGGCTCCGGCCCGTTGACCGAGCGCTACGAGCGCTACGACGCGGACCTCCGCCAATGGACGCAGACGACCCTGGGCCCCGCGACCCCGGGGATGAAGCTTCGGGCGGCGCTGATCCGATCCTTTCGCCCGATCGAGCTCTACACGCGCCCTCCAACGCGGCTGCTCGGCCCGATCGAGGCCCAGAGCACCGAAATCGACTGGGTGAGGTCCGGTCCGGATCGCCTGCCGATCCAGACGATCTTCGACACGACCGGCGGGCGCCATTCGATGGCGAGCTACCTGTTCGTCTATCGCGGCCGTCCGGTGCGGCGCCCGCTGTGGTGGCAGATCTGGAGCGCGCCCCAGCAGCTCTGGAGCGGCACCCAGCCACTCTCGCTGCTGATCGTGGCCGGGCCCGTGCAGCCCGCCGCTCGCAGCGCGGCGCGAGAACGCGCCGTACGCTGGCTCGTGGCAGCCTACGAGCTCCAGCGTGAAGCCTGCGAGCCTCCAGCCGGGACGCCTCGCCTCTGAGCCCGGGTGGCCCGATCACGCCACGGCGCGCCGGGGGCCTGCGCGGCGGCGCGGCTCGGAGCCGGGGCGTCCTAGAAGAGCGTGTAGATGAACGGTGCGGCCGCGGTCCCGCCCAGCAGCACCAGGGCGCCCAGGGCCAGAATCGACACGATGATCGGTGCGAGCCACCACTTCTTGTTCTGGCGCAGGAAGTCCCAGAACTCGGCCAGCAGGCCGGTCCGTTGCTTGCGGGCATCGCTCGCGAAGTCGCTCGTCTCGGGGGTCTCGCGGTCCGACATGGCTTGGCTCCGATCCTGACTCGCGCGCCGGGCGCGGCTCAGAACTGCTTGAAGTAACGGTCGCGTGCTGGCTCCGGCCGCGCCGGCGTCCAGTAGCTGCTGGCCTCCGGCTCGAGCTTCCGGTTCATGGGGTCGTGGCCGAACAGCCGCATCCCGACGCCGATGGGCGCGATCACCAGGAAGAAGAGCGTCGACAGGATGACGTAGGAGAGCACGAACCCGATGGGGAAGGCCGCCAGGGAGAGCCCGACGAACAGGAACCGGTTCGCTTGGGGACGGATCCGGCCGAGCAGGACCGCCAGCAGCCCCAGGCCGAGCAGCGTCGCCGCCACCGGGAGGCGGGCCTCGCCCAGTCCGCCGGCGAAGACCAGCTTCTCGAACCAGGCGAGGGCCGCCAGCACGCCGAATCCGCCGAGGGCGATCCAGCCGAACTGGCGCAGCGTCCTCTCGTCGGGGTGGAAGTCGATCTCGATCATCTTGGCCATGGCTAATCCAGCTCGAACTTTGCGAGGTGCGCTTCGCGGTCGATCTCGACGTCGGGCTGGTCCTCCTTGCGGAGGACGAACCGCTCGAGGACCAGGGCGTCCATGTTCGTGGCCATGAAGCACCGGTAGGCGTCGGCCGGCGTGCAGACGATGGGTTCGCCCCGGACGTTGAAGCTCGTGTTGATGACGACGGGACAGCCGGTCTTTTCCTTGAAGGCCCGGACGATTCCGTAGAAGCGGGGGAAGCGCTCGGGATCGATGGTCTGGACGCGGGCCGAGTTGTCCACGTGGGTGACGGCGGGAATCTCCGAGCGTTTCTGCTGGAGCCGCTCGAGGCCGGTCGCGCCGGGATCCACGGCCTCGAGGCGGTCCTCGCGGACCGGCGCCACGAGCAACATGTAGGGGCTCTCCTGGTCCGGCGCGAGCTCGAACCACTCGTGGGCGTCCTCCCGGAGGACGCTCGGCGCGAACGGCCGGAACGACTCGCGGAACTTGATCTTCCGGTTCATCAGCGATTGCATCTCGGGCGATCGGGCGTCGCCGAGGATGGATCGGCTGCCCAGTGCGCGCGGGCCGAACTCCATGCGTCCGCCCAGGTGGCCCACCACCTTCTCGCTCGCAATCAGGTCGGCGGCGGCATCGCAGAGCTTCTCCTCGTCGTCGTAATGGCGGTAGACCGCGCCCACCGAGTCGAGGAAGGTACGGATCTCGCCGTCGCTGGCCCTTGGGCCGAGCAGGGAGCCCTGCTGCACGTCCTGGCCAGCGTTGTCCCGCGGGTGGTCGAGCAGCTGATACCAGGTGAAGAGCGCGGCGCCTAGCGCCCCGCCGGCGTCGCCCGCGGCGGGCTGGATCCACAGATCGTCGAAGGGGCCTTCGCGCAGGATCCGTCCGTTGCCCACGCAGTTGAGGGCTACGCCTCCGGCCATCACGAGCTTGGAGAGCCCGGTCCGCTCATGGGCGTGGCGGGCGATGCGCAGCATGATCTCCTCGGTCACGACCTGGATCGAGGCGGCGATGTCCATCTCGCGCTGGCCGATCTCGCTCTCGGCCTTGCGCGGCGGGCCGTCCAGCAGGGCGTCCATCTTCTTGGACGTCATCACGTCGTCGCGCGTGTAGGCGAAGTAGTCCATGTCCATGCGGAACGATCCGTCGGGCTTCAGATCGAGAAGCTTCTCGAAGATCCGCTCGGCATAGACGGGCTCTCCGTAGGGCGCCAGGCCCATCAGCTTGTACTCGCCGCTGTTCACCTTGAATCCGGTGAAGTAGGTGAAGGCGGAATAGAGCAGGCCGAGGGAGTGCGGGAAGCGAAGCTCCTCGAGCATCTCGATCCGGTTGCCACGGCCGACCGCGATGCTGCCCGTGTCCCACTCGCCGACGCCGTCGAGGGTCAGGATCACCGCCTCGTCGAACGGGGAGGGAAAGAAGGCGCTGGCGGCGTGGGATTCGTGGTGTTCCAGGAAGACGTACCGGCCCGGATAGTGGCCACCCAGGCCCTTGTCGAGCTCTCGGGGGGTGTGGAGCTTCTGGCGCAGCCAGACGGGCAGCCCCATCAGGAACAGCTTGAAGCCCCGCGGGGTGTAGGAGAGGTAGGTCTCGAGGATCCGCTCGAACTTGAGGAGCGGCTTGTCGTAGAAGGCGGCGAGGTCGAGAGCGTCTGCCGCGATGCCGGCCTCCGCGAGGCAGTACTCGACGGCCCGGGCCGGGAAATCGGAATCGTGCTTCTTGCGGGTGAAGCGCTCCTCCTGGGCCGCGGCGACGATCCGGCCGTCCTGCACCAGGCACGCGGCGCTGTCGTGGTAGTAGGCGGAGATTCCGAGAATGTTCATGGTCGCAGCCTCTCCACGCAGCCGATCACACTAGCATCGGCGGCCCGCACGGGCCCATGGACCGGTGCCGAGC
>Ga0114931_10006410_pt1 | contig 14473 bp, 12 predicted proteins | sample 2SBtaG_FD_89579 | JGI IMG/M metagenome (GOLD analysis project Ga0114931, IMG submission 89579) | Deep subsurface microbial communities from Kolumbo volcano to uncover new lineages of life (NeLLi) - 2SBTROV14_V59a metaG | ecosystem: Environmental > Aquatic > Marine > Volcanic | place: Kolumbo...
GGCGGGGCGTATTTTTTGCCTGACGGCGTCGAAAGGCTTTGAAAATATACCATATTTCCGGCATCCTTTCTCCTGTTCAGGCGAAAAATCCGCTCCCGCAGAATGGATGAAATTAACAGGTCCTGACCCTAATTCAGGCTTTCGCCATGGGCGGAAACATCAAGCCCCTCGCGCTCCGCTTCGCCTGAGACCCTTAAGCCGATCAGCCGGTCGATCAGCTTAAGCAAGACCCAGGAAGCAGCGGCGCTATAGAGCACCGTCACCAGCACTCCGTAAGCCTGGCGGCCCAGTTGCGGCCAGTTGCCCTCAAGCGCCCCGGCGGTGCCGCCGACCGCCGCCGAAGCCAGCAGGCCGGTCAGCAGCGCCCCGACAATGCCGGCCACCCCGTGAACCGCGAAAACATCGAGCGAATCGTCAAGCCCAAGGCGCGGCTTCAGCCAGGCCACCCCCCACAGGCTGGCCAGGCCGGCGGCAAGGCCGATGACCAGCGCCGCCCCCGCGCCGACATAACCGGCAGCCGGGGTTATCGCCACCAGCCCGGCGATGGTTCCCGAGACAATACCCAGAACGCTGGGCTTTTCGTGGACCATCCATTCAGCGCTCATCCAGGCGAGCCCGCCGGCGGCGGCGGCAATCTGGGTAACCAGCATGGCCATCCCCGCCGCCGCCCCGGCACTGAGCGCCGAGCCGGCATTAAAGCCGAACCAGCCGGCCCACAACAGCGCCCCCCCGGTCACCGTCAGCACCAGGTTATGGGGGGCAAGATTTTCCCGCCCGAAGCCGATGCGCGGCCCGACAATCCGCGCCGCCACCAGCCCGGCGACCCCGGCGTTTATGTGAACCACGGTGCCCCCGGCGAAATCGAGAACCCCGGCCCCGCCAAGGAAGCCGCCGCCCCACACCCAGTGGGCAATGGGCACATAAACGCCCAGCAGCCACAGGCCAACGAAAGCCAGAATGGCGGAAAACTTCATCCGCTCGGCAACAGCGCCGGTGATCAGCGCCCCGGCAATGATGGCGAAAGTCATCTGGAAAACGATGAAAACGCTTTCCGGTATGGTGCCGGTCAGCGACCCCGGCGTGGTGCCGGCCAGCAACAGGCGTGAAAGATTGCCGATCAGGGCCCCGTCGCCGGAAAAGGCAAGGCTGTAGCCCGCCGTCATCCAGATAATCGCCCCCAGGCAGGTGATGGCGTAACTGTGCATGACCGTCGCCAGCACATTCTTGCGACGCACCATGCCGCCGTAAAACAGCGCCACCCCGGGCACCGTCATCATCAGCACCAGCAGGCTGGCCGCCAGCATCCAGGCGGTATCGCCGGTATCGGCGGCAGGGACTGTCACCGCCGCCCCCGCCGTCCGGCTTAGCAGAATCACCGCGACGCTCATCACCGCCCTTTTGCAAAAAGAAACCATCATCGTCCTGACTGTCATTGCCGTGTTCCCGGGCCGCCCTGCGCCCCATTTCCCCGGGTGCCTTCCCGGTTGTTTTCAAGAATCGTGCCGAACCGGCAGCCGGCGAAAAACCCGGGCTTTCAAGGGAATTTTCCCCGGACAACAGGAAATTAACGCGTGCAGACAGCAGAGACTGGCCATTATGAAGGCAGCGGAGACAACCTGCCTAATAATTAGGCATTATTTTCCGTGATCAAAGCTGGACAAAGGGCCGCCGAAACCGGAAGGTAAATTGATGGAAATGCCCCTCTCGATAAGCGACCGGACAGCGGTGGCCGGCGATTCGTTCGACGCCGACCTGCTGATTATCGGGGGCGGTATGGTCGGGATGGCGATGGCCCGGGCGGCGGAAACCGGGGGGCTGTCGTCGGTGGTAATCGATGCCATGCCACCGCCGGCGCAGGTCGATCCGGGTTTTGACGGGCGCTGTTCGGCGATTGCCCATGCTTCCCGGCAATTGCTGGCGGCGATTGGCGTCTGGCCGCGGCTGGCGGCGGCGGAGCCTATTCTGGAAATCCGCGTCTCGGACGGCGCCGCCCCCCTGTTTCTGCATTTCGATCACCATGAAATCGGCGATGAGCCGTTTGGCTATATGGTTGAAAACCGCCACCTGCGCATGGCCCTGCAGGAAAGCCTTGGCGGATCGGAGGCGGTACGCATCATCGCCCCGGCCCGGGTTCGCGAGGTGATTCGCGACCGGCAAGGGGCCAGTGCCGTCCTGTCGAGCGGCGAGACAATCCGCGCCCGGCTGGTCATCGGCGCCGATGGCCGGGGCTCGCCATTACGGCGGGCGCTGGGCATCCGCACCCTTGAATGGTCGTACAAACAGACCGGCATTGTCGTTACCGCCGCCCATGAACGGCCCCACCGGGGCATTGCCCATGAACGTTTTCTGCCCCCCGGTCCGTTTGCCATTCTGCCCATTGGCGGCCATCGTTCGTCGCTGGTCTGGACCGAGACGGCGGACCGCGCCCCGGCCCTGCTGGCGCTGGCCAAGCCGGCCTTCGACCGCCAGCTGGCACGCCGCTTCGGAGATTTCCTGGGGGCCGTCGAATCGCAGGGCCGGCGCTGGTCGTTTCCCCTTGGCCTGATGCTGGCCGAAGATTATATCGCCCCCCGCATGGTGCTGATCGGCGATGCCGCCCACGGCATTCACCCGATTGCCGGACAGGGGCTTAACCTTGGCCTGCGCGATGTCGCGGCGCTGACCGAATGCCTGGTCGGACGGGCCCGCCTTGGCCTCGATATGGGCAGTGCCGGCAACCTGGCCGCCTATCAGCGCTGGCGGCGCGCCGACGTGGTCAGCCTGGCCGCCGTGACCGACGGGCTGAACCGTCTTTTTTCCAACGATCTGGCGCCCCTTCGGCTGGCCCGCGACCGGGGTCTGGCGGCGGTCAACCGTATCGGCCCGTTGAAGCGTTTTTTCATGCGCCACGCCCGGGGCACCGTCGGGCACCTGCCCCGCCTGCTGAAGGGCGAGCCCGTATAGGATAAACAGATATGGCCACAAGCACCCTTGAGCGCGACCGGATTCTGGCCCGCCTTATCGCTTTCGACACCACCAGCCGCAATTCGAATCTGGCGCTGATTGACTTCGTCGCCGACTATCTGGCCGGGCTGGGGGTTGAGGCCGAGGTGTTTCACGACCCCGAGCAGCCAAAAGCCAATCTTTTCGCCACCATCGGCCCGCCCGATGTGCCTGGCATCGTTCTTTCCGGCCACAGCGACGTGGTCCCGGTTGACGGCCAGCCATGGAGCCGCGAGCCTTTCGCCCTCGGCACCGGCGACGACCGTCTGTGGGGGCGCGGCACCGCCGACATGAAAGGCTTTATCGCCTGCGTCCTGGCCGCCGTGCCCGGATATCTTGAAGCCTCGCTGACAGCGCCGGTTCATATCGCCCTGTCCTATGACGAAGAGGTCGGCTGCACCGGGGTGGCCAGCCTTATCGAAGCCCTCGGCAACCGCCATCCCAGACCGCGCGCCTGCATCGTTGGCGAGCCCACCGGGATGAAAGTGATGACCGGCCATAAGGGCATCCGCCACTATCAGACCCGCATAACCGGCAAGGAAGCCCATTCAAGCGCCCCCGATATCGGGGTCAGCGCGATTGCCGCCGCCGCGCGGCTGATTGGCCATATCGGCGATCTGGCCCGGGAAATGGAACAGCGGGCCGACGGCGACCGGCGCTTTGCGCTGCCTTTCACCACCGCCAATGTGGGGCTGATCGAAGGCGGCAACGCCATCAATATCATTGCCCGGCACTGCGAATTCGGCTGGGAATACCGGCCCCTGCCCGATTGCGATGAAAGCGAGGTGATTAACCGCTTTCGCCGCTTCGCGGATGATCAGGTGCTGGCCGACATGCGCCGTATCGACCCCAATGCCCGTATCGAGACCGAGGAATGCTCGGTCGTCCCCGCTTTCAGGGGCAGCGAGGATTCAGAGGCCGCCACCCTGGCCTGCGCCCTGAGCGGCGACAACGGCTGCGGCTGCGTTTCTTTCGCCACCGAAGCCGGACATTTCCAGTCGCTGGGTATCCCCACCGTGGTCTGCGGCCCGGGGCAGATCAGCGAAGCCCACCAGCCGGATGAATTCGTCGAAATCAGCCAGCTTCGGGCCTGCGACAACTTTCTGGAACGGCTTGCCGGCGCCCTGGGCGAGAACGGTTAGCTTTTGTCTGAATAACCGGGCCACCCTCTCCCCCTGCCCAACCACCCGATAAGGATACCCTGTGGAGTGGTTGGGCAGGGGGAGAGGGTGGCCCGGCTTGAAAGAGAAACGCCGTTCAGTCGGCAAGCGCCGCACAGGCCCCTTCGATGGCCTCCATGGCTTCGCGCACCTGCTGTTCCTCGATAATCAGCGGCGGCAGGAAGCGGACCACGTTATCGCCGGCCCGCGCCGCCAGCAGGTGACGGTCGCGCATCGCTGCCAGTACCTCGAGATTGGGCAGCCTGCATTTAAGCCCCCGCATCAGGCCGATGCCGCGAATTTCCTCGACCACCGTCGGAAATTGCTGCGGAATCATCGCCAGTTGCTGGCTGAAATAGCCGGCAATATGGCGGACATGTTCAAGAAACCCGTCGCCCAGCACCACATCGAGAAGCGCGTTGCCCACCGCCATGGCCAGCGGATTGCCGCCAAAGGTCGACCCATGGGTGCCGACCACCATGCCCGCCGCCGCCTTTTCGGTGGCCAGGCAGGCGCCCATCGGAAAGCCGCCGCCAAGGCCCTTGGCCGCCGCCATGATATCGGGCGCGATACCCGCCGCCTCATGGGCGAACAGAGTGCCGGTGCGCCCGACCCCGCATTGCACCTCGTCGAATATAAGCATCAGGTCGTTGGCATCGGCCACTTCACGCAGATGCCTGAGGAAGGCATGTTCGACCGGCATGATACCGCCTTCGCCCTGCACCGGCTCGATCAGGATAGCCGCCGTCTGGGGACCGATTGCCGCCTTCAGCGCCGCTTTGTCGCCGACTTCTATGTGATCGAAACCGGGGGCCGGCGGGCCGAATCCTTCGAGATGCTTTTCCTGCCCGGCGGCGGCGATGGTGCCCAGGGTGCGGCCGTGAAAGGCGCCCTTGAAGGTAACCACCCGGAAACGTTCGGGATGACCGCTGCTTGCCTGATATTTGCGTGCCGTCTTGATCGAGCATTCGACCGCCTCGGCCCCCGAATTGGTAAAAAATACCCGTTCGGCGAAGGTCGCCCCGGTCAGTCTTCCGGCCAGCCGTTCCTGCCCCGGAATGTGGTACAGATTGGCGGTATGCCACAGCTTGCCACCCTGTTCGGTCAGCGCCGCCACCAGCCGCGGATGGGCGTGACCCAGCGCGTTAACGCCAATTCCCGAAATGAAGTCGAGATAGCGTTCCCCCTTGTCGGTGAACAGATAGGGCCCCTCGCCGCGCTCGAAAGTCAGGTTGGCGGGCGCATAGGTCGACATAAGCGATGAATTCACGGCGATTCTCCGGGGCTGGGGGTGGCGGGCTTATCGGTCGGAATACCGGCCTTCATGATTTGAGGTTATATCCACTGCGAAAAATTACAATAGCGGCCATCCACAAGACAGCGTTAAGGACCAGAATATAGAGAACCCCATTGGTCAGGTCGCCGTCGGCATGGCCGGTAAAAGCATATCTGAAACCGTCGATCATATAAAAGAACGGGTTGAACAGGCTGATCTGTTGCCAGATTTCAGGCAACTGGCGGATCGAATAAAAAGTCCCTGACAGGAAAGACAGCGGCATGATGACGAAATTGGTCACCGAGGCGGCATGATCGAACTTGCGCGCCCAGACGCCGGTCAGAATGCCGACCAGCGACAGCAGCAGGGCCGCCGACAGGCCAAAGTAAACCAGGGCCCATATATGGTGCAGGGGAAGCGGGGTGATCAGGGCCATCGGCAGGCTTACCGCCAGGGCCACCGCGATTCCCCGGCAAACCCCGCCGACGGCGAAACAGAAGGTCAGTTCGCGCTCGTTCAGGGGGGGCATCAGGACATCGATGATATTGCCCTGCACCTTGGAAATCAGGATCGATGAGGTGGTGTTGGCGAAACTGTTCTGGATAATCGCCATCATCACCAGACCGGGCGCCAGAAAAGTACCGAAGGGCATGCCGGCGATGGTTCGCCCGCCGGCACCGAAGGCGAGCAGAAATATGGCCATGAACAGCAGGGTGGTGATAGCCGGCGCGATAACGGTTTGCAGGCCGACCTTCAGGAAGCGCTGGATTTCCTTGACGCACAGGGTTTGAACGCCAAGCCAGTTGACCAGGCCAATGCGGCGCATTGACGGCTGTAACGGATTATCCGGCATCACAGGGCTTTTCCGGGGCGCCGCCGATGACCGAATATCGGCTTTCGGGAATCGATTTGATCAGGCATCCGGTCTTGATATGCTTTAATCCCACTTGCGGCAAGCCGCCCGGATGGATATTTATGTCCGGTGACGGCACCTTCCTGTTACGATAGGATTATTATCATTGGCTTTGCCCGCTGCTGCAACGCCCGACACCACAACGCATTACTGTTTTCAGAAGTGAGATTTCATGGCCTGGACTGACGAACGAATAGAATTACTGAGAAATTTATGGTCGGAGGGTCACAGCGCCAGCCAGATCGTCGAAAAGCTGGGTGAGGGGGCGACCCGTAACGCGGTCATCGGCAAGGCGCACCGCTTAGGCCTTTCCTCGCGACCGTCGCCGGTCAAGACCGACAGCAAGAAAGCGAAGACGGCACCGGCCAGGAAGAAGCCGCCAAAAGCGCCCGTTGTGCCCGACCGCATCACCCTGCTTGATCTGCGCGAGCGCATGTGCAAATGGCCTATCGGCCATCCGGGCGAAGTCGATTTTCATTTCTGCGGCAAAAAATCAGTCCCCGGCCAGCCCTATTGCGCGATGCATGCCGGCATGGCCTATCAGGCACCAGCCCCGCGACGGGACCGCCGCAATCGGCAAAACAGACCATAGAAGAGTATTTTTAACGAATTCATCGTGAAATGGAGCATTGCCGGACACCGCTGATTCAGTGCTGACAATCATCTTCGGGCCGGACAGGCGGGAACAGAACGACAAGCCGGGGATGCCGGTTGGGGGAACAGGCAACGCAACCCTTTGCGGGGAGAGCATCGTGACCTGGGGGAAGATAAAGGCTGCTGCATGACACCGCAGGAACTGGTCGACGTATTGCGCAAGCACGAACGCTGGGTAACCCACAAGCCCGACGGGGCGCGGGCCAATCTTTGCCAGGTCGATTTCGCGGGCACCACGTTACAGGAAGTCAACCTGCGCGAAGCCAATCTTTCCGGCTGCAATTTTTCCCGCGCCAATCTGCGCTCCGCCAACCTTGAGGGGGTTGATCTTTTCGCCGCCAACCTGACCAAGGCCGACCTTAGCGGCGCCAAGCTGCGGCGGGCCAATTTGCGGGGCGCCGAATTGCAGGGGGCAAAGCTTAACGGCGCCATTCTTCAGGAGGCCGATTTTCGTGGTGGATCACTGCTGACCGGTGGCGGTCGCACGGTCACTTTCAAGGCGACCGACCTGACCGAAGCGGAACTGGAAGACGCCAAGGCCGAACGCGCCCATCTGAACGGCGCCAATCTGGCCAATGCATCGCTGAAAAATGCCGACCTGAGCCACAGTTATCTGCGCGGCGCCAATCTGAGCGGCGGCAATCTCGACGGCGCCAAACTGGCCGGGGCCGATATGGCCGGGGTTAATCTGGCCAATACATCGATGAAAGATGCCAACCTGCGGGGTGCCAATCTGGCCGGCGCCGACATCGACGGGGCCGATTTCGGCAACGCCGACCTGACCGGCGCCAATGTCGCCGGGCTCGACTTTTCCAACGCCAACGCCGAAGGGGCCCAGCTTAACCTTTCAACCGAAACCCTGCCGCTCAATGTCAAGGAAACGCTCGACAGCCATTTCGAATGGATGACGACCAATGGCGAAGAGGGAAGCTGCGCCCGGCTGAATGGTGAAAACCTGAGCAATATCGACTTGCGGGGATGCAACCTCAGCGGCGCCTCGCTAAAGGGGACAAATCTTTCCGGGGCCAACCTGTCGGGGGCCCTTATGGTGATGGCCGACCTTTCCGATGCCGATTTGCGGGGCGCCGACCTGTCCGATGCCGACATGGGGGGCGCCAACCTGTCCCATGCCGACCTGAGCAGGGCCAATCTGACCAAGGTCAAGCTGGCTCCGGTCGATCTGAAGAGCCAGTCCGGCGAGCTGCTGGGCAAACAATGGCCGGCCAATCTGACCGGGGCCAAGCTTTCCGGCGCCCAGATGACCCAGACCGACCTGACCAACGCCAACCTGACCGAAGCCGATTTGCGAAAGTGCAATCACAAGGGGGCTATCCTGACCGGCGCCCTGCTCGATGACACGCTGATGGATTAGGGCGCCGCCCCCGGGGGACCGGACGAGCGCCCGTTGTCATAATATTGATCCCTTCCTTTACGATTTGGGAACCTATCGGACCTACTCTTGTCATGGCAATTCACGCTTCAGTTTTATCGGTCGGAAAGTCGCATGGCTCTGGGTTCGTTTTTAAAAAACCGCGCGTTCAAGTTCGAGGTCCATTTGTACCGCGAAGACCGCTGGACAATTGAAACGATTCTCGATCAGGAAGAGGAAGCAACCCGCGTCGCCCGCAAGCTGCTTGGCAAGAACGGCTCGGAGGAAGTCAAGATCATCCGCTACAAGGATGCCAAGAAGGGCCGTTCGTTCGAATCGGAAATCTTTCACGAAAAGCAGACCCGCCCCACCGAAGCCCCCTTAAGCCTGGGCGAAGTACCGAAAAAGATCGACCCCTGCCAGACCCTTGAGGACTGCTTTTCCTTCGACGCGACCCTGTTGATGAGCCGCCTGTTCCGGATGTTTCTGGTCCGCAATACCGTGACCATGCACGAAGTCATGTACAACGGCAAACTGATCCAGAAACTGGACGATGCCGGCGGCATGCTGAACGCCGCCATTTTCAAGATTGCCGCGGTTCAGGCCCCGGCCCTTGAACAAACCCAGCGGCAACGGGCCGCCGTTCTTGACGGTATTCTGGGGCAGGCGACCGCCCGGGCCCGCGAACTGGCCGCCGACCGCAAGCGTATGCCAAAAGCCGACGGTGGGGATCTCAACGCCCTGAGCGCGACCATAAAGGCGCGCTTCGATGCGGCTGACCACGATCACGTCTTTATGACCGTTCTTGGCCAGCGCTTTTTCGGCATGACGGCGGTCGCCGGACGGCTTGAGGCCCTGTTGGCGGAAATCGATGACGGCCTCGACGATTCCCTGCTCCGCCTGGTCGAGCCGATCATCGCCGAATGTCTCGATTTCGCCGATGTGGTTCAGGAACTGTTCGGCCCCCACCCCAATCTTGCCGGCTTCCTGTGCATGCTGATCGACCTGCTCAATGGCCGGCTCGATCTCGAATTATCGCATCTTGACAAGAATCTTGTGCGCATTGCCCGCCTGATGAAGTCGGATCGGGCGCCGCATTGCCGCGAAGTTCTTCTGGGGCGGCTCGAAAATGAACTGAACGGACGCAAGGCCCTCAACCGCCGCAGTCCGGACAAGGAAAAACGCTGCTTCGATCAGGTTATGCTCCATCTCGGGCAGGGAGGCAGCGACCTGACCATGCGACCGGGCATTCGCACCGGCATCAGCCACCGCAAGAAATCGTTTCGTCAGCAGGAACTGAGAAAACTGGGACTGCACGACGCCGCCGACGCGCTTTAACGGTCATCCGGGCCTGGTCTTGTTTGTCAGGCCGCCTGAATGTCGTCGAGAAAGTGCTGAATGCGGGACCTGAGGGTGGCGTACTGGTTGGTCATTTCCCGGGAAGTCTGCAACACGTGGTCCGCCGCTTCGCCGGTCCGTACCGCGGTTTCGTTGGTTTCGTGAATAATTTCCGTCACCTGGGCCGTGCCTTCGGCGGCGGCGCTCATATTACCGCTGATGGTGTGGGTAACCTGACCATAGGTTTCGATGCCACCGGCGATGTGCGACACGGTGCCATCGATCTTGTTGATGATCTCGCCAATCTCGCCAATCGCCATCACCGCTTCATTGGTGGTTTCCTGGACCGCGCCAATCTGATGGCCAATCTCGTCGGTTGCCTTGGCTGTCTGGGTGGCCAGATTCTTGACCTCGCTGGCGACCACCGCAAAGCCCTTGCCGGCCTCGCCGGCGCGGGCCGCCTCAATCGTCGCATTCAACGCCAGCAGATTGGTCTGGCCGGCGATATCGTTGATCATTTCCACCACCTCGCCAATCTTGCGGGCGGCATCGGCGAGCGCCCCGACCGTATTGTTGGTGCGCCCGGCGGTCGCCACCGCTTCGCCGGCGATGGTTGACGATTCGCCAATCTGGCTGATGATGTTTTCGACCGAGCCCAATTGCTCGTTGCTGGCCTCGACCACTTCATGCAGGGTGCGGGTTGCCTCTTCGGCGGCGGCGGCGACCGTTTCGGCCTGACTGACCGTGGCCCCGGCAACATCCGACATTTCGTTGGCCGTCTCCTGAAGCCGTCCGGCATGTCCGGCCATGCCTTCAAGATCGGCGGTAACGCCGGCATCGAACGCCTCGACCAGTGTCTTGATCTGTTGCTGGCGCTTCTCCTTTGCCTCGACCGAGCGCCGTTCGGCTTCCAGTTCCCGCTGGCGCTGCGCTTCTTCCGCCTGACGACGGGCTTCTTCGCGTTCACGCTCACGGGCCTCGGCGGCACGATTTTCCTCGTCCAGCTGCTGGGCCCGGATACCGGTATCCTTGAACACCTGAACGCTGCGCGCCATTTCACCAATTTCATCGGCCCGCCCAAGGGCTGGAATATCGGTGCTGAAATCGCGCTCGGCGAGGCGCTTCATGGCCCCCGACATGGCCCGGATGGCGGTCGAAAGATTGCGGCTGAAAAAGGCGATATAGCCGGTTACCGCCAGGGCGATAACAATCACCATCGCCATCATCATGGTTTCAACCAGATCGACCACATCCTTGACGATGGGGCCGAAAGCATCGGAATTGGCAAGAAACTGATCGCGTGCCGCGGTCAGTTCAGCCCGCAACGCGGCTTCGTCATCGCTCGCCCCTCGCCTGAATTTATCGATATCGCCCAGTACTTTGGCCCCCAGCGCGGCGTCATTGCGGGCGAGGTCCAGAATACCGTAATGGCCGCTGACCTTCAGGGTGATCCTGTCAAGAAACGATACTTCATCCAGAACCGCCAGCGGCTGGGCGCGTATCTGGCTGATAATGGCGGTCGCCCGGGCGGTATCGAGCGCCCCGTCCCGCTGGCCCTGCAAAAAGGCCGAAAACTGCCCCGCATGATAGACATGGAGAAAATTGTAATAGTGAAAGCGCGAGCCCTTGGACAACTGCGACAGGGAAAACAACGAGGTTGCGACCAGCGTAATTGTGCACAAGACCATGATCATCAGTTTTGACTGAATTGACATGTGACAAAGCTCCACGACTTATCAGAATCAATATCGGCAGTGTGTTATCGCCGGCCGAAGACAGACCAGCATTGCCCCGGACTGTATTTCTGCTCGATTTGGCTTAATATTTGGTATAGACGGTCAACCGGCTGGCGGCTGTTTCCGCATCGGGCACGGACCGGCAACGATAATCCCCGGGGCGGAACGCCGTGTCCCCGGGTTCACAGATCGGACAGGCAAGCATGCAATATTACGACAGTATCCTTGAGTTGGTCGGCAAGACGCCGCTGGTCAGGCTGGGCCGGATGACAACCCCCCGGATGGCCAATGTCTATGTCAAGATGGAACAGCTTAACCCCGGCGGTTCGGTCAAGGACCGGATGGCGCTTAATATGATCCGCCACGCCGAGGAAGACGGCCTGCTCAAACCCGGCGGAACGATTGTCGAAAGCACCTCGGGCAATACCGGTCTTGGCCTTGCCATGGCAGCCGCGGTGCGCGGCTATCGCTGCGTCTTCACCATCCCCGACAAGATGAGCAAGGAAAAGATCGATATGCTCAAGGCTTACGGGGCCGAAGTGGTGATTACCCGTGCCGACCTCGATCACGATCATCCGGAAAGCTATGTCCAGATGGCCATTCGGATCGCCCGTGAGACACCGGGCGGCTTTTACACCGACCAATATTCGAACCGGGCCAACCCGGAAGCCCATTACCTGACCACCGGCCCCGAGATATGGGAACAGACCGATGGTGAAATCGATTGTCTGGTCGGCGGGATCGGCACCGGTGGCACCATTTCGGGGGCCGGAAAATATCTCAGGGAAAAGGCGGCCGAGGCCGGGCGCGACTTGCGCATTGTCTGCCCCGATCCGCTGGGCAGCATCTACAAGGATATGTTCGACAAGGGCCAGGCGGCGCCCAGCGGCTCTTACGTGGTCGAGGGGATTGGTCATGATTTCATGGTCGATACGCTTGATTTTTCGGTGATCGATGAAGTGCGGCAGATTTCCGACAAGCATTCCTTCATCACCATCCGCCGGCTGGCCCGTGAAGAGGGTATCTTTGTCGGCGGCTCGTCCGGCACCGCGGTTTACGGGGCGCTTGAAGTCGCCCGCGAAATGGGGCCGGGCAAGAATATCGTCGTCATACTGTGCGACAGCGGGGGCCGTTACCTAAGCAAATGCTTCGATGACGAATGGATGCAGGACATGGGCTATCTCGACGCCGACGAACGGCTGGGGACGGTGCGCGATGTCATCCGCTTCAAGGGGGCCGAGGTGGAAACCGCCGCGCCCGACGAAACCCTTGGCACGGTCGCCCACCGCATGGCCAAAATGGGCATATCCCAAATGCCGGTAATCAGTGCCGGCGGCGACGATCTTAAAATGGTCCACGAGGCCGATATCCTGCGCGGCCTTGTCGCCGGCCACTGTGGCGCCGACGACCCGGTGATCCGGGCCGCCAAGACGCTTCACGGTCAGGTCAGGCTCGACGACAGTCTGGCCCGCGTCCAACGGGTGTTTGACGAGGATAACGTGGCGGTAGTCGCCGAAGACGGCCAGATCGCCGGCATCGTCACCAAAATCGACGTCGTCGAATATCTGACCGCGCGGGGCTGAAATGAACAACCCGAAAAAGGGCGCCCGATCCCTGAACCGGGCCGGCTTCGCCACCCGGGCGATTCATGCCGGCCAGCGTCCGGACCCGGTAACCGGGGCCATCATGACGCCGATTTACGCCACGTCGACCTATGTTCAGGAAAGCCCGGGGCGCCACAAGGGCTGGGAATATTCGCGCAGCCACAACCCCACCCGGGCGGCCTTCGAGGCCTGCATTGCCGACCTTGAGGGGGGCAGCGCCGGCTTTGCCTTCGCTTCCGGCATGGCGGCGGCCTCGACGGTGCTGGAAATCCTCGATTCGGGCGATCACGTGATCGCCATGGACGACATGTACGGTGGCACCTTCCGGCTGTTCGAGGACGTCCGCAAGCGCACCGCCGGGCTTGAATTTTCCTTCGTCGACCTGACCGATGCCGCCGCCCTTGAAGGGGCCATCGGACCCCGGACGAAAATGATCTGGGCAGAGACGCCGACCAACCCCCTGCTGCGCATTATCGACCTTGAGGCGATCGCCCGCACGGCCCGCGAACATGGCCTTTTGCTGGTGGTCGACAACACTTTCGCCACCCCGGTCTGCCAGCGCCCGCTGGAGCTTGGGGCCGATATCGTGGTCCATTCGGTAACCAAATATCTGGGCGGTCATTCCGATCTGATCGGCGGCGTCGCGGTGGTTGGCGAAGGGGCCGGGCTGGCCGAAAAGCTGGCTTACCTGATCAACGCCACCGGGGCCATCATGTCGCCGATGGACAGTTTTATGGCCCTGCGCAGCCTCAAGACCCTGCCGCTGCGGATGGAACGGCACGCCGACAATGCCCTTCGGGTGGCGCGTTTTCTTGAGTCGCATAAAAAGGTGGAGCGGGTTATCCATCCCGGTCTGGCATCGCACCCGCAACATGCCCTGGCGGCCCGCCAGATGGAAAATTTTGGCGGCATGGTGACCTTCTTCATCGATGGCGGGCTGGCCGGGGCGCGGCGCTTTCTTGAACGCTGTCAGGTCTTTGCCCTGGCCGAAAGCCTGGGCGGTGTCGAAAGCCTGACCGAGCACCCGGCGATCATGACCCACGCCTCCATCCCGCCCGAAATACGGGCCAAACTGGGGGTTTCCGACAACCTGATCCGCCTGTCGGTCGGTATTGAAGATGCCGATGACCTGATCGCCGACCTCGATCAGGCGCTCGATTAGCCGCCGACCGGGGAATAATGAAACTGTGGGCACCGTGGGTCCGTTTCGCCTATGGGGCGGCATTCGACCGGCAGACCGACGCCCATATCGGCGCCGCCGGCCTGAGCATCGATGACCGGCGTTTCGTCCATGGCGATATTCTTGAGCAGATAACCATCAGAACGCCCGGGCCGACCGGCTCGACCGGCTCGATTGTATCCGGCTTATGCAACACGTAGGATTGCTTTTGCTAGGCTTTCAAACGCGAAACGGGTTATGACAAACAATATCCGTCGGGAA